>Ga0334898_1000021_pt1 | contig 333727 bp, 286 predicted proteins | sample GraSluR3_MG_10_FD_207228 | JGI IMG/M metagenome (GOLD analysis project Ga0334898, IMG submission 207228) | Sludge microbial communities from methane-producing bioreactor in Wageningen University, Netherlands - Granular Sludge_3_08-R3 | ecosystem: Engineered > Bioreactor > Anaerobic >...
ATCTATAAAATAGTCAATATACCAATAAAATCAACACCTTACATACTAGAAAAATGTAGTGCCCAACAAAAAAAATAAATCCTTATTTCATGGGCCTTTCGGCGTTTTTATGTCGGAAGTCGGGAAAGAATATATTTTGAAAGACCAAATATTCGCAAAGCAATTTATTTAACTCCCGACACCAATTTCTTGAATCTGAGAACATACAAGTTATTCAGAGATCTCAATAACAAGATCAGTGCATAACTTAAAAATCTTTCGATTTTCAAAACCCAGATCCCACCCACCCTAAAGGAAGGCATGGGGCCTCACTCACAGGCTTCGCCTGCTCGTTCAACCCATATCTTCACTTTTAAAATTTTTAAAAATCGAAACCAAAAAATCTATTGTTATAGTTATGCATTAGTCTTATAACGTTATTTGTTATCCCTGTTTCTGAAGAAAATAATTTTACTTATAGCTTCAGAAATAGTCTGAGTTTCATCAAGCTTTGTTGGTGGAATATAATTAACAGGCTCATTATCATCAATTGTTTGTTGCATATCGTGACTTAAGTTAGGGCTTTCTGCCGGATCTCCCTGTTGAATAACCCCTTCAGGAGCACGGGATTGACCCATGCCAATAAAGAAAAGTACCAGCAGTATAACAAAAATGACACCGCAGCAGCCTATACCGCCTGTCCACCACTTATTTTGCCATAAAAAACCTGTTGTTTTAGTTATAAAACCTTCGTCTTTAGCTTCTGTTACCTCTGGATCTTCTGTTTGCCTGGGGTTCAGGGTATCTCTAACCTGATCTTCCGGAACAATACTGGAGCTTGTATTACTGGTGATAGACTCATCCTCTTCTGAAGGTATTGTTGGTGAAAGGGGTTCACTGCCAAAATCCAGTATGTCTTCACTAAGAGACTCTTCCTGGGCGAGAAGCTTTTTGCCTCTTGTGTATTCTTTTATTCTATCGCTGCCACTATACATTGAAATAGGTGTATTGAGGCTAGTTTTATCGATTTTTGTTTCCGATCTGGTTGTATTTAACCCGGGTGATAGAGTAAAGTCATTGATTACAGGTATTTCAGGTGCATCAACTGTTAAAGGCATCAATGCCAGCGGCATGTTATCCATTTCGGGTTCAATTAAAATATAGTTTTGCTGGATGACATCAGCATGAACATTGATTTTTTTGTGAGATATATCGCCAGCCAGCCGTATTTCTAGATCCTGTGAAGTCACCTGCCTGATGAGGGCATCAGTAATACCTGATCCCTGTGCTATTGGTATGGAATCATTTTCTTTAAGGCTACCATCCAGAACAGCATTGAGCAAGCGAACTCCAATATCTCCGTTCATATAGTGAATAAGGTTAAAAGATATTGATTCAGTTGTTTTAAGGTCAATTTCTATAGAATTTTTTAATTCAGTGATGTTTAAATCTTTTATTCTGGCTACATTTGCAGCTTCAACTGCAAGTGATACAACCAGAAATAAAATTGCTAAAATGATTATAAGTAAGTGTTTTTTCATATTCCATCTGCCAGATATTACTTTTTGTCATTGTTATTATTCTATCGCAAGTTTTAGAAATCTTAAAACAATTAAACTTCTGAAAAGATTTTCATCAGGAGTTACGTAAGATAAGGTAAATAGTTTTGTTTACAAAATTTTTTAATTCTCTAGTTTTGCTGAATATTAGCCTCTTTCCCCCTTTTTTGTCATCTAAAACACAGCGAAGGATTTATTAGTAGGATATTTTTCGGGCTTCACCCCAGAATGACAGCTTATGCATTGATTGCAACTCAGTATTAGTTATAAAACTGATACATAACCAGAATGATAGATTTTTTTGTTTTCGCTACATTGATAGAGAAATAAAACATCAGGAAAGACTGTTGTATAGCAATGATGATATATTTTCGGGTTTATACTCTTAGTTCTACACGATAATCACCATCATAAATTGATGTAACAGGTATTTTCTGCCCTTTTGTAACTTTTAATGATTGAGGCATGACAAAGACTTTTTGAATCCAGTGTGTTGAAGGTGCCCAGGGAGAATTAGTAAGCGTAGTATGTTCATCCAGGTGTGCTACAAAATAAGCACAAAAAGCGTTTAGATTTCCGTCTTCTATTACCTCAAGTTCAAGATTATCTCTAAACATAGGTTTTTTAACATTCTTAAAGTCAATAGATCTGGTCATAAGCTGGTGTGTCATAACCCTGTATATTGAAGGATTATAGCGTTCATACCGTGCACTTATAAAATTAAGCAGATGATTTTTATATTTAGTTAATTTAAGATCGTACATTCTTTCAACTTCAGAGATTTCCTGGCCTATGTCATCAGCTCTTCCTGCGTCATATCCGAAAGCATAGACATCTAATTTGCAGGGGATAAGTGCAGCATCTGGCTTGCAAAATCTATCTCTGGCATCCATAGTGAATTCAATGACGTTTTCTTCAAAAATACCGCTGCCAAGAATTTCAGAAACAAATACATCAACCTTTTCTTCAAATATATCCGGAGAAATTTTGGCTGAATTGCCCACCAGGTATTCAATTTTATCTTCAATGCCATTTTCTCTTGCCAGTTCTTTTGATAATTCAACAATATCAGAGCGTTTTTCTATTGCATAAACTTTTTTTGAACCGGCTTTAGCAGCAAAAAAGGCTAATATACCTGTGCCGGTGCCAAGATCCATAGATATGCATCCTGGTTTAACTTTATTCTCTATTGCACGGCGATAAGCTGCTAACCTTACGTAGTCTTTAAGCATATAATGATGATTGATGAGGTTAATATGTATATTTTTCTCAGGTGTTGGTGCCTGAGGGGTATCATCTGTAGTAAACTCTTCAACTCTGGATGTTTCAATAAGAATATCACTACCGGTTAAAAGATTAATAGACCTTTTTAATTCATTATGACTTTCAGGAGGCCAGTTTTTCAAAAAGTCATTAACTGTAAGCCCTCCACTTTCAGGGTTAAAGAAATCATAAAGAACCAGAAGAGCGTCTTTAGTGAATTCAACTGCCGCATCAGAGTTGACGTTTTGTATCATCAGCTTGCCGCCGGGTTCAAATTTAAGATAGACGTGGGGCGACAGGGTAAGAGACCTGTTATAAGCCTCTTCATTGTCTATATTTTGTGCAGATTCATTGATACTTTTTATAAGTTCTTCATCTGATGGTATATCATCAGGGTTATCCATTAATTTTTTAAGCCAGTCCATATAGTTTAACCTTTTTGTTCTCTGTTTTCATTCTCCATATAGGCATGAGGATAGTTATAATCTTCCCGGAAGCCAACTTTTCTATACATTCTAAGGGCAGGAAAGTTGTCTGTTTCAACAGTAGCGTTAACTTCCATACAATCAAGCCTGGCTTCAATAACATCATGAATGAATTTTTCGAGAGTTTTTTTAAGTAATTGAATACTTAAACCTTTGCCCTGTGCTGATTGCAACAGGCCAACCAGGGGTATATTGCCCATCTGATCATTGGTAAGGTTTGCAAAACATACTCCGACAGGTTTGCTGCCTTCAATTAACACAGAGGTACAATCTGGTAAGAAGTCTCCCATAATGCTATTTACAAGCATTGTAACGATTTTTTTGCAGCCTTCATAGGTTCTAAATCTGGGATCAAACAAAGCATCAGGTGCTGTATGAAAACTTTCATAGATAACATTTGAAACATCCTCAAGATATTCAGGTTTCCAGCTGCTAATAGAATAACCTTCAGGCAGTTCTGGCAATTTTAGCTTTGTAACAATCTGAGGGCAAATAATATCATCTAGATGGAACCTCACAATAGCCTGTCCTACCAGCTTAAAACCGAGATGTGTAATTTTATTTACATAGGCTGACTGACCGCCTAACATCGGGTAACTGATAACATCCCAGCCCGGTGTTTCTTTTATTTCATCGAGAAATTCTTCAAGAAGGTCTATTTCAATGTCTTCACCCCTGAACTCTTCTGTTATATGCACAATGTTAATCTCTACAGATCTGTGTTCTTCTATAACATAAAATAAAAAACCTGCTGGTTTATCTTCTATTGTTGCATAAAAGCCTTTTAAAATACCTATAATAATACCTTTTTTGAACTGTATAAAATCAAGAGGTGTTGTATCAAAGTTATAATAATCTTTTGCAGAATCTTTAAACTCATTATAAAGGTCCTGAAGCTTATCAACATTATCGGATGTTATTTTATGTATTTCCATCATTAAAAAATTCCTGTCAAATATTGCGGGATAGCTTAAACAAAAGAGCTGAAATAAATTTATTGTGGTTAAAGTCTACCAGACAATGCTTTCATACTTTGCCATTGTAAAAAATACTTTGGATGTTAATTAATCAGACAAACCTTGTCGAATTCAGCTCAGTATAAGTAATATTTTATTATGATATTTGAGATTAGTAAATGTTCAAAACTTAAAAATTTGCATTTACTACAGATCAGGTAATAAAAACTATTCATAGTTGGTTTTGATCCAGTTAATTGCTTCTTCAGAGGTTTTTAATTCGCCCTCTGTTTGAAGTTCTCTAATTTCATTGAGAATTTTACCCACTTTTTCTGATGGTTTAATGTTTAAAATTTTCATAACATCATTGCCATCAATAATTTTAGGCAGTTCAACAGCTTTTTCAAGGCTTTTATAATAGTCATTCAGCAGCTCATCAAGCATTTCAAGTCTTGCTTTTACAATTTTTTCAGTAATTTTTTCTCCCTGTGCTGCAATTCTATCGGCTTTAGCTAGCAAAATTACTTCTGGAACATCATTGCCAAGTTTTTTGAAAAACCTGCTTTTAGCTTTTTTAGATGGCTTTTGAAAATAAGGCGCCAGCTGAGAAGGATAAAGGTGATATTTAGTCAATTGCTTGATTATTTTAATAATTATATTAGGTAATTTAAGTCTTCTGGCGATTAATTCAGCTTTTTCTGCTCCCTGATCAGCATGCCCCAGAAAAGTATGCTTGCCTTCATTGTCTATTAACCAGGTATCAGGCTTGGCTATGTCATGTAGAAGGGCTGCATACTTTAAAGCGACTATTCGTTGAATAGAAGATGTTGCATTGCTTTTAAAATGCTCTCTTGTCTTTTCAGGCATTCCAGAAAACAGCACTTCTATCTGTCTGTATACCTCAAGAGTGTGCTCATAGAGTCCAAGATGATGATATACATTTGAAGGAACTTTTCTAAGTAAAGTCATTTCAGGTATTAGTGTTTCTAAAATACCGTTATAAGCCATTTCATGTACATATATGAATGAATTATCCGCAGCAAATATTTTATTTAATTCTGCCTGAATTCTTTCTGCTGCAATGTTTTTAAGAAGTGAAGAGTTTTTATTTATTGCCATTCTGGTAGTTTCATCTATTGTACCTGAAAGATGCAGTGCAAATCTATAACTTCTGAGTATTCTAAGAGGGTCATCAACGATATTTTTTTCTGAAATAGCCCGAATAATACTGTTTTTAATATCTCTCTGTCCATTATGAGGATCAATAACCTCATTTGAGCCCTCAGGCACGAGTAAATAAGCCATAGCATTGACCGTAAAGTCTCTTCTTGAGAGGTCTTCATGAATGTCAATACCCTGGCATCCTGCAATATCAAGATAATTCTGTTTGTCTGGCAAAATTACTCTTGCAACATCGTGCTTATTATCCAGAATGATGCATTTTGTTTTAAGTTTTTCTGAGAGTTTTGAGGCAAATAAAACACCCTTTATACCGCATACTGTATAGTCTCTATCTATTGTAGGTATATTTAGTATTATATCTCTTAAGTATCCTCCTACCAGATAGAGTTTTATGCCTGTAAATTCTAAACAGAAGTCTTTTAAAAGTCTATTTATGCTGTCATTTTCAATATTTAGCTGTATATTTTTATTAAAATTCATATTCATAGAGTATGATTCCAGTTATAAGTATTGCTGCTGTTTCTGCCCTTAAAATATTTGAGCCAACGTTAACCTTATAAATACCTTTAGATAGAAACAGTTCTTTTTCTTGATCTGACCATCCGCCTTCTGGCCCTGTAAAAATATTGATTGTTTCTGGTTTTTTGTAATATTTTTTGAGTAATTGCTTTATATTAGAATCTTTATGTGTTTCTACAAGAGAGATATTAAGGTCTGTTAATCGGGTATTTACTGTTTCAAGTGCTTTTTCAAGGCTCTCATAAAAAAGAACTCTTGCAAAGGTAGACCGTTTAGATTGTTTTGAAGCGTTTAAAGCTATTTTATTCCAGCGGGTAAGTTTTTTTTGAAGTTTATTTTTGTTATTTATCCTGAAGTTTGAATATTCTGAAGGGAAGCAAATAACTTCACTGACGCCCATTTCAACCAGTTTTTGTATTATGAAGTCTTGTCTATCGCTTTTAATAATGCTTTGAAAATGCCTGATATTCACTGAAGGATAAGGTTTCAATAATTCACATGTGTCTATTAAACATGTGATTTCTTTGTTAGATACAGTTGAAGCATGACAAAAATATATATTGCCTTGATTATCAAGTATATGAATGATGTCGTTTTCTTTTATTCTTAAGACATTTTTAAGATGGTGAATTTCATCTATATCATTAATAAATATTATAGATTGGTTATGATCTATATAATCCTCTGATACAAAAGTTCTGGGTATTTCAGACATTGCTAAACTCTTTGTGCTATTATTGCATGCCAGTTTTCTTCACTAATATTTTCAACAATATTATAGCCTGATGATTGAAAATGATTGATAATTTCGTCAATTTTTTCACTTATAATGCCGCTTAATATAATATACCCCTGCCTTTTTGTAAGTCTTTTAATATCTTCAGACATTGAAAGAATGGTTTTAGCAAGTATATTAACAATAATAAGGTCATATTCTGTATTCAGGTTTCTAATAGAAAGTGTATTAAAGCTACAATATTGATCAATGCCGTTCAACTTAGCATTTTCAGTAGCTACCTGAATGGCAACAGGGTCAATATCTATGCCTTTTACGTTAATAATTCCTTTTTTTGCAGCTGCAATAGCGAGAATACCAGAACCAGTACCTACATCGAGAGCTTTTTGAGGAGCTTTATTATTACTTAAAACTTTTTCTATAGCACAAAGACACAATCTTGTTGTAGCATGTGTGCCTGTACCGAAGGCAGATCCTGGATCAATGATAATAATAACATCATCAGGAGACTCTATAGAGCAGGTTTCCCAGCTAGGGCATATTATAAAATTCTTGCCAATACGCAAAGGATGCCAGTATTTCTTCCAGTTTTCTGACCAGTCTTCATCTTTAATGATTTTTATTGATATTTTCCAGCTGCCTGTAAGGGTTTCAGATATATTATCTTTTTTTAGCTGCCGGTGTTTTTCTTTTAAATCAGCTTTTATTGCTTCAATGATCTTTTTGTTATCCTCTAAATCAGGAATATAAACTTTTAAATGGTTAGAATTAAGTTCTAAAGAATTTTCAGAAAAATGCTCTTCGGTAAGAATAAGCTCATCAAAGCCATAAGAAGAAATAATCTCGCTTACAAGTTCAGTATAAAGCGTATTTACTTCGATAGAAACTTCTATATAGTCTGTCACTGGTCTTTTTCCTGTGCTGTACCTGTAATATCTTTAAAGGGTGTTTTTCTCTTAAAGAAAGATATGGGGGCCAGATTGTGTATTTGTTCTTTATAAAAGAAAGAAACATCATAGTCATAGTTTTTAACAATGTAATCGTTTAAGATTTTACAATGAGTTTCACCAAATTCACCCACTCCAAAGGCTATCTGGCCTGTTTTATGAGAATATAAAATATGTTTAACCCTGTACTTTTCAAGGTTATCAATAATTTGTTGTTGTTCTTTTTCATTAATATTAGATAAATAAAGAAATTCAGTATGTTTCGACGGGAAATCACGGCCTGATGCAAAATTGTAGAAGGCATTATAAGGAATTGACAGGAGTTTTTCATCTGGTTTAATATTTTTTTCAATGTATTCAAGGGTTCCTACCATTATATGAAACCACGGTGTATTGCTAAAGCATGCTTTAACTCTTTCTGTCGGATAAAAATTAGCCGGGTAGTTCTTAAATAGAATAATAACATGTAATTTTGCAATCATTGTAATAAAAAGTATAATTCCAAAAGCTGTAATAGCAGGTCTATAAAACTTCTTATCTTTACAATATTCAATAAACTTTTGCAATAAAAAGAAAATAAGAACTATAACCTGTGCCAGCACCCAGAAGCGTAGTGAATATACAGATCCAACCATTATAAACTCGTGTAAGCAAAATATTGAAGTCATAGAAAGTATTAAAATATAAGATACATCTTTGTTAAAGCGATTTTTAATAAAAATCAAATACGCAAATAACAGTGAAATCACAGGTATAAAGTAATACCAGTAGTTCAGGGATGTAATATAAAAAATAAGAGTTGAAAATCTGCGTTCCCGAATGTCAAAAGTTAAGGATGCTGCATCAGCAATGAATATACCTGTTAATAAGTCAAACCTTGCAGAAGATAAGGATGATTTAGAATATGGAAAACTCTTCGATAACTGATCAACAGGTGAACTGGCTATTAAGACCCCATAAATCAGTATTGTCAGTAAGAATAGTAATATTAATGACTGAATAATGTGTCTGAAAGGTTTTTTGTTAAAATAATAATACAGAATTACTACCAGAAAAAGCGGACCCGAAAAAGCAAGCCCCATATTAAGCTTTGTTATTGCTACAAAAAAACATGATAAGGTTGTTAAATATAGATAAACAGGCTTATCAGTATCAAGATGAAACTTGATAAACAGTAATGCCAGCAGTATAAAAAAAGTACCTGCAAGGTGATTGAAGGTCTGTATTATAAAAGCATAATAAACAACAAATAAAATACCTGCTATTGAACCAAAAAGCCCGTTAGAAAATTTACTTACCAGATAGAAAATGATATAAACACATATAAAAAACATTAAATACCAGAAGCTAACAGCATTAAGAACAGATACGCCTGCAATTTTGAAGACAATGCCATAAATGACTGGTATCAATGGGCCATAAATCCAGTTAAAATCAATATAAGGCAGTTGTCCTTTTGATACAAGGTAGAAATTATAAAGATCTCTGCCAAAATCACCTTCTGAAATAGAGTCCAGAGGTAACCTGTGAAAATAAATATTAAACGTATAGGCCAGAATAATCGTTAATAATATAACCCAGAGGGGGCTGTTTAAGATATTTTTAGGTTCTGTGCTGTCTTTCATCTTTTTTTCCTGTGTGCAGGTTATAAAACCGGCAATATTGTATTTTTCTAATTATACAGAAGTCAATCAAATCATAACAGGGGTCTCTGAATAACTATAATCAAAGTCATAAGTAATCAGATTTCAGAAAATATAGGGCTTTAGAATTGTTTAATTTTTTAGGTTATTGAGACAGTGTAACCAATATAAAAACTTGGGGAAACCTTTTTGATTTTCCCAAGTTTTAATTATTTATAATACATATGTATTTTTATCCTAACAAACAGGCCATAATAGCATTTTGAGCATGCATTCTATTTTCTGCCTGATCAAAGATAGTTTCTGCGTGTATTTCAAATATTTCATCAGTAATTTCTTCTTCTCTGTGTGCAGGCAGGCAGTGCATTACAATACAGTTGGGATCTGCAAGTTTAATCAGTTTACTGTTGACCTGATAATCTTTAAAGACTTTCTTGCGCTTTTCTGCTTCTTCTTCCTGACCCATAGAGGCCCAGACATCTGTATAAACAACATTGGCAGCACTTATAGCTTCTTCAGGGTTTTTTGCAAGGGTTATTTTTGAACCGGTTTTCTTTGCTATTTCATTTGCTTTTGTCACTACATCTTTTGCAGGAGTATAACCACCAGGAGAGACGATTGTGACATCCATTCCTACAAGTGAAGAACCCAGAAGCAGGCTATGAGCAACATTATTACCATCACCTATATAGGTCAGTTTAAGACCTTTAAAATCATTAAATTTTTCCTGAACAGTAAAGAGGTCTGCCAGCACCTGACAGGGATGATATTTATCTGTAAGGCCGTTAATAACAGGCACTTTGGACCACTGTGTAAATTCTTCTATCAGAGAATGTGCAAATGTCCTGATCATAATGCAGTCAACATACCGGGAAATGTTACGTGCTGCATCTTTTACGGGTTCACGTTTACCGAGATTGACTTCTTCTTTTCTTATGTTGATGACATTGCCACCCATTTGCATAAATCCGACGTCAAAACTTATTCTTGTTCTGAGGCTTGGCTTTTCAAAAATTGTGGCCAATGTTTTATCCTTCATTATGGGATGGGGGCGTCGTATTTTTTTGTCCTGTTTGAGTGTTTTTGCAACATCGAGCAGGTGAAAGATGCTTTCAGGGTCAAAGTCGCCGAGTGTTAAAAAGTGTTTTCCTTTTAAATCCATATTATTTCTCCTTCAAAAAAACAGGGGCCATTAACAAACTTAAGCCTGCCAGTTGAGGCAATCTGAGTCAAATTTAGCATAAAAAAATTTATCAACATAGTTAATTTGAGACTTCAGAAAAACTCAAAAATCAGAGATTCCATTGTCTTTTTATAAACCACTACTTGACTACAATAAATGAGATCCCAGAAGCACAGGAAGAATAGCTTTTTACAGGTATTGCCGCCTGATACACTGGTATTGATTAGCTATTACACTTGATATAATACAACTTATAGCTTCCCGGTATATTTTTGAGGTCAGAATATTTCTCTTCAGGCATCTCTTCAACACGATATTCAAGATCAAGGCTCTTGATATATTCATAAATAGGGGCAGAAAATACAATGTGATCTCTGGGAGCTTTGCCCTGAAGACGTGCAGTAAAGTTTACAACATTACCAAGTGCTGTATATTGCTTTCTTTTAAGGGTACCTACCTCACCTACAAATACAAAACCAGTGTGAATACCGATACCTAACCCTACCTGATCTACTAAAAGCTGGTGAAATGTTGTTTCATCAAGGTTTCTTTTCCATATATCAGACCAGTTAGGCAACTGTGAGTTAAAATATTTTTGTAAATCAATTGAGGCTTTCATGGCATCCAGAGTTGCTTTATAATAACCTTCTTCGTCTTGCTTTTCGGGTATAAAGAATGATATAAAACCATCACCAAGGTATTTATCAAGCATGCCGTTGTATTTTGCAATGATATCCTGACTGGCATCGAAATTGGGCTGTAAAAACTGCAATATAACCTGTGGAGCGTGCCTGAATTCATAGCTAAATCGTGAGAAACCTCTTATATCAGATATTAATATAATTGCCTTCATAAATTGGCCCTGCCTGGCGGTCTGTTCTCGTGTATATATATTACGAAGAATAAGAGGATCAAAATGACCCGCCAGTTCATTTGCTCTCCATTCAGCATTAGCAACCCTTTTCAGTTCATCAGGTATACCTGCTAGCTGGGATATTTTATACCATTCTTCAGCTGCTTTGCTGTAAGCAGCTATTTTAACAAAGCATTGTGCTCTTATCCAGCTATAAGCAGCATTTTCAAGAGGCGTGCCAAAAAGAGGAAAAGGTTGTACTGATAGTCGTTCAGACATTTCTATAACTACTGAAGGTTTTTGAGTTTCCATTACTTCTCTTAGAACAAAGCAAAGGGCTGTTCCGGGAGACTTCATATTTAAAGATTTGTGCCAGGTTTCCTGATCAAAAAGATAAACAGTTGTTTCCCAGGCCCAGTAAGGCTTATTATACTTTTGAACATACTTCCATATGCTATCTACAAGTGAAGTATAGTTTGCTTTTAACCTGTATATTTTTATTAGCTTGAGATAGATATTTTCAGTTTCTTTATTCATCTCTCCGGCCATATTATAAGCTTTTATGGCGTCATCATACTCTTCAGTAGTATTTAAAATATCTCCCAGTGTTTCAAAAAACTTTCCCTGTTTACTAAAGGAGAGAGCTTTGTTTATGCATTCTTTTGCCAATAAGTAATTTTTAGATGTATAACACAGATTACTCAGGGTATGATAGACATCAGCCTTTTTGTTATCGGGTTCTTCTCCCAGAATTTGCTCAATCAGGCTAATCATCCTGTTGAAATCTTTTTTCATATAAGCATCAACAACCTGCGTACTTACCTGCTTACCCGATTTTAAGGATGCTAAAAGTTTTGTTGCTGCTGCACTTTCTTGCATCTTGTTTAAAAAACTCATATGTATTTCCTCTCTCTCCTGTTAACCCGGATTCAAGTATACCACAACACTTTTGAGTTTATTGCCTCTTCATAACTCTAAAAAACGCTCTAAGAAGAATTTCTCCTCAGTTCTAAAAAGTCAGTGTGAACTTATAGTTTTTTGCTGAAAAAACAACAGATCTGTAATATAATTAACTTAGCACCCTGTATATAAGTTTTGCAGCCTTTATATAAGGTTTTTAAGATTTATTTATTGCTAAATAGTTTTAAAATAATAGTTTATGGAGTTAGCATTATGCACAAATATTTATTAACAATACTTATAATTGTTTTAACTTTGTTTATGCCTGTGAAAGCTCAGGAAGCAGATGATACCGTTGTCAAATTTGTACAAATTTCAGATCCTCAGGTTATGCAAACAAATCTGGATAACTCTCGCAGACTATTTAAAGACTCTTTTATACTGCTAAAAGATGCTATTGATCAGCTAAATGAACTTGAAGATATTGAATTTGTTATATTTACAGGTGATATGATAGACAGTGCCCAGAAAAGCGATATGATGCGTTTTATAAGCTATGCTGACAAATTAAAATATCCCTGGTACCCTGTTCTGGGTAATCATGATGTTTCATACGGTGGATATATGGTCAAAAAGAACCTGATACCTCTTATGAAAGCACATACAAGAGGAATGCAAAACGATAAAGGTTATTATACCTTTTACCCCAGCACTCAAACAGCTATTATAGTTCTCGATGGCACAATGGATTTCAAGCATACCGTCCACGGCTACCTGGATCCAGAGCAGCTCAAATGGTTTCAGACACAGCTTGAACACAATAAAGATCGGGTTGTTATTGTTGCCCTCCACTACCCAATAATACCACCCTTTTCAGGTTCAAATCATACTATATACGAGCCTGGCCGAACTGAAGCTCTTAATATGATACGTAAATACCCTAATGTAGCCCTTGTCATAAGCGGACATTATCATACAACAAGCATTAAAAAAGACGGCAAGCAGGTTCACGCCTGCGCACCAGCCCTGGTAGAATATCCTAATGCATTCAGAATAATTAACATAAAAGAAAATGGTGATATTGTCTTTGAATGGAAAGAAACACGCCTGAAAGATCTTCAACAAAAAAGCAAAAACCGCTCAAAGTGGGCTGCAACCTCTTACGGCAAACAGCAGGATAGAGAAGCAACAATAAATTACAAACAATAAATAACTCAAAATAACAATTTTTTCTTGCATTACAAACAAATAAAATTTATCATAAATTTATAAGGTCACATAATTCGGACTGCTAAAATGAAATACGATACAAATAATACCCTTTCACAAATAGATGTACTTATTCGCTCCCGTTACCCGGTTATTTATATTACTACATGGGAAGAAGAACGGGTCTTGAGTTGCCTTAGAGGCCTGTTTAATAACTACAGACAAAAGAGAAAACTCTATACATGGTCTATAACAGAAGGTCTGGGGGTTGATGGCACCGGTGCCCAGGACAAAACAATGGATTTAAGCAATACTCTTGATCATATACTCTCTTCTGACGAAGCTGCTGTCTATATACTCAAGGATGTTCACCACTTCTTTGAAGATAAACAGGTTATCAGAAAGTTTAGAGATATTTATAATAAGCTGAGAAGAACCTATAAAAACGTTATTATCCTCTCTACAAAGTTTGAAATACCAGGAGATCTGAATAAAGAGATTACAGTTGTTGATTTTCCGCTGCCATCTTTAAAAGAACTTGAAAAAAAACTGGATGAAATTATTAATACTGTTAAGCTAAACCCTGAAATAACAGTTAATCTGGAACTCGAAACAAAAGAAGAGCTACTCAAAGCAGCACTGGGGCTGACACTTAATGAGGCAGAAAATGTATTCGCAAGGGCCATCGTCAAAGATAAAGTCCTTGATAAAGAAGACATACAGGAAGTGTTGTTTGAAAAACAGCAAAATATTAAAAAAACCGGTATCCTTGAATATTGTCAGGTAGATGAAAAAATGGAAGACATAGGTGGGCTCGACCACCTTAAAGAATGGCTTAAAAAAAGATCAAAGGCTTTCAGTTTCAGAGCCAAACAATTCGGCCTGCCATCACCTAAAGGCGTCTTATTGTTAGGCGTTCAGGGCTGCGGCAAAAGTCTTTGCGCTAAAGCCATGGCATCTATCTGGAATATGCCCTTACTTAGGCTGGATGTAGGCAGAGTATTCAGCGGCTATATCGGCTCTTCAGAAGAAAATATTCGTACAGTGATCAAACTCTCTGAATCGGTTGCCCCCTGCATACTCTGGATTGATGAAGTAGAAAAGGCCTTTGCTGGCATGAAAAGCTCTGGAGCCTCTGACGGCGGCACAACCTCAAGAGTCTTTGGTACTTTTATTACCTGGCTGCAAGAAAAAAAATCTCCTGTATTTGTAATTGCAACTGCTAATGATATTACTAATCTACCTCCAGAATTTATGCGAAAAGGACGTTTCGACGAAATATTTTTTGTTGACCTGCCTAACGAAAAAGAACGAGACATTATATTTAATATAATGCTCAAAAAATATAAAAATCCGCAGCTCATAAACCCTACGAACCTCCGGGTGCTTGCCTCAAAGACAGACGGCTTCAGCGGAGCCGAAATAGAACAGGTTGTTATCTCTGCGCTGTTTGATGCTTTCGACGGAAACAGCCACCTTCAGATATCACATCTGGCAAAAAATATTGAACTGACAGTGCCTCTATCAAAAACTATGCTTGAAGAAATTGAAAAACTAAGACACTGGGCAAAATATCGTGCAAGACCTTCTTCAATACAGGTGGCACCTGCTCAATCAAGGCGCTCACCATCAGATTTACTTTCTTAAACAATGAAAAAACTCTTATGGATAAAACAAGGGAAGAATATTCTTTAAAACTCTTTAAAAAAAGCAATCAGAAACTCTTTAATGAAAATATTGAAGGGGCTTATATCGACTATAGCCGCATTGTTGCTATGTATCCTGATACACTGATAGCTATGAAATGCCACTTTATGCTTAATATGATTAATCTTATGGAACTCTATGCCCAGTGTATACTTACAGAATCTTATTCTAACGGTATTAAATCTCTTAAACAAAATGTTGTGCTGGATCTCTTTAACAAAAATCGCTATCACTTCGTTAGAATGTATGAAATTCATGCTAAAAAGCGTGAACAAGCCTTTGAAAAGCTCTGTAAAACATTAAACAACCTTATCGAAGCAGATCAGGACTATTACCCGGAAATTTTTTCTTACATAAATTTTTCTGCTGAAAGCCTTAAGAAGTGTAATACATTAGCCAGGATAGATGAAATAAGAGATGGCACTATTTTTAGCGATGAAGAGCTAAAAAAAATGATAAGAGATCTTGAAATATATCTGCTTATTACTATTGTTTCTGATAATTTTGATGTTGAATATGTTGATGAACTTTCATCTATTGATAAAAGAAGACTAAACAGAGCAGATTTCTACAATTCATGTATTTCATGGCTTAATAAATTCTATCATGTAAGACCAGATACAGCTACAGGAGAACTAATAAAAACCTGCTGCACTATCGTTCTTGGATTAACTACTGAATCATCAGACCTTCGCAGGCAACAGGCTTTTGAAACAATATCTCAAATGAGTAAAAATTATTATTCTATGCCAGTAAAGAAAGAAACCATTATTGAACAGAGATTACCTGACATTGAAGAAGAACTATACACACTGGATGTATCAATAAGCAAAAAGAAAGACCTGTCACTTATTGAGCTGGCCTCACTGGATGGAACAGTAGGCTCCTGTTTGCAAAGCTATAACCTGCATGATACTGTACAACTGGCATTTGAAATCAACCTCGAACCTTCAGAAGAAATAATTGAGGCCCGACAGCAACTTGGTAATACCCTTGAAGAAAAATCAAAACCTGAAGATTTTGGCCTGCATCTTGAATTTGACTAGATCCTTAACCGTTTGATAACCTCTTTCATCATCTCTATAAAGTTCTTTTTGACTTTATTGGTCGTATCAATGACCTCTTCATGAGTGAGAGGCTGCGGCAAAATGCCTGCTGCCATGTTGGTTATGCAAGAAACCCCGAGTACTTTCATTGACATATGATTGGCTACAATAACTTCTGGAACCGTTGACATACCTACCGCATCACCACCAAGCATCCTGATCATTCTTATTTCTGTAGGTGTTTCATATGATGGCCCTGAAGATCCATAATAGACACCTTTTTGTGTTTTGATATCAAGAGAACTGGCTACTTCTTCTGCTATTTTAATGTAGTCTTTATTGTAAGCAAAGCTCATATCAGGGAACCTCGGCCCAAGCTCAGCATAATTTTCACCCATAAGAGGATTATTGCACATTGCATTGATATGATCCTCAATAATCATAAGGTCTCCAGGAGTATAAGCCTCGTTAACGCCTCCTGCTGCATTTGTTACAACAAGAATACCTGCCCCCAGCATCTTCATAACACGCACAGGAAAAACTACCGTAGACATTGGGTAGCCTTCATAATAATGAAAACGCCCCTGCATGGCAATAACCTTTCTGCCATTCAGGTTCCCTATAACAAGTTTGCCAGCATGCCCTTCAACCTTTGACGGAGGGAAACCGGGTATATCCTCATATGAAATACGTATGCCATCAATCTCATCAGCTATTGCACCAAGCCCAGAGCCCAGAATTAATGCTATCTCAGGTGTTACATCTGTCTTTGTATTAATAAAATCAACAGCTTTCTTTAAATTTTCCATTTTAACCTCTACCCTAAAAACCTACAACAAACTTAGCAATAAGACTGACCAGCAATGGTGCATAAAACCCGGCCAGAACTATAACCTTATCTCCCTTATACGCAAGAATAACATAAACAAGAATAGCGATAGGGCCAAAAAGCAGTATCAACACTGGCCACAGGCAGCCATCTTTAAAAGAAGCAATAAAAATATATATCCAGGTGATAATGCTTATTATTATTGCTATTCCATAACACATAAGATATCCTTCCTTTTTTGACATTATAACAGGTTGGCCCTCAAAGACCAAACCATCGCAAGCGCAAAATTATGCCTCAATTTGTTAGTTTTTTTAATAAGTGTATTCAATATTTTTCTTAACATTTCTTTGAACAATAAATATTGAAAATCCTGTCATAACAAGAATTTGAATAAGTGTATAAACATTAAATGTAACAAATGTATTTTAAAACAATTATTATCAGGCAATTTAGATTTTCAGTATCGTTAGATAATTAGAAAACTAACTGGTTTGGGATCAATGATTCAATTATCTGGAATAAGTAACAATATATTAAACACTGCGGGTGATTTAAGCAAAAGCAACGCCGCTACGACTATGATAACAACTGGTCTCGGGCTTGTAAGGGCCGGTATGGTTCCTCTTGATAAGAAAACACCGGCAGAAGAGAAATCACAGGTTATGACCTGGATGATTGTTGCTACAGGCCTGTCTCTTCTTACTCAGATGTCAGTATATAAAATGCTTAATGGTGTGGTGAATGGTATAAATACCAATATTTTGCAGCTTGGTAAGAATGCTAAACAGTTTATTGGCCTGGAAAAATTACCACTTGATAACATTGATGACGCCTTAAGAAACGCCGGTAAAGATGCCAACCACTGGAAGGTACTTAAGAAAACACTTTTGACTACTTTTGATCCCAAAAACCCCGGAGAGAAAGAAACACTTAAATCTTTATTTAAAAACCTGAACCAGTTTGCTAAAGCCAATGGTGGTAGTGTTAAAGAACTTTCAAAAGACAAAATAGATGATTTGTTAATGAAAGTCAGAACAATGAAGGGCTCAAAGCAGTTCTTTATGTATGCTTTTGGAGCTGCTTTATTTACGGGTTATATTATTCCGACTTTTATATGTAAATATCTACCGAATATGCTTAATTTTCTGCATGAAAAGGTGCGCATCAAAGATAAACCCATTGTACCCAAACCTAAAGAAAAACCAGGCGAACGAAAACAGAAGTCAAACTTCAATTTATTTGGTATACCATTGCTGGCCAGCGGTGGTGCTCTTGCTTTTCTGAGGTATGTAAGCCCTGAAAGTGGCATAGGAAAAGCTATCCAAAATGGCTTTAAAAAAGTTGCCAGCTGGGATTACGGGCTTTCTACTAATGCCCGGATAGTAAGAAACATCTTTACCAATGCAATACTCAGGCCTGCTGCTGCTTTGCTAGATGGCCGTATATTCCTTGCCGCTTATAACTTTGTTATTGAAACTCTATCAGCAGGAAGTTTGATAGCCAGTAAGAAAGTTCTGGGCAGTGCCTCAGCAAAAGGGTCTAATAACGTAAAAGGTGCTACTGGCCTGATCGGTAAAGCTATTAAGAAGCTGAATATAACAGACATCAAGAAGGCTAAAGGTATTGAATTTATGATGACACACAGCATTCAGACCTTCCTTATTCTTGGTGTGGTTTTAGGTTTAACTACCAATGTATTCTCCAGGCATCTGACTAATTTCCTGAAAAACAAGGTAGGCATAAAAGAAGGTAATGATGAAGTACCTCCAGAGAAGTTTTTCCCTGCTTCTGTCAGCCTTCAGGGGATAAGAGGTGATACAGAGTATACAATTCTCAGCCCGCAATTTAAAGATTTTCTTTCCAGAACAGGATATATTAAAACCCCAAACCAGAATGATCGCACTGATCGGTCAAATTCTCTTACTAAAAACAAAAAATATAGTTTTCATAACTGATGTCTGACAAAAGATTTTATTTATATCAGGTTGCCATCAAAAGGTAACTGATTCCAGAGGCAGTAAAGAGTTTTCAGGAATAATTACAGTTTAAAAACTTGCAAAAACGCTGCTATAAGTATTCAGTAATATTGAAAGTAAAGTAACAAAGGAGCAAGAAATAATCTATAATAAATGTCAGGGTTTGCCAGCAACGAAAATCACCCTGGAGAATTTTAGATTATTCTTATATGTTTGAGTTTGGGCTTAAAAAATTATTTATTTCTTTTGAGGCAAAGATCATTTCTTTATCTATTTCTTGAAGATAAATAAGAGTGTCAGAACAGGCTTCAAAAGAAGACTTAGCAGCTATTTTCAGGCATCTTCTATAAGTAAAATCGTCATGATCTTTATGGGCAGTTCTATTTACTGCTTTTAAATATATTCCGGGTAGTAGTGTTATGATTTTTTTAATCCTTTCTCTGTCTGATGTGATGTGATGTCTGTTCCAGAGGCTAACTGCGAGGTTAATTAGTTCATTATAAAACGCTGTAAAACGGCCTTTTTTCTCTATATTTGACCCGGTAAAATCAAGTTTATTGAGACTATTAAGAAGAGTGGTGCTTATAAACATTGCCGGGTCAGGTTTTGAATATGTCATAGTGATCCCTTTTATTTTAAAGTATTTCAGAGCCTGCCATGGCAAAAACATAGCAGGCAGTTATTTAATGAGTTGAAAGAGCTTTAACAATGCCTTTAATACAGGCTTATTTAAATTATATTGATTCTCCTGAAAAAGTCATTCAGATTCACTGATGTCTGGTTAAAGATTGTATTTATAGCAGGTTGTCATCAAAAGTCAACAGATTCAAGCAAAAACAGGTATCGGGTTTGGTTTTTGCAATAATCTATCATTTCTTTCAAAAAGCAGTATAAATAAGAGAATTGACTGCGTTGAGGCTAGTTTGTTTTTGAGACACTCACCTGTAGATAACCTTTATTAAGTTGTTTTTCATAGCTTTCCATTGAACCCTTATTATGTTTCATAGAGCTTTCAATAATTTCTTTTAGCTTAAAATCATCCACATAATATGTATTATTATCTTTTAATACTTTAATAATATATTCAAAATTATCATCAAGTGCTTTGAAGGCATAATATTTTTCTGCAAAACTGATGAAATATTCTCCTGATTCGTTGAAGTTTTTATTCATATTGGTGAGATCAGATACGTCATCAAGTAGGTTTATGATTTTGTCTGTAGAGCCAGCAGGAAAACTTGCTCTGAGAGAAGCTGAACTATCGTTTACAGAAAAAGATTCTATATCAAGTTTTTTTTCTTCTTCAAGTTTCTTTTTTATTTCGTTAGCTTTGTTTATGACATTAGAAGTTTGATAATACATAGACACGTTGTAAGTTTTTAAACCTTTGTATTGCTCAAAGTCAATAGCAGGTTTAATTTTTTGAATTGCTGAAGTTTTGTCTTTGATTTCGCTGAATTTACAAGCATTCAGATTGACTGCCACAAGGCCAAAAGCTATTAATAATAATAACCATTTCAATTTAATCATAGTAAAATACCTCATTTAAATTTAAATTTTTTGTTTGTAACATTTTAAATATAGTCATTACAATATTTTAAATCAACAGGCTATGTTTAAAATAAGTATTACTATTTTAATAGGCATTATATTGTTAATTATAAATCTTGTAATTTCTTTAATAAATAAAGAATTGAGACAAACAGACTTAATACAAAACTTTGTATGATAAGAGATTATAATAATGCATGAAGCATATTTCTTATCAGAGAGGAACAATTAAAGAATTATTTTCTCAAAACCATTAAACTTAAAAAATTAATGCTTGATTTTTTTTAGTGAATGCAATTATAATAGTGCTCGGTTGAGTTTTTAGGAAAGGAAAAAGAATGAATAAAGAAGAATTAGTCCAAGAAGTAGCAAAGAAAACAAAAGTATCACAAAAGCAAGCTGCTGAAATCATCAATTGCACTATGGAAATTATCGAAAAGACAGTTTCCAAAGGCAGAAAAGTTACCTTAGTAGGTTTTGGTACCTTTGAAGCTCGCAAACGTGCTTCAAGAACTGGCAGAAACCCACAAACAGGTAAAGAGATTCAGATTCCTGCTAAAACAGTTCCAGCTTTCTCAGCAGGCAAAAAATTCAAAGAAATGGTAAACAAATAAGAATTTACTAGCACTGTTTCAAGAAAAGACCCTGTGAAAGCAGGGTCTTTTCTTAATGTTTATGCCCCAGTTTTAATTTTTTGGGAAATGTTTTGCTTGCGGGTATTAGCCTGACATTTTCACTCTGGGTGTATATCTTGTGGGCTTGTTTCTTTCGTTGCCCGCCTGCCATGGATTTGGTTGTGGCAGAGCCACTACTTGATGAAGAAGCGGCCTTCAGCCGCTCAGGGCCCACCCACCCACCCTCAGGGAACAGGGTTATTCATCCTGCTGCCCAGAACTCTGTTTTAAAAGGGTGTATTGGTATTTGGTATAAGGATATTTTTATGCAGCCATAAAGGGGTTAATAGAATAGTTACCAATGCCGCTGGAATGTTTAGCAGCCTGATTAGTCATCTGACCCTGTTCTACATACTTCATAATGCTGGCCTGTAGAGAGTTCATCTGAGGGCCAGTTAACAAATAATCAAACATATTACCATTGATATTATTGGCTTGTTGCTGTGCAAAAGCCATTATGAATTGCAGATGTTCAGGAGCAGATTGAGCTGCCTGATACGCCAGAGTATCAAGATCACCGGCTGCATTTTGAAGAGCCTGCAAATTGCCGATACCCAGAGCACCCAGAGCGTTTTTCAAACCGTCTCCATAAGCTGCATTTCCGCCATGGTGCATTTCGTAGTTAAATTGCTGGCTGCCAATAGATATAATTTCGTCGTCACCACCATTAATTTCACCATCCCCCCCCCATGGCTATTTTGACTGTACCGTATACTTCGTCTTCTATGACAAGAACTTCTTCACCATTGGGGCCTTTTTCAAGTGTAACGCCGCTGTTAGGGTCCTGAGCAAGCTTTTTCCAGTCGTTTTTAGTACCCATAGCACTGGAATCAATACCCTTGCGACCCGATATTTCTTTGATTATATTTCGTTCACTTTCTTCAGTTATCTGACCATCGGAGCCCACCTGTATCTTGCTTTGCGCTTCAGGTGTTGGTTCATTGACATTTCCCTGATTGTTATTTGCATTATTCTGATTATCTGGTTTTTTCTTCTGTTCAACTGGCTTATTCGTTACGCCTGTAACCATATGTCTCTCTCCTGTAATTTAGAAAGTAACTAAATTAATAGTATAAATCTCTTGCTATAAATATTTGCATAGGCAAGAATGGTAATAATAACTATCTTTTTTGAATCACAGATGATTCAAAACAAAAAACTATTTTGTGTAAAGTTTTTTGGCCTGTTCTCTCTGTTTGTTTCTCCTTATGCTTCTACTCACGGTGTTTCAATAGTGTATTTTTCAACATATAAGCTTTAATGCGTAATAACCAATAGGCTTAATTGCCATAATTAGATAAAAACTTAAGTGTAAAAACTTTTTTGTTTTGTTATCACTCCTCTCTCCAGATAATATTTATACTAAAATACTTGACCTGCATAGACTGAATACAATAGTGAACCTGAAAAATTTAATTTACATTATTATTATCAGGTATACTCACAATAAATACCTGAGACAGGTAGCTTAATTACATAAGCCATATTACTCATTCATTATGAACAGGCCTGTTCAAGCATCCTGGATGTTAATTGACTACAATAATAATAAGACATTATTTTAAAAAATTTTCCGGGTGAGTACATAATCCAGCAAGCATAGGAGAGAGCGTATGCACAATTATTTCTTTTTCGACGAATTGAAGGAAAAAGGCGACAAAATCAGGCTTAAAAATAAAATGAAGACAAAAACACTCATGAACTGCACAGTCAGCTTTGCAGATAAAAAAACCCTTCTTGAAATGCAGAAAGTATTATTTTCTTTAACTCCAGAAGAGATGAAACAATTTAAAGCCTATCTGGATAACAAAGAATTCGTGCGTCCCGGCCCCAATGCTGCTGTGGGACAGAGGGTCACCTCTAAGCTTGTTCGAATAGCTATGTCAGGACAGCCTGTTAACGAAGAATTACAGAATATCAAACAGAAGTTTCAGGCTAACCTTGAAGAAATTGATCAGCTAAAAGTTAAATGTTCCAATACAGCAGCTCATAAGGGTGGCGAAGTTACAAAGATGATACAGAAAATTAACACACTCAACAGCGAAAATGCTGAACTGTTCAAGAAAATAAGAAGTTTTGGCATGAGAAGTACTCAAACAACTTGAAGAACTAATACATATGTAAGATGTTTTTTATAAGTTTGCTTGAAGGCATGTTTGCAGTGTGCATACCCCCTTCATCACCACTAAAGGAGGATTTTTCGAGGAGAGCACAGCGAAGGATCTATCAAATGCTTATTCCAGATTGCAACGTCAAGATAAAAGCCCTCCTTGCAATGGTAATAGTTTATTGAATGTTTGAATTAGCCCGAAATAAAACTCTCTCCGGAGCGAACTAAGTTCGCTCCGGTAGTTTTGCAGAATATTAGCCTCTTCTGGTTTCTTTAATGCTGCCATAATAAACATTTCAGGTAAAAATCTTTAAAAATCTCATGCTTATTGAAGCACAATTTTTATATCGTCAATCATTGAGTTTTTGAGTGATATACTGATCTTTGAAAGTAATGTATAGATTCCAGATTATAGAGGTCGAATTCCATCAGCATATAGGGAACCCCCGCCACTAATTTCTTGAATCTGTGAACTTTTAAATTATTCAGAGATCTCTATATTAATTATATACGTGGAATGGTATAACAGGTATTCAGGCAGATAGAACGGAGCACAATTGTAAATTTTTGTAACAATTTTTCAAAAAACCCTTCAAAAATGCGACTTTTGTGTATCAAATCGGGTATAAATAGGGTAGAGGTATATGACGGAGGTGGCTTATGAACCTTTCTCAAAGAGCTTTAGCCCTTGAAACAATGCTGAATACTCCAGGGTGGCAGGTATTAAATGATTATCTTACAAAAAACTCTGTCCCTGTGATGATATCTATAGACGGGCTTGATTCACTCATTAAGCAGGCATACAAAAACGGTATCTCGCAGGGCCATAAAGATGTGTTGAACTTTATTAATACTACTGTTGAATGCGCCAGACGTAATAAAAAAGAGCTTATATAGAATAATACTAGCCATTATCACTGCAAAATAAGAATTAAAACAGTTAAAATGTTACTTAAAATTTCATAGCAACTTTCAGGGATGTTTTAATCAAACGTTCCTTTTTAGTTTAAAGAGATTGCCTGAAGCAATTATCCATATTAATTGAAAAGCAAGTAAATTATGCCTGTCATGTTATCCTTATGTTTATTGTTAGTAGATATTACTTCTAACAATAATTTACATTAATCACCAGCAAGGGAGATTCAGATGGAAAAAGAATCCAGACGTTATTATTTAAGGATTACAAACCCTAAAACTGGTACATATCTCCTTTTGGAAAAGCTCTGGCAAGAATTCAGTCTGCCGGTAGATTGCTACTGGCAAAAAAGAGATGACCCTGAAATCACTCTACGTTCACGACCAGTGTATTCTAAAAACTTCAATTTTGTAATGCTGCTCTATTCTTACAATTTATGCATCATCAGGTTTATTGAATATCTCATTCAAAGCTATATTAATAATATTGAAAAGCTTGAAAATGCCCTCAATGTCAGTTTAAACAACAAAGGAGTACCAGAAGATGTCAAATCAGAAGATGATTCAGAAATTCTTAACGGCAAATATTGAGTATCTGCTTGCTAACACAGAAGCGTTTAAAGAAAAACTTGCCAAAGGTGATATTCAGTCTATTAAACTTCTCTTTGACTATTATTACAAGCTAAACTATGCTGATAAACAACGTTCAGCAAAATATACTCGCAAGATTAATGGAGATAATTATGAAAAAGTCTTTGAACAGTTCAAAGATAACATTATTGAAGGCTAAAACTTCTGACAGAGTGAAACCTGTAAAATTTAATATCCATAAACATTCATTTTACCTGATTAAGCTGATGCAAAATGAGCCTGGAGACTTTTCAAAAAGCAATAATTCACTTAAAAACCTTTATCGTTCACTTATCAGAAGAATAAACAACAACAGGGCAATGATATATACTCTGGAAAATATAAAGACAGGTGTTGTTTATGGCTTTATTATTGCAGATAGCTGTTATCCATGTGTTGTAAGTATTAAAATATTTATGGATGAAAGCTATAAAGATACTGAACATCTGAAATCAGCTTTGGTTTATCTGTTCAACAAACTTTTCAGGCATAATGTCTCCCAAATACTGATTAAAACAGAAAAAAACAACCAGAAAATGCAGAAAATATTAGAAGCAACGGGGTTTATTTATCTGGGGATATACAAAGACAGTATGGCTTACACTTTACTAAAACCCGGAAGAAAGGGGTGAATCTATGGTAACAAATAACATCTATGATTATTATCAGCCCCGCCGGTTGTTAAAGCCAGTATCTGTTACACAAATACCTGCTGTGAACCTATCTGGAGCATTTAGTGGCCTGAAGAATCTTGGTTCTAAAGGCATATCAATAGGTATAGACAATCTTGAAGGACTAAAAAACCTTGCCAGACAGTCTAATCAAAGTCTTCGGAATCTTTTACCTGATGTCGGAAAACTAACTTCAGGCGATCTGGAAACAGGTATGCAATTAGCAGACCTGCTTTACAACCGTGGAGCAGGCGAACTCGAAGGCAAGCTTGCCAGAGATATTCAATCATTCAGAGAAGATGCTATGAAAAGAGGCATGGGAGCATCGAGTTCTTTTATGAGCGGCATAGAAAACCTGTTTGGTGCTAACGCCGGTGCACTATCTAACCTGAGAAACGATTCATGGCTTCAGGGCTATAACTATGCTAAAGATGTAGCCGGGATGCGCAACGATGCAGCGAGCATTCTTAACAAACTGGCAGGTGATGCCTATTATCAATCCAGTGTTTTTCCTCTGGAATCTGGTCTCAAAGCTGCGTTTAACCAGGCTGATCTCAATGATAGCAGCAAAAAACTGAATCTACAGAGGCTAAAAGATTATTATAATCTGGTAAACTCGATAACCGCTAACACCTCCCTTAACAACAATCTTACTTCATTCTACGGAGAAGAAACAACTGGCTCTCCGGATATCAGACGTCTAAACCAGATTAAAAGCCTCATAGACCTGGTTGATACAAATTTAAAAGTGAATAACGCCTATCACAGAGATAATATTTTAAGCAATTTGCTTCAGAAATCTTTAAAAATCGAGTTTTAACAGACAGGTTGAGATCTATGGCTTCGTACGGTGTTTTTGCATCGTACGAAGCTGCATTAGAAAACATCAGGTGAAGAAAGTTTGTAATATTTCAACAACAAAAAACCCGGAGGTTATTATGTCAGAGAATATTGAAAAGCAGAAACAGCCGCAGGCATTTAAAAATTATAAATCTGATAAAGCAAAAGAAGTTGTTGATCAGGTAGTAACAAAGTTTAATGAATTCAAACAGGCCCGATTAGCTAAAGAGAAAAAATGGGATGAGTGTATAAAGGCTTTTTTAAACCAGCATAACCACAGTATAAGTGATGCCAGAAAGTGGCGGTCGCAGGTTTATGTTCCTCTGTCGTATGAAGCTGCCACAAATATATATTCTAACCTTAAACGGGCCCTGTTCCCTACTGATAGTGCGTTCTTTTCAGTAGAGGGCCGGACTCCTGAAGCAGATATGAAAGCAAATCTGGTTAAATTATACCTCTTATATCAGCTTGATGAAATGAGTTTCATTACTAAATTTGCTTCTTTTCTAAAGCAGATGGTCATTATTGGTAACTCAGCAGCAGCAATTTACTGGAAAAAAATCATCAGGAATGTTAGAGAGGTTGTTGATGTTCCTGTTTATGATGAAATCGGACAGTTAACAGGCTTTGAAAAGCAAGAATTAGATGTAGAAAAGCTTGTTTATGATGGTCCTGAGTTAGAGTGTATAAACATGTATGACATTGTGTTTGACCCTTCTGTTTCCCGCTGGGAAGATGGAATGGTAATACACCGTACATACCGGACTTTGGAGCAGGTTATGAATAATCCGGTGTATAAAAACACTGATGATCTTGAGGTTAGCAAAGACTATAATCAGGAACAGTATATAACTGAGGCCTTACAGGCATTTGACATGCAGCATTGTTCTAACAGGGGCAATAAAATCAAGCTGCTGAGTGCTTATGGAGATTTTAAAGTTGGAAACACTATCTATTATGATTATATCGCTGTAGTTGCTGATGATAGCCAGCTGATCAGGTTTGAGCCAAACCCCTATCACGATAAGCCTTTTGTATTCTGCACTTATGAGTCTGTACCCAATGAGTTATATGGTGTTGGTGCTATTGAACCCGGTCTGGGTATTCAATATATGGTCAATACGTTTAGTAACCAGAAAGCAGATGTATTATCTCTGATTATTAACGGCATGTGGGCCTATGTGGATGATGGCATACTTGACCCTGAAGAGATTGTAGCACGGCCCGGGGCGTTAATACCTGTAAAAGACCCGAATAATATCAGGCCACTGCACCCTGATTCTTCGGTACAGATTAGCTATAACGAAATAGCACAGCTGAAAGCTGAATATCAGGAGGTAACCGGAGCAACAAAATATTTTACCGGTGGCCCTAACGTAGAATTCAGCAAGACAGCAACAGAAGTTGCTGCACTGCAACAGGCAGGTATAGTCAGGTTTTCTGAAGTTATTCAAAATGTTGAGGAATTAGCCCTCAAGCGTACCATCAAGCTTATATTCTCTTATAATATGATTTTTGCAGAAGATAAAAACCAGCCTGGTCTAGCAAATAACATTAGTGTATACCCTTATAATTCTTTCAGGGTAGCAGATTTCAATGATTATAACTTTAGAATTGTTGGTGCTAACTCTTCTATGTCACGTGATATACGTGTAAATAAGCTTTTAGAGTTCATAAAGCTTGTCGGTAACAGTGAAGTTCTTTCCAGGCAGATAAACATTATGGCACTCATTCAATCCTTATACAGAGAACTTGGCTTTAAGGATGAAGCTAGTATATTCAGACCTTCTGAAACCGGGCTTTAATGTATTCTTAATCTGTTAGACTTTTGTGACAGGCAGTACCTGTATCTGAATAGCTGCCGGCAGCACATATTAGTGCTGAATCATAGTGAGTTACAGTGCTGCCCGTGTAGTTTTGAAAGAAACTTACCGGATCAGACGGAATCTCTATGCCGGCACTGCCGCCAGTGATAGGGTCATGAACACCTGACCCTTCACCTTTTAGGAATCTTATGCCGTTTTCAAAATCTTCACCAATAGCGCCTATGTGCCAGTAGAGTTCTTGAATTACGCTTTTCATTTTATCATCAATACCCGGGTTGGCTTTAATCGCTTCCATTGTTTCATACATATACACATTGGTTTGCCCCTGGCTTTTTAACTCGTCATATGTAGGGCTACCAAGATCTTTAAGTGTAACAGGGTGTCCTATACTGGTTCCCCAGATATAATCACCGAGAGTTTTCATATTATTAGGCTGTATAGAGTAGTTAAAGCCATCGATTTTATCTACAGGTGTATCCCAGATTTTGTTGACACAGCTCTGATGGTCAGAAGTACTCAGACAGGTATTAATAGCTTTTTCAGCCTCTCTTTCAATTGCAGCGAGATTATGCCCGAGGTTAGCCAGTTGTTTAACCTGGGCTGCTTCTTCAGTCAGACCCTGTTCTTCGAGCTGCTGAGCTATTTCATCGAGGTGACTGACCATATATTCTGTGCCGCCTGAGGCGCCACTGGCCTGAATAACTTTAGTTATATCGGGTGTGACGTTGCTGAGTTTAAAGGAGCCGAAATCCAGTATGCAATCTTCTGTCGTGCAGGTTGTTTCTACCATGCCATCAAGGTTATTAGTTCCGCTGTCAACTACTGTTGTTGAATATAGAGGGGTATTACTCACTGTTCCTTCTGTTGTGTAAGGCACTGAATACTTCTGGCTACCTGTAGTACTTATAGTTGGGGTCTTATTAGCAGCTGATTTTGCTACTGCTGAGTCTTTTTGTATAAATGAACCTATCTTATCACCTAAAATCATCAGTGTAATTACACTTGCAAAAAATATCAATGCTGAAATAAGCACAAATTCTATAGCTTCCTGCCCATTAAACCTTCTTAATTCTCTCATAAATAACCCTCTTCTTGTTCCATTTTTAGTATCGACAGAGTTAATTTTTCCTGAAGATTGGCTATAGAAAATATTTACTTATTGTCAAGATTCTTTCTAGTAAGTATAACACTGCCATTTTCATCATAGCATGTATCGCCTATCCAGTGAGCATCGAGCTTTCCGTCAGGCAAAAACAAAAAATTATTGCCTTCAGAGGGAGAAATAACTGAATAAATGAGTTTACCTTCAGGGTAAGAGTATTTATAAGTTTTTTTAGGGTAATTAAGCTGATCGTCGATGCTAATGCTTTCGAGTTTGCCTGATGGACTAAAAAACAAGGCTTTTTTATCCTGAAATGGCTTTACTCCATAGCTTCCATCGCTGTAAAACGTTATCAACCAGTCTTTAACCATCATTTTGCCTTCTTTGCCGGCTTTCTGGTTAAGGCTGTAGTGCGGATCATCAGGGGGGTAATTTGAAGTGTCGATTGAATATTGAACATTGTCGAAGGCCTGTTTGCGGGCGAAATCGACACTCCAAGTTTCTTTAACTATGCCTTTAAGCGGTTCAGCTTCAATTGCCAAATGACATACAGTTAAAAGTATTAAAAAGATTAAGACGATCACCTTTTTCATAATAAAAAGCCGTTTTATAATGGTAAACATGCTATTTTGCAAGTGATAACACCTTTCGCCACATGGATTTTATTATGTGTTCATAATCTAAGTGTTTTTGACACAGTTATTTGAAACGCCGGAATCTTCTTTAGGTATGACATATTGATACCACATAAGGTAGAATATACCAAGAATGAAGCCCTGTACTAAGCCCCAGACTTCAAAAAAAGAGTTGCTGTCGACTGTGCCATAAATAAGGAATATAGCAAGCCCAAAAGCTATTGAAATAGCCAAAAAGAAATAGCTTGATATTCTGCGTGTGGCTATTAATGCCATAAATAAGCTAAAAAGGAAAAAAGGAATAATATAATCAGCACTGATAGCAAAGCTCATTCTGGCTGCCATGGCGGTTTCTTCGGCAATAGGAAGATAAAAAAGGAATGAGATTCCAAAAAATGCAATTAATAGTATAATACCACCTATCAAAACAGGTAAAACCAGTTCTATAAGATAAGTATTATATGAATTATTTTTGTCAGGATTGTTTGTATTAGTTTCCATATAAATAATTTTTCACAAAAGCACCAAGGAGGCAACCCATGAAAGAAGAATTCACCCCTTCAACAGAGTCTGAAAAGACAGATCAGCAAGCGCAAATGGCAAGTGAAGAATCTGTAAAGTTTAAGCCTGATGGGCTTGAATATGACGGTTCGGTAATTTATTCATCTGAAAAAGAGGCTATTAATAAAGTAAGACAAGAAGAATCAGAAAACATTGACCTGAATAAATCAGCTAATAAAGAAGATAAAACATATTCAGAAGAAAAAATTAATGAGATAATAAGTCAAAACAAAGAACTAAATGAGCGTTTAAGTCAGTATGAAAAATTTATAGATAATTTTGCTTTGCTTGATGTCGCTGGTAAAGCTAAATCACTTAATGATAAACCAGAAACAGAGCTTGACAGCAAATTAAATGAATATTATAACAGAGCAAAAAACGATGCTATAAAAGAAACTCTGGAAACAATTCACCAGGAAGCTTTAAGAGATAGAAAGATAGAAGAAGTAAAAACAAATAACCCTGATATTATAGCAGATCCTGCCAGAGAACAGATAGTATGCAACCTTGCAGCAAGCTATATACACCAGGGAACAGACTTTAATACAGCACTTGACAGGGCAATAGAAGATTTAAGAAAGTTAATTTCTCCTGTATCAAGTAAAAAAGATCAAGAAAATCAATTAGCGCATAATATCCCCGCTGGTGAGCCATACAAACAAACATACTCCAGATTAAACCCGTTTATTGAGGGCGCAAGCCCTTCAATACCAGAAAAACAGTTTAGATCAAGCGAATTGATTGAGATGCAGATCAACAGACCTGACGAATACAAACGTTTACAGCCTGTCATAATGAGGGCTTACAGAGAGGGTAGAGTCATATTCGACTGATATTCTTTTAGTTGTCAGGTCTAAACTCATGAAAGGAGTTATTTTATGGGTTTAGGAAGCAATCATTTAACAACAACCACTTCTGAAAACTTTATTCCTGCTGTGTGGTTGAACGAAGTAAGAGCAGCAAGAGAAGCCAACCTTGTAATGGCCAAAAGGGTCAAGCTCATTAACCATACAGGCAAACCCGGCGATACTATTAATATTCCTGATGTTAGCAATCTGAGTGCTACTGATAAGGAAGCAGAAACAGAAGTCAGCTTAAGCAACCCGACTGAAACAAAGTTCTATGTTGAAATCAACAAATGGAAACACGTTGCTTTCTTAATAGAAGACATTGTTAAGGTACAATCAGCAACCGATTTAAGAAAAGAATACACCAATAAAGCCGGTTATGCCCTTGCAAAATCCATTGATACAGATTTGCTTGAATTATATTCAGCTCTGTCTCAATCAGTCGGTGGGGCTGGTGTAGACATAGATGAAGAAACAATACTCAGTGCCAAGGTTCTTTTAGACGAAGCAGATACTCCTAGATCTGATAGAACTTTATTAATTGCCCCCAGTCAGGAAAAATCTCTTTTAAAAATACCTCGTTTCACAGAAGCAGATAAGATTTCAGATGGCGGCAAGGCCCTTAGAGAAGGCATGTTAGGCAGAATACACGGTTTTGACGTATTTGTCTCTACCAACGTACCTGTAGATGGCAATACTATCAAGAATCTTGCCTTCCATCGAGATGCATTTGTACTGGCTACTCAACAATATCCAAGAGTACAGGCAGCTTATATACTTGAGTATCTGGGCACAATGGTAGTTGTAGACGAAATTTACGGTGTAGCAGAATTCAGAGATGACCATGCTGTTGTCTTAAACTCTTAGTCAGGAGGTATAACATGGCTACAAGAGGAGTAATAACATTGCTGGCGCCTGCTTCCAGATCAGAAAGCGGCAATTCAGGCAACGGTATTTACTCAGGAGAAAACAATGAGGCTGTTGTCTACCTTGATATAACAGCTGCCAGTGGAACAGACCCTGTTCTTAATGTGATAGTTGAAGATACCATTGACGGCACTAACTGGGATACTGTAGAAAGCTTTACTCAAGCCTCTGGAACAGGAAGAGAAGTCAAACGAATAAATAATTTCTCCCGTTATATGAGAGTTAAATACACTATTGGCGGAACAGAGCCGGATTTCACATTCTCTGTTAGAGCTTACATAAAATAAGTCTCTAGAGCAATATTCAGGGCGGTTTGTCTGAATAAAATCTGCAAACCGCCTTCTAAAAGCTTTAAACATCAACATAGAACTGGAGGTTTCATAATGACTTATAACTTCAGAACTATTGTCAATCATGTACTAAGAAAAACAGAGTTTGCACCTGTCAGCGAGTCTGTTGATAGTGAGTTCAGTGGTAATAATATTGATCCATTTGTTGAAAGAGTCAAAGACTGGACTAATGAAGTATATTTTGAAATAGTTAATTCAGGCTACTGGCGTTTTCTAGAATCAGAAAGCTTAATAAATACTGTAGAAGGCCAGGTTAATTATTTATTAGCTTCTGATTGTTCAGCAAACAGGATTATCAATGTAAGAGAAACATCAACTCCTGCATTATTAAAGAGAAAGGATTTTAAAGATATCGACATACTGCATCCTGATGTCTCTCAAACAACAAGCAGTACCCCTGTATACTATTACTTTGTAAATAACCAGATATATTTTCACCCTGTTCCTGACAGAGAAATAACAGTAAAGTATCGGTATTATAAAACTGCCTGTGAACTGGTATATCCAGAAGATGTGCCAGCTATACCCGAGCACTGGAAATGGGTTCTGGTTAACGGTGTACTGGTAAAAGCCAATCAATACCTTCAGGATCAAACTACTGAACATGCGCAAATACAATACCTGAACAGCCTGTTACAGATGAGAGCAGCTAACAGAGCAGACAGGCAAAATAAAAACAGGTTTAAACCCTGCCAGGAGGACTAACAATGGCTAGAATTAAAACACTGAAATTTGAAAAAAACTCAGGGGGATTGAATACCAGAGCATCAGAAATGGTCCTGAAGCCTTATGAAAGCCCTGATCTTCTTAACGTAAAGCTGACAAAATACGGTGCCATTGTCAAAGAAAAAGGATATACACTCTATAATGAGACAGCAATTGCAGGAGAACCTGACGTAGGAGGCATTTATAACTACATAAAAAGCTCTACAGGTTCAGAATATCTATTAGTTGCTGCAGGAAAAAAATTATACACAGCACTAAATGGTGAGTTTACTAATATAACAAGAGTTTCAGGTGATTATTCAGAAAATGAAATCTGGGACTTTGCAACTTTTAACGATATTTGTATCGCTGTAAACGGGTATGATAATCCACAGAAATTCAACGGCAGCAGTAATGCAGAAGACCTTGAAGGGAGCCCACCATCAGGCTGTGCCTACGTAGAAGTTTTTAAAAACAGGGTGTTTATGGCTGGAGGGCCAGATAACCCAACCAAACTTTCATATTCAGCTCTATCAAACCCTCAGGACTGGACTACCTCTAACGATGCCGGCTGGATAGAAGTAGGGCTAAACGATGGCCAGAAAATAACCGGGTTAAAAGCCTTTTATGATGTACTCGTTATATTCAAAGAACGCTCTATTTACCTTCTAACAGGTTACTCAGGAGACCCTTCATCAAGTTATTTCTTCGAGCTAAGGCCTGTTAACTCATCAATTGGAGCAGTATCCAACAGAGCAATCGTTCAGGCAGGTAATGAAATTTATTTTCTCAGCGATAAAGGTGTGTATACCCTGAGTGCTGTCCAAACATACGGAGATTTGAGCATTAACAGTATATCATTCAAGATACAGCCTTTAATAGACGAACTAAACAAAATGGTACTTCATAAATCTTTTGCCATAAACGATTTTGAAGAAGACCGGATCTGGTTTTTTGTCCCTAAAGGCAGCTCAACAGAGAATGATTTAATACTGATATATGATTATTCCCTTAATGCGTGGACTAAACGATCAGGGTTTAGTGCTAAATCAGGCCTGATATATAAAGATAAATATAGCGGTAATGTAAAATTCTACACTGGTAGCTATAACGGTCATTTGTATCGCCAGAAACAGGGCTATTCATACGCAGGTCAGGCAATAGTTGCATACTATAATACCCCCTGGCTGAATCTCACCAACTACAGGCAGCGAAAAAGAATACGTGATGTACAGTTCATAATAGTACCCACAGGAGGATACTATATGGGGGTCACTTACAGGTGGGATTTCGGAGATAGAAACAATGGTAACCTGAACGTATACCTTGCAGGAGATACAGCACTGTGGGGTAAAAACAATATTGATAGTGAAGCAGGCATCTGGAACGAAGATAAATGGGACTCTGTCGCAGCTGTAAAAAATACCAGAATTATGAACGGCAGCGGTAACACACTTCAACTTACATTCTGGAATTCAAACCCCGATGAACACTTTATTTTACTTGGATGGTATATCAATATCATAGAAAGGGGGATTAGATAATGACCCTCAACAGGTTATATAACTTTGTAGCAGGCCAGGTTATACAGTCACAACAGGTTAATGCTGAACTGGATCAAATTATTTCCTCGCTTAATACATATGTAGTTAACGCTAACTTTAACTCAAATAACTATATAGCAGATGGTGATATTGTATCTGCAATAAGCGCATTAGACAGTCAGATAGCAGGAGAAAACTCCGGAGCAGTGGCTTATAACTATTCGAAAGGTCTGATACTTCAGCAACACTCTGCAAATGAATATACTATATGTATAAAAGGTTCAGCAGCAAATCTAATTATATTCATGAAAGACCAGAAAGCATTTATAGAAGACGGTACCAAAACTCTCAACCTTTCTACGCTAGGTACAAACCAGTTTATAGATATATACATAGAAGAAGATACTTCAGACTCACCGGCTATAGCTGATACATTGCCTATAAAGCTTACTGGCAAAGGTTCCGGGTCAACTCCTTATAATACTTCTCCCTCGTCAGGGCAATATCTTGCTGGTTGTGCGTATTTGAAAAATATTGACGGCGAAGGCAATAGAATAATCGGTATACAGTCACTTGAAAAACCTGATGTTCCTACTAACCATTGGTCTTTATGGCATACAAGTAATCCTTTTAATCACCAGTTAAACTCAAGCAGCTTTACATATAGTTCTAAATGTTCTTATATACCAGTATTTGTAGACTCATCAATTATCTACAATGTCACAATGGAGGTTAATAGCGTAAGTGGTAGCAATGGAGAACGTTACAATTACACCGTTAAGCTAAAGAGAGATAGTTCAGGAACAGCTTTCTTTAGCATTAGAGAAAAATCAATAGATACATACGGCACTGTAGCAAGAGATGTGCTCAATATATCAGATATTGATAATGTTTCTCCTGGTATATACACGTATTACTATGGTGGATGCATCAATACAGGCGAGGATAGTAATATTTCAAATATGAATATTCACTACCTGGCGGCCCAATTTAAAGTTCAACCCCGCTATTTAACTTTTAAAGCAATGTCTTAAGAGGAGTAAAAATATGACTACAGACTATGCCTTGATAAATCGGAAGGTACGTATTCGTACAAACATTACAACGGCTGATTCTTCAGCACCTGGATGTGAGGATGATTTTGTATTAACAAAAGGTTGCAGCTATATAGAAGTAAATGTAAACGGACTTTCAGGCTCTGAAAAAGCTAAAATCAGACCATATTTTCTTGAAACCGTAGATAATTCAGTATCAATGGAAAATTATGTATCCTGTGGAGCTGAACTGGAACTTTCTTTAACAAATGGTAATACCTGTAATATCTCCGGGGTGAATGGCAGACCGGTCTATATAATGGTTACAGAACTGACAGGCGGTGCAAGTATCAATATTGATTTGGCCCCCGGGCGTGTACCACCTGGATTAAATATTTAAGGAGGTTCTATTATGTCTATACCCCGAGGATTTATACCTGCTAAAACACAAAATAATTATACTGAACTAACCGCCGGAAATATTAAAATATCAGAAAACGTCGTCAAATCAGTAAATACAAATGGTAATATTACCCTTGAGCCCAATGGAACAGGCAAAACCAGAATATCAAATCAACTTGATTTAGTCAGAGCTGATCAAAACGGTATACACCTTATGAATCAATATGGAATGGGCTCAGGACGCCTGTACCTGGCTGGTTTAAAAATTCGTCTTACAGAAATGAGTAAATATAACTACCTGGAAATCGATAATGGTGGCGGAATTACTCTTGCATCAAAAGAAAATTCAGATATTATCCTTGAGGCTCACGGCACCGGGAATGTAAATGTGACATCTGGAAATCTAAAAATAAATGGTATTATCAGGCTAACTTCAGCCGGAGGAGTAATTGTAGAAGCAAACTCAAGTTCTAACAGACCAGCATCACCTTTAACCGGACAAATTTACTTTGATACAGATATCGGAAAAATGATTGTTTACAACGGTTCAACCTGGGTTAACATGGATGGAACCAGCCTGTAGGAGGTTATAGCTCATGGGTACTTATGAAAAGCTTTATAGCATTAAATGGCTCAATATGAACCCTGAACAAAAAAAGATAGAAGCACTTTACAGCGTGAATGTAAATCTGGATGATGGATCCAGCATAGAATTAACAGATTATAGAATTTCTATACAGGGAGAAAAATACTATGAACTCTTTAACATTGAGATTACTGTAATGGGAAGAGACTCAACTCTGGGAGAATTCTTAAGCTATCTTACTGCAAGTGCTGCAAAAATACAGGATGAAGCATTTCCTGTTAGCCAGCAAGAAATAGATAAGTTTGGTACAACCGGTATTGATCTTCTAAATGACCAGAACAAAAGAGATGAGTAGAAACTATGATATCAAAAAGCCTTGATATTGCATCTCTTATAAAAATTGTACTATGTACCCTATGCATATTAACATTTTTTAAGATCATCTACCTTGTGTACCTCTATGAATCAGGCGAATTGGAAATAATTTTAAGGCAATTGCTTCTATACTTTTTTAAAGCGTATTAAAAAACTCAAAACAATAACAGTAAGGGGATATTATGCAATTCATACAGGCAAGACTTTTGTTTAATTCACAGTTTAAATGCCTGTTATATAAGAATAATAAACAAATAAATTCTGTTTTGTCACTAAAATAAAGGATTGCAAAAATGATGATTAATTTTAAGTCAGTGATAAAAATATATCTGACAGTCATAATGGTTATAAGCTTGCTTGTAATAACAGACAGGCTGACAGAAAAAAATTCTAACCCGGTTTTTATTGGTGATCAATTTAATTCTGAAGTTTTGATCATTAAAAAAGGCTGTATTTTTCCGCAACGCTGGGAAAAACTATAGGATAGAAGGAGACAAAGATGGAATTACTAACTCCTGAAATGTTTGAAACTGTTCTAAATTCTGGTGTATCAGTGGTTCTGGCTTTAATAGTTATTTACTGGTATCGATCTGACAGCACAGAACGGCTTAAAGACGAAAAAGAAAGAACAGTTGAAGAACGAAATGACAAGATTATTACTCTGGAAATTATTAAAGAAAACACAAACGCTATAACTTACAATACCAGTGCAATAGAAAGAGTGCTGGAGATATGTCACAAGATCAATGAAAAGATTTCAAAGGTGTAGCAATATGTTTAACAGCAACTACTTTTATTCCCGTTATAAGAAACTCTACAAACTCTATCGCAGGGCAGCAGAAATAACAAATGTACCGCCACATTTTCTTGCTGCCCTTCATTATAGAGAGAATGCTTTCAGGATAAAAACACCCGGGCCCGGTGGCCCAATGCAATTTGACCCTCCATTGTCTAAAAAAAGAATCCAGCAGCTTCTTACTGACTATACTGATCTTACTAAAGACCTTGTTGAAAAGTTTACAGAGCATGGTCAGGATAATATATTCGTTGCTGTGATTCTGTCTGGTTGTTTTGTTCAGGCTAAACTCAAGTATGACGGTAAGAAATACCTGACTAAAGATATGAATGCCAGAAAACATCAGGAAATACTAATGAGGGCGTTTGAACTTTACAATGGTACCGCTTATGGGTCTTGCTGGCGTTCACCTTATGTTGCAAATATGCTGGATAAAAACCATATGAATATGAGAATACGTGGAACTTATCTAGATAAAAAGGGTTTCAGGCGGAGTGTAAATACTATTGACAGGAGACCCGGGGCCTACACAGTATTTAAATACCTTGATAATGCATTTAATCATCAGTGGTAAAAAGGAGACCGTTATGAAGAAACTGTTCAAAGAACTCTTCAAAAGTGTCGCAAAAGGGCTTGTAACATCTGCTAAAGAAGAAGCAACAAAAACTTTAAAAGATCAAATTGCCCCATTTATAAACAACCAGGCAACTACAGAACATGAAGTTCCGTTAATTAAGCAAATGGAAGCCCTTCTGGATGAAATGAAAGCTTATATGTTTGAATTGAAGTTTAAAACTTACCTGACACCTTCTTTTGAAAACAATAAAAGCTACGATGAAGGTTTAATCTTTCTGAAAAATTTTTCAAATCTTGTTATGAGAACTATTAATGAGATTGAAAGTTACTGATATTAAAAGATAAGGAATGCAGGCAGTGGAGTAATCCCTGCCTGCGGGCTTTGGTTATACCAATACATATGTATTATTTTGCATTTTTACCGCATACCCCACAAAACCAAGACCTTTTAACTGTTTACATTTGAAATTGATGCTTTATGATAGAGAATGACAGTCGGAGATTTTATTAGGGGCAGGTGTAAAATGAGTCAAAACAGAGCTGAATGGAGTAATAAACTTGTATTTATACTTGCAACAGCTGGTTCAGCAATTGGGCTTGGCAACATCTGGCGGTTCCCGTACGTTGCAGGTGAAAACGGTGGTGGGGCCTTTGTTTTAATATACATTGTTTGCCTGTTTTTTATAGCACTGCCAATTATGGTAGCAGAGCTTTCTATAGGCAGAGCAAGCCAGCGATCACCTGTGATGGCATTTAAAAGGCTGGCAGGTAAAGCCGGTAAATACTGGCAGGTAATAGGCTGGCTGGGTATCATAGCAGCTTTTATATTGATTTCATACTACAGTGTCATTGGCGGATGGACTATTGCCTATATATTTGAGGCCTTTAAGCTGGGTCAGGTAGTGCTTGAAAAAGAAACAGCAGTAACTATGTTTGAACAATTTACTGCTAACCCCTGGAATCAGGTTTTATGGACATGGCTATTCATAGGATGTGGCTGTGGAATTATTATAAGGGGTATTAAATCAGGCATTGAAGCTTTCAACAAAGTCTTCATACCGGGGTTATTTGTAATGTTGCTTATACTCGTGGGCAATGCCCTGATGTGTGATGGATGTAAAGCTGGTCTCACATTTATTTTCTACCCTGATTTCAGTCAGGTTACTCCTAATACTGTTCTTGCTGCTGTTGGACAGGCATTCTTTAGCTTAAGCGTGGGTATGGGCGCCATATTGACATATGGAAGTTATCTTTCTCAAAGAGAAGACCTTATTAAAACAGGCTCTATTGTAGCAGTAATGCTTGTAGCAGTAGCCTTATTAGCCAGTATAGCAATATTCCCTGTGTTGTTCACCTTTGGCCTTAGTCCTGAACAAGGGCCTGGTTTAACATTTATAACTCTGCCTGTTGCTTTTGCCAAGTTTGGTAGTATACTAGGGCCTGCTCTTGGTGCTCTATTTTTCCTGATGTTGTTTGTAGCTGCACTGACTTCTGTTATATCTATCATAGAACCTGTTGTCTCTCATATAGTTGACAATAACATTGCCAGCAGGGTAAAAGGGACAATTTTTGTAGGAATTACTGCCGGTTTACTGGCAATACCATCAGCGCTGTCGTTTGGTGGAAACAGTTTTTTCAGCAGTAAAATCTTTTTTGGCAAGACATTTTTTGAATTAGCAGACTTTCTAGTAGCTGATAATCTTTTACCTATTTGCGGTTTTTGTATGGCACTTTTTGTATTGTTTGTTATGTCAAGAAAAACCCGTCACAGACAGGTATGCTGGTTTTACAATCTCTGGAAATACCTGTTGCCTCTGGCTGGTTTAAGTGTAGTAATAGTTTATTTCAATGAAATAAACGAGAAATATAAAGAACATCAGGACCCTGCGTGGTTTATTGCAGGCTTTATACTTATCACTTCTGTCTGTATACTGGCATATTTGACCCGTGGGGCAGGCAATGAAGTTGTTCTGGATCATGAAATAGATGCTCCATGCCCGGGAGAGTGTGAACAGGAGCATGAAGAAACAAATACACAAATAAACGAAACACCTGATCAGGATAACCATCCAGGAAAATAGGTTTTTACTGAATATTAATGACAGCTCTTGCCGGTATCTTCATTATAGCCAGCAGCACATATTAATGCTGAATCAAAATCTGTTATGCTGCTGGCCTGATAGTCAAGAAAAAACTGGTAAGGGTCAGCATCATCAGGTGCAAGATATTTGCCAACGGTGCCAGTCATCGGGTCATGTATCTCATTGTTGTTATGAACAGCTATAATGCTTACATTGTTTTGAAATTCTTCTCCTATCATCCCGATATTCCAGGTAAGTTCTTGAACAATACCTTTAATATCGTCAGGAATATTATTACTGGCTTTAACCTGATCAAGCTGATCGATAAAAACTGCGCTAAGAAGGTTATTATCTATACATTCTCTGTATAAGTCGTAATTATAGGACTTAATAAATTGATACTCGCCCATGGCTACGCTATAGAGTGCATCTTTATAAGTCATACCTGCCGGAAATGCATAATAAGTTTCGTTAAAATCAGCAGGCTTCGGAAAAGGTTGATCAAACAGGGCAAAAATGCATTCTTGATTTCCGTTGCAGCTATTAATAAGGGTTTCAAACTCTCTTTCTATGGCGGCCATATTATGACCTGTTGTAGCCATTTGTTTAAGCAAATTAGCCTCTGCCGGTTGATTTTCAGACTCAAGATGACTGGCAAGCTGCATCAGCAAGTCTGAAATAAGATCTGAAGCACCTGAACCGCCTGAGGTCTGGACAAATTCATTGAAATTTTCTGGCAAATTCTGGAGGGTAAAAGTACCAAAATCTATCACACAGCCATTTTCATCACATTGCTTGACAGGTTTATCAGGTGTACCGCCAAGTGAGCCCCCGGAAACATTAACCGGTATAGACAAATCTTGCGTTTCTGGACCAATACTAGCCTTTTCTCCGCTTTCGGACAAGCTCATATTACCGCTTGCTGCAATAAAGCTTTTCAGTTCACCACCATAAAAAATCATATACATGCAAATGCCCACTGCCATGCCTATTACAGCAGCAGGTATGACATATTCCACTATTGCAGAGCCTTTTTTATCTTTACATCTCATAAAAATTCAATCCCTCTGGTTATTTTTGTTTTCGACAAAAAACCTCTATAAATGAAGACGTTTTTTTAAAATGTAAATCAAATTTAACATGATAAATCAAGAAGGTTTAAAGGTTTTGTAAAACAAGCATATCACTTGATTATAAAAGTATTCAAATCAATTGTTTCTTAACAGGCTATCTGAAACCTGTATTTTCAGATATCAAACATTAGAATTATAAACAGGAGCTGGATAATGATTATCAGAAGCAGTCAGGATGCTATTGATACAATCAAAAAGCGTCACAATCTTATAACAACAACTCAAAAAAGCGAAAAAGCTATTTTAGAAGTCAGAAAAATGTGTCAAAACGACATTTTATACTGGATAAATAACTTTTGTTTCACCTATGACCCCAGGCCAGGAACAATGAAAAATGTTCCTTTTGTTGCATACAGCTTTCAGGAAAATTTGATTCGCAATACTGTCTTTTCTATAAACGAATCAAAAGATCTTCTCGTTGAAAAGTCTAGAGATATGGGTGTAACATGGTGTATGATTTATGTATTTCAGTGGTACTGGCAATTTTTCAATGGTTATAACTTTCATATGGGCTCCAAGAAAAAAGATAACGTAGACATAAAAGGCGATATTTCAACACTATTTGGAAAGTTGCGATACAATATTTGTCTTCAGCCTTTCTGGTTGTTGCCTGAAGGTTTTGATAGAAAAAAACATTTACCCCTGCTGAAAATTATTAATGCTGAAAACCATAATACTATTACAGGAGAAAGTTCTAACCCTGAATTTTCAAGATCTGGCCGTTACAGCGCAATATTGTTTGATGAATTTGCTTTCTGGCCCTATGATGAACAGGCCTGGAGTGCTGCAGGAGACTCTTCAACCTGCCGTATAGCAGTTTCTACACCCTTTGGGCGGTTTAATAAATTTGCTGACCTGCGCTTTAATTCTGAGATCAATATTCAAACTATACACTGGTCACAGCACCCTCTGAAATCTGAAAGCTGGTATGAAGAACAAAAAAAACGTCGCACAACAGATGAAATAGCCCGTGAACTAGATATTAATTATTTATTATCAGTTGAAGGACGAGTATACAAGGATTTCAACTATTCAATACACGTAAGAGACTCAATTGAAGTGAATAAAAGTTTGCCAATTATAAGAGCCTGGGATTTCGGCCTGAACCCTGCTGTTGTATTTTCTCAAATTGATGAAAATGGCAAATGGCAAATAATTGACGAAATTGTACCTCCTGATGATCTTAAGCCTACTATCTCTGAGTTTATACCTCAGGTTCTTAAATATTGCAAAGAAAACTATTCAGAATTCAGCTTCAAGGATATATGCGATATTGCGGGTAAACAGCGATCTTCGCACACAGGAAAAACAGATATAGACTGGTTAATTTCATTCGGTGTTACACCTCTTTATAACTATGTAAGAATAGAAGAGGGTATTAATCTTGTCTCAAGCCGTCTGATATGTAAAGACTTTGCTCCTGAAGCTGCATTGCTTATCAGCAAAAAATGCCCTCGAACACTTGAAGCCTTTTCAGGTTCCTACAGGAGAAAAAAACCAGCAGCTCCCGGACTGGAAACTTCACCAGTGCAGGAACACCCCTATGAAGATGTTATGGATTGTATCAGATACACTGCCTGGCAATATTTTGATGCTCATACAGGCCGTAGAAAAAAACGAAAAGGCAGGTCACCTAAAAAATACCTGTCAGATAATATCGTTACAGGGTATTAATTATTTAATACCTTTATGTCGGGCCTTTTTTCGATAAGTAAACCCATTTTTACTAAAAGTTACCGGTAATAATAGTTAAAATATAACATTTTTTGTTTTTTAAGATTCAAATTTATTACAATGTATTTTCCTAAAATCAAAAATCAGTTATAATGTATTAAAGACCAGTGCAAAACTTAAAAATTTTTCGATTTTCAAAACCCGTGCCATGACTGGCACCTGACCCCATAAAGGGTGCGCTGCCCCCTTTCGCCTGCAAAGCGGCTATCCCCCGGGGCCTTGAGTGATTTCTTGTGATCTTTCTTAGCAAGTAGTTGTCTGCTCGTTCAACCCATATCTTCACTTTTAAAATTTTTGAAAATCGAAAAAATAAAATCGATTGTTATGTTTATGCATTAGTCTTATTAAGGGAAAGGAAGTATAAAGGTATAAAATGAAACAAAGAGGTTTTACATTAACTGAATTATTGGTAACAGTTGTAATTATTGGTGTTATAGCAGGCATAGCATCTGTTCCGCTGATGCAGTTTTTTGCAAAAACAAAGTTAAAAAATGATGCTATAGCAGTGGGGCAAATTTTGCAGGAAGCTCAAAACCATGCACGTTCTAAGTCAGTTGATGTACAGGTTATATTTTCTTCATCTTCTGTCACTGTTGAGAGAGAAGACACGAGTGAAGAGTTAAATTCCTTTCAGTTCAGCGATGGAGTCAAATATGATACCAGTAATTCAGGGCTGGCGACAATTGTATTTGACTTTAAGGGTTCTCCGATGGGGTCAACCTATGGTGATGATGCAACAACATTTACAAATGCCAATGGCAAGATTGTTATCTGTTATACTGATAACAATGGTAATTGTGTAACATCTAAAACGCTTTATGTAAAACCTTTAACAGGTGCAGTTAGAGAAGATTAGCTTTTGTCTGATCAGGAAAAGCAAACAGTTCAAGTTTTTTGTCTTTAGGAAGTTTTTTAATACGGTATTCCAGTCTTGCTGCATCGCTGCGTGAAAGGCCATTAATACTGTTAAATAGTTTTACTGGTCTTCTTCCCCGTGTATATTTACTGCCTGTGCCGTTGTTGTGAGCCTTTACTCTATCTTGAATCTGCTTATTTGTGATACCACAATAGTATGAGCCATCACAACATTCAACAAGGTATACTTTCCAATTATCCATGGAATTTTCTACAAATCTTTCAGTATTGATTTTAAAAAAGCCATACAAAAAGTAACCATTGTATTTGTATAATTTATAAAAAATACATTTATACAGTGGTTGACCTTAAACAAATTACTTGAATATGAGATTTATATTCTAATAATTAGCGATCGTTGTCACGGTTCTTTTTGAAATCTCTAGAAGAAGCTTTGCGTTTTCTATATTTATCAGCGTATTGCTTGTTGCGCGCAGCTTTTTCTTTTTTCTGATTATTTTTGGCCAAGCTTTCTCCTTTATTATTTGTTTTTATAACAGTCAGAGCAATAAACCGGTCTATCACCTGCTGGCTCAAACGGTACAGTAGTTTCACAACCGCAATCACTGCATATTACAGTATATCTGGGCTTTCTGTGGCCACCACCACCGCCACCACGGTTGCTTCTCACATTCCTTCTTGCTTCTCTACAGGATGGACATCTTTTAGGCTGGGAGAACCTTTTTGACTCGTAGAATTCTTGTTCTTCAGATGAAAATTCGAATTCTGATCCGCAATCAGCGCATTCTAAATAAATTACTTCGTAGTCTTGGTTTGATAACATTAAACTGATCCTTTATTTTGATAATGTGTTTTAACTAATTAAATTATGAATTCAAAAGCAAAAATTGTAAAGTGCTATTTCTATAAATGATTAAGAATTAAGAAGTTTGTCAGCAGAGCTATTATTTTAAAATCATTTAGTATCAATGTCTGTGTAAGTTATCATACAAAAGTGTATGCCATTAATGTCAAGATCATGTAATCAATAACAAAATGCAATGCACTGTTAAAAAAATTGAGGGGTGGGTCACTGGTGTCTGGTAAAAGATTTTATTTAGATATAAATATCAATGCATAACTTAAAAAATTTTCGATTTTCAAAACCCAGATCCCGCCCACCCTAAAGGAAGGCATGGGGTCTCACTCACAGGCTATGCCTGCTCGTTCAACCCATATCTTTACTTTTAAAATTTTTGAAAATCGAAAACAAAAAGTTTATTGTTATATTTAAGCATTAGTCTTAAGTGTAAAACCCTCAGAAAAAATTTAGCTGTATAGTGGTGATTTTTCAGTAAAGTTGATAATACATATGTATTGGATGGTGATACAATAAATTTAACAATAACAACTCTTAAAAAACACTATAGCGCCTATGTTTAAAGGGTATTAGGCATAATTACAATTACTTTTTTTTCTACTGGAAAAAAATAATTGGAGTGGTAAAATAAAGTGATCAAAAAAAATGCGTAAAAATAATACGCTAATCATCAAAAAGGATAAGGCATACAGGTTTGCAACAGGAATAAAAAAAATGAAAAGTAACTTTCTAGTAGAGGTAATCAGGGGCGATATTCAAGAAAAACGTTTCTATGGCTGGATATCAGTAGTTAATAGCAAGAAAAAGATTTTGAAAAGCCTTGAAATACCGGATTATGTCTGCTTTATGCGCTCTTGCGAGAAGCCCATTCAGGCACTCTGTGCAATAGAATTTGGAGCTGTAAAGAAATTTGGCCTTGATGCTTCTGATATTTCTATAAGCTTTGCCTCTCACAGCGGCAGCAGGGAACACGTTGAAAAAATTAAATCAATTATGAATAAGTTTGGTGTAAGTGAAGAAGCTTTTCTTTGTGGTGCACATCCACCGTTCGACAATGAAGAACGTCATCGTTTGCTCAAAGAAGGTCAACAACCAACAGTATTACACAATAATTGCTCCGGTAAACACCTATTTATGATCGCTTCATGCATTGCAAAAGGCTGGGATTATTCAAATTATACTGATTTTGAACATCCAATTCAATTGCATATTACTGATCTTATTAGACAATACTGCCAGCCTGAAGATATGCACTATGGTATAGATGGTTGCGGTATGCCTGTTCACGGCATGAAACTCTCTGAAATGGGTGCAGGTTTTTCAAAGTTCTTTGACGGCACTACAACCGGAGCAGAAATAATTGCAGATGCAGTTACTGAATTCCCTGTTCTTGCCGGGGGCAAAGATCGTATTGATACCTGCATTATACAGGCATCAAAGGGTAAATTAATTGCTAAAGTAGGTGCAGAAGGCCTGATTATTGTTACACCACGTCATTCCGGTGAAGCACTTGTTGTAAAAGCCTCTGATGGCAATAATAACGTTAGAGATTTCGTTGTAGTAGAAGCACTCAGAAAACTTGGGTGGCTTGAAAAACCTCCAGAAGACTATGAAGAGCTTGTTTACTTTACTCAAAGAGACCTATATTCTTTAAGCAATAAAAAAGTTGGTTATTATAACTTTGCTTTTCAAATTTAGAAACAACTTACGCCATTGCCCTTGACATAATTAGCTCAAGACTTTCATTTAAGAGATCCTGCTCTTTGCCTTCTGTCTTATCAATGGCATCAAGTATCTTTATGAGAGAATTTTCATTGCCAATAAGACCCAGTTCATCAATAACAAACTCTCTAACCTCTTCATCAGAATCATCAAGAGCTGAATTTAAAACATTTATAGCCTCTTTACTGAGTGAAAGCCGGTAAAGTTCAGCAAGACAAACAGCTGCTTTTAACCTTACCCGGGCTGAATTATCTTTAATAGCCTTTCTTAAAACTTCCAGTGTGTCAGGGCTTTCAAGTTGAAGAATGGCATCCATGCAGGCTAATCTAAGGTTTTCGTTTTCATCGTCAAGCATTTTTTCTATACAACCAAGGATATTAGGTGAACCACATTCTGCAAATGCCTGAGCAGAAAGACTTCTTATAATATCATAAGGGCTTTTCATATGATTTATAAGATCTGCTATAGATGCACTGTTTATATAATTTCTGATTTCATGAATTTTAAACTTCTTAATATCCGGATTGCTACAATCCTTAAGAGATCTGGCTATATCATAAATACTTTTGCTATCAGTTTTTGCTAATTTACTGAAGAACCTAAGATCGGCAAAGTTATTTTTACTTGCAGAAGCTGATTTATAGTCACTCTTTAGCCCTAAAAGCTTTTCAAACATAATTAATGCTCTCTCCTCAGATGTAATACTGTTTATTTACGATGTATCTATTGTTCTTGCTTTCTTAAATAAGAAAAAAGGATATCGAAGATTGCCCTCAGGCAAGAAAATATTAAAAAAATGAAACAATTGTTCAGATTTTAATATAGTAAACATTATGTTGATGAAGTTAACAAAAAAGTAAAGCCTGTTATTGCCAAACGTTTAAAAGCTTTTGTATAAGGTTTTTCAGGCATTTTATAACGTATTTTGCCGCCTGTTTTGTTTAGTATTGTTAACAAAAATTCAAAATATTACGTATGTATTACAAGAATTATTAAGTATTTTTACAAAAAAAATTTAAATTTGAAAACCTTGCCCGACCCGGATTTCACCATAGACAACAATTTGTTGTCTATAATTTCAGCAATTTTAATACCTCTTTAACGCTTGTTTAAAGTGCTTTAAGCTTTTGTTGATTTCTTGAAAACCTTTTGTATTAACTATAAAAAGTCAAAAAAAGAGCGAAAGCTTTATATAGAAAGCTATAACCAATAAAATTGTCGATAAATTCAATATTTATACAGACACTATTCAAATTTGTATCAAAGTCTAAATTTAAAAAATGCTACACATTTAAATATAAACCTGATTAATATGTTATTCTATTTGTTGTGTAATCAACTGATAGTATATTTATTCTGAAACTAAACACTTACATGAATACTTCTTGGGAAAAATACTTCTGGTCTGGTTACACAGAATTCCAGGAGCCTGTTGAAACCAGAAACCAGTCACTCTTTTTTGGAAGCCTGATCTTCCTGATAGCACTGGGAAGCACTATACACCTGAAACAAACTCATCTGGAACATGATAAGCTGAATCTAATGATATCTTCAAAACCTGGAATCACAAAGCAAATAGAAATTGTTGAAGCTGAAAACTCTATATTAGAATCTAAAATACTGATTGAAAACCATAAACTGGCATCAATACTGGAAGAAAAAGCAGAACAATTTCTAAAAAAATACAATCACTTAATGGCATTACAGGAAACACAAGGAGAGGGGGTAATATTAACTCTAAACGACAGTACTAAACCGCTAACTTCAGGAGAAAATCCTAATTTAATGATTGTACACAACCTGGATCTTCTGGCAATAGTAAACGAACTCTGGGCGGGCGGTGCAAAAGCAGTATCAGTAAATGATCAACGTATAACCGCAGCTTCTGAATTCAACTGTATAGGCCCTATAATACTGATAAATAACACTAGAGTTCTGCCACCCTTCACAATCAAAGCAATCGGAGATCCGCAAAAGTTGATAGATACAGTAACCAATGGATATATAAAAAGGTACAATCTTGAAAAATATGGTATAGAGTTTGCAATAAGAAAAAATGACAGTATAAAAGTTCCAGCATCAAGGGAAACACTGTTAATAAATATTAAAGGCAACTAATAATGTGGATACCCATAATAGGATTATTAATAGGACTTCTCATAGGCGGCTTGCTTCCTATATCAATACCAGTCATAAGCACTCAAATTAATACAATCCTCATTATGGTAGCAACAGATGCATTATTTAACGGATTTTTGGCAAAACTCGAGGGAAGGTTTAGTACAGTATTATTTAGCATAGAGTTCATGCTAAATGCATTACTGGCGGTAGGTATGGTTTATTTCGGAATCATCATGGGTGTAGACATATTTTTAGCCATTATAATTATCCTGGGTGTAAGAATATTCCATAATTTATCGCAAATAAACCAGAAACTTTTCATTCATAGATAGAAAAAACGTGGTATGTAATAGTATAAACAGGGTTGGAGTGAACAGTGAATAGTAACGGAGAAAACTTAAACACAACTATGAGAAACTTTGAAACAAGTCAGGCCAACATAAAAGTAATTGGTGTTGGCGGAGGCGGCGGCAACGCAGTCAATAGAATGATTGCCGCAGGCTTAAATGGCACAGAATTCTGGGTAACCAATACAGATTCTCAGGTTATTCAAATGTCAAGTTGCCACAATAAGATACAAATTGGCGCCAAGTTAACAAAAGGCCTCGGCGCAGGCGGTAACCCTGCGATTGGCCAAAAAGCTGCCGAAGAAAGCCGTGATGACCTGATGGTAGCCTTAGATGGTTCTGATATGGTATTCATCACAGCTGGTATGGGCGGTGGTACCGGTACAGGTGCAGCCTCTATTGTGGCTGAAGTAGCCCGTGAGGTAGGTGCCCTGACCGTTGGCGTCGTAACAAAACCTTTCACATTTGAAGGCAAAAGAAGAATGCAACAGGCTGTTCAGGGTCTGGAAGCATTAAAAGAGAATGTAGATACCTTAATCGTTATCCCTAACGATAAGTTATTACAGGTTGTCGAGCGCCGTACTTCTATGCAAGAAGCTTTCCAGATTGCTGATGAAGTACTGTTAAGAGGTGTTCAGGGTATATGCGATATTATCGTAGTACCTGGCCTTATTAACGTTGACTTTGCTGACGTTAAATCAGTAATGTCTGTCGCTGGTTCAGCCCTGATGGGTATCGGCCGTGGAAGTGGCGAAGGCAGAGCCGTTGAAGCTGCTAAAATGGCAATTAATTCTCCATTGTTAGAAACCTCTATTGAAGGCGCCAGCGGCGTTATCTTTAACGTTACAGGCGGCCCTGATATGACTCTTCATGAAGTTAATGAAGCAGCCGAGATTATTTATAGCTCTGTAGTTGATGATGCTAATATTATCTTTGGTGCTGTCATTGATGAAAGAATTCAGGGTGAAATTCAAATTACGGTTATTGCAACCGGTTTTGAATTAAAAATCAACAAAGAAGTCGGCAAAGAAGGCTATTCAGTGGTTAACAAACCGGCTGAGAAGACTGTACCTCCAAAAAAGGCATTATATACTGTAAAAAGTAATGCTCCATCTTCTCCTTCACCGGCTGTGCAAGCTAATAGCAATGTCGTTGATGTCCCTGATTTCTTAAAGGTCAGATAGAGGTAAAAACTAAAAATGAGCCTTCATACTAATGTCCATACAATAGAATGGGTAAACCCTTCTACTGCAAGGTTAATAGACCAGACAATTTTGCCTGAAAAGCTGGAAACTGTCGATATAACTAACTATAAGGACATGGAAGGTGCCATTAAAGATATGCTTATTCGAGGAGCGCCAGCTATTGGTATAGCTGGTGCTTTCGGATTGGTACTAGGGGCTCTTGAACTCTCTGAAAAAGTTAATGACTCTGAAACTTTCTTCAATGAACTGCAAAAAGTTGCAAAAGTTCTGGAAGATGCCAGACCAACCGCAGTAAACCTTGCCTGGGCCATTAACAGGTTGATGAAATATGCAGAAAAACTGAAATCTCTTGAGGTAAAAGAAATTACAGCAAAACTCAAAGAAGAAGCTATTAAAATGCATAAAGAAGACCTGGATGCCTGTAAGACTATTGGCGATCACGGGGCAAAACTGGTTCCGGAAGGTGCAACAATTATGACACATTGTAACGCCGGAGGTCTTGCAACTGTTGGCTATGGAACAGCGCTTGGTGTCATCAGGTCTGCTTATGCAAAAGACAAAAGTATAAGGGTTTTTGCTAACGAAACCAGACCAAGACAGCAGGGTGCAAGGCTTACAGCCTGGGAACTCCTTCAGGATAACATTAATACAACGCTGGTCACTGATGGAATGTGTGCACACCTTATGTCAAAAGGCCTTATAGATATGGTCGTCGTGGGTGCCGATCGTATAGCAAGTAATGGTGATACGGCTAACAAAATTGGTACGCTAACAGTTGCTCTGGCAGCTAAAGAATATGGTGTTCCTTTCTATGTAGCTGCACCTGTTTCGACAATTGATCCTTATATTTCTGATGGCAGCCTGATACCTATTGAAGAACGCAACAAAGAAGAAGTCACAATCATTAACGGAAAACATATTTGTCCTGATGGGGTCAATGTGGTTAATCCAGCGTTTGATGTGACACCTGCTAAATATATTGCAGGCATAATAACAGAACGAGGAGTTCTGAGAGCAGACTATAAAAAGAGTATCGCTGAGCTATTTGCCTCTGTTACAGCATAAAAGAATTATTCAGTAAATTCTTCTTCGTGGGGCGTTCCTACAACCCTGGCAGGAACAGGGTTCGGGTTTGCTTTGATCCGGGCCCTGTCGACCCCTCAATGTTTTCTGAATTCTTCGTTTAGCTAATTTAGCTATGTCATGGAAAAATGGAATACCGGCATTCTAAAAACAACATTGTTACCTGTTATAGGCTTTTGTAGGCTTGTAGTATTCCTGTAAAGTTGATGATGTCGTGGAATTAGCAGATAACGACACTGGCTTTCAGGTGGTGGGTGAAAGAAAAACCAGGGTATGTAAATGTTGTTATGACTGTGAAGCGTAAAATAAAAAAACTACCGGTGAGAAGCCGGTAGCAGTTAAAGAATAAGCATCCTAAAAAGGAATAACTTGTTTATTTAAGAGTGCTTTGTTTGTTAATGTTTTCCGTAGAGTCAATTTTGAGGATACTGTGTCTTAATTCAGGGAGCATTTGATTTTTTCTGTAAGATTTAGTCTAAATAACTATTTCACCTGTTCTGTGCCGGAAAATAAGGGGTATATTTTAAGAAGAAAAGTTTTTTTCTGGTTCCTGACTATATTAAGTGCAAAAAGAATGGTTATTAATAGAAAAAATCTACCGGATACCTGAATAAAATCTCTTATTGGGTTTGTTGGATGATAATATATATGTATTATTGTGCAAAATACACTTTTTCTTAAGAAATATTGCAATTGTAATACTATTTTAAATAATCACCCCGGGCGTCTTTTTTCGGTATACAAAAGAGAAAGAAGCCTCTATCAGGCAATTTATGCAAAAAATATGCTTTAATTTGTTCTGTTTTCAGGTAATAATGTCTCAAACAATTAAATATAAGAAGGACAAAATGATGCATGTAACAGGGAGTCACCATTTTAAAACAACACAATATTCTCAAATTAACCCCCCGGCAAGCCCAAACACCCCCCAAAAAATTAACCCTAAATCAGCACCAGCTTTTAACGGACAACTGTACTCCAGAGAAGGTAAACAGGAAACCACCAGCGGTTTTGATATGCTAATTTTATCACTTGCTGAAAAGGTTCTAAAGAAAGGTGCAACAAAAGTTGATGTCGATAAAGGAATTGTAGAAACTGATAGTTTCAAATTCATCGTAGCTGATGATCTTGATGGCAGGGTCTTCAGTGTAGTTGATCAGAACGTAACAACAGCCTTCACTATCAATATGGATAGAAAGTCTATGCCTGAACAACTATCGTTTAAATTGTCACAAGCTCTGGATGCATTTTCTGAGGCTGTTTTCAACCATCAAAATACAATACAAAAGATTACAGAAGAATCAAAAGGAGCAGGTAAACGCCTGTTAGAAGCTCTTTTAGCAGCTCAGGAAAAATAACAGACACTTAAACCCGGATTTTTAACATCCCTCCTGGAGGAAAGTATGATAAAACCTGAAAAACTTCACTTTGCAACAGCCGGTATACCTCTAGCAGTGAAGAAAAAAGGTTATATAGAGGGTCTAAAATACAATCTTGAGCGTGGTATTACGGGCATGGAAATTGAATTTGTTCACGGGGTAAAGATAAAGAATGAATATGTACCCCAGATTAAAGAATTTGCAGAACAAAACAATATGTTAATTACTGCCCATGGCCCATATTACATTAATCTTAATGCTGTAGAAGAAGAAAAAATCGAAGCCAGCAAAATCAGAATACTTGACACAGCAAGAAAAGCACTGGAATGCGGCGGTTATAGCATTACTTTTCATGCAGGTTTCTACCTGGGGCAGGATCCAGATAAAGTATACAAATGTATTAAAATCGCACTCGAAGATATCATCCAAACACTAAAAAGCGAAAATATCAAAATATGGGTCAGGCCTGAAACTACAGGCAAGGCAACCCAGTTTGGCTCTCTGGATGAGCTTATACGGCTGTCGAAAGAAATTGATATGGTTATGCCGTGTGTAGACTTTTCACATATGCACGCACGTGTGAATGGCTTAAATGGCTATGATAACTTCGCAAAGACACTTGAAACTCTCGGCAACGAGCTTGGTGAAAAGGCATTGAAAAATTTTCACGGCCATGTCGCCGGAATAGAATATTCCGCCAAGGGTGAAAAAAGACACCTCAACCTGAATGATTCCGACCTGAAATACAAAGAGTTACTCAAAGCACTCCATGACTTCGAAGTTACTGGAACCATCATTTGTGAAAGCCCAAATATCGAAGAGGATACTCAGCTTCTGGCTACAGATTATAGCAAGTTAGCCCAGTGCGGCAAAAGATGATTGATTAACTTCCATTTTGTGTTTCAGGGCCTGATCATTGTTGTTTAAACCATTGGCCTGAAAATCAAACGGATTCTGTCCACTTTGATTAGTCTTGTCCTCTACTCTATTAGCTGTGAATGGGTTTGAGCTCTCTACTCCTTGAGGTTTTTTTATGAATGGATTAGCGGCTCCTGAACCTACTGATTCAACTGATGATCCGTACATCCCGTACATAAATTCCTCCTCCTGGAAATCAATAAATGAATAACAATTGCTCTGGAAAATTTAAGGCTTCATTAGGGGATTATAATAAACTTTCCATATTTAAATGTTAAATTATTTATTGCCATAATTAAATGAGTATCATGTACCAGTGCCTAAGTATAATTACTTAGAAGTATATATTTTTGTAATAATTTAGATATATTTAATAAATCCTATCTGTATAAAAACAATCAAAAAGATTTATAATAATTAATATTACAAAACTATACATATTGTTAGCTTTCTTAACCTTTTAGGAACGCAGGCAGCAGATTTTAATAGTGAAACCAGTTTTTAAATTCTCAAGAATATTTGATAGATAAATAATAGGAATCTCTGATTAATTAAGAAATTATAGATTCCAGCAAAAACAGGGACTTGAATCTGTGAACTTTTAAATTATTCAGAGATCTCAATAGAAGCATTAAAGAGTTAATAATTAAAATCTTTGGTCTTTATTATTCAAATGTTCCTCCTGTGCTTCTGACAGATACATCTATGGTTGTGCCATGGCCAGAAGAAGAAGTAATATTGAGTATTCCGTTAAATTGAGATACTCTTTCCTGCATTCCTATAAGTCCTAGGTGACCATCTTGAAGCAGTTGATTGAAGTTATCAGGTATCTCAAACCCTTTTCCATTATCTGTTACAATAATTTTAAGGGTTTCATCCATAAAATTTAGTTTAATGGTTACAAGGCTTGCTTGAGCGTGTTTTTTGATGTTGTTCAGGCATTCTTGAACAAGTCTAAACATTGCCAGTTCAAGCTTTTGAGGAAGGCTGACGATGCTGCCTTCAACTATTAAATCTACTTCAGGGGTATCTTCATATTTTTTATATCTATTAATAAACTGTTCAATGGTAGGCACAAAGCCAAGACTGTCTAGTTCAGCGGGTCTTAGATCCATGCTAATTCTTCTGACTCTCTGAGATGTGGATTTAATCTGTTCTCTCATAGTCAGCATATTGTCTTTAATCTGGTCAACGTTATCCTGATCAATGCCGGGTTTCAAGTATCTGAGGGCTATTTCCATACTTAAATTAAGGCTGGCCAGTGACTGACAGATATCGTCATGAAGTTCTCTTGAGATTCTCAGTCGTTCTTCTTCTACACGTTCATCTGTATAGTCTTTCATTTTCTTTAATTCAGCATTTTTTCGGGCCAGATCTTTTAGCAGTTGTTTATTTTCCTGTGTGAGTTCATAGACTTCAATAGCTCTTCTTACAGTAATTTTAAATTCTTCAGGGTCCCAGGGCTTTGTGATGTATTTATAAACCCTTCCAGTATTGATTGCATCGACAAGAGCTTCAACATCCGTATAGGCAGTGAGTAAAATCTTTATTAAATCAAGATTTTTATCTACTACTTCCTTAAAAAGCTCTGTACCGGTCATCCCTGCCATACGCTGATCTGAAATAATCAGGCATACCTCAGGGTTGTCGTCAAGCATTTTTAAAGCATCTCTGGCGTTTGATGCAGTAAGAACCTGATAGTCTCTAATAAAGGTTCTTCTGAGTAGATTCAGGTTTTCTTCTTCGTCATCAACAATTAATATCTTATATTTAGCCATGTTATATCCCAGTTATGTCTTTTTAGAATGCTTTCAGTCGGTTATGATTAAAATCAATATCCCTGTTAATATAAAATTTTACTATAAGCCAGAAAAAATTAAATTGTTTTCAGGTTTTGTCTGAGTATTTGTGCATAATAAGTTGTATGGCAGGTTTAAGTTTGTTGTTTAACAGGTAACTCTATAATAAACCTGGTTCCCTTGCCGGTCTGACTTTCCACATTGATTGAGCCGCCGTGTTTTTCTATAATGCCGTATGTGATGCTTAAGCCCAGTCCTGTGCCTTCTCCGACGGGTTTTGTGGTATAGAATGGATCAAAAACCTTTTTGAGGTCTTCTTCTGGTATGCCTGTGGCGTTATCTTCGATGGTTATCTGGAGGCTGTTATTGTATATTCGTGTAGTGATCCAGATTGTAGCTTCGCCGGATTCAATTTTTTCTTTTGGCATTGCCTGAGCAGCATTTGAAAGCAGGTTCATGAATACCTGATTAAGCTGTTCAGGGTAACATTCTATCTTGCCGAAGTCTGCATAGTCTTTTTCGATTTTGATTTTGTTTTTGAAATAGTTAGCAAGAAGGTTCAGGGTACTATCTATACCGAAATGTATATCAGCATATTTGAATTCAGCTTCGCCCAGTCTTGAGAAGTTTTTGAGATCCTGCACAATGTCTTTTGCACGCTGGGCACCATTATGGCAATCTTTTATCATTACATCAAGGTCTGGCAAAATAAATTCCCAGTTGACATCTTTTTTAAGTTTTTCTATTTGGTCTTTATCGGTTGTATCTATGCTTGATTGCTCGAACCTGTTGAGAACAGCCTTGATATCTCCTATATAATTTTTGAGGTGGGGCATATTTCCATAGATAAAGTTAATAGGATTATTGAGTTCGTGGGCCACTCCAGCAACAAGCTGACCTAAAGAAGCCATTTTTTCTGAATGAATCAGTTGTGCCTGAGTAGATTTAAGTTCTTTATAAGCTTCTGAAAGATCCTGATTGCTTTTTTCCAGTTCATTAGTACGCTGTGCAACTTTAATTTCCAGTTCATTTTTGTATTCTTCGAGTTCGTTAATATTTGTCTTGAGATCGTCTGCCATGCGGTTGAATGAATCTGCGAGTTGTCCTATTTCATCTCTTGATTCAATGTGAGCCCTGACATTGAGATTTCCCATTGATAATGAGTTTGTTGCATCAACAAGCTCATGAATAGGCTCAACAAGCTTCTTTACTACTCTGATTGTTGAGTAAAGTATAGCTATACCTATAATAACAAGAATAGCTGTCAGCAAACTACTTATTATAGTTGCTTTTTTAAATTCATCAAGCGGATATATTGATTTAATAAGAAGAACACCACTAAATTCTGTTTCGCCATTACCATCTTTATCAAGATATAGAGGTGAATAAATAAGCATTAAATCTTTTGATACTTTTTCTTTGATGATTTTGTTTTCTTCAAGTTCTTTTGCTTTATTAAAATAATCTTCACTGGTAACATTTTTATATATGGTTAGCTGATTTTCGTTATCTTTTTTGGCGATTTCTTTTCCCTGGCTATCAATAAAAACAATTTTTTTATAGATAGATTCTTGATCAGGTTCTGAGCGCTTTACCAGTTTCTCAAAAAGGTCTTCCAGATTGTTTTTATAGATAACAGCTTCATCTTCAAGCTCATAGTGTATATTTTGAAGATAATTTAAAATGTCAGGGTTTTCTGATATTGTAAGTATATCGTTTTCCCGTTGTTGTAAAAACTGGTTAACATTAGCATTAAACTCTTGCAGGGCAAAGAAAAGGGTTATGCCACCAACAATAACTACCTGAATAAAGAGCAAAGGTAGAATAGCAATAAGCATTTTGTTTTGTATTGAAGGTTTAAAGAATTTATTCATCAGCGAGAATTAATTAATGATATTTGAAAAAAAAGTAACTTAATATATTTTAAACAAAATGTATTTAAAAATCCCTCAGTTAAAAACAGTAGAAATTAATTTCAAAAAAGTAATATATTATACAGTAGAGGTGAACTGAATTGAATAGAATAACTACATTAGAAGTTATCAGAAAAACAGATAATATAAGTCTGATTTATTTAAAATCAACAAAAACAAGGTTAAATTTAATAAGAAATGAAAAAAGTCCTTAAAGTTTTGCAAGAACAAACCGAAAATAAGTAATAGTGGGAGTTTTAGATCAATCATCTAACCGAATGAAGAGGACTAAAACCATTATGAGAAAAGAAAAAGGCGTAACATTATTAGAAGTTGCATTAGTATTAGTCATATTAGGTATTCTTGCCGGCCTAGCTGCCCCCAGGTTCTTCGCTCTTAACGAAGACGCCGATGCAGAAACAGTACGGTCAATAGCATCTGATATTGAGATGTCTCTAACAGCAGCTTTAAACAGAGGTCTTCCGTATGCCAGCCTTAGAGATCCCGGGGCTGCAGGTACAAACTTGAATGACGTTATTAGTTTAACACAGGGTGCCTTTGGTTCAGAGGTTGCTGTAGCTGCAACAGGTCTCAATACTGTAGGTGTAACTATTCAATCTCAGGGAGGTAACCAGAGAACAGCAACGCTAACATTACAAAACAATGGAACTGTCCATATTACAGCTATAACGAATTTTACGAGGTATCAGGTAAACGGTTCAGGTGACCTGGAACGAATGTAACCAGCCGGAGGTAATATAATGGCTACAAAATCAAAAGGTGTATCACTACTTGAAATCTTAATTGTCATGGGTATATTCACTATTGTTAGTATTGGTGTAACCAACCTATCAATAAAAGCAATTGATTTTAACAGAACCCAGCAGACTCTAGGTTATCAGGATCATGTTTTTAACCAGATACAGGATGATCTAAGACATGATATGAGATCTGCACTGGCAGTATGGTTGAGTGATTCCGGTGGCGGACCTTCAACATATCAACAATACTTCGTTCAACAGGCCTGCGGAGGAGCTCATCCAAATACGCAGCCACTAACAGCCCGTGATGGAGATACACTCAATATACTCAGGCAAATAAGCTATAATCATAACCCGGCTTCCCCTGTGGTTACTCTTCAAACAATCAGATATCAGTTTGTAACCAGTGCTGGTTCTACTTATCTTGTTCGATTGGAAAACACCCCTTTTACAGATAATAACGAACCCTCTGACATCTGGCCAAAAGATACAACATCTACAAACTGCCCGTATTCAATGCCAACTTATGGCGGGACAATATCTTCTGTTACCTCACCTAATAAAGTGTATAATCCTCTTAATGCTTCTTCAGAAGACTTTACAATGAACGGAGAATTTGAAGTTACTTATAGCAGAGAATATAATCCATCTGCTACCAGCGGTACAGCAAACTGTACATTCTTCGTTAAAACAGTAAGCCTCAACAACCTTACACTTACAGCAACTGGATATATGGATAAATATGATAAAGCCTTTGGCAAAGCAAATTTAATTGCACCCAGACTAACATTTGACCTGAATACAAGCTTAAAATTCTTCTAAATGTTCCTTATATATGATTAACCAGGGGTACAATATTCATTGTGCCCTTTGATGATGCTTAAAAGCTAATCCGGGTAGAATAAAAGCTTTATTTATTTTTATATAATATTTATAATATTCCTGCAAAGGGATTCAATTTCTTATGTTTTTAACCATTTTAAGGTTTTATAAAAATAGTGGATTATTGAAACCCTTTTAGTATAAAGTTATTCAGGATTTATATATCGTAAATGGCCAGAAAGAAAATACACATAAACATTAATACACGTATTTTGCTTTATTTTCTGTTTGTAACAATTTTACCTCTTGCTATACTGGCACTTACATCAACGTTTATCATTAATTCAGGGTTAAATGAAAAGTCAGAACAAGAGCTTCTGACAAAACTTGAATCTCTTCAAGCCTTATATCAAAAGGTTTTTACAAATTATAAAAACATTAAAAATACTGATAGCTTTAATGAACTAACATTAATGCTTAAAGAAAAGAATTTAAATAAAGTTGAAAAAGTTCTTGAAAAAATAAAACAGGCTAACAATCTTGATTATATTGTGCTCTATAAAACAGGCAATAATATTGAACTAAGAGAATCTGATAGAATTATTTCTCTTGTTAACAATAAAGTATTGATTCTTTACCCCGTTGAAGACTTTAGATCAAGTATTGACAATATGTTTACAATGGCATCCAGAGGCAATCAGCCTTTTGGAACAGAAGTTCTATGCAAAAACCAGATTAAATTTCTTGGCTTGAACAATAAACTGGTGTTAAAAAAAGAATTTGAAAATCAAAATACTGATAATTTCGGATTACTGTCACAAATGGTCGTTATACCTGTTATTGAAAAAAAGATCGAAGAAACACTTCAAGAATTAAATACACCTGATAATAATACAGAAGAAAAACAAGCTGAAACTACTGAAAAAGAAAGTCACTCAGACATAAAACTTCTGGGATATCTTGTTGTGGGTAGCTTCATCAATTCTAATGAAGATCTATCATACATATTAAAAGATATTCCTGATGTGCCTGTTAATATTGTTCTTTCTAATACGCTAATTTCAACCAATACTAACATACCTTTTGATGTTAGCAGCCTTGAATTATCCAAAACTAAAAAAATTATATCAGAGCAAAGCTATAGAGGAGAACAGTTTATTAATAACCAATGGTTCAGGGTAGCTTCAGAACCTATAAAAAACTTTAATGGTGATACTGTTGCCCTTATGATAGTAGGGCTGAAAGAAGATATATTCAGATCATTAAAAGCAAAAAATAGCCTTTTAATGTTACATGTATCACTGCTGGTAGCTGCTGGAGGGCTTATTCTGGCTTTTCTTTTTGCTAAAAACATCACTACACCTATTTCAAGAATGATCGAAGCTGTAAAAAGTATTCAATCTGGCAATATGCATTTTACACTTGAAATACCACGGGAAGACGAACTAGGTGAACTGGCTCTTTCTATTAATGAAATGGCACAAGCTCTGGATTCTAGAAAAAATGAAATACTTGAATACAACAGGATTTTGCTTGACCAGAAAACTAAACTTGAATCAATATTTAACTTTTCAGCTGATGGCATTATGACACTGGATAAAGACAGAAAAATTACATCTGTTAATCCTTTGATATGTAAATGGATAAACGAAAAAGAAGAAAATATTACCGGTAAATACTATTACGAAATCATAAACTACAATACAGGAACTGCTAAACCTGATAATAACCTGACTATCAAAAATATTGATGATATAACCAGAATGAATCGTTATTATCAATCTGCTAAAATTGCTGATATTGACCTGGAAATAAGCTATTCACCAATTATAGTGGAAGATAATATTATCAGTTACGTACTTATCTTAAGAGATATAACCGAAAGAAAAGAGACAGAAGAACTTAGAGAAAATTTTATCGCAACTCTCACTCATGATTTGCGTGTTCCACTTCTTGCAGGGGTCCACACACTTGAATACTTACTTAAAGGCTCTTATGGTGAACTGGATGAAAAACAAAAATATATAGTGGAACAGCTTATTAATAGCAACAAAGACCTGCTGCGTATGGTAAATACCCTTCTTGATACTTATAGCTATGAATCAGGCAAACAAACCCTTGTTAAACGTGAAATTAATATGAACAAACTTATAAAGGAGAGCATTAACGAGTTAATCTCTCTTGCAGAAGATAAGAATCACAATATAATATTTGAAGAAACACCTGAACCATGGATGGTGACAGGAGATAAACAGGAACTCAAACGAGTCTTAATCAACCTGCTAAGTAATGCTATCATTCATACCTCTGAAAAAGGCCTGATAGAGTTTAATCTAAAACCTGAAGGAGATTTTTTAATTGTCAGCATAAAAGATAACGGAGCAGGATTATCTGAAAAAGATAAAAAAGCACTATTTCAAAGATACTTTAGAGGAGGAAAAACCCTCAGAAAAGTTGGTACCGGATTGGGACTGTATTTATCCAAGTATATTGTTGAAGCACATGGTGGTAAAATATGGGTTGAAAGCAAAATTAAAGAAGGCAGCACATTTTATTTCAGCATACCATTATCAAAAAAAGGATTGGAAGTAGCCCGCAATGACAAAACTTAGAGTTATTCTCGTTGAAGATCATATGCTAACCAGAATAGGCCTCAAAACAGCCCTGGAAGATTCAGGGGAAATTGAAATCATCGGCGAAACTGAATATGGGGAAGTTGGTGTCGAACTAGCCCAAAAACTTAACCCGGATGTCATATTGATGGATCTGGGGTTGCCTAATATGGACGGTATTGAGGCAACAAAACTGATAAAACAAAATGAACCGGAAAAAAAAGTCATTGTTTTAACCTCTCATAGAAGTGAAATGGAAATTACGGGCTCTCTCGGAGCAGGCGCAGACGCTTATTGCCTGAAAGACATCAACCCTGACAGACTTATTTCCGTTATACAAACTGTTTATGAGGGGGCTGCCTGGCTGGATCCTGCTGTAGCTAAAATAGTTCTGAAAAAATTCTCTCAAGAAAACCTTATCAATGATGATTCAGAAGATATGCAAGAAATCAAAAGCAAATCTCCTCTAACAGAAAGAGAACTACAAATTTTACAGTTTCTGGCCGACGGATCAAGCAATAATGAAATAGCTAAAGAACTTTCACTGAGTCAGCATACCATTAAAACCCACGTAGGCAATATTCTACATAAACTTTCAGTCGATGATAGAACACAGGCTGTAGTTAAAGCCCTGCGTGAAGGCTGGGTTCACTAACGTACAGGACTATTTAAACAAAGATTGGGTTCTAAAACTCTATAACCGGGCATATTTTCCGGAGTATAAGGAACTGCTGCTGAGTAATAGTTAAATTGCGGGGCCGGTGCAGGCATAAATGGATTATAAAAAGGTGATGGCCCATAATGTACAGGCGGATATGCCGGTACATAATATTGACTGTCATTCCTTAAATATGCAGGGTTCGTATGAAGACCATCTGCCGGGAGGAACGCCCGTAAACCATTGTAAATATTATCTATAATCGTAGGTCTTAAAGGAGGTTCGCCGTGGTTGGGTGATGTTTTTCTTATGTTAGGATCTCTTTGTGTATATAAATCTTCAACTTTTGCATCAAGAAGTTGCGGAGATTGCCTGTATAAATTCATTGCAAGAGTTAAATCAGGGTCTATCAAGCCATTATTAGTTTTAATCCAGAATTCTGTCATCTTTCTGAAAGCGGTTTGCTCTTCTCTAATTGAAGTGATGGCGTCTTTATCTCCTGCGTGTACTGCTTCGTGAACCAGATAAGTTGCAATAACAGCAGGGTCAGCAAAAACAAGCTTATTACTGATTAAAATACGCCTGTTGCTGTGTTCATACTGTGCAAGGTTTTCATATTTATTGACCTGCTCGGTTGATCCAAAGCCGATGATTAAATCCTGAAGATTTACAGTTGTTTGCGGGTCTCCCTGCTGTTGAATAAGCAGGAGTGCCTTCTGAAGGTTTTCATTTGCTGTTTTTTGTACAATTTGATCAGCTCTTTGAGGATCTGTTATAGCAATCTTTTTAACATAGGCACTGTAAAGGTTTCTTCTTGCATAATCATAATTGGGTTCAACCTGTAAAACTTTCTGATACTCTCCCATTGCAGCATCGATACTGCCTGCATCTTCAAAAAACTCACCCAGCAATGTTCTTGATTCATAATCAGTCGGGTCTATTTCAAGTAACTTCTTAAATGTTTTAATAGCCTGATCAACCTGTCCGTTGTCTCTATAGGTTCTGCCAAGGTTGTAAAGAACATCTGTATAGTTAGGATTAAGCTCTAAAGATTGTTTGTAGAATTCAATGGCCTTTTTATAGTTACCCTGCAGCCGGTGTTCGTTACCCTGATGCTTGAGCTGCTGGGCCTTTTGATGATTAGCAAAATTCTGAGATATCTGAAACTGGTCATTGCTTTGTGCTGGATAGTTTCCGTAGTTTAATACCCCGTTACTTACTGCCCCAGCCTGATTCTGATTGACCGGATTCAATATATTCGCATAATATGAATTCACTGTATTCATCTGTGGGGAATTGACCATCTTTTTCTTCTTTTCTGTGAGGAGGATGCTTGTAATTAAAAGAACTTCAGACTATTTATTGTTTTTAAATACCTTCATAACTAACGAACTTGATTTAAAGGACCTGCAAAAGAAACTTCATCTTTTTGCGGTTGTTGCTTGACCACAGGCAATGGCTTTAATTCAAGCGGGTTTTGAATTTTATTAGACATAAAACTTTGATTCTGACGTAGTTTAGGTAGGTTAATCTTCGGAATATTAAGGCCTTCTACTTTATTCATCTGTTACCTCCTGATTTTGATGCTATTTTATTAAAACAACTGAAGAACAAAAGTTGCTAGAACCATAAAAATTTTATATTAATACGTATTATTCACAAAAAATTAGCACTGAAATAACAGGGTGGTTAAAAACCCTGCTACAAGGCACTTTAATACTGGTTGCCCCTGATCTGATTACTGTTTATTTTCACAGCCTGTAAAATGGTTACTTCCTGAAAAGCTAACTCTGCCAGTGTTTTGACAAATTGTAACAAATTCATAAATCAAGCTGGTTAATGCTTTTTATATCAAAGGTTTTCCAGCAGTTTATATTTTTATAAATTGTAAAAAATTTTATATTACACAAAGATTGACAGCACATTTTTTTAGTAAGGATACTTACTGGAATCTCTGATTACTGATTTCAGCAAAAACAGGGATTGAATCTGATACCGATACCGATACCGAAAGAGCCTATAAACGACAATTGACAACATTAATAGTTTATTGAATGCCTGAATTAGCCCGAAAGAAAACTCTCTCCGGAGCGAACTTAGTTCGCTCCGGTAGTTTTGCTTAATATTAGCCTCTTTATACTTTTTTTGTCCTCTTGAGCGCAGCGAAGCAATCTATCAAATGTTTATTTTAGATTGCCACGTCGGGCTAAAAGCCCTCCTTTCAATGACAATACTTTATTCAATGCCTGAATTAGTATAAAATAAGCTACAAAGAATTAACTGGAAATTTACCCCCCAGGGGTATATAATTAACCCTGTACCTGCCATAAAAAATTTACATAAAGGAGGTTCAAAATACCTATGACTTATAAACTCGTTATTATTGGTGGACTGGCAGCCGGTATGAAAACAGCTGCCAAAGTCAAAAGAGAAAACCCTGACCTATCTGTCACAGTATATCAGGAAGAAGCATCTATTTCATACGCTCGATGCGGCTTGCCCTTCTATATTTCAGGAAAAGTAGGTGATATTAACAGTCTCATTCTTAGAACACCTTCTGAAATGAAAGAAAAAAGCAATATAGATGTATACACCAGACACCTGGTAACTGCTATAAGCCCTGATAAAAAAGAAATTAGCATTAAAAACCTTGAAACAGGCAACGAATTTAGAACAAATTATGATAAACTGGTCATTGCAACTGGAACAAAACCTAATATACCTGATATACCCGGTGTTAAGAGTCAGAATGTATTTACACTCAATACCCTGGAAGATGCAAAAGCCATTAAAGAAGCCATTAAACAGGCAAAAAAAGCTGCTATTATCGGTGCAGGCTTCATCGGTATAGAACTTGCTGAAGCCCTGATAAAATCAGGTATTGAAGTAAACCTGCTATCAGAGTCTGATCACGTTTTATTTAGCTATGATAGTGATATAGCATATCATATAGAAAACTATTTAAAGCAAAAAGGTGTGAAAGTCTATACAAAAGAAAAAATATTAAGACTTGAAAACACTGAAGACAATAAAGTAAAATCGGTTATAACTAAAAATTCTTGTATAGAAAGTGATTTAGTTATATTATGCAAAGGAACAAGACCTGAAACAGAGATTGCCAGAAAAGCAGGCATACAAATAGGTTCTTCAGGAGGTATTAAAGTCAACCCTCATCTAGAAACAAGCATCAAAGACATTTATGCAGGTGGAGACTGCATTGAAATGCCCGAAATCATTTATAACCTGCCGGTTAACTTTTCCTCAGGTTCCCTTGCCAATATCCATGGCAGAGTTATAGGAGAAAATCTCACCGGCAAAACCACTACCTTTAAAGGCCCTCTAAGAACACAGGTAATGAAAATATTTGATATGACTCTGGCTAAAACCGGACTCTCTGAAAAAGAAGCCTGCAAAGCCAGCATAGACTATGTTTCTGTCACTGTTCCGGGCAATGATAAAGCTGAATACTACCCTGATTCAGATAAAATTATTATCAAAATGCTTGCAGAAAAAACCTCTCACCGTATTATCGGGTTGCAAATCTTTGGTACCGGCAATGTTGCTAAGAGAATTGATACAGGTACTACAGCCATCACAGCCGGAATGACCTCTGAAATGCTCGGACAGACAGATCTTTCCTATGCACCTCCTTATAATGGGCCGATAGACGTTATTTCTCATGCGGCTAATGTTATGACAAACAAACTAACAGGACAAATGAAAAGTATTACCCCTTTAGAATTCAAACAATTAATGGATGATAAACCTGATAGCTTTATTTTAATTGATATAAGACCACCTGAAGTATTTAAAAGTGGCCATATTAAAGGATCTATCAATATTCCTTTGACAAAACTGGATGAAAAATTACCTGAACTTGATACCTCTAAAGAGATTATTTTTAACTGTAATATAGGAAAAACAAGTTACGGTGCTTACAGAAAACTTGTTAATAAAGGATTTTATAATGCCCGTTGCCTTGAAGGAGGCACTTTATCTTGGATTGGAGAAATTGAAACCCCAACAGTATAATAATAGAAGACTTGAAAATGGAGAAATATATGAAAAAACATTTGATCATTATAGGTGGCGTAGCGGCAGGTGCTAAAACTGCTGCCAAAGCAAGAAGACAGGATGAAAATTTAAAAATTACTATCTATACATCAGATAAACACGTCTCATACTCTGGCTGTGGTCTGCCATACTATATAAGCAATACCGTAAAGAGCAACGATGAACTTATCATTAGAACACCACAGGAATTTAAAGAAAAACAAAATATTGACATACATACAGAACAGCTGGTAACCCGTATCGACCCTGACAAAAAAGAAATCTCTATTAAAAATCTCAAAACAAATGAAGAATACAACGATAAATATGATTATCTAATGATCTCAACCGGTGCTGAACCGTTTGTACCCCCTATAGAAGGCCGTGAACTGAAGAATGTCTTCACTTTACGTAATGTTACTGACTCGATTGAAATTAAAAAATTAATCGATTCTGGCAGTATAAAAAACGCTGTCATAGTTGGTGGAGGCTTGATCGGGCTCGAATGTGCAGAAGCTTTCAAAGAAAGAGGGCTTAATGTTACTGTTATTGAACTTGCAGGGCAAATATTGCCTTTGTTAGATACGGAAATGGCTGAACAGGTCGAAAAACACTGTAAAGAAAAAGGCATTAACATAATTACAGGTGACGGAGTTAAGAAAATAACGGGTAACAGTAAAGGTATCGTTGATAAAGTCATTACCGGTAACCATGAAATAAAAACAGACCTTGTCTTATTGTCTATAGGGGTCAGACCAAATACTAAAATAGCTAAAGAAGCTGGCATTGAACTCGGTGTCGCCGGAGCCATTAAAGTTAATAAGCGAATGGAAACAAACATACCCGGCATTTACTCAGCAGGAGACTGTGTTGAAAGTACAAATATACTCACCGGTGAAGCTGTTTTCACCCCCCTGGGATCTGTAGCAAACAAACAGGCCCGGGTGGCAGCTATTAATATGCTGGGCGGGCATGATGAGTTTTATGGTGTCCTTGGTACAGTCATTGTAAAGGTTTTCGACTTTAATATTGCTAAAGTCGGTTTATCAGAAAAAGAAGCCTCTGACAAAGGTTTAGATTGTTTAGCAACAACAATCAAAGCAAAAGATAAAGCCGGTTATTATCCCGGGGCAAAAATTATTACACTAAAAATGATTGCAGATAAAAATACCCGCCGCATTCTTGGATGTCAGGTTATAGGCGAAGGTATTGTGGACAAACGTATTGATGTTATGGTTACTGCTATTACTGGTGGTTTAACAGTTGATGATCTTGAACAGCTTGATCTTGCTTATTCTCCTCCATATTCTCCGGCTATAGATATTGTTATTGTAGCAGCAGGCAAGCTTGTAAAAGATCTTTCCCGGGAGCCAGCTACCAAAATATAACTTTAAAGGATGCAAAAAACCTTAAAAGACGCATTAATTGCGTCTTTTTGAATACTAATATTATAAAAATTGATATTTTTAGGGTCTATGATTACAGCTTATGCAAGTATTTGATATATGTTATTGAATGATTGAACCGGTATTCGTTCAAGAACATTCCAAAAATTTTCTTCATCTTTATCATTTTTCAGTATTCGTCTTTCAGCCTGATAAGATTTTTTTAGGTTTTCAAGGTGTGCTTCCAGAGTTTCTTTGTTAATATCAGTATTGTTTTCCTGTTTGAGCAATAATGTAGCTTCATCCATGGCTTTTTCAAGCCCGTTAATTTTATTGATCCTGAATTCATTTATGGTTTCAAGCTGAGAACCTCTGATATCTGCCAGTAGCTTTCTATCTTCCTGAGATGAACCCAGAATATTTCTTTTTAATTTGGCTTTTTCCTTACTGAGTAATTTTGAGTCTTCTCTAATTTTATTATTCAGGTTTTCAGCCTGATTATATAGCAGACCGAGCCTGTTTTGAATATCTCTTTCTGCCAGGCTGCCATGATCAACAGCTTTAGCATGATCTTCAAGTGTTATAATTGTTTTATTGATTCTTTCTACGGTGTTTGTCATCATAATACGTTCTGTTTCAAGTGTATTCAAACCAATCATAGATTCCAGAGCTTTATCCTGTTTGCTGCCTTCATCAAAGGTCTTACGCATAGCTGTCAGAAGATCTGTTTCTTTATCCTGAAGGGCTGCAAGTGGTTTTGAGTTATTATTTTCAGTGCTCAGGTTTTTCAGTATATCTATTTTAGACATTTGCAGTGATTTTAGCCCATCATTAATGGATTGTTGAACCTTATTGTTTGCCTCAACGGCTTTTTTGTCATTTTTGGATTCCTGTGAATTCATAGTGCTAATTACCTCTCTGACACCTTTAGAGCAATCAGGAAGGTGGTTAAGTACTGATTTGTTAAGCTTTTTAAGTTCTCTTGATGTGTCAGCTTTATTATTTCTCAACGCATCTTCCATTTGTGAAAGAGATGCCTGCTTTGCTTGAAGCTGTTTTGCGCAAGAGCTTTCATTGCTTAAGCCTGATAATTGTTGGTTTAAGTCCATTTTTAATTCCCTGATCCCCTTTAAGTGAAAGTCTATCAAATCTAATTTAAATTGCTGTTCGAGCATTTTAGCGGTCGTATTAAGGGCACTAAAATTTGCAGAGCCGGGTTTAAATTCTCCGGCGAGCTTTTGAACCTGAGATACTTTAGCATTATTAAGGTTTTCCAGCTGTTTTTTAAGTATTTGCCCTTCATTAGATCCCGGTGGAAGCTGATTTAGTTTAGAGATAATCACTCTTTCTTTTTCATAAAGAGTATTCAGTTTACTGGTTGCATCAGTCATAATAGCCGGGTCAGAATTTTTGATTGCTGGTGATTTTACTGTTTCTCCCGGTTGATTTGTTCCGGTATTTTGTTTAAACGAAATATTATTTAGAGGTCTGCTGGAAGCCATATCATTATTAATAGCTTGATAGCTATCCTGTTTCACTTTTGTTTGCATAAGAACATTAAAGCTGCCACCAGCAGGATTAACCATGCTATTCTCCTTGCCTGTACTAGAGATGTTATTCGACTATACCCCTGTTATGAATTCAGTTTAGCCTGAATAAAAAAGATTTTGATGAAAAGAATCACACAACAGGTCTGGATGAAATTACTCATTTGCTTTTTTAGCTGTAATTTCCGGGTATTAAATTAAAAAATAGGGTGTTAAGATCAGGTTTGCATTGATCAAAACACCCGGGAGTGATAAGAGGTAAGATGGGGTGATAATGAGAAGGTTGTAAGGTATAGTTGACAGGTATTTAAGCTAATTGATTCATCTGAGTTACTTGAATCATCCGTTCAAAGGGGCCTATGCGGCCATCTTTATTTTTATCCCAGTCAGAAAGCTGTTTTTGGTGTTCATGCGGATCAATATGACGATCTCCATTTGTATCATAAGCTTTCATAACTGTTTTTTCATAGTCGTCGACTTTTCCATCCCGGTTAAAGTCTCCTGTTGCATTTGCAGCTATATCAAACAGCCGCATTTGTTCCATAAAATCAATCTTGCCATCTCTGTTTTGATCGAAGATCTGCATTTCTTTCTGGTGTTCAAGTGGATCAATTACACCGTCTCTATTTCTGTCAAGCAGCTTCATTCTGGCTTTTTCATTGGCGTCAAGATTGCCGTCATTATTGAGATCTCCTCGTAATACGTGCATTGGTGGTATTTTTTGAGACCCTCCCTGCATTAAACCAGCCATAAAAGGCATGTTTAAAAGCCCGTTGAATTGCATAAACATCCTCCTATTCTTTTATTATAGTGTAACCCGGCATGAAATTTTCATACCTCAAGTCTGACATATCCGTTAAAATTATTAGCCCTGTATTTTGCCCTGATGATAAAAATAATAACTTTAGTGATATTTTTAAATAGTGTTTTAGTTATCTGATTTTCAGAGGGGTGGGGCCCTCCGAAGAGAGCCCCGGATTTTAATAAACCAGTTGTGAGGTTAAGTACCGCTTTTAAATCAAGCCAGTGAGCTGAATAATAAATGTGGTTGAGGATCACCTTCTTTTTGAGGCCCACCTTCACCATTCATCATTTGAATCAGCATTTGAATTAGATCCTGCAATGAATTGGTTTGATTTTCAGTACTATTGCTATTGTTCAGATGAGGTTGAGGATCACCTGGCTTTTGTGGTCCCTGTGTGCCTCCGTACAGATGTGGCTGAGGATCACCTGGCTTTTGTGGCCCCTGTGTACCTCCGTTCAGATGTGGCTGAGGATCACCTGGCTTTTGCGGACCTCTTCCACCAAGTTGTGTGATACCATTGATTTGCATGAAAATCCTCCTTTCAGATAACTATCTACTCCCCGGCAGGTTTCAGAAATACCGGGAGACCAAACTCCTATATATATTCAAAATGAACCGGCTCAGCGATTGTAAGAAGCCAATAAAAACTTTTTAAAGGTGTTATTTAACCTCATAAAAATAAGTCCTGCTTGATATAGAAATGTAGTTTTGCCCTGTTTATTAGAGATAACCTTAATATCTGAATTATCATTATCATATACTTTTTTCTCTGGTATGATATGGTTATATTGTTCTGAATAATACAGGTAAAATGTACTATATCGAGCTTATCTGACAAAAATCAATGCAAATGTTGGTACCTGGAGTTTGAAAAATGTATTATTACGGCCCACCGGGAAGCGGCAAAACAGGGAAGCTTGTTAATACATATGTAGAAATGGTTCAAAATAATGAATCAGTAGAAAGTATTCTTGTTATCTGTGCTAGTGCCTATCAAAAAAAAGATTTCATTAGTCGTGTAAAAGAACAACTCTATGGTGGATACCCGCTATTCAGGATTCATTCATATCACGGGGTTATTTATAATACAATAAAGGATTTCTGGCCTCTTATAGAGAAACAGCTTAAAGGAAATCCCCGCATATTACCAGATTTATCCGGGCTTGAAACCTGTGAGTTTCTTCTTAAAGAGTGTGTCAGAGCACAAAATAAAAAAAACAAGTATCAGCTTACTTTTGACGATTTTTATGGAGATCGTTCTTTGATAACACAGTTAATCAGACGTTATCGACTTATGAGTGAGAATATGCTTGATTTTGAAGAACTTCTAAACCGCTCAAACACTATCGGTCAAAAATATGCATTGCAAGCCAATGAAAGCCTCAAATGTTTAAAAATCAAAACTTCCAGGTTGCGAGTTCTCGATTTTGTAAGCCAGATGAATGCTTTTAATATGCTTTTAAAAGATCCTGTTGTTAAAAACCATTTTTCTAACGTCAAACACCTTATAGTAGATGATCTTGATGAGAGCATGCCTGCCTGTCAGCATTTTATAAGCTATTTGTTGCCCGGTCTTAAATCTTTTACGGCCAGTTATGACCCTGACGGAGGTACCAGACGGGGTTATTTATCAGCTTATCCGGCTGGTTGTGCTGAAATTCTTTCTTTTAAAGATTCTAAAAAAATAACAATGACTTCAAAAGCACCATTAAAAGACCTCTCTGAAAAACTTTTTAAAGCTATAAAACTGAAATCACCCTGCCCGCTTGAAGGTATCAGGTTACAAACAGAAATAAACCGTGTTGATATGCTAGAAGAGGCAGTCAAAACGATTGATCATCTGCTATCAAAAGATAATGTCACTATAGAAGATATTATTATTGTTACACCTGTGCTGGATAACCCTGTTAAGGCAACAATAGAGAATTACTGCTGCAAAAGAGGCTTTAAGTGGCAGTTTTTTACCGGATCAAGCAAGCCTATAGATAATCCCAGGGTTGCAGGAGCTATTATATTATTGCAGCTTATAAACTCTCACTGGGGGCTTAAGCCATCACCCTTTGATATCAGGCTTATGATGACCGGACTTTTAAATTTTCCACCGCTGGTGGCTGAAAAAATATCTGAGGCATATCAAAAAACTTATAAACAGGATCCTGTGCTACCTAATATACTTCTTGAAGGTTTTAAGAAAGACTTTAGAGATCAGTATGAATCCTTTTTGAGCTATGTTGAGCATTTAAAGACAAAACAACAACCGCTTTATGACCAGATGGTAAGCATTTTTACTGAGGTTATAGTTCCTGATATATCAGAAGATGAATCAGTTGAAGACTATAACAGGGTTCTTGATTCTCTAAGAGATTTCTCAGCCTTAAAAAAGAAGCTAGATGAAGAATATAAAACTTCATATACTTATAAAGACTGGGTCTTACAGGTAAAAAATGAGCATGTAGCTGAAACACCAGTTTTACCAGCAGAACTTAAGCCTGAAACACTTGCAGTTATAACGCCTTTAAAACTCGTAGATATGCAAATTGAATCTAAATATCAGATATGGCTCGATGTGTCATCAAACTCCTGGACAAGAACGCAAACAGCCCCGCTGTATAATGCCTGGGCTTATTCAGGCTATTTTGATGGATCTGAATATAACGATGACCGTTTTACAAGATCAATAACCGCTCATGCAATCAGAGCAATGCTTTATCGCTGCCAGGTAGAGGTTTATGCTTTAGCTTCAACACTTGATTCAATGGGAAATGAACAGCAGGGATGGTTGATAAAATACCTGAGTATTGATTCTAAACAGGTTAAGCCCCGCCAGCAACTTATTTTGAGAGAAGATCAGGTACCTATTTTAGAATATAATGGTGGAACTATGGCTGTTGCAGCGGTTCCTGGATCAGGAAAAACCTTTGTTAATGTGGCTCTGATAGCAAAGCTTATTGAAAAAGGCGCAAACCCTGAAAGTATACTTGTTCTTACGTATATGGAATCAGCAGCTCAAACACTAATTAACAGAATCAGGTTAATATTTCCTGAATTAACAGTATTACCAGTAATATCAACAATTCATGGTCTGGCATATAAAATTATAAGGGATGACAACAACTCTACAGTGCTTGGTTTAAATGATGATACTGGTATTGCTGACGATTCATTACGCTCAATAATTGTAGGTGCAATAACAGAGACCACTCGTCCAGAAGGAGAAACCTTTGAATACTGGTATAAGCATGTAAACAAAGGTATTTCAACAGCTAAAAGCCTTAATATTAAACCTGAAGACATTTTAATGGCCCTGCAAAAAAATAATGATCAATACTTAAAAGAATTTTATAAGCCCTATTTGTTGTACAAAAAGGAACTTAAGCATCGAAACCTTATAGACTTTGATGATCAGATACAGTATGCCATTATGCTGCTTGATCAATATCCGGAGATTAGAAAGAAATATCAAGAGACTTTTCAATATATTATTGAAGATGAAGCACAGGATTCCACTAGGCTTCAGCAAAAGTTGCTATCTTTGCTTGTTAATAATAATAAAAACTATGTCAGAACAGGAGATATCAATCAGGCAATCATGACAACATTTACTCCTGTTGATGTTGAAGGCTTTAGAAGGTTTATAAATACTTCTCAAAAAAAAGTTACTATGGATCAGTCTCAACGATGTTCCCGGCCAATATACACTCTGGCTAATAAGCTTATTCAATGGGCTAAAAATGACAGATATTTAAAGAATGCATTTCTGGATATTACTATAAAACCTGTTGAAGGTAGAAATCCTGAAAATACTGAGCCAGTTAAGGTAAGAATTTTTAAGGACTCAGAAGAAGAAAAAACATATATAGCAAGAGAAATTCAAAAGCTTCAGTCAAAAATACCAGCAGTAACCTGCGCTCTACTTCTCAGGACAAATAAAGATGCCCTCAAATGGACTCATTATCTGACCGGGCTTGGCTTTAAATGCATCTGTTTTACTGATAATGCTGCGCAAAATAAGGTTTTTTCTATAATACATAAGTATTTGAAAGTTATTTATAAACCTTTTAACAACACATATGTAAAGGATTTGTTTATTGCTCTTGTAGAAACCGGTCATATAATAGAAAATGTTGATTCCCTGGAATTCATAAATAATGTCCATTCACCTTTTATCACTTTTGATATTCACGAAATACCTACATCACAACTGGTTCAGTATTATATGGATATACTTTACTGGTTGGAATACGCAGGCATGCCCCCTGCTGAACTAATATTAAAGCTTACTGAAGAGATTTTTGACAATGCTATAGATCGATCAAATGGTTATCTGTTATCTATTACAGCAGATAGATTTAGAAGAGACCTTATAAATGAACGTTATAGAGAAAATTTTGACGGTTTATACCAGTCAGAAGGAGAACTTGAGTCTATAAAAACAACTACAGGTCTTCCAGATATCATTAAAGAGTTTGACAGGCTCTCAAAAACCGATAAGGTAAGAAAATTCAGGTTTTTTGAAAAAGAAGATTCAGACCTTATTAGAGGCGGATATGTTCAGGTAATGACAATACATAAGGCAAAAGGTATGGGGTTTGACGCAGTGTTTATTCCTCATATCTGGGAAAATTCATTTTATTATACTATGATACCTGAAAATGTCAGGGTTGATACAACAAATAAGCTAGAACAGCAGCTAGAAAAAATAAATGAAATTTTTAATAAAAACGATAGGACTAAAGATTCCATAATAATGAGGCAATTAGAAGAAACAATCAGACTGCTTTACGTTGCGATAACACGTGCTAAAAGCTACCTTTATCTGACATCCTCTTATAAAAATTCTGATTTTAACCGTGATGAAAATCCATCAAGAGTAATAGATTACTTTATAAGTCTTGCAGAAAAAGAAGAAGGTATTATTCAAGCTGGAAAAATTCTCAGCGAAACAGTAACCCGCCCACCCACCCACAGTAATCAGTCATCAACAACCAGGACAGACCAATGACCAGAAGAGAAAAAATAGAAAACTTTACCCCTAACATGCTTAAGATTTATGATCAGTGCAAACGCCGTTATTATTATGAATATATCAAGCATCTTCACTGGCCTGACCAGTCAGCAGACTTTGAGCTGGGCCTTTCGATTCACAAGTTGCTTGACTATCAGGCAAAAGGTTTTGCTACAGAAATGTTTATGAATCATGCAAGAGAAGATATTCGAAAAATATGGCAGGAAATAAAGGATCATGAAACATTAAAAGAGCCTGTCATAGAGTCAGAATGGAATTTTAATATCAGGCTCGAAGACAGTAAATACTGGGTAGAGGGCAGGATAGATAGACTTATACAGCTTAAAAATAGCATTAAGTATGTTATTCTTGATTTTAAAACAGGTCAGAGACTTCCAGAACTGGATCATCGTGACTGGCAATCAATGATTTATCTTTATGCTGTTAGTGTGGCTAAAAACATTGAACCTGACAATCTGTCATTCTGGTATTTTAAAACAGATAAAACCTTTGAAACAAATAGACTTAACTATTCAAAATTGCTTCACAGTTCTTTTGAATCACAAATACTAAAAAAGATTAATGAAATAGTCATCAACACTAACTGGCAGGCAGATAAAAACTGTAAACAGAAGTATTGCCAGTATAAAAAGCTTTGTACCAGAGAAGTACATTTTAATGATTGATTATAGAAAATATACAGATTGCATAAGTTAGTTTCTTTTCTGGAATCAGTAATCAGGAACCTCTGATTAATTAAGAAATTACTGATATCAGCAAAAACCCGACACTAATTTCTTGAATCTGTGAACTTTTAAATTATTCAGAGATCTCATCAGAGGTTCCTGGTATTTAAATTCAAAATATAAACAAATGTTAAGAACGATAGTTTTTTTTTGCAAGCTAAAGACGCCTTTCAGAAGACGTTTTTAGCTGTTATATACGTAAAAATACGTGGCTAATTTCTGTAATTTTTTTAGAAAATTAGGCAATTTTGGCTAATAAAATTTTTTATTATATATACAAGATATATGCAGTATATACCTCTAAATTAATCTCAACCTCGGTCAATTTTAACCCTTGTCAAACTTATTTTAACCTTCCATATTAGGCGTTCCGACCTCCCAAGCAGGTCGGTTTTTTTATTGTAAAAAAATAAGAGACCAATTAAGATGATATTTTATATATAAACCAGCCTGTTATAAGGTTCAAAAATCTTTCATAATAGGTTAAAATTAAAATAGAAAGTATTTTATTAAGTAACGAGAAGGCATACCCGTATTCTATGCAGGATAAAAAACCTCAAATAAGCAAGACAAAATATATTAAAGGTCTTATATGCCTTAAAAGGCTTTATCTTGATACTTATAAAAGCCATCTGGCATCACCTGTATCTGTTACAGAGCAGGGTCGAGTAGATGAAAGTATTTATGTTGGGAAGCTTGCGAGAAAAAAATTTCCTGATGGTCTTTTAATAAAGCCAGTTGATTTTGAGAAAGCCCTTCGAAAAACATTTCTTATTTTGAATAATAATTCTTCTATTGTGCTTTTTGAAGCTGCTTTTCGCTATGCTGATGTAGTTATAAGGTCTGATATACTGATAAAGAAAAAAAATAATCTCTATGATCTTATAGAAGTTAAATCTTCATCTAAAGTAAAGAAACGTCACCCTTTTGACGCAGGTATTCAGTATTATGTTCTTCAAAATAACGGCATTAAAATAGATCAGGTCTATCTTATGCATATAAACCCTCATTATCAAAAAACTACCAGAAAGATAGATCTTGATTTATTATTTACCTGTGAAAATATTACCCGCACAGTCTGTGACTTACAGCCAGAAATTATCAGCAAACTCAGGGATGTTAAAAAAGTATTGAACTTTAAGAGAGTTCCATCTATTTATCCAGGGAAGCATTGCAAAAAGCCATTTCTCTGTCAATACTTTAATTATTGCCTTAAAGACCTTGATAACCCTGTAACAGAGCTGCCCCGTGTAAGTGATTATGCTCTTTACCTCCTTAATGACCTTGGCATAAAAGATATCAGCCAGATACCTTCTGATTTTCCTGTTTTAACTGGCTTGCAGCAACGGGTCAGAAATGTTGTCGTAGAGGGCATTCCGTTTATCAATTCTGATATTAAAAAAGAGTTTCAAAGCCTGAAATTTCCATTATATTTTCTTGATTTTGAGGCATTTAACCCTGCTATACCTTTATATAAAGGAACAAAACCTTATCAGATGATACCTTTTCAATGGTCTCTCCATATACTTTCAAAAAATGGCCGTGTTAAACATAAAGCATATCTTCATAATAACTATTCAGACCCGCACAGATCTTTTGCCAGTAGTCTTTTAAAAGCACTTAAAAAGAAGGGGTCTATTTTAGTATACTCAAACTTTGAATCAACAAGGATAAAAGAACTTGCTCAAATACTTCCTGTCTATTCAAAGGATCTTAAAGCTATTCAAAGAAGGATAATAGACCTTCAGCAAATCATAAAGAGTCACTGCTATCTTGCAGAATTCCATGGTTCCTATTCATTAAAGAATGTTTTGCCAGTATTGGTACCAGATTTAGATTATTCAGATCTTGAAATCTCAAATGGAGCATCGGCAGCGAAAGCGTTTACAGATATGATGCAAAAGAAGACTCCTCTTAATGTTAAGCAGAAACTTTTTTCTCAACTTCTCGATTATTGCAAACGTGATACTGAAGCAATGCTTCTCATTTACAAATACTTTATGAATACGCTATAAAAAAGATTGTCAAAATGTAAAATCGGGTATCTCCATATATTACTAGGTATTAAATATAATGGAATTAAATATCTGTAGCTTGGGCAGGCTATATATCCCTTATTCACAGTTATTAGAGGGTATGTAAACCCTATTAAATCCTTCAGTGACAGGCTAAATAGGCCTGTGTAGGCTATCTTTACAATAAAATTAAATATCGAAAATGCATAGCTATATTAAACTATCTGTGGATATTGATTTGAGAAACCCACTTAAGACGTAGAATTACCATCGATCAATTAAATGAATCTCATATATAGCCTATAATGCATGGCGATTGATTTTTGGTTGACATCGATTTTCTTTTGAGGAAATAATATTAATAGATTTGCTCCAGTTATTTAATGATCTTTATCTTGGGGTAATTAAATTCAAAACAAGTTATATATTCAGGCTCAGCAAATAATTAAAACCATAAAGTGAGGAAGAAATGCAGGTTAGTAAAGCTGCTAGTCTTTTTACACCCCAAAAAACTGAACGATTAATCCAGACATTGACCTGGGTAGCCCCTGCAGCTGTAATTCCGACCTTAAGGTTTGTTCAAGATACAAGACAGAGACCTGAAATGAGCAAAGAACTTTTTGTAAGAGACTTTACAACCTATTCTATTGGAGCAGCACTCTTTTTAGGTCTCAGTATAGCTTCAGAGAAGCTTTATCAATCATTAAAATTGTTTAAAGGCAACAATAATAAGATAAAGTTTGCTGCTTTTATGACCGGCCTGGTTCCTTATTTGCTGTATTCAGGTATTGGAGCACTTAAAATAGCAGAAAAATTTAAAACAAAGCGTGAAACAGTCTTTGCAAGCAGCCTTAATGCAGGCAATATCAAGCTTGACGCTCATGAAAGACTGACTTTGAAAGGCAATAGTTCTATCCCCTTAATTGCTAACTTCGGTAATCAGGTTCATAACACCGAAGTTACAACATTTAACAGCAATAATAGCAGTCAATTTGGTAAGAGAGGCAACAATCAAGATGTCTTCAAAATATTCAAAATTTATGCGTGATCTCAAATCGTTACCCGCTCTATTCTGGGTTTCAGGTTTTTTTGTTTTAATTTTATTCTTCTCTGGTATTATTTTTCCGGATAAATTTCTTCATAGTCTTGAAGTTATAAGCCAGGTGATTTTTGAAAAGTTTGGAAATTATTATCTATTCTTAATTTTAATCTCTACTATTCTTCTTATAATAGTAGGAGTGTCACCTTTGGGTAAAATAAGAATAGGAGGAAAAGATGCCAGGCCAACACATACATATTTTAGCTGGTTCTGTATGATATTCTGCTGTGGTATGGGTATAGGCGTTCTGTTCTGGGGAGCTGCTGAGCCTTTATTTCACTTTATGAACCCTCCATTTACTGATCTGGCTGGTGGTTTAGAGACAAAAACTAATGCTTTTCAGGTGTCATTCTTTCACTGGGGAATCAGCCCCTGGGCTATATATGGCTTAACTACTATTGCCATTGCTTTCTGGGGTTTTAATCTTAAAAAAGGCTTTTATTTGAGCTCAATTCTTGGTATTGATAAAAACAATAAAGCAAGCAAAAAAGAAACCAGCAGCATTTTTTATCGGTTTAAAAAATATTTATTAAAACCTGTTGTAGATCTGATTACTTTAATAGCTATACTTTTCGGTGTTGCAGCTTCTTTCGGAATGGGCATATTGCACCTGGAAGGCGGCTTCCAGAATGTTTTAAATGTGGAATCTTCCACAATGCTTAAAGTAGGTATTATAATTGCTATTACTATTGCTTATATGATCTCATCTATGCGTGGTCTGGATAAAGGTATTAAGGTTATAAGTAATGTTAGCATCATACTGAGCTTTATTCTCCTTGGTGCAGTCTTTATTCTCAGCCCTGGCACTGGAGTAATAAAAGAATTAATAATGTCTATACCGGCGTTTCTTCAAAAAATACCAGCAATGAGTACAGGTATGGCTAATTATGCTGTTGAAAACTGGCTCAAAGACTGGACTCTGATGTACTGGAGCTGGTGGATTGCCTGGACACCTTTTGTAAGTACTTTTGTTGCTCTTATTTCAAAAGGCAGAACCATTAGAGAAATAGTTCTGGGTGTTTTAATTGTCCCGACAGTATTTATCATCGCATGGTTTACCATTTTTGGAAATGCAGCAATCACATTACAAATTCAGCAGGCATTTTTTGGCAGCACACTTGATCTTGAGAAAGTTAATCTTATCCTTTTTGAAATGTTGAACTACCTGTCAGGCTCACCATTATTATCTATTCTAAGTCTTGTTTTGATAGCGGCTTTCTTTATAAACTCTGCTGACTCTGCTACCTATACACTGGCTTCGCTATCCAATGAAGATCTTGAACATGAGCCACCTAAGGTACTTCAATTAGGTTGGGGATTAATGTTCACCTGCCTGGCAGCATTATTTGTACTTGCAGGAGGTATGCAAGCACTTATTAAAGTAACATTGATAAGTGTTTTACCCTTCTCTCTATGGCTTATCGTAGTTTTTTGCGCCATGTTCTATAAAATGACCGGATACTACAAAAGAGAACAGTTAATAGAAGAAGACGAGATAAAGCTTAAACACAGACTCAAGCCTAAATTAAGAGTTAAAACAACTGTTGTTTCGCCTATTTTTTCACCAATAAGATTCGATTAGTTTATATAACTTACCAGATGACTGACCGGTTAATTGAGATCACTAGCCGGTCTTTTGTTTTTCAGGATATGAGTTAGAACATCCTTTTAATAATGGCCTTTATGAGGTAAAATATTTCTTACCCCACCACGTGGATTTTCAACATCTCCCCTGTAGCGGGGTATTACATGAATATGTAAATGAAATATTGATTGACCTCCATATTTTCCGGCATTTGTTCCAACATTATACCCATCTGGAGAGTATTTCATATCAATTATATTCTTGCATAGATGCAACATATCATTAATGCAGGCCATCTCATAATTTGTAACTTCAAATATATTTTCAATATGACGCTTTGTAATAATCAATAAATGCCCTGCACTTACAGGATAGCTATCATACACTGCATAACACTGTTCATTTTCAGCTATTATATCTCTATCAATTTGACAAAACAGGCAATCAGTCATTTTGAACCTTTCTGTTTTCTTTTATTTTAACATAGAATAGAGCTGATTATATTAAATAAACTCAAAAAGCTTGCAGAAAGGTCAATATATAATTATAAATACTTAAGAAGCTTATTTTATAAACTTCATGGCGATTTCTTTTATACCAGGAATATAAATATTTTTACCAAAAAGAGATAATAATGCAAAAATGCTGACTACACAAAAGATGATAACCAAGAGATTGTCATAAATTAAAGAATTAATCATCTGATACATAACTGTATCATTAATAAAAACGCCAGTTATTGAAGTTAAAATACTTGCACTAAAAGCAAATATACTTACCATGGCTCCAAAGGTTATAGATTGAAAGGTATGCAAAAATGTCTCTTTGCTAACCAGTGTATCAGAAATAAAGTTTGCCATAATCAAAATTAAACCTGTCAGGCCAAAAGTGAAATAACAGGAGAGACAAATTATCCTTTCCAGCATTTTCAGCTTCTTAACGGATTGTTTTTTCTTTTTTACCTTTTCATAATAGTTTTTTATGAACGATGAATTGATATTTTTCTTAGAAGAATTATCATTGCTGGCATCATATTGCCATTTTGCTTGAGCCTCACAGTTAATTGCCATTCTAAATTCCTTTTTCTTTCATTATAACCACATAACCGAATTTAATAACACCATTAAATAAATGATTTAATGATTTTAAGATTATATTTTATGTATTAGACTCTAAGGAGGGAAGAATCAGGTATAATGCTGTATAATTTCTTTTACAACAAACATCTTCTATACAATAATGTTTAGAAATAGCGTTATCTGAAGTTTAAAACGAAATACAAATTAGTATAATCTTTTATTTTTTTAAGACTGATAAATAACCAGAGTCACAGATTATTCTGGTTTCGATTTTCAAAAATTTAAAAAGTGAAGATATTGATCTTATTTTAATTATATACGAAAAATGAATGCTGATTCATTATTAAAGTTCCTGTTTTTCTGACCGTAATTACTCTATTATTGAACAGTAATTTTACCTTACGAGGGTTATAAGATTAAAATACAGTCATAGTCTGAATAATAAACATTTTCTTTAAAAATTCTTTTATGTTAAAATTTTTCTGATGAGGTAAATAACCTTTTTAAAAGGAAAACAGAAATTGTTATGAGCCTGAAAAAACAGAAATGAAAGTTTACAGAGAATAGATCCAGCTTTGGCTCTTTAAAACAGAAACCTTTCAAGTATGGACAAACATCAATGCAATAGCATCAAAGGTTTTGAAGATCTTCTTTTTATAGATGATTTTGATACAAAGGTAAACAGAATTATACAACTTGAGAGTGCTGTAATACCAGATGATATACTCATTCAACTTATAAAGCAGAATGCCAATAAAGATATTTGCTGCTGGGCACTTCTGAAAATCAATTATATCAACAATAAAGAAGATGCTAAATTTATTGTTAATTACCTGAGTGAAAACGATTCCCGAATAAGAGAACTTTCATCAGAAGTTGTATTGAGACATATTTCATCCGGGGAGGCTCACTTCAAAAGCTTTTTTGATAATACTGAACACTATAATACATATGTAGAAACTATTTCAGATATCAACCCACGGGTAACAAGAAATATAACAGCCTGTTACACCATATTAAAAAATAAAAATCTTCTATTTGACTTGCTTGTCAATGCTTTAACAACCCAAAAAGGGCCTTTTGTGGAATACTGGGCTCTTGAAGGCATTATTAAAATTATCCACCAGTGCGATTTTAACCTCATTGAAGAACATAAAAAGACCCTGTTTAAAACAATTAACAAAATAATTCATTCAAATGATCATCTGCTAAAAGAAAAAGTTGCCATCATACTTAAAAATCTTCTTGCTATAACAGATTTTAAAGAGTATGAACGTTTTCAAAAAGACCTGAATAAATTAAAAAATGACCCTAATTTTTTTGTAAAACAAGCATCAAAAGACTTACCAGAAACAAAGGAGTAAATTATGTTTAAAAATGACACTGCAGTTGTCTTAATTGAGTGCCAGAATGAATTCTGCTCTAAAGAAGGAGCTTTGTATAACGCTGTTAAAGATGTCCTGGAAGAAAATAGAGTACTTGATAATATAAATAATCTTTTAAACAGTGCTCGTGAGCATTGTTATGTGGTTCATGTACCCATCTCTTTTCAACAGGGCTACCCTGAAATAGGCAAAAACCCTTATGGAATATTAAAAGGAGTTATCGATGCTGGTGCCTTTCAAAAAAATGAAAAGGGATCAGAATTTTATGATGCATTCAAACCTGCTCAAAAAGACATTATTGCAGAAGGTAAGAAGACCCTTTGCGCCTTCGGCAGCTCAAACCTTGATACTGTATTGAGAGCTAATAATATTAAAAACCTTGCGTTTGCTGGTTTTCTGACAAATGTCTGCGTAGAGGCAACAGCTAGAACAGCTTATGACAGAGGTTATAATGTATTTGTGATTTCTGACTGCACTGCAGCAACAAGCAAAGAGGAACAAACCTTTGCTACTGAAAAGATCTTTCCTTTATTTGCCAGGGTTTTAACACATACAGATTTTATTAATCAGGTTTTAGAAGGTAAAGAGCTCACTACTAGATCTGAAAGAGGTTATTATCAATAATTTTTAGGATTGCCTGCCTGTAAAATATTATTACAAAAGCCTTTAGGTTGATATTGTAATAATGATTGTTTTTATAAAAATAAGAACTTTTAGCATTTAAGTTATTTATTCTTATCAATTATTCTAAAAAATTAGACTTAAACGATTTGATATAGAGATTTATCGTATCAACAAGCTTCTTTCTGTTTTGATATCCGGCAGTATGAAGCATTTCTATTGGTTTTATTTCACCATTCTTGAGCTTTATAGCAACACGATAAGTAATAGCTCTCTGCATACGATGCTTTTCAATAATTGCCTCTTCTATATTTTCAAGGCGGTTAGTATCAAAACGTTTATGAATGATATTTTTTTTGATTATCATAAGCATTCCGGTTTTGCCATCAATATCAATAGAAGTTTTATAAGCAAGAAGCATAATTGCCAGACCGGCTATTGCAAATATACTACCTGTAAGTAGACCAAAAAGTGTTAAATCTTCTTCTATATAAAGATGTTTCTCGTTTTTATTGTTAATAAAATGATTAATCTTATTAGCATTAAAGGATTTTGTCTCATAATCACCAGAATAACCACTTGCCAGAGTGAGTTTTTCATCTTCTGTATGTATAATAAGCTTGTAAGTGTGGCCTCCTTCTCTTTCACGGCGTTCTAAAACTTCTGCTGTTCCAACTTTTTCAACAGGTATTTCTTTTGTTATTGTTTTCAAAAAAGAAGAATGAACCAGAATACAGCTATTAGTATTATTATTTCTGTGGCATTCTAAAGTAGTGCGCTGTGAAACAAAAGTTATTATAAGAAGCCCGGCAATAAATACTAAAGAACCTATTATTAAAATGAATACAGGATTTGTATGAATAATAACTCGTCTGCTGTCTATCTTTTGAACTTTCAAAACCTGTTATCCTTTTCTGTTTAATAATTGTTACTTGTTAAATAAAGACAGGTATTAATTGAAGGATTATTATAGGACAGATTGAAGCATATTTCCAGATCTTGTTGAACAAATAAATGCTCAACAAACACATGAGGCAGCGACTACTTATTTTTACCTTAAAAAACAAACAGGTCAAAACTTTAGACCTGCCAATAATACCTTTTTGTATATAATTTATATAAAATAATTGTGGTTTTTACACTATATACCCGATAGACGTATACCTTTGTTTGAGTTATAACGAAAACATCTTAAACAATCAGAGAGAGAGGTCTAAAATGGGTTCATCAGGTTCAAATGGGCTTTTTAGTAGTGAATTCTCGAAAAATTTACTCGAAAAAGCAGGTCACCTGACGTTTACTACCATAGAATTAAAGAGCTTTGCCAGGAATGGTGGAATTTTAAGACATAATGACATTGAAGCTGTAAATAAAACATTAAGACTGCTTGAAAGAATTAACCAGCTTTTAGAAGAAATAAAAAGCTGTAAAACTATATAAAAAGAGTATTGACCGAAATATTCGGCCAACACCCGGGGTTACTCCATCATAGGGAGTAATATATTCTTTATAATCTTTTTTAAAAGTTATAAACCTGTTTTTTTCGCTATAAACTTAACTTTAGTAAAGCTTACACGGGCTGTCCCCCTGTATCCAGCCAGTATGCCTTGCATAATTAAACTAAAAAATAATTCTTGCTAAAATTGTTAATGAAAATTCTTTAAATATATAGAAAAAAACTACTATAATTGATTTTTATTTAACAATTTTCTTATTAGCCCCAGTATTGTGGTCACATTAAAATTCCCTCAATAAGGGATATCAGGTCTTTCAGTGGTTAATTACGTTGAAACAGCCTCTCTGATTAGCCTGTATCTAATATTTATAAAGACAACCTGTTATAATTCAGAACAATAATTTTTATAATAATAATGTTTTATGAACTTCCTTTAATTCTGCCTTTATCTAATTGAGAATTTTTTTTATTAACTTTTTATAAAAATTGCCTTAAAATTCTTATATTTTCTTGACGACGGGGATAAGTTATGTTTTAATAGAATTAATTGAAATTAATTCTCAATAAGAAATACCTGATACGAGCGAGGATTTTAAAAATGATCGGGCATGATAATGTACTAACCCTCGATAAGATTAAAAAAGGCGAAAACTTTCTAATAAGAAAGATAATTGACCCTCAGGTCAAGTGTATGTCAACCAGGTTTGGCATGAGCGAAGGCCAAACCCTTAAATGTATCTATAAAACTCCGGGCGGGCCAATTGTCCTTCAGAAAAAGTTTCAGGAAATTGCCCTTGGCAGTAACCTCACCAAAAGCATAGAAGTACAGAGAGTCTAATGAACGAGCAAAACACAACAAACCCATCCTTACAGAATTGTAAGGAAGATTGCAGTGTTCCTATTTCAGAGACAGATACTTTTGTCTTAGCGGGTAACCCTAATGTAGGCAAGTCAGTTCTTTTTAATCTTCTGACAGGCATTTATGTTGATGTTAGCAATTACCCCGGAACAACTGTAGATATTTCTAAAGGCAAGTTCAAAAATCATCTTATTATTGATACCCCGGGCATCTACGGAGTCGGGGATTATAACGAAGAAGAAATGGTTGCCCGTGACATACTGCTGGAAAACAACAAGGTAATCAATATTATTAGTGCTGTTAGCCTTGAACGGGATTTGTTTTTAACCCAGCAGCTCATTGATATGGGCTTTCAACTCGTTCTTGTTGTCAACCAGATTGATGAAGCAAGACAAAAAGGCATAAAGATTAACTATGAGCTCCTCGAAAAGTCGCTGGGCATACCAGTATATTCTACAATAGCTACCAGAAAAGAAGGTATCGAAGATCTAAAAAAGGGTATTAGCAGGGCCAAAAGGGGCAACAAGACACCGGGTCTTGATGATATAATTAAATATCAAACCTCTTCCGGATATCGAACTGTAGAAATTGTTCTGGCACTTGAAGAAGATTCATCTATTAAACAAAAATACCCTGATATAAATATTGATAACAAAAAAGAAGAAATATATTTGATGCGGCGTAACCACATCAATACTATTCTTGAAAAGTGTATTACTGAAACCACAGCAGGTGCTAACCTGTCTACAAAAATCGGGCACTGGCTGCTTAACCCTGTTGCAGGTATTTTATCTGCTATTGCAGTTTTGATAGCACTTTATCAAATTGTTGGGGTCTTTGTTGCAGGTGAAATAGTTGATCTTACCGAAGGGACTATTACAGACCATTATATACCCTGGGCTGAAAACATTGTATCTTCTATTATTGGCACCGGGTGGTTTTTCCAAATACTTGCCGGAGAATTTGGCCTGTTAACAATGACTGTTCAGTACATTGTAGGTGTTCTTTTACCTCTAGTAATAGGTTTTTATCTTTTCTTTGCTATACTTGAAGACAGTGGTTACCTGCCCCGTCTTGCAGTTTTATGTGATAGGTTTTTTAACTACGTAGGACTGAATGGTAAAGCTATTATACCTATATTACTGGGCTTTGGTTGTGTTACAATGGCTATTATATCCTCACGCATTTTAACATCAAAAAAAGAACGTATCATTGCTATAGCTATTCTTGCTCTAACAGTACCCTGTTCTGCCCAGCTTGGTATTATAGTTGCATTATTAGCAGCTACTTCAACGCCCTGGGCTTGGCCTGTCTACCTTATTACTATCTTTAGTGTCATGCTTATAGTTTCAATGGTTTTAAACAGATACCTGCCAGGCGAAACCTCCGGATTGATACTTGATTTACCTCCTATGCGTCTGCCAGATTTAAAAAATGTCATCCACAAAACAATGAAAAAAACCTGGCATTTTCTTGCTGAAGCCGGCCCACTTTTTGTGCTGGGAGCCTTTATTATAAGTATATTAAGCATGACAGGTGCCCTCTCATTTATACAGGACTGGTTATCACCACTGGTAGTTAACTTCTTACAGCTGCCAAAAGAAACTGCCACCACCTTTATTATGGGACTTATAAGACGTGACTTTGGAGCTGCCGGCCTGGCAGGCATGGCCGGGCTTGGAACCGCTGAAGCTGTTTTAACACCTGTTCAAATCGTTGTCAGTACCATCGTTATTACACTTTTTGTACCCTGTATTGCTGCTGTTTTAATCATGTTTAAAGAAAGAGGCTTTTTTGAAGCATTTCTTCTCTGGACATTATCTATCGTACTGGCCTTTCTCACAGGCGGTATCGTTTCATACATTCTCAATATTATATTTTAGGTTTACAAATGAAGAATACTTGCCAGGTAATTAAAGAAAAACAAAAAATAATATGCAATACTTGCAATATGGAACTTGATATAAGCTTCCTGAATAAGCGTTGTCCTCGCTGCAACACTGTTTTAAGATTTTTGCAGTGTGATAATTGCAGTGGATGCGATTTCAGCTAAAATCATCATCCTTGATGATATCTTTTTTAACAGCTTTCATAGCAGCCTGTGTTCTATCTTCCACTTCCAGCTTGTGGAAAATGTTTCTGATATGAGTCTTTACAGTATTCATAGATATACAAAGTTCTTTAGATATTTCAGAATTACTGTAACCCCTTGCAATCAAATGTAAAACATCTATTTCTCTTTCTGTAAGGGTTAATTCTTCTTTTGGTTCTTCTTCTTTCGGAGTAGAAGTAGTTTTTCCAAAATTTTGCAGTACTATTTTGGCAATACGGGGGTCAAGCCAGGAGGCACCATTGAAAGTACTTCTTATGACAGTTGCAAGCATTTCAGGCTCGATATCTTTCATACAGTAAGAGTGAGCCCCTGCAGAAAAGGCGTCAAAAACGTCATTTTCAGCTTCATGAGATGTTAACATTAATATCTTTGCACTGGAGCCTTTTGCTTTTAACTGTTTAGTAGCCTGAATACCATCCATAATAGGCATACCTATATCCATTAAAATAACATCAGGCTTTTCTGAAAGGGCTAGGTCAATACCAACTTTTCCATTTTCTGCTTCACCTATTACTTCCATACCTTCCATAGACTTAAAAGTCGTTCTCAGGCCAACTCTTGTTAACTTGGAATCATCAACAATCAATATTTTTATCTTTTCTTCACTCATAATAACCCTCTAAATTAAGTTACAGTGATTATAATTGATACTTTATTTTTTCGATAAAGGCAGTGTAAACTTAAAGACAGTGCCCACACCTTCCTGGCTTTCCGCCCATATTTCGCCGCCATGTGCCGTAATGACCTGGTGTGTATAGTAGAGCCCCAGGCCTGTTGAAGATGGTTTACGGCCTTTATTGCCTGAAAAACGTTTGAACAGGTTTTCCATATCTTCTTTTTCCATACCGATACCGGTATCATAAACACTTATCATAACCTTATTTTGAAGTGGAACTATTTCTTTAAGGGTAGTAAGCCTGAATTCTTTGTCATCTGGTGAGTATGCTTTCTTAAACTCATATTCTGTAACAGTTACTCGAATAGTACCTCTTTTAAGTGTTGAAGAAATAGCATTAGCAACAAGATTATGTATTACTCGTTTGAATTCTCTTTCATCTACTTCTGCAATAACACGTGTATCTGGCATGTTAACGTATAATTCAAGTCTTTTCTCTTCTATTAGTGCAGCAAGAGGCTGTGTAGCAGCTTTTACAGCTTCTCTAATATCTATTTCAGATTTCAGCAGAGTATTTTTACCGGCATCATATCTATAAACTTCAAGCAAAGTATTAACCATGTCAAGTGTTTCTTCGTTTGTATGTTTGATAACCTCAAGAACCTCTTTTTGTTCTTCGTTAATTTCGCCATAGGTGCCTTTAAGCATATATGTTATTGTCTGATTTTCAGCAAGTAAAGGTACTTTAAGATCATGCGTAAGAGTTGCAACAAAGTCATCCCTGAGACGTTCTTCTCTCTGGAGGTTTTCTGCCATCAGGTTAAAGGCTTCACCCATTTTAGCAATCTCAAAACTTCCCCTGACGTTTACCCTGATGCCAAGGTCACCCAGACTGACTTTATTGGCAGCATCTGCAAGCTTTAATATAGGTGTCGTTATTGACCTGGAGAATATAGCTGACAATAAAATAGCTGCAAAAAGACCTATTACTGAGATAATGCTGACCAATAATACATTTTGCTCTGCAAGTAAAGTAAATTGCTTTTCAGGTACACCTATATAGACCAGTCCAACAATATTTCCGTCGATGCCGGTCAGAGGATAATAGTTTACGAGTTGAAATTCTCTTATCAACCATTCTTTTACCTGTGTTATTTTAAGCCCGTAGACCATATACATTATTTCAGGCGGCAGAACTCTTCCTATTGCCCTGTTGCCTTTTTCATTTGTCAGGTTAGTTGTAACAACTACTGAGCCCATTTTGTCAAAGTTTTGTGCAAGCATAATAGTTGCGCCGGTGAGTTCTGTAAGAGAGTCTGGTATGTTATAATCTTTTGCAAGAAGCTTTCCGGCTATTGTTATTGCTTCAACTTCGTTTTCCTGATCAAATATTGGTATTGCTACAACCTGACTGAGGCCAGCAAGAACGAATTCTTCATTATCAGCCAGTTGAATTTGAGCCTGTCTGGTGAGTTTTCCTCCCTGTTTTTTGACATCTTCTGTTTGAAATATATCTGTTGAGGCTATTATTTCACCTGATAATATGACTTTATCTATTAAATTCTTAAATGATTGTATATCATAGCCTGATTTAGATGTATTTGCGCTTGCAAGAACTTCTCTATTCTTGTCTATTATAAAAAGATAGTTGATTTCACTCTTTTTAATTATGTCTTCGAGGTTTTGTGAGAGGTGGTGGTTGTTTTTATCTATTTTATAACGGGAGTAACTCTCTTCTATGAAAGTACTCATACCCTGAACCATAAGGTTTTTAAGACTATTAAGCTCTTCATCATATTTGCTTTTAGTTATTTTAACATTTAGCTCAAGCTGACTTTTAGCTCTTTGTGTCATATTTGAGTTGATTAAATCTGTTGAAAATTGCGCCAGAACGATTAAAGGAATTATCGTCATAAACAAAAAAGTCATCAAAAGCTTTGTCGTAATCGTATTCAACGATTTCGGGTTATTCTGGCTATCTTTTAGCTTTGAATATATATTTTTGACGATTTCCATCTTAATACCGCAGCTGAACTTTTCATTATTATAATATTGTTGAGAAAATAGTAAAACAAGTTTAAGGGTTTATCAAACTTTTTTTGCCTAAAGTCTTTTCAGATAGCGATTATAAAATTAAATATTGCTTTTAAGGCTTTTTTAGTGGCTAATCAAGATATTCTATTTCTCTATTTGAGTTAATAGTATGCTGGTTGCCTGAATAATCCTGGATAATAAGTTCACCCATTTCATTTATATCTATTACAATGCCTTCTATCTTTTGATTCTGGTAATTAAAACGAATTTTTCTTGCAAAAGTAATGGAATTTTTGAGCCAGAGAGATTTAATTAATTTGTAATTTCTGTCATTAAAAATGCACAGGTATTTTTCCAGCTTATTTGAAAGTATTGCTGCCAGATGATAAAGATCAAACTCTTTGCCCGTAAGATATTTTAAAGATGTTGACAGCTTTGAAACTTCAGGTGAAAGACTTTCTGGATCTAAATTTACGTTGATGCCTATACCGGCTATAAGCCAGGTTTTGTTTCCTCTTGAGCGTGTTTCAAGCAGGATACCACCCAGTTTTTTGCTGTCAATTATAATATCATTAACCCATTTCAAACGAACAGAAAGACCTGTCAGGTCTAAAATAGCCTCCTGGCAGGCTATGCCGCAGGCTAATGTCATCAGGGTTAAATATTCACCCTGCGGGTTCTCAATAATACAGGAATAATAAAGCCCACCATCAGGTGAACACCAGCTGTTTGCCTGTTGCCCTCTGCCTGAAGTTTGAGTTTTAGCTATTATTACTGTTCCATCTGCAATACCGCCATTTAACAAATTTTTAGCATAGCTATTTGTTGAGTCAACATTATCTAATAGTATCAAATTTCTTGCTATAGTTTTTGTTTCCAGCCATTGATCAAGTTTGTTTGTCATTATTCTGAACCTGTTGATACCTTTTCTCTATTGCACTGTAAGGCATATGCAAGAACCCCGGCCGGAACCTGTATGCCACCTTCTTTTTCAAAAATTTCAATTTCAGGATTAACATCTATTTCATATATTTTAGGCCCGTCGATAGACTCAAGAAAGCCTACCATAGCAAAATTAAGGTTTAAGACAGTCGTAGCATAAAGTGCCATTTCACTCATTACACTATCTGGCATGGTCAGGCCTTTTGCAGGCTTTTCATGTATCAGGGCAGTTTGTTTGGGGCCAAAAGCCTTTATTTTATAAAGAGAACCAATAACCTCGTTATTTAAAATCAGTATATGTATTGATTTTCCACTGGCTTCTTTTATATATTCTTCTATGATGATATTCTGGCCAAGCTGACCCATACCACCCATGACGAAATTGACGTCCAGATAGCTTTCTGCTGTAGACAGCTTATCAATAAGCAGTGCACCTAGTTTATTATTGCTGGACATAACCTTTAAAACTGCCGGAGGCCCGTTTACTTTATCCATGGCACTTTTGATCTGATTTGATTTTCTTATCAAAACAGACTTTGGAGTCATTAAATTACTGTGAGAAGCTAGTATTTGCAGATATTCATACCTGTTTAAAACATTCATTATAGCAATAGAATTGTTTAATACTGGTATGCCCTGAATCTCAAAATGTCTCAGTACACTGATACCATACTCAAGAACGGCTGGCCCCATACGTGGAATAACAAAATCTACATCAACAACAGGCTTACCGTCAGAATATACCCTGGTATTCAGCCCATCAAGCACCAGTTCACAGCTTAAAGGATCAATAACCCGTACTTTCACACCGGAAGATTTGCCTGTCTGTTCTATTTTTTTGTTAAAATACAGCCCTGGTTTTCTGGCTAATATGACAATGTTCAAATCGGGTTTGTCCTTCAGCTTTTATAATGACCCTGTTAATTCATTTTATTATAAGATATTTCAACAATTAAAGCATATTATAAAACTAAAAAAATTAAAAAGCTTTTATGCAGGTAATCTACAGATAATAAACAACCGGAAGTGATATTAGTATTATTATTTTAAAAGTCATTCATTTGTTTATAACCTGCTAAAGTGGCTTATTGTTATTTTATTATACTAAAAACTACAATTTAAGCAGGTTTAGTAAATCAACCCCGGGTCAATAGTGTAACATTATTTAATAATTTTTCAGGAGCCAAAAAAGAAAAACTACAAAAGGCAGGCTGTTAAATCTTTGTTCAAATAAGCCCGAAACGCCTACTGATTAACATTTTTACTACCATCGGCTAATTTTAATACAGAAAAAAAACTACTCAATGAATACATATACTATATTAAGCTTTATTACAAAGTTGCCATGATCAACATACTAAGGAATAATTATATATGTTAATAGTCTAACCATTCCTTTCTTGACTGATAATGCGGCCTGAGCGTCGCTTTTTTTTGTTTATTAATAAACAAATTTTTACTATAATAATTGTTATATTTTTACTAATTTTGTGGTAATTTAAAAGTATGAACATAAAAAAATTCTCGAAAAGGGCAAGCTTTTTTAAAGCTCTGGCACATCCAACCAGGGTATTTATTGTTGATCAGCTTTCAAGAGAAGAAAAATGTGTGTGTGAGCTAACAGAAATGGTTGGTGTGGATATTTCAACCATCTCAAAGCATTTATCAATATTAAAAAAAGAAGGCATTGTAATTGAAGACAAAAGAGGTAAAAACGTCTATTATTCTTTGAATTGCCCCTGTGTATTAACACTATTTGACTGTGTGGAAAACTCTTTAGCAACCTAAATATTTCATCTTGTAGAAACTCATAAAGATTTCTGGTATAATGATACTTGGCGATTTGGCCAAATGTTTGCTTAGAGATTTTATCATGAATTTCAAAAAAGAATTTAAGATATTACTGCTTTTTGCCGGTATATTTTTGTTATTTTATTTTCTTCCAATAGAAAATATCAGGCTTCAGCAGTCGCTGGTTGAAGCCCTGGCACTGACAAAATGGTATGCACAGGAACATGTTTTGCTCTGCCTGATACCGGCATTCTTTATAGCCGGTGCTATTTCTGTTTTTATCAGCCAGAATGCAGTTATGAAATATCTGGGAGCAAAGGCTAACAAGCTATTAGCCTATAGTGTTGCTTCTGTTTCAGGCTCTGTACTTGCTGTTTGCTCATGTACTGTTTTGCCCCTATTTGCTGGTATCTACAAAATGGGCGCTGGCATTGGCCCTGCAACAGCTTTTCTTTACTCTGGCCCTGCTATAAATGTTCTTGCTATTATTCTTACGGCTAATGTATTAGGCTTTGAGCTGGGCTTTGCCCGTGCCGCTGGAGCGATATTATTTAGTATAATTATCGGTCTTTTGATGCATTTAATATTTTTTAAAGATGAAGAAGAAAGAAATAATAACGCCCCTGCAATGGTTTTAGGCGCAGATGAAGAGGGACGGCCACTCTATCAAAATGCTTTTTTTATGGCTGTGATGGTTGGTATACTTGTTTTTGCTAACTGGAACTCTACAAATGAAACGTCTGGCCTGTTTTATTTCCTCTATACTTACAAGTGGGTTATCACAGCACTGTTTTCACTTGGGTTAGGCGTTATTTTAGTTCAATGGTTTAAAATAGAATGGTGGAAAATTCTTGTTGTAGCTATCATTACTGCCATATTTGCCCTGTCAATCCCTGCTTATCCTGTTGCAGCTTTTACGATAGGTGTTGCAGGATTAACAATAATCCTTAATACAAAAGAAGGTGAACCTCAGGACTGGCTTCAGGCCACCTGGAGTTTCGCCAAACAAATATTACCGCTCCTGTTAATTGGTGTTCTCATTGCAGGTCTTCTTTTAGGCCGGATGGGGAATGAAGGCCTTATACCATCAGAATGGATCAGCAATCTGGTTGGCGGGAATTCACTGCAATCAAACGTATTTGCATCTGTTGTAGGAGCTTTTATGTATTTTGCCACACTGACTGAAATACCTATTGTTCAGGGCTTAATCGATAACGGTATGGGTTACGGCCCTGCCCTTGCGTTGCTTCTTGCTGGCCCGGCTCTGTCATTACCAAATATGCTGGTCATTAGAAGTGTTATGGGTACTAAAAAAACACTGGTATTTATAACTCTGGTTGTTATTATGGCCACAATAACAGGTTATACTTACGGAATGTATTTTTAAAGGAGAAATACTAATGAAAAAACTACAAATACTTGGCACAGGATGCCCCAAATGCAATAAACTGGCTGAACAGACAAAAGAAGCTGCTGAAAGCCTGGGTATAGAATTTGAAATTGAAAAAGTTACTGATATAACAAAGATTATGGAATTTGGTGTGATGATGACCCCCGCCCTAGCTGTCGATGGAGAAGTCAAAGTCACCGGCAAAGTACCCTCAGTTGATGATATCAAGAAAATGATTCAATAAAATGTTTACAAATAAACACTAAATGGAGGAATTATGAAAAAAATAACTGCCATTATTTTTATTGAGATCTCTGAATAATTTAAAAGTTCACAGATTCAAGAAATTAGTGTCGGGGTTTAAAAAAACCGCACAGCGGTTTTTTTAAACCCCTCCCTGTTTTTGCTGGTATCAGTAATTTCTTAATTAATCAGAGGTTCCTATTGTTGTTGGCCTCTATTTCATTGTTAACCACATTATTATCCAGATGTTTTGAACATCATAATAAAATAAGACTTTCTTGAAATTTAACGCAATCAATAGGCTATAAATGAAATGTATTTCTATAACGTCATTCAATCTATCAAATGTTTATTCTGGATTGATACGTTGGGCTAAAAGCCCTCCAAGCAAGGACAACAGTTTGTTTAATGCCTGAATTAGTATAAAATAAAGACTCGAGTTTTGCTGAATATTAGCCTCTTCAGGTTTCTTTAACAAGATCAGTGCATAACTTAACCTGAATTATCCAGAAAAAAATTAATGCTTAAATTTTCTTTACAAACTGTTCCAAGAATCAAATTGCTTGTTTTTATATAATTACAAGACAATTCCTCTAAATAAATTCCGTAATCTCTCTACTCTCTCATATAAGGTTTCAACCCCGGGCAGGGGTTTTTTTTTGCCCGGCAAAATTAATTTTCAGGGCTTTTTAAAGTCCTATTAATGTAAAGTTGAATTATAATCAACTATAAATGAGTATTACCCTGTAAAGATTAATATTGTATATATTTTTCTTCCTGTATTGCTACGCCTGCTATCTGCGTATCAAGGATAGCAATATTTAAAAGCGGCCCGTTAGCTGTCCGTTCTATTAAACGGGGGCTTTTTTCGTTTGTAGACTTAATTATTTCTATAATTTCCTTATAAAATTCCTCGTGGTTATCCACATACAATACCAGTGGTGGGCCAACAACCTTTAAAAATAAAAGCACTGGCGTTTTAATTTGTGTTTGTGGTTGATGATACTGTTGCATCTCTTAGTGCTCCTTTTTATGTTCTGTTATAATCATAATGTTCTCTGAACTTGCAGGCAAATATTTTTCAAAAAATAATTGTTTAATGAAAAAAATTTATATCTTTTTAAGGTATTTAATTGACTGACAGCTCTATTTTTAGTTATAAACTCATAATAAAGGTGTAACATTGAACCTGACAGAACAGCAAACATTATTGACAAGAGTATTTTGTGAAAGGAAAACCCTTACAGTTGCCAGAGACCTTCTGGGATGCGTTTTACACAGGCGACTTGATGATAATACGGTATTATCTGGCATTATAGTAGAAACAGAAGCTTACACGCAGGATGATCCATCCTGTCATGCTTATAGAGGTGTAACGCCCCGCTCAAAAACCCTGTATGGCCCGCCCGCTAAAGCCTATGTATACTTTATATATGGCATGTATCACTGCTTTAATGTTGTTACTGAGCCAGAACACACAGCCGGAGCCGTATTAATTAGAGCTCTTGAGCCTGTTGAGCCTTTAAAGAATACTCACGGGCCAGCAAGACTCTGTAAAGCAATGCAAATTACCAGAGAGCTTAATGAGGTTGATCTTACTGATACTGATGGCCCGCTATGGATCACGACAGGAGTCAGAATACCTGATAACAAAGTAAAAAATACTACCAGAATAGGCATTTCTGTTGCAACGGACTATCTATGGCGTTTCTATATAAAAGATAACAAACATGTCTCTGTCAAAGAACCACGCAAGAAATAGGTTTATCTTGGGTATATTGCTTAATACTTTGTTTATACCATTCCACGTAAATAATTAATATATGCTGATAGAATTCAGTAATCTATACATTAATCAGTATAAGTTGCCATTAAAAGACATCTGATTCAAGAGGTATTGGATCTCAAAAGAATCCGGTGAAAAGTTGTGCCTTGAAATCAAACAGGATATGACATTATATTAGGTAAAAAAATTAATTGCATCCTTCAGTTTCATAAGAGCCTTTACCTATATGGCAAATAATTTTTCCGTCAATATCTGTAATTTTGCTTGGATCTTCAAAACCAGGAGTTAAAATATCTTGAGCATTAAAAAGTCTTACTTTTCCATCTTCAAAGTAACCTTTATCTCCCAGTGATCTATCATTAATTTCTATATTTAGTGCCAGGTTATAAATTTCATCAGTTAATAATTCAACAAGAATACTGGATTCGGGGTAATTTTCTTTAAAATTTATAAAGTCATCATTTTTAAGATAGGCTTTAAGTTCGCCGTTAAGCCCACCGTGTCCCATATCTCCTGCAAGTTGTGTAACTAATTCTCTGCCACCTTCTTCATAATATGCATTATACTTACAATCCTGAGCATTGGGCTGGGTAGAGCAGAAGTTAACCACTCCTTTAGAAAGTTCTTCGATTTGTTTTTCCAGTTCTGCCATTTGTCTGGCTTTAGATGCTATATTTTTTAAGACCTCTACCTCATGTTCAGGAGCTTTTCCGCTTGCTATTAATTGATCAGCAAGTTGTGTAATGAGGTCTGCCAGTGTTTGAGTTCCGCCAGAACTGCCTGTAGCCTGAAGTACATTATAAAAATCTGAAGGTATGTCAGAAATAATCATTCCATCGAGTGTAATATCTAAATTACCACTGGTATTATAAGAATATTCTACATTAACCGGGCTTGTTACAGGTGTATTTACGGGTATATTGCCAGAATTATTTTTGTTTTCAGTGAAGGGTTCAAATTTTTCAAATTTATCTTGAGAAGATTTAAACATATTAAAAATGTTTCCACCCAGTAAAGTCAAAGCTAATATTGATGCTACAGATATTAAAGCAATAATGATTACTATTTCTATTACATTCTGGCCTTTACTTTTCATTGTTTATACCTCATTTGAAGAGTTTATTACACTGGTAACAAATAACATAGTAAAATAATTATATTGTGTTAGATAATAATTTTCAATTATTTATAAAAGTTCTCAGATTAAAGAAATTAGCATAAGAGGTTCTTTCAGTCTTTAATCTGTAAATCACTGCCCTTTGAATTTATTTCTAGACCATACTAATTCTAACTTTTCTAAAGATTTATCAGCTTCTGAAGCAAGTTCAGGTGCATTTTGCTTTACTTTGTTTAGATACATTATTATTTTTTCTTTTAATTCAATAATAGATTTAGACTCTTCTGAAGATAGGTGCCTTGCACTTCTATGTTCTACTGATAAATCAACTTTAAATTCTAAATTCCTCAAGAAATAAAGACTCAAGAAAAATAAAGCTATAACATCATTGTTATCTCTGTTGTATATCTTTTCAAAATAACTTTCATAATAAGCTCCTGGCTGAATAGATTCAGCCATACGTATTATTTTCATTGTATTATCATAATCTTTTAATTGATAATATAACCTTATCAAAGCATTATAAGCCTCAATTTTATTATTCTCAGACCTTTCAGATTTATCAAAAGCAATTAAATAATATCTAATAGCTTCTTTATAGTTATCTTTTTTATAGCAACAATAGCCCATAGCCCTGTATGCAAATCCGTCATATGTATCAATTAAATCGGTTTTGTGTTTAATAGATCGCTCCAGGCTCTTTTCAAAGCAGTTAAATGCTTTATCATATTCATGCTTAAGAAAATATGTACGTCCCAAGAGGTTATAAAATTTCTTCTCATCAGGATCAATTGATATAGCTTTATTAATATGCTCAATAGCTGTCTCAAATTTTTTATCTCTGGTATATGAAAAGCCCAGGAAAGCATTGATTTGAGCATTATCAGGTTCGATAGAAACAGCACGACTAAGAATTTCAATGGCTTTGTTGTATTCTTTTTTGCCATAATAAATTTTTCCCAGATCCAGATATAACCCTGAATCATTTTTATTTATATCGATAGCTTTTATTATATAACCTTCGATTCTTTCAAGATGTTCTTTTTCCCAGTATTCTATCTCTGTATTTTCTTCTATAAATTTACCGGCAACCTGAGATGACATTTTTTTTGTAAGGCCGGAAGCATTTTTAGTATCCTGCAGCTCAAAATATAATTCAAGCAGGTTAAACCAGGGATCCATATAGCTATCTGGTTGCAAGGCAATATTTTTAATAGCTTCTTTATAATGTTCAATAGCTAATTGATAGTTATTTGTTAGTTTATAAATAGTACCCATAGTATTATTAGCAAAAGGTAAAGAGGGATTTTCTTTAAGAATTTTCTGACAGTACTTTTTTGCTTTATCAAGTTCCTTTTTTTCTATGTAACAACAACTTATACCGATATAAGATCCCCAGTAATGATGTGGTGTATTAGAATGAGGTATAGTTTTTTCATAGTGAATGATTGCATTGTTAAAGTCTTTTTTTATAAAATATATTTCAGCCATATAAAAGAGTGCTCTACCGTTTGTTTCATACGAATTAAATATTTTGAAGCTTTCAAGAGCTTTATCATATTCTTTATTCTCGAAAAAAGTCTTTCCATCTATGTAATGTTGTCTTATTTTAAGCTCTTCTTCACTCATTTCTTCAGGACAGCCTTCAAAAGAGTAGAAAAAGTCTTTAACAATTTCCCAGATGAATTTCATAAATTTACCTGATAGAGATTCATAATAAGTTGCATTGAAGAATATTATATCTCAGAAAATCAGCTAAGGATTAAATATCGTTTTTAAGTATAGAGGGCTTATCTATTGCATATCAGGCCTGACCATTATAATTGACCAATTAAAAAGGCTGCCAGCCGGCAGCCTCTACCCCCATGGAAATCAAATTAATTATCCGATGAATATACTGGCATCCTGTCTTCTGTCTCCGGTTCTTCTGCCGGCCACATCAGACCTGCTATCAGCCAGTACTATATGATGATCGCTTCTTCTCTCTGTTTCGTTTCTTCTATCTTCGTTTCTTCTGTCGATAACGATGTTATCTTCGCCGACTAATTTTACTATATCTTCATATATTTTTTCACTTATTGATTGATCAATAATAACTTTTGAATTAGTTTTACCTTCAATAAGATCCTGCAGAGCAACCAGAGAATCAGCAGGTATTTCAATACCCTTATTTTCAAGCTTTTGTTTTAAATTCATAATAGCTGAAAGAAATAATTGTCCCTGATTTTTCTCCTGACGATCTGTTTGCTCAAATGAATAGGCTCTATTGTCAACCGTATCAAGCATTTTCATAGCACTATTTTTTTGAACATTAGATTGTTTAAGTAAAACAGCCTCTAAAGCCTTTTGATTTTCAATATTGCTATCAACTTTTGCCATATTACCGCTGTTTTGAAGCATTGATAAAGCTACTTGTTTTGCAAGCTCAGCCTTTTCTCTCTGTACGCTGTTTAAAGTGTTTTCTAACATTTTTGTCATAAGTTCAAAAAGTATAACAGCAAGCAAAAGCAGCGGATTTTGCTTTTCTGCTATAGCCTTTGTCAGTTGTTCAAGGCGCTCTTTTAATGAACTCAGCAAAGAAAGAATATTTTTCTCTTTTTCTTTTAATTTTTCTATTTTATGCTGAATTTTTTTCTGAAGGAAAAGACCGGAGGTTGAACTTACCTGATTTACATAATTATCTGCGGTCTCTCCAGCTGATAATTTGGATTGCCACATTGCAATCTCGCCTTCAAATTGACCTTTTCTCTGTTCTTCTCTGTTTGCTGTAAAACCAGCAAAAATGGCTTCTGTTTTCTTAGATTGTGCTTCACTCATTAAATCTTGAATTTTTGCCATGTGAGATGACAATAACTGCCGGATTTCTGCCTGAATATTTAGTGCTGTCATATTAATTCTGCCCTTAAGTTGCTAACTACCCAAAACTCCTAAACTTTGTATATGCATAAAAACAATCATTATTATTTTTGTGATATATACGGAGTAAATATTTACAAATGTTTACAAATATTTGCGATTTTTAACACTGATTATTAGTAAAAATTTAATGCTGAAATATTTGAGGGTTTAAAAGGCAAGCTCAGCTTGCCTTTTAAACCCGACTGCCTCTAACATTATATCTGCCAATTTTTATAACCTGAAAATGCTTACTTCCTGAAAAGCTAATTCTGCAAGTGTTTCGATAAATTTTAACAACTTTACGATTTAAGTGAATTAATAATTAATCGTGTTTTCAATCACGATAATAGTTTATGCTCTCAAAAAACAGTATTTTATTACACAAAAACTAATTAGACGATTTAATAAGGCCAATTAGAGCCTGCATCAAGTGGTTTCAAAAATTTAAACATTTAGCCTTTTTTAAATTCAAATATTCAATTTATTGTTCAGTAATATATAAAAAACGTAAAAGTCAATTCTATCTGTTTAGAGCTTATGCAGATTGTCTTTGGCTTTAAAAGCCCGTTTTTATTGCTTACTAGTTGCAATAATCTCTATAACATAACTATTACAGGCCTTTTTGTGTATGTCAAATCTTCTACTACGTATAAAAAAACTACGTAATTATACTGATAGAAATCTGTGTTATTACAGATTATATTTTTTATATATTTATCGATACAATATACAAGGATTAAAAAGTTAACGTATTACATGAAATTTGTGTTCGTCGTTTATAATATTTAAGGTCACATAAAGTTGTTCAAACCTGGAGGTAGAATTTAAATGGAAAGAAGGACTGGAAGCGGTTTTACCTTAATCGAATTAGCTATCGTTATTGCTATTATAGGTATTCTAGCCGCAGTTGCTGTACCAAGGTTCACTAACTTAACTGGTGCAGCTCAAGAAACAGTTGCTAAATCATTACTTCAATCATTGCAGTCATCTGCTGCTATTTACGTTGCCCAGCAACGTGTGCCACCCGTAAACTTCCAAGATTTCGTAGTTACTGCAGGTGCTGCGACTGGCCAGCAAACTATTACACTCTCTAACTTGACCAGTGGTGCGAGCCCGCAGGTTTCTGGTGTTGCTGGTATTGCTTCTTCACAAATGTCACTGACATTCTCTAACGGTGGTACGGCTGTTTATTATCTGACAGGTACTGATGTTACGGCTATTTATAACGCTTTCTAATGTATCTGCAAAAAAAAGTTTAAAAGGCCCGGCATTTTCCGGGTCTTTTTTCATGGCAATTTATTATATCAGGAGTCTTTGAATAACTTAAAAATTCCCAGATTTAAGAAAGTGGTGTCAAACCCTACCTTGTTTTTGCTGGAATCATTAATTCATCAGAGTTTCCATAAGGCGTAATGTATAACCAGGATGATAGTTTTTGTGATTTAAGGTTGTGCAATGTTTAGATTTTAAGAGTTGTTATATTCCAGTATATTAGAGAGATCTTGAATTTGCTGTATTGTATCGCCTGACATATTCTCAAGATAAAGCTTTTGGGCATCAAAAAGTAATTCCCTTAACTGGTTTTCGTTAAGATATTTTGTTTGTATTACAGGTGTAAAAATGTCATAGTCAGAATAATTTTTTGAAATAATTTTTATATCGTATTTTTCCGGGTTATTACAAATGGGCGTTCCAGGGAATGGTGTAAGCAGGCCAAATACAGGTGAGGTTTTATGGCGTTTATGGAGATTAATAGCAAATTGAATGTTTTTTCTAATCTGTTGTTCATCCTCATTAGGGAGGCCAATAATGAATGAGCAGAAGGTTCGCAGGTTATTTTTATCTGCTGCAATAAGTGCATTTTCTAGCTTTTGAAGAGATAAATATTTTCCTATATACTTCTGAGAATCTTCTGAAGCAGTTTCGACTCCAAAATGAATCCCTTTACAGCCGCTCTGTGCAAGCAATTTGATTATTTCTTTGTCTACAAGGTCAGCTCTGGCAGAACAGGTCCAGAAAAGTTCCGGAAAGTGTTTTTGTATGCCATGGCAGATCTCTTTTATGCGCTGTTTCTTCATTAGAAAGTTGTCATCAACAAAATTAACAACATGGAAGCCTTTTTTATAGACTAATTCAATTTCAGCGAGTATATTTTCTGATGATCGGAAACGTACTTTTGATTTTCGAAAAGCAGTGGCAGAGCAAAAGATACACTTTGCATTGCATCCCCTGCTGGAAACAATGCTTACAGGGTCAAAATAGCCTGTTATGTCAAACAAATCTCTATCAGGGAAAGGTATATTATCCAGGTCAGGTTCTATATCAGGTAATGATATAGATATTTTAGACTGCTTTCTGTATGCAATACCCTTTATATTGTGTATGTTTTGATTGTTTTTGATAGCTTCACATAACATAACAAAAGACTTTTCAGCTTCTCCTGGTAATATATAGTCAATAAAATCATAGTTTAAAAGTTCTTCATAGCAAAAAGCAGGGTGCTGTCCTCCAAGTGCTATGAGGGTTTCAGGAGAATGATTTTTAATAAGTTTTGCCACTGTGAGTGCGGTCAGTGCAGTATTTGTCAGAGAGGTTATGCCGGCAATGAGAGGCTTTTTTTCTGCAAGCAGTGACAGAAAGCGGCTGATAGTATTTTCCTTTAGTTCAAAATCCCAGCCGGTCACCTTAAAACCTGCTGCCTTTAGGCCTGGTGAAAGATAGCACAGTCCGAGAGGGGGTGATGGCGGTGAATATTTCAGCGTCAGGTTATCGGGTTTAGGCTGCGGTGGATTTATCAAAAAAATGTCGTTCATTCTTTACTAAAGGGGTTCCAGTTTAAAAGAATAATTTCTGCTTCATCCATCTGTTGAAGTGATTTGCATACGATTTCTTTAACTTTTTCAGCTTCTTCTGAGTTAAACAGCTGACAAAAGTCTGAAACAATTGTCTCTACACTATTAAAGCCATTGATAAGCTGCCAGAGTAAGACATAATGATTTTTAAGTACAAGATGCCTGCTATCGTTTGTTATGAGCTCCAGAGTATTGTTGTTATCCCTGTCTTTAGAGAGTTTCCAATATTTTATGTAATGTTGTGGTTTGCATTCAAGCATTGATTCCTCTGTAAGTTAAAACCCGCTAAAGCCGCCCATCATTCCATTCTGGAAAAATAGATTAAGCATATCAGGGTTCATCTGTCCCTGATTGCCTGTTTGATTCATATAGTTCATTATCTGTTGCATCTGACTGGTTTCTCCAGAGAGGCCATTATTGCCCTGGAGGCCCATCTGTGCCATTTTCATCATCGGATTACCCATCAGCATACCCATCATGTTCATCGGGTTAGAGTTATTGTTATTATTATTTGTATTCATAGAGTTCAGGAGGCTCATTTGAGAGTTCATGGTCATCATTTTGACCAGTTTAGCAGCTGTTTCAGGATCAATATTGTTTAAATTGCCTCCTGCTGTTGTGTTCTGCCCGGTAGCAAGTTTATTGAGAGTTTGAAGAGCTGAAGGGTTTTTGGCAAGAAGTTTAATCAGGTTATTAAGTTCATCAGGGCTGATGTTGTTTTGATCAGCTAGTTGATGAATCATAAGATCTTTGTTATAAGCGAGATTTGTATCATAGGCAGGCTTTTGACCGGACTCAGTATGAGATGTTTCTTTTTTAGAAGTGTCTTCTTTTTTGTCTACCTCTATAACGCTTATTCTAGAGGTTTTTTCAGGTTTGTCTGCCCCTGTTTCTATCAGTTTAAGGCCATTTCTGGCATACTGTAATATTTTATCTTCACGTGCTTCAGAAAGAATGATGTTATAGTGTTTTCTGGCTTCATTGATGCGATTAAGTTTTACCAGTGAAATAGCCAGATAATATCGTGCGTAATAGTTATCAGGTTCAATCTGTATGAGTTTATCCATAATAGTTGCAGATTTCTGATAATGGCCAGTCCTGTATTCCATTACGCCTGCTTTAAATGAATCAGAGAGATGTTGTCCTTCAGAAGAAGGTGCAATAATAAAAGTAGTTACTATTACTAATAATATTTGTATCAGGGCTCTTTTCACGGTTTTTTCTTCAAATACTCTCACATAATTACATTACACCACAGGACTGTATTTTTCATCAAATGTTTAACGTATATATTAGATCAGTGTTTAACTAGGGTAAAAGACTGATGCATAACTATAATGATAGATTTTTTGTTTTCGATTTTCAAAGATTTTAAAAGTAAAGATATGGGTTGAACGAGCAGGTAACCACTTGCTGAGAAAGATCACAAGAAATCACTCAATACCCCGGGGGATAGCCGCTTTGCAGGTGAAAGGGGGCAGCGCCCCCTTTATGGGGTCAGGTGCCAGTCATGGCACGGGTTTTGAAAATCGAAAAATTTTTTAAGTTATGTACTGATCTTTTATATTAATTATAAGTATTTAAAGCCGAAAGTCTAACTTCTAAAAGCTGACGGGCACCTTTTGGTGGTGCCCGCTGTATCTATATTCAAATGGTTGATTTATTTTTATGCTTTTCTTTTATAAACTTAAAGTCTGAATTTTATTACTTCTCCGCCAAGTTCGTTTTTGAAATAGCTAATAACGTCTGATATAACTTCATTGTTATTTTCATTAAAGCTAAATTTATTGTCAGTCTGTATAAATTCTTCATCGTTGAAGTTGGTTGCCATATCAATAGTGGCAAAAAGTGGTAAAAAAACCAGGATAATCAAGCTAAAAAGTAAAGAGAGGTTAAATAATTTCTTCATTTCTTTTATCCCTTTTGTTTTGTGTCTGATATTCTTATCATAACCTGCCTGATTAAACTTTTCTGTGATGTATGTACAGAAATAGTGTGATTTTTATCACTTGAGAGGTTAAACAGTCTGTAAAGATATAAAACTCATCAACATACAGATTAGGGGTGTACATCTGTTCAAATGAATCATTGTTCAAATATACACCATGTGGTGGATACTCTTTTTAGCAAAAACGTTTTAACATTATGATGAGAGAAATGGTTTGGAGTTGTTGTGGAAGGCGGTTTATATCATGGCTATGAGTTCAGTTTTTGAGAGAGTCAAAAAAATAAAATATGTAAACACCGGTGCATCAACCCCTATGTCTAATTCTATTACTCAAAACTGGACAGATCAGGCCGTCAGGTGTTACTATAATCAATGTGATTGCACTAAATGCAGCATTGCCAACAGTAATTATTCCTTTGAATGTCAGATGGCCTCTGTTGTAAGAATTCTATTGAATGAATTAGGTCCTCCAGACAGAGAAAGAATCTGGAGATCCATTATAAAAGTATCTTAACAAAGAGACATACAAATATTATACCCCTGAATATGCCCCGATAAACAGGCGGGGCACTTTTAATTTTTTATATTACAATTTTTTTCAAACTTTTTCTTCTTCTGGTTCTTTTTCAGTCTCTTTTTCTAAAGGAACTTCAGAATCGATTTCCTCATTTAAGCTGATTTTGTGTGTTTCATGATCAAGAATGCTATCTTCTTCTAGTTCTTCTGTTTCTTCTTCAATAGTATCTTCTATAAGTTCTTCTTGAAGGCAGTTATCGAGAAATTCTTCTGAGAAAATAGTTTTTTCTTTAAGTAAATTAAATATATATTTTTCATGATTATAGTTATTATCATTGCATATGGTGACAAAATCTTCAATAGCCTTGACTACTTTGGCTTTTTGGATTTCCACTTCTTTAATTTGCTTATCTCCTCCGGGGACATCTGTTAATTCAATCTCGTCTGTTAGTGCACCAACTCTATTTCTGCCCCCTTCTTTGGCTCTATAGAGTCCTTTATCAGCAAATTCGATTAATTCCTGAACAGATTTAGCGTGTGCCGGGAATGTTGCAACACCTATACTGATTGTGACATTAACTCTTTTAGTTCCTTCATCAATGAAGAAGTCTTTATTTTGTATATTATCTACAAGTTTTTGAGCAACTGTCAGAGCCTCTTCAGTATCGGTTTTATCCAGAAGTACGCACATTTCTTCACCACCATAACGTGCAACGAGGTCACTTTTACGCACACTTTCTTTCAGGGTTTGGGCTACCTGAATTAATACAGCATCGCCGGCTCTATGGCCATAGGTATCATTAAATTTCTTAAAAAAGTCTATATCTATAAGGCATAAAGAAATCTTATCATCCTTTCTGGAAGCGTTTGCGAGATCTTTATGTATTTTTTCCTGGAAGAAACGGTGATTATAGAGTTTAGTCAGCCCATCTTTAGTTGCCTGTTCGATTGCGCTTTCAAGTTTTCGGCTGGTGAGAACAAATTTTGCAATATAAGTCATAACAAATGTAAGGATAATAACAGCAACAGGGGCAACCATATCAATCCAGAGTTTGCCAGTAACCACAGCCATAATAGATAATAGAACATAGCTAACAATAACCATTACAGGCAATACAATACTTACGAAGGTCGATTTGCTTCTGTTTACAGCTAGCCATACCAGTAAGCAAAATATTAATGTAATGATAGAAACGTATTTAGTATCAAGTTTTTGTATAAACTTTTGCTGGTTGAGATAGTTATCAATATTAGTTGCTACAATTTCGCTTCCCAGAAAGACATTAGACACAGGCGTATGGTGCAAATCTGATCCAGTAGCTGATTGTCCGATAATGACAATTTTATCTTTAAAGTATTCTGGCCTTAGTTCCAGAGCTTCAATTGATTTTTCTCCCTTTTTTAGTGATTTTTCAGAGAGAATAACATCAATAACATCGAAAATATGGTATGTGCCGGGATTGCCATACCAGGTTGAAAAATTCTTACCTTCTTTATCAAGGGGTATGACTCTATCTCCGAGCATGAGTTGTTTTTCAGTAATCTGTAATGTTTTTTGTCCTTCAGGAAGTAGGTAGTGGGCTACGGCAAGAGAAAGCGATGGGTAAAAGTTTTTATTAAAAACAAAAAGTGGAGTATTTTTTCTGTTAACACCGTCTGCATCAGACTTTAGAATCATCAAGCCAATGCCTTTACCTTCTTTGAGAAGACCATTCATAATTTGAGAATATACAGTGTAAGTAATGGTGTTTTTCATGTTAGAGCCTTCAGGCAGATCATCCATTACTGGCAGGCTTTTTGCTGCTAGAAGTTCTCTTATATCAGGAGAAACATTTTGGGCTCTTTCTTCTAGCAGTTCTTTTACGTTGACATCATAGTGTTTAATGTTTTTAAGTGAATCAGTAAACAGCATTCCGAAGAATACCGGTGCTTTAGATTTTTTTACAGCGTTAGTAAAATAGGCATCTGATGCTAAATTTTCTGGACTAAAGCCTTCAGGGCCAATAAAGTTAATATTAAATACAATTGCTTTAGGTTCAGATCTATTTAAAAAGTCTATAACTTCTCCCCAGGCTCTTCTGGGCCAAGGTATTCTGCCCAGGCCAAGTTCGGGGTTTTTTTGTGCTTCTACTGTTGAACGATCGTTGAGCAATATTTGCACAATATTAGGATCATGTTCTTCATTATTGGCTAAAAGTTGAAGTCTTAAATCTAAAGTTCTTAATTCAAACCTGTAAACAGCTTCACTGGTTGATAACCCATAAATTAAACCAATGAAAACTATTATTATGAATATATATGTAAAGAATGTTTTAGATTTTCCTGATAATTTTTTTAACATTTGATAGGGCTTCAATATCTTTTAACTAATATACTTTTTAATTTTAAAACATATTTAAGGTTCATGATATTAAAAAATAAAAAAGACACTATGTTTTAAGTGTCACTAAAAAAATTTACAATTTAAGTGTATTTGTAATAAAAAACCGAGGCTGACGGGGCTCGAACCCGCGACCTCCTGCGTGACAGGCAGGCACTCTAACCAAACTGAGCTACAGCCCCTTACGGCTTTATGTATTAATTTTTAGCACATATTTTTTTGTTTTTCAATCAAAAAATTCTTAATTGTGTTACTTTTTTATTGCAACTTGTTACTTAAAGTTACATTATCGTTATTATTAGTGGTTTTTGCGAGTATTAATATTTGATAAAGAAACACTGAGTAAAGAACTAAGAATGTAGCAATTGCTTGTGCTGTTATCTGGTATCTTCTCTTAAATGAGACTCAACTTTTCTGGCAATTAATGCATATTGTACTTATAATATATGATCAATACATTAAGTGATATAAAGATGCATTAAACATGATATATTGAAACTTTATACTGTCAGTTTTTTTGCTGCGTTTATTCCGGTAAGTGGTTCTCTGATGTCTATTATGGAATGTAATTAATTATGAGTAAAATTTATGGATAGGTGGGAACAGTTATTAAATATCAGTAAGCCAGAAATTTGTAAAAGAACAGCGGCTTGTTGCCTAACTGCAACCAGCCTGGAGCCCTGGAAAAAAATCACTGCTGCATCAAAAAATCAAGAACTGAAAGATTTCTTTAATATTTTTATTCCTTATCTGGATAAAAACGATGTTAAAGAGAAATACCCTGATGCCTTTAAAAGCAGCATTGAAATTGCTTCTTCAAGGTCTTCATATAAATCTGAAAACTTATATTTTTATTATTGCAGGTTTTTAGATCCACCCAACCATTGTCAGATATATGAAGATAGGCCTTCACTGTGTCGCAGCTTTCCGGAGTCACCTTTTGACGCTATACCTGAAACCTGTGGATATTACGAATGGGCCTGCAATTGCAGACAGAAGTATTATGAGCTTCAAACAGAACTTAAACGCCTGAAGCTATTTCAATATAGCTCGTCAACCTTCTTTATAACTTCTCCTGCGGGCAGCTGGCTAAAATAGAATGCCTCAATATTATTAAAGGTGAAACAATGTTTAAATTAACACAGAAGAATGCTCTTGAATATTATGTATCAGATATATTCCCTGAAAGCTTCAGGCATGCTTTTACTACACGAAAAGGAGGCTTTGCACCTCCGCCTCTTGACTCGTTTAGCATGGGTACTGCTCAATATGGCCATCTCAAAGAAAGTGTCTTGAAAAACAGGGAACTTATCTGTAAAGAATTATCAATAAACTTTAAAACTCTCCTGATGACAGATCAGCACCATACAGATAATATAGCTGTTATTACAGAAGAAAATACTTATAATCAGGGATACATACCGCATACAGATGCTGTAATACTTGCCAGAAAAAACCAGGGAGCTATGCTCTTCTTTGCAGATTGCATACCTGTTGCACTTTACGATACACAGAATAATATTGCTGCCCTGATTCATGCTGGCTGGAGAGGAACAGCCAGTCAGATAGCACCCAAAACTCTTAAAAAAATGATATCTGAGTTTAATACAATTCCAGAAAATACGGTCGCAGCCATTGGCCCTGGCATAGGTATTTGTTGTTACTGTGTGAGCCCTGATGTTGCAGAAAGTTTGCTTGAAACACTTCCACCTCATTTAATTTCTGATAAAATAATATCTGATAATCATCAGCCCCGTGTTGACCTCAAAGAAATAAATTCAGCACAGTTGAAAAACAGCGGGATCAAATATATAGATATTATTGATCAATGTACATCCTGCAATCAGATACATTTCTTCTCTCATAGAGCTACAAACGGTCAAACAGGTAGACATTCACTGATTGCTCAGGTTTTATAAAGGATAATAAAATGTTAACAAAAGAAAAAATTACAACCATAAATGAACTGTTAACAAGATTATACGACTACATAGAACACGGACCTCTGTCAAACCAGCTGAAAGAATTTGTAAAAGAAGAAATTTATGATGACAGTGATGAAAATGTTGATAGCGATGAGAAATATTTTGAAGTATTACAGGCTTTTATCTTTGATTACAGGGTAGACGGCAGAAATACCCCTCTGGAAATCTTTATCAAAAACCATGATGACCTTACAGAAGAAGAAAACGCTATATGTGAGAGATGGAAAAACTCTGTACATTCAATTTTTGAAGTCAAAAAACTCTCTAAAGATTCTTTCAATGCTTATAACCTTGTCAATGAGAGGAATTATACAATCAGAACACTGACAAACTTTCAGGCTTTTAAAGGTATAGGTGCAAGTAACTATATATTCTGTCGAATTGCTCCTTTTGAAGATTATCATATTCTTATCGGAAACCTGATATCATTTCCAAGAAAAGCAAAAAAAGAAATGCTAGAAATGGCTGTAATGGTACAACTTGAAAACCCGGCAGAACTTTTAAAAGATAACCCTGCAAAGTATCAGGAAGTCTGTGAAACAAACTCCGTAAAGCTTCAAAAGTTTTATGATCTTTTTGATTCAGATCAGGTCTTTACTTCAGGCGAACATCTTCATGATCTACTTAAAATATTTTCAGAATATGTAAAATTATCTATTTTCGATAAGTCAAAAATAGAAGGCAAAACAGGCCTGCCTGAAGAGTATTATTTCACGCCTGACTTTGATATGGATGAAGATCAGGAAGAAGACGATGACGATCAGTATGCTTTTAGTTCAGACTATCGTCATATCCATGATGCAGGTTTAATATTTGATAGCAAAGAAGGTCTTTCGATACTTCCCTTTTATGCAACATTTACAAAGATATTCTCCAGCCCTAACTTCAAAGATATACCTAATTATAAAGAATGTGTCTTGTATTATCTTGAAGATGAAGGAGTTTCACCCCTTCCGTTTGTAAAAGTTATCACTGAATATCCTGTTAATAGTGTAAAAGTGTTTGAAGATGTGCTTGAACATCCCGGGTTTTCTATTGAAGAAGATTTTAACAAACTTATGGAAACCTATAAATATAACTATATTTACAATAATCAAGTCTCTCAAACAGTCATTTATGACCAGTCAAAAGCTTTTAATGACCTCCTGAAACTCTATGAAGATATAGTAGAAAACATGGATATGGATGAATTGTCTAAAGACTTTGTAGAAGAACTAATTCATGCAGGAAGAAACGACCCCTGCCCCTGCGGAAGCGGTAAAAAGTTTAAAAAGTGCTGTATAAATAAAATTGATTGAATGATATCCTGAAATACACTTCTAAATAGAGGATTACATAAAATGGAAATAGTAAATGGAATCATTGTAAACTCTAGCAGTTATAAAGCAGGCAAAACAGTAATTATAAGCGGGTTGTGTGGCTCAATATTGCAGGAGGGTATGATAGTAGACCCGGTAAAGCCTCTGGAATACGGTGAACCCGGCAAAGACATTTCCTTTTTTTCTATGATAACTAAAAAACCCACTTTCTATAATACTATTTTGCTTGATAGCTGGCTTGATACAACTAATACAAGCTGGAGACAGCTTTTAAATATATGTAAAACCTTTACAGGCCCGGTTATTATGGAGGCCCCCGGGACGGTTGCTACTCCATTAAGATCAGCTCAGAGTCTTCTTGATTGTACAGACCTGTCAAAAGAGCTTAACTGGCCGTTGCTTCTAATTATAGACAATAATCATAACCTCTATGAAGAAGCAGTTAAATCTATTTCATTTTTAAAATATAAAGAATGTAATATTATAGGTTTTATAATTACCTGTACTACTGAAGATGAGCCTTCTCATGATCTTGAAAGCATTGCAAATACAATAGCCCTGAATTATACAACTCCCTGCCTCGGCATCTATCCCTTTAGCCCCAGCATAGATGTTGACAAATTAATGCAGGGAAACGTTATTAAGCTAACTCAAAAATATATCGATATTCTTCCTGTTCAAAAAAGCCTGAACCTTACCATAGCTTAAGATTATGCTCTAAAAAGAGAATTTTCATCGAAAAATGCTTTTTAAAATATTATTTTTCAGATATTCTTAAATCTGAAAGAATGTCATTTAAAAATCCTGCTCAAAATAGAAACGAAAACTATGAAAGTTATACCCGATATAGAAGTTATAAGAGAACAGTTTCCGGTAATAAAAAACCTTGCTTACTTTGATCATGCAGCTGTTGCCCCTGTTCATTTACGTACCAGAGAGGCCTTAAACGATTATATACAGGATCTTTTGCTATATGGAGACAGGAACTATGCTGGTTGGCATCAAAAAAGTGAAGAAATCAGAAAAGGCATGGCAGAATTTATAGGGGCAACCTCTGATGAAATAGCCTTTATTAAGAATACTTCACAGGGTTTGTCACTGGTTGCAAACGGTCTGGATTTAAAAAAAGGCGATAATGTTGTTATACCTGATGTAGAGTTTCCTGCCAATATATATCCCTGGCTGAACCTTGAACGCAAAGGGGTTAAAGTTAAATTTATCAATACAAATAAATGTGACATACCTCTCTGTTGTGTTGAAGATGCGATTGATGAGAATACAAAAGTATTGTCAATCAGCAGTATCGAGTACTCCACCGGCTACAGAAATGATCTGGAAGGTATAAGTAAGCTTTTAGAAAAAAAACAACAGCAATATGGCCATAAAATCTATTTTTGTGTTGATGCAATACAGAGTCTTGGAGCATTCAAAATAGATGTAAAGAAATCAAATATTGATTTTCTTTCTGCTGACGGTCATAAGTGGTTTTTAACTCCTGAAGGTGCCGGTATCTTTTATTGCCGCTCAGAAAATCTTGATAAGCTGCATCCTGTTTCTGTAGGCTGGAAAAGTGTTAGAAAACCCCTTGATTTTTCGAATATTAAATTTGATCTTGATCACAGTGCCCGTAAATTTGAAGAAGGTTCTCTGAATATGATGGGAGTAGTTGCACTCGGGGCCAGCCTTGAATTGTTTAATTCCATTGGAATTGAAAAAGTAGAAGAAAATATTCTGAATATAACTTATAAAGCAATTTTAAAGCTTAGAGAAAAAGACTATATTATTACCAGCACTGTATCAAATAAATATCGATCAGGTATTATATGCTTTAAACCTAAAGAATCTATTGATAAAGAATATCAAAACTTTATAGATAATAACGTTCAACTATCTATTAGAGACGGAAAGTTAAGAATATCACCGCATTTTTATAATACAGAAGATGAAATAGAACATTTTGACAGGCTATTGAGGTAATAAAATTGTTTAAATGGTGGAGTAATCTTGAAGTATACTATCAAATATTTATAATGCTCTTTCTTGGAGCATTTTCCGGGGTTATTCTAAATTTAGCAACAAACTATTTCCACTGGTTAAATCCTGATCAGGCAGCATTGATAATAAGTATTATTAAGCCTTTTGGAGAGTTGTTTATACGACTTATTCAGATGGTAGTAGTACCTCTGGTATTTGCATCTTTGTTACTTGGTGTTGCAAGTCTTGGAGATCCTAGAAAACTTGGTAAGATAGGTACTAAAACTATAATATACTTTACTGTTACGACAGGTCTTGCTGTATCAATAGGTTTAAGTCTGGCTAACGTTGCTCAACCCGGTGGAGGATTTGATGCAAGCTTAAAAAGTCAGTTGATAGAATCAAATAAACAGGAAGTTCAAACAAAGGAAGAAATAAAAGAGTCCACCAAACAGTCTTTCGGAGATATTATTGTTAATATTGTCCCCAAAAACCCGATTAATGCGATGGCTGAAGGTAATATGCTCTCAATTATATTCTTTGCGCTTATGCTTGGTATTTGTCTATCTTTTATAGACGCTGAAAAAGCCAAGCATGTAATCTGGCTATGCGACTCTATAAATGATTTAATGATTGTAATTGTTAATATTGCTATGAAATTTGCACCCTATGGTGTATTCTCTCTAATAATGGTTGTTATATCAAGTTTTGGTGTAGATGTATTTATTGCTTTGCTTAAATATAGCTTTATTGTTATACTTGGATTAACCCTTCATGCTGTCTTTGCTTATGGTCTGGTAATTAAGCTATCCGGAATAGGTTTTATAAACTACTTTTACGGAATTAAAGATGCCTTATTAGTAGGTTTTTCAACAAGTAGCAGCTCAGCTACACTGCCAGTATCAATGAAAAACGCAACTGAAAACCTAAAAATCAATGAAGATATTGTTAGCTTCGTACTTCCACTTGGTGCAACAATAAATATGAATGGCACAGCCCTTTATCAGGGTGTAGCAGCAGTGTTTATTGCCCAGGTATTTGGAATTCATTTGAATCTTGAACAGCAAATCATAGTAGTACTTACAGCAACCCTTGCAGCAATAGGCGCAGCAGGTGTCCCTAGTGCAGGTATCATAACTCTTATAATGGTTTTACAGGCAATAGGTGTACCGGTAGAAGGCATAGCCCTTATTATGGGTGTTGATCGTATACTTGACATGTTCCGAACAGCTGTAAACATAGCAGGTGAAATATCAGCAGCATTGTTTGTTGGCAAAACAGAAGGCCAGATGGCTATGTCATCAGCAGAAATAAACGATTACTTGCTTGACCTGCGAAAAGGCAACATAAAAAGTGAATCAGTACTATGATTTTCTAAACATAATATATCTTATGCGACTATATCGGATCGATAGACAACAAATACTTAAATATAGTTATTTGTTGCCTTTGGTTTCTTCTTCCAGTTCTTTAAGGGTGGTTTCAAGGGCTTCTTTTCTTGTTTTGTAGGTTTGATAATTGATTTTTTTATCCTTATACTGTTTTTCAAGGTTATCAAGCTGGTATTGAATATACTCAACTGTAATCATATCTCTATTTGGTGCTGGACCAACAGCATAACAGGTTGCCCCTTCTGGTACCGGGTCGCCTCCCTGAGCAATAGCAGGTGTTTTGTTTTTCATATCAACATTCATAATAATTGCTAACACTCCTGATACTATAACCACAGGGATCACAAATAGTTTAATGCATTTTTTTAGCAATTTAAAACCTCCAGTAAGATATTAATTAGTTATAATTGTTATCATCACCCTCTCTAATAAATCTCTGTTCATTATATTCTCTTTGTTGCTCCATTATACTGGATTCATTAAGAGCATTTATCTCTTCCATCCTCTTTTTAATATCTTTTTTTCTTATATCGTGGGTTTTTTTATCTATTTTGTCTTCTTTATATAACTTATCTAATTCTGTTAACTGTTCTTTAAGCTCATCCAGTGTATAAGAATTAATAACCCTGGGTGGTCCAGAATCATAACACATAGGGCCCATCATTTGGGGGTCATTTTGTTCCTTTTCTTCTGCTTTAACACAGGTGTCACTGGCTACGGGTGTTATTGCAACAGCCAAAATAGCCGGTATTATTAGCTTTTTAAGTATTTTATTAAAGCTCATTATTACTCCTTTTCTGGTTATTTATTTTATATTTGCATTAAAATTATATATTTTCAAGGATTTTTCTTGCAGAAGCAGCATAAATACTACCTTTAAAAGTTTTAATTGCATTATTCAGGTAATATTCAGCCTTTTCATAATCTCTATAAACTTTTAGCTGGCACAGCCCGTATAACAGATAATATTGTGACAATAAAAGAGCACTATAACGAGCTTTAAAGTAAAAAATATGCCTGGTTGCGGTATCATGCCAGTAATTAAGGATATCAAGTGCTTTATCTTCTTTGTTAGCAGAAATATAGATTTCTGCATTAATTAAAGAAATCTCTAAATACTTGGGATCAGAGTTTCTGACTACAGCATTTCTATTTAAATCTAAAGCTTCTTGAATTAGCTGTTCAGCTTTACCGCTGTCAGGCTTCTTTTTTAAGTATAATAATGCTTCTTTTGCTTTTACAATATCTATTTCTCTATCATTTTTATCCATAAAAAAAAGCTTTTCTGCTTCTCTTAGCCTGTTATTCAGCATCAAAACATCTGCACAAAGGAGTTTTGCCAGTGTTCTTTTTTCAAGATTTTTTAGTTTTTTGCTTAATTCAAGGGCTTTCGTCTTCTGTCCGGTAACATAGAAGTAATATAGCCTTGTTTCAGGTGAAATTAAATAAGGTGTATTGACCAAAATACCTGCTAGCTTTGATTTACCAAATTTTAATAAATTTAAAACTATTATTAACAGTGTGATATAAAAACAAAAAATAAATAAGAAAAAAGAAATAAAAGCATAAAGGTATATTTCATCAAAGTAGACCATTTTATCAGGCTGAATAAACAGTATGTTTAAAATGTAAATGCTTAATATTAAAAAGAATATAGCAGCAAGCACCGGTATAACAAGCTGAGAAATAATATATAGAGTTATAACTTGCATTCTTGTTAGCCAGCCTGTTTGCATTTATCTATTCAACAACCTTTGTTACAAGAATATCACAGTCTTCTTTAACTTTTTTAAGCTTTTCAATATCATCAACGACTTTTCCAAATACATTAACAGCTGAAGCAGGCCTGATTTCGTGGTCAGTAGATGCCGGGGTTTTTCCATAAAAAATGCACATGGCTTTATTAGGAGGCCAATAACCAACATCACCAAGCTCAACAACTAATTTAGAATTATTATCCAGTGATGCACTAATATCTGTACGGAAAAACACTTCCTCTCCCCACAAAGTCCCTACACTTTCTAACGGAAGAGAATCCCATAACTTATCTGCTGTTATGCTATCGTCTATTTTAACTTTTATTTCTATATCATCAAGTTTTACATTGATTTTTCTGTTCATATAATGCTCTCCACTCTTTCTTTATATGCAATAAATTTATTATTATTAGCTAAGACTCTTTTATTTTGAAGATTTAAGCCTACAGGGCAGGTGTATTATTGCTTGAAATCAGCTTTTTATAAAAAAATATGATCAACATGCTTAAAATCATTTTTATAGTTAAACACTATTATATTTCTTTTAGCTTGCAGTGTAAATAATAATAAATGAGATTTGCTTTAAACAGCTTTTTGAGTTGGGCAAGCATCAATTGTAAAGATCTTTTCTCAGTGAAGAGGCTGCTTTAAGAGATGAAATATTTTGCTGTTCTTTTCTGTATAACAATATTTTTTTATCCGACCAGTTAAGATTAGGATCTTCAAAAGGTATACCTGCACGACTATTCAGTAATTCTTTTTCTTTAAAGGATAAAAGGTTATCAATAAGTTTTGGATCTTTTACTGCAATGGTTCCAGGAGATACTCTACCAACAGGATCTGTATTTCCAGTAAAAAAGCCGGCTTTTATAAGGCCACCACGCACTGCTGGAGATGAACTATATGTAATAAGCTTTCCGTTATCTTTTAAAAGTAAGTATAAAGCTTTGAATAACTGTGTACTCCAGAGTGAGGGTAGCTTTTGCGGAGAAAAAGGATCGTGAAAAATCAAGTCAAAAGATGAATTTAACTTATCAACTATCTGTCTTACATCATTTACAAAGAATTTTAACGAAATATTGTTTTCTTCATGATAAAAAAAATCATCACCAGTATATCGATTCGATATAGTCGTATAATATACCTTATGTAAAAACCTGTCAAAAAAAGCTTTCAGGTTATCAGGGTAACCGTCAAACGAAATATCAATGCTTTTAAGAAGGATAGAGGGGTCATTTTCTACTGCTACAATTGAAATTTTTTTTAAAGGATCACGCTTAAAGATTTCAGTCAGCAACACTTTGCTATTATATCCAGGCCCAAAGCAAACATCAAACACGTTAATAACTGTCTTGTTGTGTAGATTTTCAAGTATTTTAGACGGCAGGACAAATTTTTCAAGGGCCTCTTTATAAGCACCAACACGGCTGTGATAAATATCGTTAAAAACCTTATTATAAAAGGATTTTGTACCATCGCCGGTGATAAACTCTTCTATGTGATCCATCTATTTTGTTCCGCCAAAGTTACGTTTGTCTCTCTATTAAATCTTAAAATAATTAATATTTCAATTCAAATCAGAATCAAAACTTGAAAACCTTTTACTGGTAAATGAAAATCATATTTTTTTACGTGTAGTTGTGTATTTATAAAACTTAATCTATTTTGAAATCCTTAAAAAGAACGTTAATATTATACAAATAGTTACGTGTCACTTAAAAGACTTTAACCACGGGGATAATTTATGGATAACAGAGAGGATAATTTTAGCATTGTTTCAACAAACAGACTTGAAAAGCTTCTTGAAGAGGCAGACACAGAGCTTAATAAAATTCAACCCCAGATTGATTATCTTGAAGAATGTGTTGAAAAATTGCATGATCTTAAACTTAAGAAACAAAAGCTTTTATCATTAAAAGCCAGCGTTAAAACACTGGTAAACAATTCTGACACAACTTATAATTACGTAAGAAATAATAAAGATAGATTAAACCCTGATATTATAACAGCAGTTAAGTCACACTTAAATATTACAGACAAAACAAATGCTGACTTAACTTCAGCACAAAACTTTTTTGTGCCTGAACTTGCGCTTAATCAGGTCAAAAGTTATCTGCGAACAAATAATAATTTGAATTTTGAGATTTTTAAAGCTGTCACCTACAATGGTGGACATGCTACAACCGATCAGATAAGGGAATACCTGATTAAAAACAAAATTAAAATGCCAAAAACAGGCAAATACTTTGATGAAGTCGAATTAAAAGAGGTTTCATCAAGGGCTAATTATCTTGTAAGGAAACAACTATTGATAAGCACTTCACCAGGAAACTTTCAGGCAACCCTTGGGTATACAACTTCATAAATATGAACAAACTAACTGTTTGAATTATAATTTATTCCACAAAAAAAGGGTTTCAGGTTATATGCTTAAATGCTTTTCTCAAACTATGAAGTAATTCAGAATCGGTTAGCCTGAAATGTATTGGCGTGACTGATATAAGCTTTCTTTGAATAGCCATAACATCAGAAGTTTCTTTTTCTCCTTCTACGATAGGTTCACCAGCCAGCCAGTAATAGATTTTACCTCGTGGATCTGTTCTTTTTTCATAGCAATCACAATAATTTCTGGCTCCTAATTCAGTAAACTCAACGTTTTTGAGTTCAGCTTCAGCTCCTGAAGGGAAGTTTATATTTAATATTGTTTGAGATGGAATATTCAAACCGGGTAATTGCCTTACAAACTCAAGTAAAAACTCTGAAGCTTTCTTAAAATCGTCTTCAGAAAAGTTTCCATCGGTTAATGAAAGAGCTATACTTGGTATAGAATAAATTGCTCCTTCTATAGCAGCGTTTACTGTTCCTGAATAGAGTATATCTGCACCCAGGTTAGGGCCGTGATTGATACCTGTGACGACCAGATCAATTTGATCTGATCCCAGCAAAGAACACATAGCAAGTTTTACACAGTCTGTTGGCGTGCCGGTTGTTTGCCAGGCAGTAGTATTGGGTATATTTAGATCCACTTTTTCAACCCTGAGTGGTTTATGCAACGTTAACGAATGTCCTGTTGCACTTCTTTCCCTGTCGGGAGCGATAATAAATACATCATGATCTCTGGCAAGGACTTTGATTAAAGTCCTTATGCCGATCGAATTAATTCCATCATCGTTGGTTACCAGTATTCTCATAATAATCTTTTCTAATGCTCACTATTACTAATTTGTTAGTAACATTATAGCCTTGAATGGCCTGATTAAGTCAAGTAATTAATATTTGTTATTCTTAAGGTTTAGTTTATCGCTCTTTCAGGTGAATATTACAAAATTTTTCCGGTGGATAAAAACTTCTTATTGAGCGGAAGCTACAACATATAATAGATTCAGGCAATTGTTTACTAAACAAAAACGTTAATAAGTTTACATTCTGGCGCTTGATATAAATTGCCTGCTAGAATATTTTGAGTAATAAACTATGCTTACAGGTAGGATATGAAAAAATTTCACAAGGTTATAGTCACATTTTTATTTTTCTCATTGTTTTCTGGCGCATGGATTATGAATAGATCAGTGCTGGCAGCCGAAATCAGATATGATGAAGTGCCAAACAGCAATAAAATCATAACCCTGAACGTAAATAATAAGAAATTATCTCAAACACTAAAGAAACTTGCACTGAAAGCCCGGTTTAATCTTATTATCTCGCCAGAGTTTCAGGATGGTCTGGTATCCGTAAACCTTCAGAGAGTCAGGGTTGGAGAGGCTTTGAAAAATCTTATGACTGTAGGTAACTTTACTCTTTCAAAGGAAAACAATAATTTGATTGTAGCAAAAACGGTTATAGAAGAAGATTTACTTACAGAGGTAATACATTTAAATCACGCACAGGCCGGTCAAATAGTTTATGCCCTTGATAAAGTTGTTGAAAGAAAAGAAAAAGACGTTCTGTCTTACGATGAAATTTCTAATTCTATTATATTAAAGGGCAATAAGGATTATGTTAACTCCATCAAAAGGGCTGTTCTAAAACTTGATCTGCCAAAAAAAGCTTCTACCTTTAAGCTTGAAAATTATACAGCTACCCAAATGACTCAATTACTGGAAAAAGAGATTTTTAATAATAAATCAGCCCACTTAACAAAAGAAACCGGAGATCCATCATATCTTGAGCCAGTTTTTGATAAAGAACTAGGATATGTAATCAAGGGAATGGTTTACAAACAAGAATCTTTAAGTTTGAATTCAGATAAACCCATTATCATACCGGAAGAAAAGAATAATGAAATTACTATAATAGCTAATTCACACCAGCTTGGGCTTGCGAGAGAGCTTATATTCTATCTCGAAAACAAAAATATTGACAAAGACGAAGAAATAAGACTTGCCCATAGAAAGATTTATGAGACCAGGCAACAGCTAGAATCTACTATTGAGGATCTAAAACAGACCCAGCTTTTATTGTCTGATGCAACAATTTCACAGATAGATAAAGAAATTGAGATCAAAAACGCTCATATGCAGATAAATAAACTCCAGGATGAAATAAATAAGCTTAAATCACAAAAGCTATGGGATATAGTAACAGGTCCATCTCCTAAAATAGTATCAGCTGAAAGCAATAAGTCTATCGACATTAAAATAGAAGCTTTAGAACAGGAAATTGCCAAAAATCAAACACTGCTTAAAACCGTAAACGAACTTAAAGCAGAAATGAAACAAAAAATTGCCTTGAAAGATAAGCAGCTTGAACAGGCTTATTCAGAATTAAATTTAGTTAGGGCGCAACTTGCTGAAATTAAACTTGAAAAAGGTTTTAAAGAAAGCCTGGAAGGATTATCAGTGCCATCAGTTGCACTGGAAAAAGCACAAAAAGAGCTTGCAATTACAAAAACAGAATTGAACAGGGTAAGACAACAGCTTGATGCTTCAAAAGACCAGCTGGAATTAATATATGGCGGTAAATTTCTAGACAACATTGAAATACCAGAGACAAAGTCTAACTGGTTCAGGTAATGCTAACTAATACAATTTTTATTTCTAAACCTGCCCTTTGAGAGAGGTTTCTAGCGGGTGTTATTGAGTGTATAATGTTTTAAATAAAGTTTATTTGCTGTTTGAATCCTGAAAACAATTATTAGTAAAACCTTATCAATAGCATAAAAATAGGTCACACTTGTAGATAGTGAATTTAAGAAGCAAAAAGCTGACACACAACAAATAACTATATTGAAGTATTTGTTGTCTATCGATCCGATATAGTCGCATAAGATATATTATGTTTAGAAAAATTGAAAAATTTAACCTTTTTTGACCTGAGACTTTATCTTTCCACAAATACATAATTAGCCTAAATGCTAAATCCAATTAGTCAAAAGTACAATCTACACTGTATTGGATATACTAATATTGCATTATTTATTCTTTTTTAATACAATTTTGCCAATATTAATTCGACCAAATTGGTAAATTTTTTGAAAATATTTCCCATTTTTATTCAAAGGCAAACACTGGAACCATATAATCATATCTAACATATAAAGCTACGTAAGAGTTTAGAGGTATTTTAAGGAGTTATTTAAGATGACTGAAGCAAAAACGATTGAAAATCCCTATGTATTAGCATTAGAAAACTTTGACATTACTGCTGATCGGTTAAATCTCGATAAAAACATAGCTCGACGAATTAAATATCCTGAAAGGGAGCTTACGGTAAACTTTCCGGTTAAAATGAGTGATGGTAACGTTAAGATTTTCACAGGTCACAGGGTACAGCATAATACCGGCAGAGGTCCTGCTAAAGGTGGTATTCGTTATCATCCGGATGCTGATCTTGATCATTGCCGTGCACTGGCTACATGGATGACATGGAAAACTGCTGTTACTAATATACCATATGGTGGCGGCAAAGGAAGTGTTATATGCAACCCGCTGGAAATGACCAAACACGAACTTGAAGGTATGACACGAAGGTTTACAAGTGAAATATCTATTATCATTGGCCCTGAAAAAGATATACCGGCTCCTGACGTCTATACAAATGCCCAGACAATGTCATGGATGATGGATACATACAGTATGGTTAAAGGATATTGTGTGCCAGGAGTTGTTACCGGCAAACCCATCAGTGTTGGCGGCTCTATGGGAAGATCTGAAGCTACCGGAAGAGGGGTAGTATTTACTGTTGAAGAAGCCTGTAAGCATCTTGGTATTAATATAGCCAAAACTAAATCAGCTGTTCAGGGTTTTGGAAATGTGGGCAGTATTGCAGCTAAATATTTACACCTTAACGGTTCGAAGGTTGTTGCAGCAAGTGACGTTAAAGGCGGTGTCAGAAATGATGAAGGCCTTGATATACCTGCACTTATGAAATATTGTGCTGAAACTGGCTCTGTTGTCGGCTTCCCGGGGACTGACCCCATTTCTAATGAAGACTTACTTGTGCTTGAAGTTGATATACTGGTTCCTGCTGCACTTGAAAACCAGATTACAAGGTTTAATGCCAATGATATTAAAGCAAAAATTGTTGCTGAAGGTGCTAATGGGCCGACAACACCAAAAGCTGACGAAATATTATTTGAAAATGGTGTCTTTGTAATACCGGATATTTTAGCTAACGCAGGTGGTGTTGTAGTATCTTACTTTGAGTGGGTTCAAAATATTCAACACCTCTTCTGGAAAGAAATTGATATAACAGAAAAGCTTAAGAGCATCATTGTAAAATCATTTGATGATGTCATCACTACGGCTGAGAAGAATAAAGTTAACAACAGGCTTGCAGCAAATATGCTAGCTGTTGCCAGGGTTGCAGAAGCCATTGCTGATAGAGGCATATACCCATAGGCATTAGTTTTTAAGCAATTTGAATTTTTACGGGGGTTTCATTTGAAAGCCCCCGTTTAAATAGGTTTAAGGTTTAATTTAAATATATTTGCAATATATTGACAACCTGATAATATCTGTTTATAAGGTTAAATCTATATGCAAAGGCTTGTTAATTAATTTATGTTGATACTATACCAATTAGGTATTGAAATTTTTCTCTCAATAAGCTACATTAATAATAGCGGGCAATCTTTTTTGTAATAATAGTAACAATTTTGCCGTCATGCAATTTACAAAACTTAAATGTACTTTGGATTTTAAGATTTGTTGACATTCATTTCTGATTATCAAAAAACTATCCGGGCAGCAATTTTAATTTAATAACGCCTGATAATGCTTCATTCAGTGGAGAGTACAGATGAAAAGCAGTAATTCTGGTGAAAAAACTATTTTAATTGTTGAAACCAGCCTCTTATTTAGCTCTATTGTAAAAAAACTTCTCGGTAAGGCAGGGTTATACAACATTATATCTTCCAGTGATGAACTGGATGCATCTATCAAGCTGGGTAAATATAATGTAAAACTTCTTATTATTGGTCATAATATGTCTTTTGGAGCTTCATTAAAGCTTGTCAATCATATTAAAAGCAATAAGATACTTGCTAATATACCCATGCTTAAAATTAGCTCAAATTTGAGCATTAACAATAGCTATAACCTTGTTAAGGCAGGGGTTAATGACATCATTACACTAAATGAGTTCGATCACAATGTCTTTTTAAGTAAAATTGCCGGCTTATTAAAAGATGATATTCTTTTAAAGCTGATTCAAAAGCAATCTGTAAGCACCCGGCTTGAAACTGATGCCAGTATTCTATCTCCTAAAGTTGCTGACAGCAAGAAAAGTGAACAAGAGCCATTTGTTAAAGAGATGGTGACACCTGAAAAATTTGAACAGAAGCTTATGCAAATTAATACCATTAAGACTGTGCCATTTGTTATTACGCAGTTGCTCTCTATGACATCTTCTTTAAACACTGAGATTGATGACATTGCGAACCTAATAAAGACTGATAATGCTCTTACTGCAAAAGTATTAAAACTGGCCAATTCTGTTTTTTATAACCGTTTAAGCAATCGTATATACAATTTAAAAGACGCTATAAAGGCTATTGGCTTTCTTGGTATTAAAGACATTGCACTGGCAGTAGGTACGATAACTAAATTTGACCAGAATCCTGATCAGACAACTTTAAACCGGATTAATCTCTGGTATTATTCTTTTACTTCTGGCATTATAGCTACAAGAATAGCTGATTCTATTAAATATCCTCATGCTGAAACCTGTTTTGTAGCTTCTCTTTTAAACAATATTGGTATTGCTATTCTTGATGATTATTTGCATGAAGAACTTAAACAGGTTCTTGAAGTCAGTATTTATTATAACCTGCCATTTAGTAAAGTTGAAAAGAAGCTTCTGGGGGTAAGGCACAACGAAGTAAGTGCAAAAGTACTTAGATTATGGAACTTTCCTAAATCCATTGTGGTTCCTATTTCTCTTTCTGATCTATCTTATAACGATATCATTAACCTGAAACCGGTTTTTAATGACTTTAAGAAAGATGCTCTCATACTGAAATTATCTGATCAAATGGCTAAAGTTTTAACTGGTGGACTGTTTAAAAATGATATTGTTGAAGATATTCCGGCTGAAGTTTTTGATTCTTCTTATCTTGATCTGGATATCAACCGTTTTAAATCAAGCCTGAAAGACGTTGAAGACAATGTTAAAGACATTATGGAAAAGACTTATACCACTATTAATCTTGAAAATATTCTTCAAAATAGTTATACAAATACTTGTTCTTCTGCTAAACCCTTAAAGACTGTTGTTTTAAAAGAAAACTGTAACAAAATGTTTATACTGGAAGCTATTCTTGAAAATTTAGATTTTGAAGTTTCTTATCATTCTTTAGATAATATAAAGAATATTTCTAAACTATTCCCTGATTTAATGATTCTTGACTTTGATAACCCTGAAAATATTTCTAATTATATCAATACTATTAAGAGCATTCTTCAAACAACCTCTATTAGCATTGTTATATCTGTACCAAAGAAAGCTATATCACTACTTCAAAAGCTTCTAGGGTTTAATAATAAGCTTATTTATTTACCCAGACCTTATATGCTGTATGATATTCATAATTTCATTGATTTTATTAGTTTCTCCTCTAAGATACTTGTTCAAAAATAGATAACGAAAGATTAGTGAATTTGATAACGCCAAAAATAACACCAAAAAATAATGTACTTCTTATACATGACTCTTCTGATGACCTGATAGAGTCATTAGAAGCTGCTGGTTATAACATATTTTCTTCAAATTATTGTTATCAGGCAATAAATAAGAATATTACTGAAAATCAAATTGAGATTATATTGATATATATTCATGAGCAGACAGATGAGACGGTTAATCTTATCTATAAGCTAAAAACCAACTTTTTGAGCAAGCATCTTCCTGTTATAGTAATTGAAGATACCCAAGTTGTGACAAATCAAATTGCTTATTTAGAAGAAGGTGCTGATTATTATACTGCCATGCCGCTTAATTTGCTGGCTCTCATAGCAAGAATTGAGTCTTTATTGCGGCGCATTCAGTGGATTTCTACAAACAACAATGAGAATACTCAGATTCTTTCATCTTTATATTTTGATCTGACAGATCGCCAGCTTCAAATTTTGAGGCTTATTGTTATGGGTTATTCTAATAAAGACATATCTGAAAAACTTTTCATAAGTGAAAAAACTACCAAGGCTCACATAAACAGCATTTTTAAAAAATTAAATGCAAAAAATCGAACACAGGTTCTGATAAATTGTATCAATTCTGGTATTATTTCTATAAAATAATACTATTTTCTGGCTCTATGGCTATCACTTAATTTGTTAATTGAATAGGTTCATTTTAGTAAATAGGCTATTATAAAATTATGCCAAATAATAATATTCTTCTTGTTGAACCAAATCTGAAAACACAGACCATGTATAAAATTATGCTTGGTAACTCTTTTCAGTGCCAGATAACTTTTTCTAACAATGAACTTGAAGCTATTATGACTTTAGAAACCGGCGCTCCTGATTTGATTATCATTGGTAGTGCTGTAAGTATTGATAGTTCAGCTGATTTAATTCAGTTTATTAGAAACTCACAAGATTTTAGAAACATACCGATATTTAAAATATCTACCCCTATTAGCAAAAGAGATCTTATTGAGTATGTAAAGCTTGGTACCAGTGACATTTTGCTTGTAAATAATTTTAATCTCAAAAATTTTATTGTAAGAGTTAAAAAATTGCTGGAAAAAACTAAAGGCTCTGTTACAACCAATAATGAAATTCAAAAAACACTAATGGCCGCTACAAAACCCGATAATAAACCAGCAAATAATACTGTAATAAAGAAAATACAGGATCAAAAGCAAAAGCAAGAAAAAGAAACTGAAAAGCCTTCAAAACAAGCAACAAAAAGTTATCCTGATACCACCAGGGTCGACAAAACAAAGGAGATTCTTGATAATCTTACAGAATTGATGCCTCTATCTCTTGTGGAGAAAAAATTATCACGTATAGCAACAGTAACACCATTGCCTTATATCATTTCTGAGTTGATAAGTCTTGCTTCTTCTATTAACACAAATATTAACGACTTAACCAAGCTTATAGAGACTGATTATGCCTTAACTGCAAAAGTTTTAAAGCTGGCTAACTCTGCTTTTTACAGACGGGCTAACAAAAGAATACACAACCTTAAAGATGCAATAAATACTGTCGGTTATTTCGGAGTCAAAGATATTGCCCTTGCTATTAGTACAATAAATAATATAGGCAAACCCGATGAAGAAGGAACTCTCAGTACTTTAAAAGTATGGCACCACTCTCTGGCAACAGGTATTATTGCAAAAGAAATAGCCCACCTGTCAAACCACCAGAAGCCTGAAACCTGTTTTGTAATGGGCATCTTAAGCAACTTAGGTTTGGCTATTCTTCACGACAATTTTAATAAAGAATATGAACAGATTATTGAAACAGCTGTTACATATGGTCTTCCTCTTGTAGAAGTAGAGAAAAAGCTTATTAATATTACACATTATGAAATTACCTCAAAAATTCTAAATCTGTGGGGTTTTCCCAGAGAAACTTATACTCCATTGAGCTTTTTAAATCTTGGTTTTGATGAAATTTTTGCTCTTGATTCCAAACAGGATGTATTCAAGAAAGATATTGCACTCATTAAACTGTCTGAAGCAATCTCAGGGATCCTTTTTGGAGGTCTTCTACCAACTGAAGAAATACTTGATATATCAGGAGATATTCTCTCAAAGCAATATCTAAAGATTTCAAGGGATAAATTGATAGAAGAAATACTTGATATAAAAGATATCGTTAATGAAACTATGCAAATACTTTTATTGCAGGTTGAACCAGAAGTTTTAATGAGCTGTGATGCTTTTCAGAAATACAAAAACTTCAGAGAACCTAAATGTATTGTACTGAAAAGAGATGAAACCAGGTTGCCGGTTTTTGAAATTATACTCAAAGAGTTAAAATACAGTGTTAAATATATTAAAAATCCTATGTTTGAAACAGATATCATTAAAAATGAAAAACCTGATTTTGTCTTAATTGATATTGATGAAAATGCCAGAAAGGTCTATAACGCAAACTATTTCAATCATCTGAATCATCAGATTGATAAAGACAACAATACATGTTTCTGTATTATTTCATCCCCTGAAATTATTTCTGACCTTGAAGAAGGGCTTTCAAACCTTGAAAACTTTATTTTTTATAAAAAACCATACTTAACCAGTAATATTGTGAGTTATCTGGAGAAAATTCAGAATTATTACTACAATGTCGCACTTTCACGTTGAATATTAGATGAATCGGGGAAACTACAATGAATAAAGATTTTAAATGGCACAATAATATACTAAAACTAAATGAAGCAATTTTTCTTGTTGATAAAGAAGCAAGAATAATTAATCTGAGCTCTAATGCTGAAGATTTATTTGGCTATAAAGCTGAAGAACTGATTCATCAGGAATTTTTCTTAAAGCTTTTGCCTGATACACTTGCCCCTTCATATTCAAAAATGTTTCATACCCTTCTGGAAAAACCTGATTTTGCCGGCAAAAAGGTTGAAATAACAGCACTTTCAAAAGAAAAAGAAACTCTTTATATTGAAGTTTCTATTTCTCCGGTATTGATGGATGACCAGAAGCTTTTTATATTCTTAATACAGGATATTACCGAGCGCAAAGTAACTGAAAAATCTTTTCAAGAATATCAGGAATTCTATCATAACATTACCAGCAAGGCCTTTGATGCCATTGTACTTACTGATGATAAGGGGCTTATCTCTTACTGGAACCCTGCAGCTGAAAAAATGTTTGGATATTCCTTTATTGAAGCCATTGACAGACCTGTACAGGAGTTGTTATCTCCTGATGAAGAGGCTATCAAAGAGTTTGATGAATTTTTTGCTAATTTAACCGAAGATAAACTTGATGAAAACCCTTATCTTGATTCAATGTTTGAAGATAAATTTTTAAGAAAAGATGGCACACTCTTTGATGCAGAACTTTCTGTTTCTACAATTAAAACAGAAAGCGGCATAAATGCCCTGGGCATTTTTAGAGATATCACTGAACGTAAAGAAGCCGAAGAAGCCTTTAAAAAAGCTACTCTTAAGTTTCAGGTTGTATCTGATACAGCCCATGATCCTATTATTATGATTAATGAAGACTTAAACATAGTCTTCTGGAATAAAGCTGCAGAAAGAACATTTGGCTACACAGCTCAAGAAGCAAAAGATCATTGCATATTTGACTTAATAACTCCTGAATATGTCAGAGAAAAGTATATCAAAGAAGAATTAGAACTTATTCAGTCTCCTGATGAAGTAGATAGCATTATTCGAGAATTTATTTTTGTCGACAGAAATAATAAAGAAATTATTGGTGAAGTTTCTGTATCAAAAATTATTCTGGATGATAAACCTCACTGTGTTGGTATTATTAGAGATATCACCGAACGCAAAAAAGCCGAAAAAGAAATGCGTGAAATGTCTGATATGTTTGCTGCAGTTTTGGAAGCTTCTATCAATGCACTGATTATTATTGATTCTAAAGGAACAATAACCCACTGGAGCAAAGCTGCTGAAAATATTTTTGGCTATAAATCTGAAGAAACAATTGGCAAAAGCCTTCATCAGACACTGGCTCCGGAAAAATATCATAAAGATATTAACAAGGGCCTGAAAACTTTTGCTAAAACAGGCAAAGGTAATGCTATAGGGCAAAAGGTTGAACTTGAAGCCCTTAAAAAAGATGGTACCAGTATAATTATAGAGCTTTCTCTTGCAAGCTTTAAACTCAATAATGAATGGCACGCTGTTGGCATTGCAAGTGATATTACTGAACGCAAAGAAGCCGAAGAGTATATGAGAGAAATGGCTGATATGTTTAAAGCAGTATCAGAAGCCTCTATTAATGCACTGATTATTATTGATGGAGAAGATAAAATAACCCACTGGAGTAAAGCTGCCGAAAAAATCTTTGGATATAAAGCTGAAGAAATTACCGGCAAAAAAATGCACGACACATTTGCACATAAAAAATACTCTGAACTCTACCAGAAAGGGCTGAAAACTTTTGCTAAAACAGGCAAAGGAGCTGCTGTAGGCCAAAAAGTTGAACTTGATGCCATACGAAAAGACGGTAAAGAAATCGTTATTGAACTCTCACTTGCCAGTTTCAAGCTCAATAACAAATGGCATGCTGTTGGTATTGCAAGTGATATTACTGAACGCAAAAAAAACCAGGAAAAAATACTTGCTATGTCAAATACATTCAAGGCTGTGCTAGATTCGGCCCTCGATGCTATTGTTATTATTGATGATAAAAACATGATTACCCACTGGAGCAAAACTGCTGAAAGCATTTTTGGCTATTCAAGAAAAGAAGCTCTCAACAATAACCTGAATGCTCTTATAGCCCCGGAAATGTTTCTTAAGGCAGCAGGTTTTCCTTTTATAGACCATAAAAACATTGGTCAGGTTTGCCTGCCGGCAAGAACAAAAAATAACCAGAAAATATTTATTGATCTGGCTCTTTCACCATTTGAAGTTAATGATAAATGGCATGCTGTAGGCATTATAAAAGATGTAACCAAAGAAAAAGAGATACAACAAAGAATTCTGGATATGAATTCTCTCTATAAAAATATTCTCGATATTTTTGATGGTCATATATATATTATTACCTCTGATAGAAACCTTCAGCATCTTGTATCAGATTCTAATAATTTGATATCAAAGCCTATAGAACCAATAAAATGTCACAAAAAGCTTTATAACTTTGATAAACCCTGCCCATGGTGTCATTTGAATGATGTACTGGAAGGCAATAAAGTTAAATTTAAGTTTAAAAACCCGGAAAATAACAACTGGTATATCTGTATCAGTGAACCGTTTAACCACAAAGGGCAGAACTACGCTCTATCAATTAAAATAAACATCAAAGACCTTGAGCTATCAGCCTTTGAAGAAGTTAAAATTAAAAAAGAAGGTTGTGAGTAAAAGTCAACTGATTCCAGAACTATTGGGCCGGATTTAATCCGGTGAAAAGCCCTGAGTTTATCAGTTGAACCTCTAAAAGCCTGAAATAGCTTGAAAAAATTTTTTGAGGCAGATGTAGTGCCCTGAAAAAATAAACTTTCCTTATTTCATGTACCTTTTGGCGTTTTTATATCTGAAGTCGGGAAACGAATTAGGGCAACTTTTTATAACGAAGTTTCATCGGGTAACTTTAATCAGGAAAATATTAAAAATAAAGTAGCCTCAACCACTACTGACATTAAAGCACAGCTTTTAAAAATAGCTGATAGCCTCTAGAGAAGCACGTTATAAGCAACAACACGATTGGGGCCTTCTTTTTTAGCAGCATAATATGCTTTAGTAGCCATGCCTGTCAGCTGTTCAGGGTTCAGGTTTGTACTGGCATCTTTCAGGGCAATGCCAGCACTTATTGTTACTGGCAGGGTGACTTGATTAAACTCATAATCAGTAGTTTCAACATACTCACGAAGCTTTTCTGCTATGGCAAGCGCCGTTTCAACAGAAGATTCCTGTGATAAGACTGCAAACATATGTTCTGAATACCTGCTGACAAGCCCACCGTCTTTAAACGTAGCTTTAAGCTCTTCAGCAAACTTTTTAAGTATATAGCAGGTTGCATTCTGCCCGTGCTGGTTTTTTATTTCGTTAAAATCGTCAATACCAATCATATAAAAAGACAGGCAAAAACGGAATTCATTAGCAGCCTGAATCTTTTTGGCTATTTCTGTCTGGAAAAACTGCTTGTTATAAAGGCCTGTCAGTGGATCTGTAGCTGAAGGTTCTTGATGAAGCTTGCTCATATCATCTTTGCTAGCCTGTTGCAAATGCTGTTTCTTTTCTTCGAGTTCTTTTTTCTTGCTGATAAGGTCATTTTGCTTTGTGATGAGTTCTTTTTGAAGTTTGCTCATTTCTTGAATCTGAAACATCAGCTCATCATGTTGTTGTTGAAGGTCTTTTTCCTGTAGTTTGAGCATATCTTCCTGATGTTGTTTAAATATATCTATTTGCTGACGATTCATTTCTTTGATGTTTTCGTCTTCAATTTCGTCCAGCTGGGCTTCTAGTTCTTCAATATGGTTGTCTACCTTTGCTTTCACCTCTGAAGAAAGTTCTGCAAGCTGCGAAGTAGCTTCATTAAAGTTTATAATCTCCGTTTCTTGATCTTCTTCTTTATAGTGTAAGGCTTTTGCAGGATCTTTGAGATCAACTTTTTCTGACATGTAGGTACCACGTTCACCTTCATGAACATCATAGAGCTTTTCTCTTTCCTGTTCTGCCAGAAAGCTTTTTTTCATTGAATGTATTTCTATAAAAAAGAGTTTAAAGCCCCAGTTTCTTGAAATATTGTTCAGTTGCTTTTTGAGGAGCTCTGAAAGTTCCTTTTGCATAGATACTGCTTCTTCAAGCGATTTATCATTAAGCTGATGGCTCAGTGTCTTGATTATATAGCGTTCCAGGGTATATTCAAGATCTTTATTTTCAACTTCATAGCGGGCTTTATAGGGTTCCATGACCTTATATTTCATGCTTACTTCGAGGTCAATGGTATAATCTCCTTTGACGAGCAGAGAGAATTTAGGCAACCTGAATGTTTTGGGTTTCAGGTCAAAGATTATTAATTCATCTATTACGGGTACAAGAAAGTGCAGTGGCCCGGGGAAAAGCGTCTTAAAGTAGTTCCCCTGTCTTTCTACTATAGCGACCTGTCCTTCTTTTATTCTAACAATCAGGTTCATATTAGGTTTTTATATTCTCCGGTTCAGAATTTCTTGGCACAACAACAAGTTTTGCGCCGTCAATCTCTTTTATAATGACCTGTGTATTGGCATCAATGGGAACAAAGTGTTCATAAGTATAAGCACTCCAGGTTTCGCCGGTATTCATAATCTTTACCTTGCCGCTGATCTGGTCTACAGGCTTTAAAACAATGGCTTTTACTCCTATGATACTGTATACATTATCAGGAACAGCTTCTTTATCGAGTTCAATATACTTTTTGACCAGTGGTCTTGCGACCATCAGCAACACAACAGATGTAGTAATGAATACACCCAGCTGAATAGCTTCATTAAAGCCTGCCAGAGCGATAAAAGCTGCTATAACAGCTCCACCTGCCAGCCATATAAGAAAAAATGATGGTGTTATGGCTTCAAATATTGCAAAACCTCCGGCGATTATGATCCATATAATGAATTCTGCCCATCCTGGTAAGAGTAGTTCTCTCATACGCTGACCTTTTCTTTTTTCATTAGAGGGTATTCCATTTCTTTGCGCTGCTCAACGTAGAGCCTGGCGACTTTTTCGGCTAGTTTTCTGATGCGATTAATATAGTTGGTTCTTTCGTCTTTGCTTATTACGCCCCGGGCATCAAGCAGGTTGAAAGAGTGTGAACATCTTAAAACAAACTCATAAGCAGGCAGAACCAGACCGTTTTCAATCTGGTTAGAGGCTTCCTGCATATATAGGTCAAAAAGTTTAAAGATTATATCTGGTGTAGAGAGTTCAAAGTTGTATTTAGATTGTTCTACTTCATTCTGGTGATAAATATCGCCATAGGTTACGGTATTGTTCCATTTTACATCGTAGACATTGTCAACATCTTGCAGATACATTGAAATACGTTCTATGCCATAAGTCAGTTCAAGGGCTACTGGTTTAACGTCCAGCCCGCCGGCTTGTTGAAAGTATGTAAACTGGGTAATTTCCATTCCATCAAGCCAGACTTCCCACCCTACTCCCCAGGCTCCGAGGGTAGGTGATTCCCAGTTATCTTCTACAAAGCGTATATCGTGTTTATTCAGGTCTATACCAAGTGCGTTGAGGCTATTGAGATAAACCTCCTGTGAATCGGGGGGTGATGGTTTTAGTATAACCTGATATTGAAAGTAATGTTGCAGTCTGTTAGGGTTTTCGCCATACCTGCCGTCTGTAGGTCTGCGGCACGGGTCAATGCAGGCCACATTCCAGGGTTCAGGTCCCAGCACTCTTAAAAACGTTGCGGGGTTCATGGTAGAAGCCCCTTTTTCCATATCAAGTGGATATTGTATTACGCAACCATATTTTGCCCAGTAGTTATTAAGTTTATCGACGATCTCTTGAAACGTTATACTCAAAATTTTGCCCTCATTTTTTCCAGTCAATTAAATTTTAATACAATTGTCCTTACAAATACAACTTATACCCGAAAGGCATTTGTTCATTAATGTTGTTAAGTAGTTCTAGAAACACTTTTGAGGCTATAAAATAGTATATTGCCCTGAATGAAGTATAAATAACATTTTATAAACCATTTAAAGCTCTATTTAATCATAGCAGCTTTTAAGATCAGTTTGCTTCTGAAATCAGTCCTTTATTAATGCCAATGAGGATAGCCTGTGTTCTGCTGCTAACGTTGAGCTTTTTAAAGATGTTTTTAAGATGAGTTTTGACAGTTAGTTCGCTAACATACAGCTTTTCTGATATTTCTTTATTGCTAAGCCCTTTGGCAACCAGAGATAAAATCTCTTTTTCTCTGTTGGTAAGGCTTTGTATCTCGTTATCGCTTTCAAAAGGCAGGTCCAGGGTAGGTTTTGTGCTTGTCCATGAAACTCTTCTCATCAGGGCTTCTATTCTTGCCAGAAGAGTTGGTATATTAAAAGGCTTGGTGATATAGTCATCGGCCCCTACTTTTAAGCCTGATACTTGATCTACTTCGCTATCAAGGGCAGTCATCATTATTACAGGCAGATGTTTAAGCTGTTTATTATCCCGTATTGTTCTTAAGACATCCCAGCCATTGAGGTTGGGCATTAATACATCGAGTAAAATCAGGTCAAATTTCTTTTCCTGTTTTTCTAGTATCTCAAGCCCTTTTTGTCCGTCGAGTGCAACGGTTATGTCATATCCGTATTCAGGCAATACCTCTGAAACAATTTCGGGTTGGTCGTCAATAATGAGTATTTTAACCGGTTTTTGCATTTTTTTACCAGATAGCTACGTGTTACCTTTAAATTGTAATTATAAAATACTACGAAAAAAATATAAAAGAAAATAATAATTTTTATGCAGGTAGACAGGGGAAGGATAAAGTAATACATATGTATTAGAAGGTCAAAGGTATTAAAGCCCTGTAACCTGTTTTATATAGGGTCTTTGCCAGGATTTAATCACTGCCATAAAGTCTTTAACACCTTTTTCATAGACAGAATTGGCTGCTTGAAACTTATTGCCGTGAATTTTGTTAATATCAATCAGATTTTTTCCTGTTCCCAGCTCATTAACAACCACCTGAAGATATTGCAGGTTACCATAAATGCCTTCCAGCAGGGTTTTTTGTACCGGTACAAACTTTGTTGTAGGAACCTGTTCTCTTACAGTCAAATAAAATTGCTTAGTATAGTCAAATTTACCTTTAAAAGCCTTTAAAATAGTGGCATTATCAGTAATAGGTACATCTTTCATCTTTTCTACAAAAACATTTTCGTTGTTATCAAATTGATTTATAAGCATATAAAGCTGTTTTGCATATTCAAGTTCTTTACCTGAAGGTATATTGTCACCGGCCTGTGCAAATGACACGGCAGATACCTGAATTGCAAGCATTAATATAACTAACGTTACTGTAAAAGCACTTCTAATCATTTTCCACCCCGTTGAAAAAGTGATTAATACCCTGATTTAATTATACATCAAAAAATTTAAAGACTTTTACTATACTTGTATGCTTAAAATATAATCAAAGTCATAAGTAATCAGATTTCATAAAATAGAGGGCTTTAGAAGTGTTTAATTTTTTATGTTGTTTGATATAGTTTTATGTATGGTTAATAATACATATGCAGTTTTTAATATCCACTACCTTACCCTCTTTGCTATAATGATTTAAAAAGGAGATTTAAACTTGTATAAAATACTTTCTATTGACGGTGGTGGCATCCGTGGCATCATACCCGCACTGGTACTGGCAAATATAGAACTCAAAACAGGCAAAAAAACAGCTGAAATGTTCGACATGATAGCAGGTGCCTCTACAGGAGGCATTCTGGCCCTGCTTCTTGCCAGACCAGGAGATGATAATCTTCCTTATTATTTCGCTAAAGAGATTGCTGAAATCTATGAAACCAGAGGTAAAGAGATTTTCAAGAAACATATCTTTAAAAAATTACCTTTTGTAGATTATTTTGACGAAAAATACAGCCACAGAGGTATTGAAAAAGTTCTTACTGAATGTCTGGGAGATACTTATCTTTCAGAAAGCCTTACAGAATTACTGATACCTGCTTATGATATTGAAAGACGCCTGCCATTTTTCTTTAAAAAACGCCATGCTGTTAATGATAAAGCCTATAACTTTAGGATGCGTTATATTGCTCGTGCTACATCTGCTGCACCAACTTATTTTGAGCCTTTCAAGCTGCTTGATCGCAATGGGGATGGCTATTATCCCCTTATAGATGGAGGAGTTATTGCGAATAATCCGGCAATGTGTGCCCTGGCAGATGCCTTTAAATTTGCTCAAGAGGAAACCAGCTTTCTTATTGTATCACTGGGAACAGGCGAATTAACACGAAAACTTGACTACGATAAGGCCATCAACTGGGGACAACTCCACTGGGCTCGGAATCTTATAGATATATTTCTCGATGGAGAAAGTGATACTACACACTATCAAATACAATGGATTCTGCAAAAATCCGGAAATCAACATAAATACTTTAGGTTGCAAACAGAGCTTGAATTAGCCAGCGATGATCTTGATAATACCTCTGATAAAAACCTGCAAAACCTTGTTTTTGAAGCACAAAAACTTATACACCAGCATGAATCCAGTATAGATGAAATTTGCAACCTACTTACATAGACAAATTAATTGCCCGGGATAACCGGTTATCAAATGATGAAAATTTGCCATTTCGAAAAGTATAAATATAATCATAATAAACCTCTCTTCGGGGATCTTTCCTGATACTGAAAAGTCTGAACAATAAAAAAGTTGAATAGGTCAAGTTTTCTTAAAATTCTCCGATAACTAAAACCACAAAGAGAGGAATTTTCGTGAGTAACATCAATATAAACACAGGCGCAAATATTTCCAGAAGTATTCCGCAAAGCAGCCCTCAGTCTGCCACCCCGGGCTCAAACAGTGTTGCGCCTGCAAAATCAGACTCCGGAATGCCTTCTTATCAGAATACTTCTACCTCTGCATCTTTAAACCTGCTCACAGAGAGAATGTTTTCAACTGTCAATACACTAAATGCCCTTAATGCAAGAGAGTTAACGCTGCTTATACGTCAGCTTCTGGCTATGCCAAATGATTTACGATTATTGCTTGCTATGCTTGCCTTTGGAAATACTGATTCTAGCCAGCTAGCAAACCTGTTAAAAAACCTCAAAGCTGAAATACTCCTCAAAGATATCCAGCAATTACTTAATACTAATTCAAAAGAGGTTATCAATAAGCTGATACAGCTAACACAAAACAACGCCCTCTTTTTTGAAGGCAGTAACCAGCTCAGAGATATTCTCGGCATAATTCAGAAGATAAGTATTTCATCACAAATATCACACTCTGACGCCCTGACAAACATTATGCTTCTGTATTTGCCCTGGCTGCCTCTTATGCAGCAACAGCAACTTGAACTATTTTTCGGATATCAAGAATCTGAAGAGGGCTCAGAAGATTTTGAAGTGCTAGTAATGTTTATTAAAACTGCTAATATTGGAGTTTTTAAGGTGACTATCATTTTGAATCCTGATAAATCAATTGAAATAGATATCGAAAATGACAGCGTAGCAACAAATGTCATTGAAAAAATTGTTAAAGAGACTAAAAACGAGCTTAATGAGAATGGTATTACCAGTAAAATATCTACTATAACAAGAAAAACTCCTGAATCGAAAACACCAAAAGAACTTAAATCTGACTCACAAAAAAGTATCAGCATACACCCATCAGGCAAAATCTCAGTAATTACTGTGAATACAGCTTATAAAATTGCCAAGACCATTTTTGCTATTGATGAAAAGCAAACTCTAATAAAAAACAGGGAAGAAAAAATTAAATAATTTTAAAATTTTGCCGAAAACGATAATGTAAACAAATGTAACATTGCACGTTTAAAATCACACACCTCTATACCTCACCACACAAGCTTAAGAGAGAACGAAGGAGACAAATAATGAAATTACACGGCGGTATCTCCATTGCCGATGATGGCTTAAACATCAGCGTGCGTGGCATGCATACACAAATGAAAATGATGGACATAATATCCAGGAACATTACAAATTTTAGCATGCCAGGAGCCCAGCGTGAAATACCGATTATGACGTCCTTCTGTGAGTATATTGGCAGCCATGGCGTGAATACCATCAAAGATACACAGCCCGGCCGTATGAGACAAACAGGTAACCCGCTTGATTTTATTATTAATCACAGCGGTTACTTTCAGATTAAAGGCCAGCACGGTGTAAAACTCACCCGTGACGGCCGGTTTGAAATTGATAAAGACGGATACCTAATTAACCTCAATAAAGAAAAAGTTCTTGGATCTGATGGCGAACCCATACAGTTTCATTATATTCCCGGTAACCTGAAAGATATAACACTAGACGAAGATGGAACCATTAACCTTTATAATAAAAGCTACAACCGTAAAGAATTCGTAGGCAGGCTGTCTGTAGCCAGCGAAGACGGAACCCCTGTGCAGGATGTAAAAGTCATTCAGGGCTTTGTAGAAGACGGTAACATCAATCTGATGAATGAAACCTTTGCTCTGCTACCGCTAAGACGTAATTTTGAAGCGTCAAGACAGTCATTCATTATACTTAATGAACAGACAAACAAGCTTATTCAGATGCTGGGTAGAGGTCAATAATTAAAATAAACGAAAGAGGGCAATAATGTTTCATGAAATAGTTAAAAGAGCCACAACCAATGCTACAACACAATTTCAGAAACTTGGTTATGTATCAACTAACCTTGTTAACTACAGTACCCCTGCTTATAAGGTAAAAGATTTTGAGCTATTCCTTGATGAAGCAGGCCGAATCAAAGGTACACTTCGTGGTGATGCCAGCAAGGGAGCCATTGAACTCTCTAAAAACCCGCTTGACGTTGCTATCGATGGTCCTGGCTATTTTGTGGTAACTAAACATGATGGCTCAACAGCCTACACCAGAGACGGGCGCTTTATAGTTAATGCCAGAGGTTATTTAAGCACCCTCACCGGTGAAATAATCGGCAGCGGAATCAAAGTGCCGGTTAACTATTTCAAACTCTATTTTGAACCCGATGGAACAGTCAATATCAAAATCAAAGAAGAAGATGATAAAAGGGCAATTGGCAAGCTTAATATTGTCAATTTCCCCAGCCCGGGCAACTTAAAAGATGCCGGAAAAAATCTTGTTGTTCCTACCGAAGCTTCAGGATCCCCTCAAACTGTTGAAAACCCTTCATACATTAAACAGTATGCCACAGAAACTTCCAATATGAACTTCTTTGAAACAATGAGTCAGATATTAAGAACCAATAGCTCTTTTATTTCAAGTATGAAGCTTGTTAAGTATACAGATCAAATTTACAGACAGTCAATTAACCTCAGGCAATAAGGAGTAAAGTAGATGGGGAAGTTCATAAATACCTTTCAAAGCATGGATGTCGCAAGAACACTGCTTAATATGATTTCAAAAAATCAGACAATAATAACCAGCAATGTTTCTAATTATCATACACCAGGCTATGTAAAGAAAAATAGCAACTTTCAAGAAGTTCTGGGATCTATGAGAAGCCCCGTTCTTACGGATCTCGCTAAAAAAATGGGCCCTGCCCCAATGGTTACTGAACCTGAAGGCAAGGTTGTTCTTGAAGAAGAACTGTTAAATATGCAAAGAAACTTTCTCTATTATAGTATGGTTTCAAGACGTTCAACAAGCTTAATTACTGCTATTAAAGCAATCGCTCAAGTAGGGAGATAATATCTATGACTTTATTAGAAACTTTTCAAGTTGGCTTAAGAGGTTTAATGACACAATCTAAAAGATTAGATGTGTATACAAAAAACATTGCTAACGCTGATACACCTAATTATAAGAGAAAAATACCTGTTCTTACACCCTCTGAAGATATATCATTTCAGGCAATTCTTGCCAGAGCTAAAGAAAACATTTTTAGTTCAGGTATTAAACCTTCTACACCGGGCGGCGTTGATATGCCGGGTGTAATTGAAGACCCCACACCAGGAGAAAAAGTTTATATGCCAGGTCATCCTGATGCTGACGAGAATGGTTATGTAACAATGTCTAACGTAACTGCAATGACTGATATTGCTGATTCTATGATGACCTCTAAAGCTTATGAAGCAGTTCTTTCAATTATGACAATAACAAAGCAAATGGCACAAAAAGCAACAGAAATGGGTAGAGGATAATACAAAATGCTCACCACATACAGTTTTCAATTACCTGTTACAAATTCTATACGTTCTATGCCCCCTGTTCAAGAACGGCTCAGAGAGATCAATGATAAAATCAACACTGTCGATGGAACAGAATCAGCAGGCGTAAAGCGTTTTTCAGAATTGATGCCTAATACCAATGATAGTCAGCCAGTAAAACTTCTTAGCCCGAAGGTATTGATTGACTTAATTAAGACTAATGCCAGAAAATACGGGGTAGATGCCAAACTCATTAATGCTATCATCAAGAACGAATCAGGATATAACCTGAACGCTAAAAGCCCCGCAGGTGCCACAGGATTGATGCAGCTTATGCCTGATACAGCAAGGTCTCTGGGGGTAACAGATATTAAAGATCCTGCCCAGAACGTTGAGGCAGGCACTAAATATTTTTCAAGTTTACTGGGCAAATATCGTGGTAATGTTATACTTGCTCTTGCTGCCTATAATGCAGGGCCTGCTGCTGTTGATAAATACGGCACTGTACCACCATATAAAGAGACCAATCAATATATACGAAATGTTTTAACCACCTATCTGGGTAATTCCACACACGCATAGGAGACTCATATGTTTAATTCTTTTATACCTAAAGTAGATCTGCCCCAGATGATGGCAAACTCTAAAATTGATACCAATCAACCGCAACCGTTCAGGCTAAAAGCCATCAAAACACCTGATACAGCATTTCAGAATTTCTCTCAGGTTATGCACGGTCTTATCAAAAACCTTGATGGTGAAGTCAAAGCCCCTGATAAACTTATGACTGAATCCATGATAAATCCTGAAGTTGATTTTCATGATGTCATGTTAAAGGTAAATGAAGCCGAACTAACCCTTACCATAGCTACACAGGCTACAACAAAAATTATACAGGGATATGAAAAAATCATCTCAATGCAGGTGTAAAAATCTTTCAAATTCATTTATAAATCATTGTATATACCTGTAAATTTTAGTTGTTGAAGAACAATGGAGTCTAAAACCCCTTATGCAAAATCTCTTTCAAAATAAAGCTGCCATATTTGCCGCTATAGGAATAGTTCTGGCAATTGTATTGTTTGGTTTCTTTTATTTTAAGCCTTCAGATGTATCAATACAAACTCCATCAGAAGAAAAGATAGGCAAACAGACAGACCTTGCTATCACAGATGATATTGGCAAAGCTCTTGAAGTTCAGGCACTACTTGCCAGACAGGGAATAGAGGTTCATCGTGGCGAATCAGGGCCCAATAACATTTTATTTCTTGATAAAAACGCTAAAAGATCTGAAAGAGATCGTGCAATTATAGCAATAGTTCAAAGCGGGCTGATGGATAAAAACATTGGTCTTGAAATTTTCGATAAAGGTGATTTTACTTCCAGTAAAGAAGATAAACGTATTAGACTTGCAAGAGCCATCAATGGTGAACTTTCAAGGCTTATTAAACGTATTCCTCCTGTTATAGATGCATCAGTGTTTGTATCTATTCCTGAACCAACTATCTTTACGGCATTTAAGAAGCCGCTAACTGCAACTGTACAGGTTACACTGCCTCTTGGTGCAAAACTTGATAAGGATAAGGAAAGGGCCATTATTAACCTCTTATTGGGTTCTATACAGGGGCTCGATGCCAAGCATATATCGCTGTCTGACACAAATGGCAACGTTTACAGCTCTCTAATGAGCCCAAATGATGATATGATGTCAATGCTGGAAGAAAATGATCAATATATGAAGAAAAAACTAATGGTTCAGCTTGACAGACTTATTGGGCCGGGTAAGTACGTTGTAACGGTTTCTACATTCCTGAGACAAACACCCCAGCAGACAGAAAGACTTATATTTAATCCTGAAGATTCTTCTGTACAGACCAAACAAACATTTACTGAAAATCTTGGTGATACTGAAAGCGAGAAGAAAATTCTCAGTGGTGCTGTTAGTTCCTTCATCCCTGGAGGTTTACCCGGCGGGCCCCAGTCAAAATCCGATAGAAATTATTCACGTCTAGCTGAAGAAACACAGTTTGGGCTGGGCAAAACACAGATCAGCGAGGCTAAAGAACCTGGTATACTGGAAGAAATATCTATAGCAGTAACTCTAGATGAAGGTAGCTTACCAAAAGATATGTCAGTTGAAGATATGCAGGTATTGATTGCTAAAACAGCAAGTCCCAAGGTTGATCCAGAAAATGTTAAGATTGCTTTCTCTAAACCTACAACGGCTAAAATTGCCCCGGATACTACAGTTGAGCTTCCCAAACCAGAAGAAAGTGGAAATCCATGGTACGCAGCGGCTGCAGCACTTGGTATAGTATTATTACTGGGTCTGCTATTTATCTGGAACAGGGCAACAGCCGGAGCAAGAAAACAGCAAAAACAAATTCAACAACTGCAAGAAATAGCATCCAATCAGGAACAACAGCTGAGAGCAGCACAAAATCAGGCTGCACAGATCTATCAGAATCAAGAATCTCTTAACCAGACCATTACAGACTTACAGCATGCACCTGTAACCAGACCTGAAGACCTTACAGCAACTCTTGCAGACCTTAGAGATACACTGGAAGAAACAACCGATGATGCTGAAATTGCTCATCAGCTCAGAAGCTGGATAGAAGCCGGAAACTAAAAGGGAGACCACTTAGTGCCCATAGATTTTGATTATCAGGGCTTTGCTCAAAATCTAACAAATCAGGCTCAGGAAGCTATTCCTGAGGGGATAAGCGATCAGAATAAACAGTTTCTGATACAGGTAATATTTGATTTTGCTACCAAAGCTGGTGAAGCCCTGGTTCATGAAGATAATTCTCTTATGACGCCTGAATCTGTCCAGATGGTCATTCAGTTCATTGCTGAATGGACTTTCCATAAAGGGCTGGAACTAATGGGCTCAGAAATACCACCGGAAAATTGGCTGTTTATCTTGCAAACAATAGCAGCCGGTATCTTCGAGGCAGGCAAAAAGTCTATGATTGGTGGTCTTGATACCACCACCACAACAACAATAATTCAGGGAGAAGTAGATTCTCATTTTACACATGCAATGAATCTTCTAAAGGAAGAAGGCAAAATTACTGATGAACAGATTGAAAGCATCTATGCAGCCCAGCAACAAGCACATCAGCAACTTGCTGCACAACAAAAACAAGAGCAGCAACCACAACAGCCAGTTCAACAACTCAGCCCGAAAGAAGCAAAATTAGCTACTATAGCAGTATTACTTTCTTCTCTTCCTGCTGAGAAGTCTGAAGCTATTATTGAATCGTTCTCCCCTGAAGATGCAACGCTTATAAGAAATATGATGCAACCTGAAAACCTGAATGTTCAGCTTGACCCAGCGCAGACAGCAAAGCTTCTCAAGAGCCTCAGAGAAACTATAGCACCTGAACAAGCCCCCACTGTAGTAGCAAAACATATTCAGGGACTGGTTTCACAAACAGATCCTGTAAATATTATCAAATTGTTACAAAAAGAGCGTCCTGCTGTGCAGAATTACGTTAAATCCTGTATAGAAGGTAAATTTATTCGTCGCAACTTTTCACCTTATTTAGCGAAAATAATTTATAAATATATAGAAAAACAACTGTATTCAGCTTAAATTCTCTGAAAGCACTTGAAGAATCCTTAAAATGCTATCATAATAAATATTAGACACTTTTATACCCGGGTTTATCAAGAATGATTATCAAAAAGGTTAAATTACCAAAAAACAGACAGGATGAATCAAGCCGGACTAAACACCGACATGATCTGTCAGGAATGCCTATACCTGCTGAAGATGGCCCCCGTCAGGAACGAAGACGGGGCGATAGGCGCCGTGGATACAGACGTATTGATGATAGAAACCTTATCTCAAGGGCACATGAAGAAGCTAACGTTATTAGAGAGGTGTCTTCGAGAGAAGGTTTTGAATATGGGCTTGAAAAAGCACAGGAACAGGTTCAACAGCTTTCAATAGCCCTTAATGAGCTTCTAACAGCCAGAGATCAGGCTATGCAGGCAGCAATGAACGATATAGGCCAAATGGCTATAATGGTTGCTGAAAAACTAATCAAACAGGAAGTTGCAGCTGACCCCGATATAGTTTTGAATGTAACGGCAGAAACGATAAAAGAGATGGGCAAGGGGCATCAATCTCTTATCATTAAAGTAAACCCGGCAGATCTTAATCTGGTTAAAGAAAATATGCCAAAACTTTACCCATATGGAGACAGTAAAACCAGTATTATCGTATTAGAAGACGATACAGTCGAATGGGGAAGCTGCATCGTTGAAACAAATACAGGCGTCATTGATGCACGGTTTTCAACACAACTGGCCATCCTGAAAAAGGCACTTGAAATAGGTATTTAGGAGATCTTAATGGCACAACCTCAACAAGGCGGTTCTTTACCTATTCCTGAGATAATTATCAGTATTTTTGTACTGAGCCTGATTTGTATTCTGGTTTTTGAGCTGCCTCCTGTGATGGTAGACTTTTTCATTAGTATCAACATGTCAATTGGGGTTGTACTGTTGATGATGTCTCTTTATGTACAAAAACCCCTTGATATGGCGGCTTTTCCATCTGTTATTCTGGTAGGAACGCTCTTCAGGCTTTGTCTTGGTATTGCATCTACCCGACTTATTCTCGCCAGAGGGGAAGCAGGAGAAATTATTAAAGCTTTTGGAGAGTTTGTAACAGGTGGCAACCTGGTTGTTGGGGCTGTTATCTTTATCATTATTACGATAGTACAATTTCTGGTTATTACAAAAGGTTCAGAGCGTATTGCAGAAGTTGGCGCAAGGTTTGCTCTGGATGCCATGCCTGGTAAGCAAATGACTATCGACGCAGACTTTAACTCTGGATTAATCTCACCAGACGAGGCTATCAGGCGAAGAGAAGAACTTACCAAAGAATCAAACCTCTATGGATCTATGGATGGTGCGATGAAATTCGTAAAAGGAGATGCTATCGCAGGTATTATCATTACCTGTATTAATATTATAGGCGGTATTGCTATTGGTATATTAATGGTCAAGCTGCCAATCGGTGCTGCCCTTGATAAATATACCAAGTTAACAATTGGTGACGGTCTTTCACAGCAATTACCAGCTCTTCTAATGGCTGTATCCTGCGGTTTGATGATGACACGTTCTACTGCAATGGGCAAAAGTTTGGGACAGGACCTTTCAGCACAGGCCATGAGTAAACCGCAGGCATTGATATTTGCGACAATATTCCTTGTTGGTGTGGCTATTGTAGGTGGTATTACAGGAGCTCTGCCCTGGTGGGCTTTCTTAATTATTGCCAGTTTTATCGGTTTTGTTGCTTTTACAGTATTTATTACCCACGATGTTCAGTCACAACTGCATCAACTTGATGCTGTTAAACATAATATGCAACAATTAATTGACCCCAACAGGATGTATGAACATATGGGTGTTGATATACTGAGTCTTCAGGTAGGTAGTGACCTGCTAAGAATTGCAGACCCTGAACAGGAAGGACAGCTATTGGCTAAAATTGCTGCATTACGACAGAGAATGACCGACCAGCTGGGCTTTATTATGCCCAACATTAGAATTATGGATAGCTCAGCACTGGGCCCCAATGAATACCTGATTGCTATCAGAGAAAATAGTGTTGCCATTGGTTCTGTTTATCCTGACAGAGTTGCTGTTTCTGCAGACCAGTGGGAATCTTCTGGCAGGCCTGTTCCTAATGATGTAATTCACGGTAGAGACCCAATATATCAGTCAGAAGTATACTGGATAAGACCTGAGCAAGTTGATGAAGAAACAATGGCACCTGGTGATCCTACTGATGTCGTTGTTAACCACCTTGCCGAAGTTGTCCGCAAATATGTAGATGAAATAATGACCAAAACAGATGTTCTTAAACTTATGGAACTTGTTAAATCTCAGGATCCAACTCTTGTTAATGACCTTGTGCCAGCAATTATATCTACATCAGATCTCAGAAAAATATTTGTTAATCTTATTCGAGAAAAAGTGTCTATTAAAGATATATTGTTTGTTTTTGAACGATTATGTGACTTTGCCCGCTTCTCCAAAGAGCCAGACATATTGTCTGAACGTCTGAGAGCTGCTCTGGGAAGGCAAATATGCCTAACTAACTCTGATGAAAACAAGGTTTTACACGCAGTTACCCTGTCTCAAGACTGGGAAAAGACTCTTGATGAATCCTGTCAGAGAACTGAATTGGGCACTATGTTCCTTTTGAACCCGATACAGGTTCAGGAGCTCATTGAAACCACTGCACAGACACTTGTAGGGGTACAGCAAAATATTGGCAAACTGCCTGTAATACTCTGTTCTCCACGTATAAGACTGCCTCTCTACCAGTTACTTGAAAGACATATTCCGGCTGTTGCTGTTATCTCATACTCTGAACTGATTCCAGATATACAGGTAGAGCAGGTAGGCACTATTGGGGCTATTAATTATGACAACTACGCTTACAATTAGTGAGGATATTAAACAATGCAACAACAGGCTTTTGAAGAACGTTTAAAAAAGGCCCGTACAAACTTTGCAAATATTATTCATAAGACAGATCTTTATAAATATAAAGGTATTGTTACAAAACTCCTTGGCCTGACAGTCGAAGCCCGATTGCCGGGGCTGAAGATAGGTGATCTTTGTTATATTGAAACCGTTGAGGGCAAAAGCAAACCTGCTGAAGTGGTAGCTTTTAAAGGCGATGCAGCCCAGATGCTTTTGCTGTATGATGGTGTAGGCATTTCACAGGGTAGTTATGTAACTACTACTGGTGAGCCTATCAGGTTTCCTGTAGGGGATTTTCTTCTTGGTAGGTTGATTGACCCGCTTGGAAACCCTCTTGACGGCATGCCTCTTAATCTAATGAATGCTGAATATGTTAGTGTTGTTGGTTCTGCACCAAATCCAATGGATAGACCTATTATTTCAAAGAGTTTTTCTACTGGTGTCAGAGCAATAGACTCTCTTTTAACCTTTGGTGAAGGGCAACGTATGGGTCTTTTTGCCGGTTCTGGCGTAGGGAAAAGTACCCTGCTTGGCATGATTGCCCGGAATTCTGATGCTGACGTTAATGTTATGGCATTGATCGGAGAACGTGGACGTGAAGTAAAAGAATTCATGGAAAATAGCCTTGGCCCCGAAGGTATGAAACGCTCTGTGCTGGTTTGTGCCACTGGCGATAAACCACCACTGATCAGACAGAAATGCCTGCAATCTGCAACCGCAGTCTGTGAATATTTTAGAGATAAGGGGAAAAAGGTATTTCTTATGACTGACACGATTACCCGATGTGCTATGGCTGGTCGTGAGGTAGGGTTATCAATTGGAGAACCACCTACCATGAAAGGGTATCCTCCATCTATCTTTTCATGGTTACAGCAGGCCCTTGAGCGTACAGGTGTTACAAACAAAGGATCTATTACGGCACTTTATACTGTATTGATGGAAGGTGGCGATATTAACGACCCTGTTGTTGATACTGTCCGTGGAATTGTTGATGGGCACGTCTTTCTAAACCGTAAAATTGCAGAAATGAATCATTATCCGGCAATTGATGTTCTTGGCAGCATAAGCCGTCTTTTCCCTGAGATTACGACAAATCAACACCAGGAAGCAGCATCAAAAATGAGAAGAATACTTGCTACCTATCGTGAAAATAAAGATCTGGTTGATGTTGGAATGTATCAGGCCGGGACTAATCCTAAGCTGGATTTAACTCTTCAATATATCGACAAGGTTAATGCATTTCTACAACAAAGAATCAGTGATTCGGTTAATATGGAAAATACTATTCAAACCTGCATTGATATGATGAAAGGCGTGGACATTTAAAAAATTATCCTTAAAATTTTAAATAAAGGTATCTGATGTCTCCATTTGAATACAGATTAGAAAAAGTTCTGACCTACAGAAAAAACAAGAAAGAAGAGCAACTGCAACGGGTAATCAAAGCCCAGCAAGAAGTTGCCAGAATACAGGGTGAAATTGATAAAAATAAAAGTACTATTATGACCCTGCGGCAAAATATGCCTAATGCACACCACACAATGCTTGAAAGCTACGATGCCTATATTAAACACATCTATAAGGTTATTGATCAGCTTGAAGAAGAAAAAATGAGGGCAATTAGAAAACTCGAAGAAGAGAAAAGAATACTTGCTGAGCTTGAAAAAAGCATTAAAGCACTGGAAAAACACAGAGAAAAGAAACTCGAAGAATGGGAAGAAGAGCAAAGACAGATTGAAATGAAAATACTTGATGAAGTCGGCGCACAGAAACATTTTGCCAAAATGCTGGAAAAAAAAGAAGACGAAGCTCTTGAAGAACTGATGGAAGAAGATTATTAAACGTCTATACACCACACAAGAGAGGAATATTATGAACTCAGATAAGGTTAACCTTGATAAGACTGTGATTGATATTAAGACTGATCCGTCAAACCAGGCAAGGCAACCAGTTATCCTGCATACCGGTATATCTTTTCTTGACCTGCTTAATGAACAATTAAGTTTTAGAAGCTCTATCCCTGTTTCAATAAGTACAAATGATAGTTCAGAACAGAAATCATCCGGCCAGGCTGTAGAAACAACAACAAAACAAAAGGATGAAAACCCTGCAACCCATAACAAAAATGATTATTTAATGACAATAAATACTGAAAAAGCTATTATTGGTAGAGATGATGATTTTGAAGACAGTTATTTGACAATTGATTTAAAAAAACTTTCACCCGATGACCTTAAAAATATTGCTAACCTGCTCGGGCAACAGGGACAAATAATAAATATCAACCAAATTAATGGTTTTAATCATATCAACCTGAACTATAATGGAACTGTGCCAAATTACCAGATGATGAATTTTTCTCGAAATCTCTCTGAAATGCTGAATAAAGCTTATAAAACCAACCGCCCGGTACGTATTGATTTTGAAAACAAATCATCCGTAATTATTAAAATAGACCGGGAAGGCAAATTATCTGCACAGTTTTTAAGCTCTGACAAAGTAATGGAAATGCTTTTAAGGGATAACCTTTATCAACTGAGGGCAAAATTCGAAGAAGAAGGACTTCCATTTAATGATTTAAGCTATAAAAACGAATCAGACAATGACGAACATCAGAAAAGAAAAGAAGAGGAAGATAAATAAAAAGGGGAAAATCGCATGCAAGATTCCTTTATTACCGCAATTAACTCTGAAAAGGCCGCATTAGGCTGGTTTGAACTGTTAACAAAAAATATGTCTAACATCTATACACCTGGCTTCAGGGAAATACGTGGAAGTTTTCATAGCTTTCTAAATGGCATTGACCTCAATGAGCACGGTCATAAACAGGAACAAACAAAATCTGTGCCAGGTGTAGCCCCTGAAAACCTGTTTTTAGAAGGCAATGGCTTTTTTACAGTTCGTAAAAGTAATGGAGAACTTCTTTATACCAGATTGGGAGATTTCAAATGGGATGGCAACGGAACATATGTAACAAAAGACGGTTATAAAGTCCAGGGATATATTCTGGACAAATCAGGCAACATTATGAATAGTGGTTCAGCAGGCCCTGACCCTAACAACCCTAATATGCCAGATGGTGGCCCCGGAGAAATAGCCACTACAGACGTTACTATGTGGCTTGATCCGTCTAATGGTAAATATTTAGGCAAATATGATGAGTGGAAAATAGAAGGCAATGGCGTTGTTTATGGTAAAAACAAAGAAGGCAAAGTTAAAGATCCACTTTTTAAGCTTGCTATCGTGAACTTTCATAACCCTGAAGCAATGTCAATGCCAGAAGAAAACTATTTTTCTAAGAACGAAGCTTCCGGAGCTCCGGTTGCATCTAATGCTGAGACCCGGAGTGGCTTACTTGAAAAGTCTAATGTTGACTTTAGACAGAATATTCACCTGCTGCAACAGGCAAAGCTTCAGCTTCAGGTAACTAATAAGATCATTTCATCAAATAAAAAACTGCTTGAAGAGGCTTTAAGACTGATTGAATAGCGATTCAACCGAAATGTTTATTCTGGATTGCCACGTCGGGCTAAAAGCCCTCCTTGCAATGACAATAGTTTGTTGAAGGCCTGAATTAGTATGAAATAAAACTCTCTCAGGAGTGCACTAAGTGCACTCCGGTAGTTTTGCTCAATATTAGTTTCTTCTGTCTTCTTTAATACTGCTATAATAAACATTTCGGGTGAAAATTCTTTAAAGCTGTATCTATAGAGACCCATACAGGCAAATTAAGAATTAATCATCTTCAGGGGCATTCTCATGAAAAATGCCGCCACCGCATACTATCTCTATAATCTTTAGCAAAAACTCTCCCGGGGCTTCATCCTGCGGATAATAGATCTCTTTGTCTTCCAGAGGTTTGATTTTGATGATAGCAGGTTCAGAAAAGTTATGTGGAATATACATAGAGGCTATTTCGCAGCGCAAAATATCAGGAAATTCCTGATCCTGAATTTCAAGTGCTGCATCCTGAAAATCTCCGTTCAGGGCAATTATTCTTCCAGAAAACAGTGGTGGAGCATTTTCTCTGGCAAGAGCCTGGGGTTTTGTATTGTTGCGGGTAGTAAAACTGATACTGTGCCAGAGAATGTTCAGTATACCAACAGAACGATCAGCATCAATTTCATAAAAAACCTGCGCCGGATTCATTCCTCTTGTTTCTATTGACTTTTTAAGGCAACAGGCAACATTTTTAAGCTCATCAAGAAGGGTTTCAAACGCTCTGGTAGTATTTATAGCTGCATTGGAATAGTCACGATACTGGCTGTGCATGTGCGTTACGATAGAATTAACCCGCTCTTCAATTTCTGAAGGTAAATGATAATCATGTATGTCTGAATGTCTGTAATAGCCTTCACTCTGTGCGATTAAATTGATATGATTGGGGTTATTCAAGATTTTTACCCTTATTACCATATAGCCAACAAAAATATTTTACTCAATTATTTGTGAAATAAATAATAGGTAAACTTTGCTTAATGAAGACTGAGATCTTTGAATAATTTAAAAGTTCACAGATTCAAGAAATTAGTGTTCTGTAATCAGTAATTTCTTAATTAATCAGAGGTTCCGACTGATGATTAACTTGAAATGCAGGCTATAGTGTATTAATAATGCTGCCTCATTCCGGGTGAATTGTAGCCTGAACCTGGTATGATAAGCGGCGATGAATCCAGAGGGGTGTTTGGTACATACTGATATCTGTTGTCATAATAAGGGCTTGTTTGTGGTGGCGGGTTAAGATAGCCTTGATTGGGAGGGTAATAATTCTGTGGAGCATTATAGGGACTGCCATATGGGTTTAAATATTGTCCCTGAGTACTATAGTTATTTTGAAGGTTGTTTCTGTTACCATATATGAAGGGATTTACTTCAACAAATGTAGAAAAATTAAAATTTGAATCTTTTTCTTTTTTGATGGCATTTTGAATTTTATCAGGCGGAACAGTTTTTAAGACTGTTTGTCCGGTTTCTTCACAGTAAGGAATGCCGGTTATCAGCTTATTAGGATCCGGGTTGCAAAGCTCTTGTGCCAGAGAAGCAGGCATTAAACATATATATAATGCGATAAAACCTGATAATAACAGCTTTTTCATATATCTTACCCCCTGTTATTTTACAGTTTCTATTATAAGTATAACAATAACAGGAAAAAAATTGTTCCACTGTTTTGTTTATATTGGTTAAAATTTTCTATAATTGTATTATGAGAAGCTGTAGGGGGTGACACATTTGGAAGAAGATAAAATAAATAAAATTGTTGAAGATGATGATATAAACTACATTCATGATCAGGATGTTATTGATGATACCCTTTGCCCAAAGTGTATGAGAAAGATAACAGATGATAAAGAGTTCTGTGAGTGTGGATTTTATATTGAGGCCTTTAGAAAGTCTTCAAAATTTGCCTTTGTCTTCTTTATGATCGTTGTAGTTGCAATAGCAGGCGTTATTTTAATACGTACTGATTTGCTTTCTTCTTTAGGGATGAAGGCTGCAACAAAAATAACTAAAAAAGAGATAAGTTTTTCAGCATCACCGGTTATCCAGGTACAGGCACACCTCAAGGATGCAGGGCTTTATGCCTCCATTAGAGACATTTATCAGCAGGATTACAAAAATCCAAACATATTGATAGTTGTTATAAAGCCTGAGCGATGGCCTACAATGAACCAGAAACAGAAAGACTATATTTATAATACTATTTTAGACCTCTGGAAAGAGGCTTATAAGGGGGATGACCCTCAGGTCAGGTATGCAAATCCATCTTAGTGCTAATTCTCAGTCTACTCACACACTGTTGTCGTTATTTTTTAATTCTTACAGGGCAATATGCAACCCGGGGAGTGCCAGAGAACACTTTGATAATACCTGCAATGATTAAAGTTGTTATTAATAGTGACATCATTGACTCCTTCACAAATGGTGGCTTTAATTATGTATTCGGTGAAGGGTGAGATAACTTGAGGAACAGGGTTAAATATTTACATTTTGTAATGCTTTAGAGAGTGACTGATCAATGACAAAATGCAGGCATTGTTTAAATTAGAGAGAACAGATAAAGAACAGTGTCAAATATCTTCTGAATATTCAAATTCAAATTTATCTATAATAACCTGATCGCCTTCTTTTATCCCTGCCTGTATGAGTGCTTCAAAAACTCCCATAGATTTAAGTATATTTTGTAACCTGTAAACAGCCTGATTATTGGTTAAATCAGTCACATTTATAAGGCGTTTTATGCGTCCTCCATCCACTATGAAGGCTTTTTTGTGCCTGTATACATTGAATGAGCTGTCATCATGATCACAGGCAGCATGGTCTTCTTCTATGGGAACACTATACAGATTTTTGGGTATTGCTTTTAATCGTTCCATTACAAGGTTGATTACTTCTCTGGTGCCGGTATGTGTGGCAGCAGAGATGGCAAATACATATGTATTACGATCTTTAAGTTGCTTAAAGACGCTATCCACTTTTTCTTGTTCTGCTACATCAATTTTATTAATGACTGCAATCTGCTCAAGGGAAGCAAGATGATCGCTATAACGGGCAAGTTCTTTATTTATACGGTCAAAGTTACCTGCCGGGTCTTCCTCAAGTATATCCAGCATATGAATCAGAATACGGGTTCTCTCAACGTGCCTTAGAAACTGATATCCCAGTCCGGCACCTTCGCTGGCCCCTTCGATCAGGCCGGGTATGTCAGCAAGTACAATGCCATCTCCCTCGGGAGTTTTGACTACACCAAGGTTCGGCACAAGTGTAGTAAATGGATAATCTGCAATTTTGGGTTTTGCTGCACTGACAACAGATATGAAGGTTGATTTTCCGGCATTGGGCAAGCCTATAATGCCTGCGTCTGCTAATAATTTAAGCTCCAGTTCCAGTTCTCTTTCTATGCCAGCTTCTCCTGGTTCACAGAAATGGGGTGCCCGTCTTGTCGGAGTAGCAAAACTGGCATTTCCTCTGCCGCCCCTGCCACCTTCAGCAACTATGACTTGCTGGCCTTCTTCGGCTAAATCTGCAATTATGCTTCCTGAATCAGTATCTCTGACGATAGTGCCTGCCGGGACATTAATAACAAGATCTTTGCCGTTTTTTCCGTGACAGTTTTTTGGTTTGCCGTTTTCACCGTTATCAGCTGTATAGATTGACTTATACTTAAACTCTAGAAGGGTAGATATATTCTTATCTGCTCTGAGAATAACACTTCCGCCGGTACCACCATCGCCTCCTGCCGGCCCACCCCGTGGAACATACTTCTCACGACGCCAGGCTACTATTCCGTTGCCGCCATCGCCTGATTTAATTTTAATTTTTACAAGATCAATAAACATTTTTGCTCTTTTACGATACTATTAAAAAAGTTTGATACACCTTTCAATTTTAAAACACAAAATTATATTGTCGACAGTTTTAATTTTTTTTGCTAAAACGTTTATTTACCAGACATAGCCTTTAATTATGCCAGCAAAAATCTCAAAAACAGGCTATTTTATGTTTTATCCTCCGTTTAAAAGAAGATATGAGGGGGGTAAAGATCTTGCAGATGCTGAAAAACATTTTTTAGCAGGGGTTTCAGTTATAAAACCAGATGCTCTTAATATCTTTTTCTGGTATATGGTTATGTATGCTATTGTTACACTCTGCAGTGTGCTTTTTCTGGAAAGTTTTTATACGTATTCGCTGTATGAAACTCTTGCCAGCATACCTTTTTTGACTCAGGTATATGTTATAATTCTTATCAACGCTTTATTACCGTTTATTGTTTTCTTTAATTATAAGTCTTTTTTTGAAAAAATTACCTGGTATGCCTGTGTTATCCATTGCATAATCAATATTATAACAGGTCTATTTTTATCGTATCACTTCATACATCTTCTAACCATGGATTCATACGGGGCCAAAAGCTCGTTATATTTGATACTGGCATTGCTTATAATATTATCTATCCTTGCTATAAACTTAATTGCTATCTTCTATTTAAACTCTGGCCTTATAAAATTTCTTTTTAATGATAAAAGATTCAAGCTATTTCTTGAAAACAGTCGTATTAAATTTTTCTTGATTGCAGAGACTCTTCTTACTGAAGAGGTTAACCCCTCAAAAAAACCTGAAATACCTGAAAAAATTAAAGATTTAGCCATATCTGAAAATGATATGATAATAATTACTGATATTAATAAAGTGATAGATCTTTACTTAATGCTCAGTCCAGAGATAGATGATACCTCTAATACTACAGAAGAAAAACAATTATCAGAATTTAAAAAACAAATTGATCACTATACAAGGCTTATATCAAAAAAAATAGTTCAATCACTAGAAATGATGCGTGATACAGATATAATCTGTGATGATGAATTTGAAATGCTCAAAAAGCATTATACTGATATTGAAAATATAATGCTTGAATTCACCCTTAGAGCTACTCCAATTACAGCTGACATAAGAAAACCTTTTGCCAGAAAGGCATTTTCACCACCTGTGATAAAAGAAATTGATTTTTATAGAAATATTTATTATTTAATTCATAAATGGCTTAAAGATTCAGGCGAAAGGGTAGATGACTTTTTGTTTACCTGAAAATCTTCGGAGGAAAAAACAAAACGATGTTAAAACTCTTTGAGGTATTAAAATAAAGATTATGCCCTTTTTGTTCTTGTCAAAACTTTTTAATAACAATACTTCTTACGTAAAAGAGGGTATGGATTCAGTTGAAACTGATAATTATGCCAATAAAATTCTTGGATTTTATTATTATATACCTGATAAGCTTTTACAGCACAAAGAAAAAGCTGCTCATATACTGGTTTGTATACCGGGGCTTGGTGGCAACGGCCGTCAATTTGCAAGAAAAGAATTTAAAGAGTTCTGTGAAAAGCACTGTTTTATTCTGCTTGCACCCTGTTTTAATTTTGATAAAGAATATCTTCAAGAAGGCAAAAGCTACCAGTACCCGGCAGTCTGGTCAGGTAATGCACTGCTTTCAATGATAACAAACTTCCATCAGCAGGGGTATAAAACTGATAAACTATTCTTATTCGGTTTTTCAGCAGGGGCACAGTTCTCTTTAAGGTTTTCACTCTGGCAGCCGTCTTTGTGCTTAGCCTGTGCCGCTCATGGCAGCGGAGGAAAAATAGTACCTTATAAGTCCAATGCAGTAAAATATTTTATAAGTGTTGGCCAAAAAGATGAACCAAGAATTGACAATGCCTCAATATTCGTTCAGCAAGGGCTAAATCTGAATATGCATATTGAATTTAAGACATATGACTGTGGGCACAGGCTTATCAAAGATCAGGTTGATGACAGCATAAGTTTTTTTGAAAATATTATCCAGCAAATCAGTTCTTGATAAAGCCTTTAAAGCCAAAGCAGGCTATTCGCCGATAACTTTAATAAGCAATCTTTTTTTGCGCTGACCATCAAATTCAGCATAATAGACCTGTTGCCATGGTCCAAAATCAAGTTTGCCTTCTGTAACCGGAACAACAACCTGATGGTGAATCATAAGACTTTTTAAATGTGCGTCACCGTTTGTTTCTCCGGTGCGGTGGTGGCGATAGTCTTCTCTAAAGGGGGCAAGTTTTTCAAGCCATTCATCTATATCTGCTATGATACCGGGCTCTGCATCATTTACATATACCCCTGCTGTAATATGCATGGCTGATACTATGATCATGCCTTCTTTAATGCCGCTTTCTCTGAGGGCTTTTTCTACTTCTCCTGTGATATTGATGTATTCTCTCTGCTTTTTAGTACTAAACCATAGGTATTTAGTGTGTGATTTCATAAATTTCTCCTGTTCGATAGTTTAAATGCTTATTATGGTAAAACTTTAAAGATATTAAGGGTGCTGTTTTTGATTTTTGCTGGCATAATATTAACATGGTTTTGTCTGGTAAAAAAATACTGGTAGTCTTAAATTGCCTTTTGATGGCAACTTCGTATGATTAACAATTTTTTTATGAAGTTTAAAAAAATATTATTTTTTAATTAGGGGTAAAAATATTATATTATAATAATTTTAGATGCAGACAAAAGCTATATCCAGTGTTATTTAAGTATTAAACTAACATGGGTACCCCTTAAGGATTGCTATGATTGTAGCAACCCTAGAACATACTTCAAAATAGCTTTCGTTTATAAAGAAAGGAGGAATCTGTCATGAGGAGAATGTTACCAGGATTAAGTTCAACAACACTGCACCCAGTAGATCAACTTAGAAGACAGATAGACAGAATTTTTGAAGATGCTTTTGCTATGTCGTCAAAGAATACTGAACTTGAACAGGTTAACCGCTGGTATCCATCTGTTGATGCCTATGAAGAAGATGATAAATTTGTTGTCAAAGCTGCTTTACCGGGTGTTAAGAAAGAAGATATAAACATTGAAGTTGATGAAAACACCCTTTCAATATCAGGTGAAAGCAGGTATCAAAATGAAGTCAGACAGGAAAATCTGTATAAAAGCGAGATCAGCTACGGAAAGTTTGTCCGGTCATTCAGCCTGGGCAAAAACGTAGATTCTGAAAGGGTTAAAGCAAACTTTAAAGACGGCATATTAACTGTAGAACTGCCCAAGAAAGAAGATGAAAGGGCAAAACTCAAAAAAATCAAAATATCATAAACTTTTAAGATAATTATTGCTGGTGTTATTTTCCTGATTGTAAAATCTCTTTCTGAAGTGATATAGCCATATTTTAAAATTAGCATGGTTGTTTTATAGGCTATGATGGGGGCTGAGCCCCCTTTATTTGTTTTAAACTTTTGATTTTTGTGAGCTAAGTTTGTATAAACAAAAAAAAACCTCTTTTAAGGAGGTTCCATTTTCTCAAAATTTGGGGGGAATGAGAAAAATAAAATGTTTAAATGAAAGCTTATTTGAGTTTTTGAGTTTGTTTGTACGTTAATAAAGATAGCTGAAATTTTAAATTGCCTTAAATCTTATATTTGTTAAGGATTTTTTACAAAAACTTTATCAGCAAAATAAATAAATGGAACCCCCGACACTAATTTCTTGAATCTGAGAACTTTTAAGTTATACAAAGGCCCCAACTTTAATTAAGAATTATTTTTATTAAAATACAATGATTTTTTATCCGGCGTAATGTTATTGTAGTAAGCTATACGGCAATAAATATGTTTATACGCTCATTATATTGCTGCTTATACTATATTTATAATATGTAAATATTCTGGACATAACTGTTTCAATTAGGCCGTGTTAATAAGTGTAAAAAGTACAATTAAAATACTATCTTTCTAATTAATGATGCACTATGATAAATGCAATCTTAATCATAATAAATAATTAAACATATAACTCTCTACTTTGGACTCTTAACCTCTAAACACCTTTTAGAGGTTTATTTTTGGCTATTTCTAAGCTGTTAAAACCTCTCCTGCTGGCTTATGTTATTTCTGTTGTCTATTTAAGCTACACCTTATAGTGGTATCTTCAAAAATAAATTTATTTTAAAATGACTGTATGACAGATGATCAAAATAATAACGCCATCAATTATGACCACTTTAAACAGGAACTTGACGAAGTAAAACTTGCTTATAGCAACCTTCTTCACGATGTCTTAAGCTTTAATGAACTTATATCTAAGAAAGACAACACGTTTGACATTTTGACACTTGTTTTAAGACTGTCAATGTCAATTTTAGACTATCATGCGGGTGTTATCTCTAACTATGAAGGTAATGAGTTTAATATTATTCACTCAATTAACTTGAATGAAAACTATAAAGCTCTTATCAAAGATGATATTATCAATGGAACCTATAAAAACAGCCTCCAAAAGAAGCATGCTGAATTAATTACAGTGGATAGCGACCACACAAGGATTGTTGTCCCTATTATAACAAAACAATGCCCTTTTGGTATACTGGATCTCTATGTAAATAATCCAAAAAACAAAATTAAACAGCAAGATCTTGATTTGCTCTGGATTCTAGCCTCTATTGCCGCTATTGAGTATGAATCTGTTGAAATGAGTAATCGTTCAGAACTTCTATCACTTATGCTGGCCAGTCTTGAAAAAATTAATTCTGAAGATCAGCTTGATAACCTGCTCTATCTCATTTTAAATAATCTGAAACAAATTGTTCCAGCGTCAAGCTATTTGCTTATCTTAAGAGATAAACTACTGGAAGTAAGTGATAGTGAGCATTATTGCCTGCCTGAAATTCATTCGCTCGATGAAATATGTCTTCTCGTAGATGAAGCCATCAAAACAAGAAACACAATATTTGTTAAAAAACTTTCTCAGTCTAAAACCTGCCGTGATTGCACTGAAAGCTATATGCACAGAGATTGTGACGGAAGCCTTATGCTGGTTCCACTCTATAAAGGTGATCTAGGCTATGGAGTTATTAGTATCTTTGATAAAGATGAATATAGCAGTGTTTTTAGCCAGTATAACCGGCATATTATTGAAATATTTGCCAAACAGGCAACTATTGCTATTAATAATGCTATCCTGATTGATCAACAAAAAAAGACTAATATGAAACTGGCTCATACCAACGATGAACTTCAAAAAGCACATGACGAACTTAGCAGACGTAACAAAATATTGAATAAAGAAATCGAATCAGCAGGTGTTGTTCAATCTGCTATTCTTTCAAATATTGATGTGTCTGACAAAATAGATGTTTGCATTAAATATAGACCACATCATTCTATTGGAGGTGACTATTACGGAATTATCAACCTGGATGATCATCGTACACTTATCTTTATAGGAGATGTATCAGGTAAAGGAGTACCAGCAGCCATCACAAACGGGTTTCTTAAGAACGAATTCACCTTTGTAGTTAACAAACAAAATTTTGTCGGAAATATTACACCGGCAGCAGTACTTTCAGAGGTCAATAATTCAGCATACGATGTGTTTAAAGTAACAGAACAGTTCACTTCAGCCTGGTGCGGTATTATAGACAGTCAGAATAAAACACTCATCTATGCTTCAGCAGGTCATGACTACCCTCTTTTGATTGTTGATAGCATAAAATATCTGGATGACAACAACGGGCCGATTATGGGTCTTATGGAAGAACTTCAGTACAAAGATAAAGAACTTGATTTTAGTTCACCAGCCAGATTAATTCTTTATACTGACGGCATTACCGACCAGGAAACAAAAACAGGCAAACGTCTTGGCAGACAATGGCTTCTGGATGAAGCAGTTAAACTTAAAGAAGCTCCACCAGATAAACTTTCAAATACTATATTTGATAAGGTTATTACCCTTTCTGCCGGGGTAGAACAGCACGATGATATACTCTTGATTTGTGTGGGACTGAAACACTAAAAAAAAGTATACATATGTATACTTTTACTTGGTATCTCTCTCCTCACAATATAAACTTTTAATCAGATACTACTTCTATAAGGGTGCTGAAACTGAGAAGTTGCTAAAAAAAATACCGAGTTTTAACAAAACTTAATTTCCTGACAAGCTTTATATGTTAGGTCTCTATTATAGCTATTGCCGTTTATAAAGGCTTTTAAAGCTTATGTTAAATATCTAATGGATTTGTAAAAATTAATATCTGAACCTCTCTGAACATAAGTGTTCCGGGGTTTTCTTTAGAGGTGCCGGTTATTTGTTTTCTCAGTCGTCAGAGGCTTTGCCTGATTTTCAAAGATTTGTGATAGTATGATGAAAACAATTAATCGGTCAATAATTTGTATTTATTTGTACACTATGAAAAATTATGAATATCCGGGTGCGGTTCATATTCACTCAACATTTTCAGATGGAACACTGTCAATTGATGACATCATTAAAGAAGCCCGGAAAGAAGATCTCCGGTGGATCATCATAACAGATCATAACACTATAGAAGGCCTTGAAAAAGGTTGTGAGGGTTTTTATGGAAACCTTTGTGTTCTGGTTGGAACAGAAATAAGCCCACATAACCGTAACCATTATCTGGCCTTTGATGTAAAAAGCAATATAAGCCAGGAGTTACCCCCCGAAAAGTTCATACAGAAAGTTAATGAGCAGGGTGGGTTTGGCTTTATCGCTCATCCTGATGAATCAACGGAGAGAAAAAATCACTATCCGCCTTTACGCTGGGAAAACTGGGATATTAACGGCTTTCAAGGCATTGAAATATGGAACTATATGTCTGATTGGGTTGATACACTTACCGAAGAAAATAAGTTTAAGATGTTTTTCCAGCCTGAAAAATACTTGCAGGGCCCTACAGTAAAGGTCATGCAATGGTGGGATGATCTTAACTCCAGAAACTGCAACATTGTACCGGCACTCATCGGCCTTGATGTGCACCAGTTTTTATATAACTTTATGGGACTAAAACTTAGAATATTCCCTTACGGAAGAATGTTTAAAACACTCAAAAATTATATTCAGATAGATGATTGCCTTTCCACTGATTTTGAAACGGCTAAAAAACAAATCTATACAGCACTTAGAGCTGGTAATAATATAATGATCAATGAATATCTGGGTAAAGGTAATGGTGTTATATTTACTGTAAGCAAAATTAACCCTGACCATTCTATAACAAAGATTACGGTAGGAGAATCTCTGACTGTTAGCGATGAGTTTACACTTGATATACAAACACCTTCGGTATGCAATATCAAACTATTTTGTAATGGAGAGGTTATTGAAGAACAGGTAACTGATAGAATCAAATTAAAATGCAAAGAACCCGGAACATACAGGTTTGAAGCATTCAAAAACAATCAGCACTGGATTATTACCAACCCTGTAAAAGTCCTCAAAGAAAATGATTGAGAAACTTATTAAGATAGTATTTGACTTTATAGACTACGTTATTGCCCGTCAGGTGCCTTCAAAGCTGGGCTACGGGCACCAGATTGATTCTCCAAAAGTCTTTGATCAAAATACTTTTTTTATTACCTCAAATATTGAAAATATGAAAACTACGCTAAAAATAGCTGAACTGGCGGCAGGCCGGGGTGCACTAGCAATGAAAATACTGGAAATGCCGCATGTTGAGTATTATCTTGCCTGTGATATTGATCCAGCAGGTCTTGAGGTATTGCAAAAGAGAATTAAAGCCAGAGAATATGCATCCCGGCTTGAAACAAGGGTTATGAATTGCCTTGATCCACAGGCATTGCCCGAAACTTATTTCCATATAGTAATTGCAGACAAGTTTTTACATTTGCTGTCTGATGAAGAAATAGAACAGGTGTTCAGCTTAGCTAACAGATTGCTTCAACCTGGCGGCATATTCTTTGTTTCTTCTGCATCAGTAACCAATTTCGTCTATGAAAGAACAGAACCCGGAACAGGTCATGAGCTTTATAGAAAACTTAAAAGCGATATGATGACTCGTCTGTGGTACAACATAAATAAACCCTACGTTTTCTTTATTACAGAAGAGTATATTCAGGAAATAGCAGCAAAAACAGGGTTTATTTACAAACAGGAAGCTGTTTACAATAATAAGGAAAATTATTTAACGGTAGCACTATGCAAGAAATAAGCTATAAACCACCCGGCATAGTACTTGATAAGCTTTTTACAATGCATGCCCCGCCTGGTTTTCATCCCGAATCACCCTCTCGTATTGAAAGCCTGATAAAATTTTTTGAACAATGCCAGCCAGAGGTTGTTTATTATCCAATGGAGAAGGCTGAACGCTCTGACCTAATGATGGTTCACACAGAAGAGCATATATCTTATGTGGAATCACGTCATAAGCAGGCTCTTAAAACAGGCAGAGCTTCTATTGATCCTGATACATGGGTGTCTCCTGATTCACTGGAGTGTGTTTATTATTCTATCGGCAGCATTTTTAATCTGGCTGATGCCCTGTTTAAAAAAGAAATCAACTCTGCTTTTGCCATGGTTCGTCCACCTGGCCATCATGCACTAACTTACAAGTCAAAGGGCTTCTGTTTATTTAATAATATTGCTCTTCTTGCCAGGTATATCCTGAATAACTATTCAGTGAAAAGAATTGCTATAGTTGACTTTGATGTTCATCATGGCAACGGAACCCAGCAAGTATTTTACCATTGTAAAGAAGTTTTAACAATATCTCTTCACCAGTACCCTTTTTGGCCACCTAGGTCTGGATGGTATGATGAAACAGGGCAGGGTAAGGGTTCAGGATACAATATAAATATCCCTTTAGTAGCAGGTTCAGGAGATAATGATTATTATTTAGCCTTCAATGAAGTTGTTTTACCGGCATTGAATCAATTTGAGCCTGAATTTATTATATTTGCTGCCGGGTATGATGCTCATAGGGCTGATCCTGTAGGAGATCTTAACCTTAGTTCTGCTATGTATGGCAGCTTAATACAGATGGTAGCAAATCTTGATCGAAGTATACCCCTGTTTTGTCACCTTGAAGGCGGATATGATAACGCTGCTATGTTTGAATCCATATTGTTTTCCTTAAATGCGCTTCATAATAAAACGGATGCAGCAGATGCCGCACCCTTTTCTGACGTATCAGATTCAATAGTGTTAGTAAACAACGATTTTTTTAATAAGACTAAAGAGGTTATTTCTAGCTACTGGCAAATCTATTGAAAAAATTAAAGCGGTTATTCTTGATAGGGCTTGTTTGATGGGATGCTTTAAACTTCTCTGTTTTGCCGTCTGGTGAGAGTATAAACTGTTTCTCATAGTCATAATCGCCTGAGTAGGTTTCTTTGACAACAGCATTACCGCTTTTTTTGTCCTGTGCAATTATTTTAAGATCTCTATAATAGCTTTTACCTGATCTGGTAACAAACCCGTAAGAACCTTCAGCGATAAAGCTGAGCTGTTCCTGGGTTAACTTAAACCCTCTGCTGACGAAATGCTCTCCTGTATTTGAATTCATTACTGTACCCTCCCCCGTTGTAGATACATTTAGGGTTTTACTACCTTGATTACATCAGAACATACTGTTGAAAAGATTTATTAGACCTGGCCTGATTTAATTTTATCAAAAATGACCATCTTCTCTTGTTTATAGCATGTTTGAGATGTGGCTGCAATAAAATTACCATCTTGAGGGTAAAATGCAGTTTCATTTCTTAAAAAACTTCTTGTAGCCTTTAAAATCAGAATAAACTTTTGAATGAATCGACAAAAAATTTTTACCCCCCAGCTAAATTATATTGTAAAGCATAATATTAAAAATGTCCAGAGCCCAATTTAGTCATAGTATTACAGGAAACAATAAGTGTATATTTGACATTTACCTCTTATATTGGTGTAATTAGTTCTTTTAATTAAGCTTCAAACTGCTATCTTGGAGTCTGGTAGATGCTGAAGGCTGGAAATAATGACTGATATATCATTCAACAGACTAAAACCCCTTTAATAAAGGTATGTTAAGGAAATCTATGGAGAAAAAGCCGGGGAAGATAGTCTAATTTGAAATGTATGTTGAAAATGGCCAGCAATCGTGATTATTATCACGATTAAGCGATTTTTATTTACACTATTTCAGCTGACAACTGTAATAGCAAATTACTACGGTTGTGGAATCCGGGCCTATTGCCTGTGGTATATTTTTTTCTCTTTTGTAAAAGCGTCAATAACATACCCTTCTTTGATTATGTATTTTCCTCCCTTATCAAAATATTTTAAATAAAAGCCTTTGATAATAATTGGGTGCTGATAGCCATATATGTCAATAATTTTACCGTTTTCAATATGCCATTTTCCATCTTTTTTTTCAACTACGGCATAGCCTTTAGCATTTTCTTTAAAGACTTTATTGTCTTCGTCAAGCCCGGTATCTTCATTTACAGCAATATCAATTTTATCACCGGGTTTCAGGGTGTTGAGTTCAACTGTTTCTGCAAACTTGATGGGTATGTGAAACTCTTCATAGATAACAATCTGGTCATCTTCTTTGTCATAAGCAGCTACTGGCAGTGCAAAGACAACCAACATTAAAACTGAAAAAACGAGACGTATCATAGCATATCCTCCTGTATGACTGATGGTAGACTTTTAGTATGAATTATCATAGCATGCTACGGGTTGATTTTCGCCGGTAATTTTACTGTAGCAACAATGGTTGCTCACAAAGCATTTTAATTTTCAGTTTATCTACCCGACTGTATAACAGGTTTTTGTTTTGAGTTATACACGCTTTTTTTGTGTTACACTGGCGAGATTAAACCTTATTATTCGTCTGTATTTAGATATATTAAACTATGGAGGATCTTACTATGGCTCACGAAATCGATTATCAACTTGTTGGAGATGATATGCAGGCTGTTATTATAGGACTTGATCCAGGAGAAGCTGTCATGGCAGAAGCAGGAGCCATGATGTTCATGACAGATGGTGTCGAAATGGAAACTAAAACAGCTACAAAAGATGGACAGGGTCTAGGGCAGGCTCTTCTAGGCGGTTTACAAAGAGCAATTACAGGCGAAAGCTTCTTTATAACGGCTTTTACATATAAAGGATCTCAAAAAGGCAAAGTAGCTTTCTCTGCGCCCTATCCGGGTAAGATTATACCTGTTGACCTCTCAAAAAGTGATCTGCTCTGTCAGAAAGATGCTTACCTATGCTCAGCCTGGGGAATCGATATCAGTATAGCCTTTACTAAAAAGCTTGGTGCCGGCATTTTTGGAGGAGAAGGCTTTATATTACAGAAGTTAAGCGGAGATGGTCTTGCATTTATACACGCCGGTGGAACTGTTATCAGAAAAGGACTGGCAGCAGGTGAAACACTTAAAGTGGATACCGGTTGTCTGGTTGCCTTTGAACCTACAGTAGATTATGATATTAACTTTGTTGGAGGTTTTAAAAATGCTCTATTTGGTGGAGAAGGCTTATTTTTTGCTACTTTAAGAGGTCCCGGTAATGTATATCTTCAAACACTGCCTTTCTCTAGAGTTGCCGATAGAATTATAACAGCTTCAAGACGCTCAGAAGGCGAAGTAAGAAGAGGCTCAGAGATTTCAGGTGTCCTGGGTGATATTATCTCAGGCAGATAAGACACCTTTCCTGTAAAAAGCCTTGAGGTTACTGCAATTAGTGTAGTCAGTTTTTGAAATGATGTTTAAAACAAATACTTATGTATTGGTTAGTATATGCTATCAACCCCATCTATCACCTGTTTATTTGAATATTTTCGAAAATAAGAATTACATTTATTAACCTAAAGTTTTTTCGAATCAAACCGATAATGATTAATGTAAGCGAATGAATCCTCCTCCCCTTAAAGATTTGCCTTGTAAAAGGCGATTTTTTTTGTTAAAGAATCTATCAGGGTAACTATTAGACTATTACCAGCTTTCAGGTATTTCGGGCGGGGTTTCAAATATTTTAGGCTGTTTTCCCAGTAAAATGCTTCTGCCTGTTAATAGAAAGTTGCCATCTGGCAAGCCTGTTAAGGTTTTAAAAAACATGTCAGCCTTGAATGAAGCAACTTTATTTAATTCGGCGTCATACAAATCGATGTACTTGTTGCCATCTCTGATTGCTATAAACCTGTCATCTTCGAGCTGAATAATACTTTCGACCTCTTTTTCTTTTAAATAGAGTGTTTTATAGCTCAGCTCTTCGGGGTTTATAATGTAAACACGTTTCTTATCACTTGCACGGCCAACAATAGAGTTATTATTACCCCGTGAAAGTTTTCCTACCTGTACAGTTTGCTCATTTAAGACCTTGTTTTTTCTGTTAATTAAATAAATATTATCAAAATCGTTAATGATTATTTTTTCATTATTGAGTATAAAAGCATCAAGTATGGTTTTATTTTCAGTCAGGTATTCTTTTAAGGTCTTGCCTGTCTGGCTGTATTCTGCTAGTTTTCTTGAATCGAGTATTAGTCTCTTGTTGTTTTCAAGCTCTCCAACTGAAAAGGTATCAATTGAAATCAGGGTTCTTAACACTTTATTGGATGGATGAGGTTCAATTTCCTGGCAATAATCAATGGTGCCAGTAAGAAAATTGTTATTAGAAAGTTTTATTGCGCTTCTTGGTTCGTTATTATACAGGGCATAACTCTTTAGTTTCAGCTGTGGAGTAAATTCAGCAACAAAAAATGTTTCATGCACTTGTCTGAACTGCACAGGAAGAACAAAGTTTACTATCAATATTAAATATACAGGCCATACACTGATATGAAACATTAAAACTCCATTATATAAGAAAAAATATTACCGTTAATATTCCTTAAAGCCTTTGCTGAAGGCTGATATTGTGCCAGTTCGCTTTCACTAACAATCATAAGTATGTTTGTACCAAAAAAGTCTTTTATGCTTTCTCTTTCTATGTTATCAGCATATAGACTGTTTCTAATCATTTCTACATTAAATGGAAGCTTTTTTGTTTTTTGATAATCGTTCAAATTAATAGCATTTTCACTGGAAAAAAAATAAAGAAGATAGTCTTTAGCCATCCATATCTGGTTAGAAACCAGTACTTTTTTGTATTTATGGTGATTTTCAAGTATATAACATGCTATTTGATCTCTATTAGTGTTTAAGACATGGCTGTAGTTGTTTTTATAGTCGCTGTGATAGCTTTTATAGTATGTAATGAATGGTTTTGCCATCGAAAAAAGAATTATAAGGGTTATAATTGATACAAGGGATGCTTTAATAGCGTTATGGTTTATTTTGGAGAACAGAGATATTATAAAATAAGCTCCGCAGCCTGAAAGAATAGAAAAAACACTGTACATATAAGAGTTATGAGTTCCATCAGGCAGGACCCACATCAAAGTAGAAGGAATACCAGCACATAAAAGAGCTATAAATAAGAGCCTGTAGTGAATGTCTTTAAATTTGATTATTGAAAAAGCTATTCCGGCAGGTATAAGGATGACACCTGCAACTGAAAGAAAACCATAACCGGGTATAAGATTAAGAATATGCCCGTCTCCTTCAAAAAAAAGGAATGAAGGCATATAGCAAGTGTAGTAATTGTAAAACATTAAAAGCATTTTCTTGATAAATAATGGTAAATCTATTATTAATAAGTCAATAACAGGTAATCGTTCATAGATTAAGTTGTTAATATGAAACATATCTTTATTGAAAATCAGGGCATGCTTTGTATAACTGGCATTAGAAAATTTATTAAGCATTAAAGCTTCAGGTATAAAGACTAATAAAGCGAAAAGTATCATCAGAAGACCTGATTTTTTAGACAATATTAGATCTTTACAGGTGTTAAATTTTTGAATAACAACAGGTATTAAAGTAATACAGGCTAAAAATACAAAGCTAACCATAAATATCCGGGAAGGAACATATGAATACCATGCCAGTACAAAGCATAAAAATGCCGGAAAGCTGAAAATATACTTGTTTTTCTTTATAGCCAGCATGGTAAAAAGAATATACCCCAGAAAAAAAGTATTAAAAGACGTTAATTCAAAGGCCATTCTATGTATATGAAAGTATCCAGGGCTTAAGACCATAAATAATGTTGCAAAAATGGCAGCAGTAAGATTGAAAGCATAACGTGTGACTAAAAAAAGCATAATTGAAGCCATTACAGCAAATAAAATACCTGTAAGCTTTGTTGTATAAATACTGAGCCCTAAAAACTTGGTTACAATTGCAGAAGCATAGATAAATACAGGAGGTCTGAAGATAAAATCGTTGTGATAGTTAAAATAAAGTGGCATAGATTGACCGTTACTGTCTTTCAAGCTAACAGCAATATTATATGCTTCAAAGCCAATAGCTGCTTCATCAGGCCAGAAAGCAAACCCTGTTTCGTCAAGACGCCAGTTATAAAGCATAAATACAGCAATTGCAAAAAATACCAGCAATATGCCATAAAAGGTTATTTTCATACAGGCAGGCTCACAGAATTTAGTTGTTATTTGCCTGATTATCATTGAAAATCCTTTTTGATTCATCATTATCAGTGTATAAAAAGAGCGAACAAAAAGCTATAAAAATGACCTGTGAATAACTTAAAAATTTTTCGATTTTCAAAACACGTGCAATGACTGGCACCTGACCCCATAAAGGGGGGCTATCCCTTTCGCCTGCAGAGCGGCTATCCCCCGGGGTATTGAGTGATTTCTTGTGATCTTTCTCAGCAATTGTTTGCCTGCTCGTTCAATCCATATTTTTACTTTTAAAATTTTTGAAAATTGAAAGCAAAAAATCTATTGTAATAATTATGCATTAGTCTTAAAAATTTAACGATTGACGATATAAAAATTGTGCTTCAATAAGCATGAGATCTTTAATGCTGCTATAATCAACGTCATCAGTAATTTGATTTCAAAAGATACAGGGCTGGAACCTGCGTAATCATGATGTTTATTATTGTTATGAAAAAAATTTTGAGGAAAATTCTGTTCATTTTACAATGAATCCGTGGCAAATCAGTATAAAACAAATTCTTAGTGCAGGGAGAATACTTTATGAATATTATCATCAAAAATGGCATACTGGTTACAGGGACAGATACCTTTAAAGCTGATATTGCTATAAATAATGGGAAAATAACCACTATTTCAGATGAACTTACTGAAAAGGCAGATAAAATCATAGATGCGACAGGTAAATTTGTTTTTCCCGGCTTTATAGATGCTCATACACACCTTGAATTGCCTGTCAGAGAATTCTTTTCAGTAGATGATTTTTACACTGGCACTCTGGCAGCAGCTGCAGGAGGTACAACCTGTATCGTTGATTATATTGTACCTTTTAGAGGTCAAACACTTAAAGATGCTTTTAAACTGTGGGTTAATAAAGCAAATAACAAATCTGTTATCGATTATGGCTTTCATATGACTATCTCTGATCCTGAAGAGTCTATTTTTGAAGAAATAAAAGATTTGCCAGACATGGGGGTTACTTCAATAAAATGTTTTACTGCTTATAAGGGTAACTACATGCTCACAGATGACCAGATTTACAGGGTTTTTGAACTCTCTAAGGCCAGTGATATTCTAGTTTCTATGCACTGTGAAAATGGCTATTTGCTTGATTACTTCGTAAAGAAATTTTTAAAAGAAGGTAAAAAACATCCGGTTTATCATTCACAGACAAGACCTCCTTTTGTAGAGTCTGATTCAATTCAGCACGCTATAGACATAGCTGATTTTGCAAACATACCAATATTTATTGCCCACCTGAGTACGGCTGAGGGTTTAAAAACAATTCAAAAAGCCCGCTTTAAAAACAAAAAAGTTTTTGTTGAAACCTGCCCGCAATACCTTCTTCTTGATGATAGTCTTTATGATCAGGATGCGTATGAGGCAGCAAAATACATATGCAGCCCTCCACTAAGACCTGCAAAAGGGCTCAAACATCTCTGGAATGCACTCCTTAACGGCGAGATTGATGTTTTTGCTACTGACCATTGCCCTTTTAATGCCGGTATAGAAAGAAAAAACAATCTTGATGACTTCTCCAGAATACCTAACGGTCTGCCGGGTATTGAAGACAGAGTTAACCTTCTTTTTTCTGAAGGAGTCAAAAAAAGAAAACTGTCTTTAAATCGCTTTGTTAATCTTGTTTCTTCTACACCGGCAAAGATCTTCGGGCTTTATCCACAAAAAGGATCTCTCAATACAGGTTCAGATGCAGATATTGTTGTTTATGATCCTGATTGTAAGTGGGTTATTTCAGCCAATAATCACCACCAGAATGTAGACTATAACGCATATGAAGGCATAGAAGTTACAGGAAAACCCTATGTTGTTACATCTAGAGGTGAAATTATTGTTGAAAATGGTCAGATAACAGCATCAAAGGGTAGAGGCAAATATATTTACCGACAAAAATCAACTGTATACAACTAATTATCTTCTGATTATTCTATTTCTGAAAGGGTTTCATGGAAATAATCAACACAATAATAATTGCTTTATGGCTTATGTTGCCAGCTTTTCTGGCAAACATGGCTCCGGCTATTATCACTCATATTTCTGGCACAGGCAAACCCCTCGATGGTGGCAAATACATAGGCAATAACCGTATTCTGGGTGACGGCAAAACTATTAGAGGCTTAATTGCAGGTATAATAACAGGTATTACAATGGCTTTGATACAAAACATGCTGGCCGAATACCTTAATATGCCTCTGTTTTCTATTATAGCAATGATAACACTCCCACTGGGTACTCTTTCAGGTGACATTGCTGGCAGCTTTATCAAACGACGTATTAATATCGAAAGAGGCAAAGCTCTGCCGCTGGTTGATCAACTTGATTTTGTAACAGGAGCCTGGTTATTTACCTTAATATTTGATTATAAGTGGTTTATTAATTATTTTACTTTGCCTATAATAATTGCCATAATAATAATTACACCGCTTTTCCACTGGTTATTTAATATCATTGGTTATAAACTTGGTGTCTGTAAAGAACCCTGGTAATGGAGTAAAAAGATGGACTATAAAGAAGCTAAACCCGGCAGGATATTTGTTGCAAGGTTTGACGACTCAGAAGACCTTCTTGAGGGACTGAAAACTATCATCAAAAAAGAAAATATCAAAGCTGGCCTTATTCATCTGATGGGAGCTGTATCAAAAAGTAAACTGGTACTTGGCCCTGAAGAGAAAGCTTATCCTCCGTCACCATCATGGTGGGAATTTGACGATGCACGTGAAGTTCTGGGCCTGGCTATATTTGCCCGGGAAAATGATGAACCTAAAATACACCTGCACTCAGGTGTAGGACACTACAGTGAATCTAAAATTGGCTGCATCAGAGAACAATGCGAAGTCTATCTTACCATAGAGGCTGTAATACAGGAAATAACAGGAGCTAATATTACAAGAGAACATGATAGTCGTTATAATGCAAGTCTTTTAAGTATAAAATGATTTTAAATATTGATTATCCACCTTATATGGCTAATTTAAACTTCGTTGCCAGTATCGTTCTGATAACTGTGGCATGTTATTATTTCAACATTCAAAAACTACCTAAAAAGGCTAAATACATTTTTACAGCAATTTGTATTCTTATTTTAATGCTTATTCCTGTGCCTTACTTCATGGAAGATCGAAATTTTGGTGCTATACCTATCGGTTATAATGACTTCAGAGCTTATATTCCTTTTACTCTTGTTTTTTTAATTATTATTTTGCTGAAATTCTTTTCTATTCAGTTTGAAATTATTCAGCAAAAGCGAGAAATACCGCCTTTAAAGTTTGTATTGTTATTTATGTTTGTCTTGCCTCACTATGTCTATAATTACCCTGTTGAGGGCCCAAAAGATATTAACAGGGATAAAAATAGATCTAAAAACCTCAAAAGAGCCTGTCTTTTAATCTTTCAGATATTTGTCTCCTGGTTTTTGCTGAACTGTATATTTAATTTTATAAGACTACCTCAAGACCTTTTTGTAACAATGTTTAAAGGACACTGGGCTTTACCTATTATCATCGGTGTAGGCTTTACAGTTGTTCTCGTCGGTATCTGGACTTCTGCATTATTGTCTCTGGCTTCTTCATTTTACAATATCCTGGGTGGATACAAGTTCATGTACTATCAGGATAAGGCTTTTCTTGCTACTTCTATTGGTGAATTCTGGAGACGCTGGAATCTATGGGGTAATGAATGGTTTTTTACTTATCTTTACAAGCCTTTAAGAAGAAAATTTAAGTTATCAGCAAGTATGGCAAACATTATCATTTTTACTTTTTCTGCTTTAATACATGCTTATGTTGTTTTGCTCTTTCAACCTGAATATGCCTGGCTGATATTCTTTGTATTCTTTATCAATGGAGTTGCTGTTAATCTTGAAGCTGCTGCTGCAAAACGTTTTCCACTACTGTCAAAAACACCTGTCTCTATTAAGTTTATATTGACAACAATTTTTGTCGTTATAAGCCTTGGTTTAATTGGTCTTTGCTTTAGTTAAATATCCGGATACACTTAATATTAAAGCTCTTTAACCTTATTGAATGATCCTTGAAAAAGACCTTGAAAAGTTATTATTGTATTTATCAAATATCTATTTTAAACTAATTAAAATTTGATACATTACTATAATGATTTTTACCTGTGTTTCGATTTTCAAACAATATAAATTTAAGATATGGGTTGAATGAGCAAGCCAGGCTTGCGAGTGAAACCTTTTGCATTCCTTTAGGGCGGGTGGGATCCGGGGTTGAAAATCGAAAAAAATTCAGATTCTGCAATGAACTTTATTAACAAATTTGAATTTAAATATGGAATATTATTTGAAAACGAACACTCTATAAAAATAAATTACTGATAATTAGTGGGATTCATTAAAAAACGAGGTAACAGCTGTGAAGAAAGTTTTTTGGCCATTTATTTTATCATTATTGGTTATTATTTTGATTTTTGGTGGCTATTCACTTGCAAAAGATCGTCCGCCAATTGATTTTACAGACAGACCCCTGAAGTTATGGGTGCCTTATGACCCGAAAAACCCAGGTAATATCGACAATATGCAACACAATTTCATATTTATCGATAAAAAAGACCTTCAAGAAATTGAAGATGCCAAAAACCCGACCAAAACTAAATCTGATGATCCGCCTGTAAACTATCAAATGTCTTCTGCAACCTATTATGCAAACATCAAAGATGACTATATTAATATTTCAGGCGTTTATAACATAAGCAAACTCGATGATGAATGGACTTTAATACCTGTAATATCTGATCAGGTCGCCATTTCTTCCTCAAAACTTAATGATCAGCCAGCCTTTATGACTACCTTCAACTCCGGTCAGGATCTTTCAAAATTCAAAAATGCCTCTCAGGTTTCCCGTGGTTACTATTATCTTGCACTTAAAGAAAAGGGTATCCACAGACTAAAAGTAGATTTATCAACAAAACTTCTCAAAGATCCTTCTGTAAACACTAAATCTTTTAACTTTTTACTTCCTAATATACCTATTGTAAGTCTTCATTGTGTTGTAAACCAGAAAAACCTTGATTTTACAGTGCCTAACGCTACCTCTATTGCATCAAAAAACGTTGATGAAGGATCAAAGCTTTTTGCATCCTTCCCTCCCGTCAACCAGATAGAAGTTAAATGGAACCCTAAAAGTACAATCATTACAGAAAAAGATGATGACAAAACTAAATTGCCTCCTTCTATTACAGCTGTTACCTATAACAAAATTGAACTTGGCAGAGGAACACTAAAAGGTAGATATACCGTTAATATTGACATTAGACACGCAGCAGTAAATCATTTTGATTTCTTTATTCCTGAAGAAGTTGAAATTGATAGCATTACAGCAAATAATAACGTTGAAGTTATTGATCCATCGCCTGAAGTAAATAAAGATGGTATTTTGCCTGTTGATTTAACATCTCCCGTAGAAGGAAATCTTTCTCTTGTAATCAATTACAGAAAAAATTTCGACGGAACATCTTTTATTACTAAAATACCTGCTATTACACTGGCTAATAAAAACATTGATCGTGAAACAGGCTTTGTCGGTATAGCCGAAACGACTAACATTGAAACAAATATTACAGAAACAGATGAGAACAAAAACTATACTGAAATAGATTCAAAAGAACTTACCGGGCCACTTTCAGGTATGAACGCTTCTATCGCATTCAAATATCAGAAAAACAAAAGCAATGTCGTTGATTCACCCTACGATATTACTATTGATGTCATCAGGCACGAAGATGTAGCTGTTTATGAAGCTACTATTAATTCACTGGTTATTAATTCTGTTATGAATGAAGATGGTCAGGTCTTCTCAAAAGCAGTTTTTCAGATCAGAAATACCAGAAAACAGTTTCTTGAAGTTACTCTTCCTGATAAAGCTGACATATGGAGCGTTTATGTTGATAATAAGTCTGTAAAGCCTGCCCTTCTTGATAAAGAGAAAAATATTTATTCTATTCCTCTCTCAAAATCTTCTGATTCAGAAGCAGGTGGTAAGGCTTTCCCTGTTGAAATAGTTTATTTCGTGGATAAAAAGTTCAATCTTAAAAACCAGACACTTAAATTGATTGAAAAACCACTCAATATAATCAAAGGTAGCCTGGGTTTCACCAGCATAAAAGCTATTTCTGCCGAACTTGACTCAAATTCGGTCAAATGGAGAATTTATTTGCCTCACAAGAAAGACTTTTTACCGGTTGAACTTCTTTCTAACCTGCAAAAAGTTGAAAAACCTCATAAAAGGCACAAAAGTATCAGCACAATTAATGCTGTTATGCAAGAACCGGCTCAGATAGAGTATGAAGAAAATATGATAATGTCTGATGAACTTGCCAGCAGTGAAATGCAGCAAAAAGCTAAACTTGATATGGAACTAAAAAGGTCTCCTGCACCAGCCCCGCCCCCTATGAGTTCACGGGTTTCTGATTCTTATTATGACTATAAAATAAAAGGCAGAGATATTCAGCAATTTCAGGGTAAAATGCCTTTTAAAACCAAGAAGGTTGGCAAGCTTCCTATTTATGTAGACCTTCCCAGAGTTGGTAAGGTTTATGATTTCTACCAGATTTCTTTCCAGGCTAATAATATGCCTTCTATATTCACATTTTATGGAAATAAAAAACTAATAACTATTATTAATATTGCAGTTATAATAGTATTAATTGCTTTTCTGATTGCATCAGGAAGACAGAAAGAGTTTAAAACACCTAAATTTATTATTCCGGCAGTATTGCTGGCTTCATTGTTGTTTTATATTTTTAAGTGGAGCTTGCTCTGGCTTATCATATTTCTGGGCATTGTTGTAGCCATACTGTTTGGGTTATATAGACTCTCAAAATGGATAATGCAACTGGAAAAGGCCAGACGTAATAAAGCAATAGGTATTTCAGTCGTAATTCTTTTATTTTTGTTATTGGTATTTATATCATTATTGCTGGGTTCAATTAAGCTCTGCTTTGGCATTCTGTTGTTTATTATACTACTTTCTATCGCCGCAGGGTCTATTTATCTGATATACAAAGTGGTTCAGTCAAAACGGTCTTCACTCAAAAAAGATCCGCCTGAGGAGCAAAATATTGCACACACTGAATCACAGGATAACATGGAGGGCCATAACAATGACTAGAGTTAAGTATTTTATTTCATTTGTAATACTAATAGCTTTATCCATGATTATTTTGCAACCTAACATGGCAGCAGACCCACAAAATACAAGTGGTAATAATAATGATGAAGTTGAATTTAAGCTCAGAAAAGAAGAAGTAACTTTTATACCATACAGAGAACTGGATAAATTACTGAATAAAAACAAAAATCTTGTCTATATGTCTTATAAAGAGCTGACAGAGCTTATTAATGAAAAGTCACAAATCAGGCCTCTTGCGCCCGTCAACTATGTCATTAAGGATCTTGCCCTGACAGGAATCGTTCAGGATGATCACATTTCTTTTGATGCTGATTATAAAATTCAAATTTTAAACAAAGAATGGACCTATATACCTGTTATATCAACCCAGATCGGGCTTAAATCAGCTGAATTTGATGGTAAGCCTGCACCGTTGAGTGCTGATAATAATGAATTCAGGGTTCTTTCTGATGAACTCGGAGAACATTCTTTGAAATTAAAGTTTGACGTAAAATTGAATGAATCTGGCAATACAAAATCGTTTAATTTCAATATGCCACGTCTGCCTATCACACGGTTAATTATCAAAGTTCCTGAAACACCTGTAAAACTGAATATTGCTAATGCTTCCGGGCAGCGTGAAGAAATTAAAGATGGCAATACTATTACTTATGCCAGCCTAATAGGTCATGGCAATGTACAGGTTGACTGGAAATCAAACCTTGTTAAAATGCCAGAAGTAGTTACAACAAAAAAAGAAATAGATTATAAACGCCCTTCAAAAGTTATTGCTGAAGTGCAGTCATTGATTACTGTTGATGAAGGTCTTATACAGGGGTTTTCAACTTATAACTGTCAAATATACCATAAACCAGTAGAAAAGCTTACCCTGCATATACCTGATAATGATAATTTTGAGGTTATCAGCGTTACAAGCCCCGGCAATATAGTTAAAAAAGGGCCTCCTGTTATAACAAATCCTGATAAAAATAAGCCTGGCAAGCTTTTAACTGTTTACTTTAATTCAAAGATCAAAGATAATGCAGTATTTAACATTATTTATGAAAAAACATTTGAAAATAAAAAGCCAGCAGAGGTCACGATCCCTAATCTCTACCTTACAGGCAGGGAAATTAACAAAGTTACAGGTTATGTTGCTGTTCAAAGTACTGCCAGTCTTGAAATAAAAGAAGTTGGTCTTGATAAAATTTCTGTTATGGATCTTGGTGACCTGCCTTATGGCCTGACATCACTGGCTGAACATCCTATTATTCTTTCTTATGGCTTTATACAAAAAGACTATAAGCTTGATCTTGAGGTTATTCCTCATGAGGATGCTGGTGTAAAAGTAGCAATGATAGATAAAGCCAGAATTGATTCCAGACTTTCAACTGATGGCATACTAACAACCAGAGCTGAATATCAGATAAGAAATATGAGTGAGAGCTTTTTTAAGTTTACACTTCCTTTTCATGCTGAAATATTAACTGCAACAATTAACGGGAAGGTCATTCAGATAGGCAAAGAGCCTTCTGAAGATGAGAATATTATCTATTCTATCAATATTAAGAAACATCAGAACGAAGTACCTTTTACGCTTGCTGTTATCTACAAGCAGGATGAAAGATTCAATATACTGAATAAGCTGTTTATAAATGATTTTGACCTGCTGGCTCCAGATGTTAAAAATATTCCTACATTGACATTATCCTGGACGGTTTATCTGCCTGAAAAACTGAAATATTGGTTTATCACACCGCTAAATCGTGGTTATACTAACTATGCTTCTTACATCACTTCTTATAAAGAAAGCTATGACGACTATGATAAGAAACAGGAGATGCCAGAAGAAAGGGTTGTGGGTCAGGTAGCAAATATTGCTCAACCCTCTGACTATGATATTTCTGGTGGTAAAGTTGCCGGTATTGCGGGTACTAAACACGAGATGCCACCTGTTACAGATCTTAAAAGATATGATTTTTCTGACTATTTACTGGATTCTGGGTCGCCTTCAATTAATGTATTTAGTATAACAAAATTTGTTTCTTTGATACTATTTTTATTCTTGCTTGCTGGTGCCTGGTATCTGGTAAAACACCTGCATACTCTTATTAAAAAGCCAGAGGCTTATATTGAGCGGGCAAAATTTGTTATAACCTGGGCAATCGTGATATATATTTTCACAGTTATACTGGGTGTATGGACAATCATATTGCCATTAATCCTTGCTCTAATAGCTTATGTGGTTTTCTATTATTATCAAAAGCGTAAAGAAAGGCTAACAACACAGGCTAATTAGAAGAATACCTTTATTTATATATAAAAAAAAGACCTCGCTTCTGAAAGAAGGTTGAAACTGTTCAATTTTTAAAAATTAATTTAATAAAATACTTTTTAACAAACCTGCGAAGCAGGTGGACATGGTTTGAAAATCAAAATATTATCAGATATAATGAAGATGTTTGGTGTTTTAATACCCCGGGATATCTATTAGAAAGGCCCTGAATGGATACAAAAGGCAAGAAAATCAGCCATAAATTAGCTACAGGCATCACAGGATCTATAGAAAAGGGCGGGAAATTAGTCGGAGGTATTCTAAATTACTTAAACACTTCTGAAATCTATAATCTGCTGGCAGAAAGGTTTGGTATTAACTGGTTCTTCAACAGAGTAGTCTCTGTGGATATCGAAAAAACTAGAAAACAGGTAGAAAAATTCAGGACTAAATATCCTGATGATACTCCAGAAAAACTGGTTGATAGACTTACCAAGCATAAAGCTTTTTATACTGCTACAATAGGATTTACATCAGGGCTGGTTCCCGGAAATATTCCTGCATTGCTGTTTGACTTTGTCACTACTATAGGAGCTCAGGCTGAGTTAATCTATGAAATAGCCCTTGTTTATGGCATGGATCTTGAAGATGAAACCAGAAAGGGTGAGGTCTTAACCTTAATTGCACTGGGAGCAGGGAGCACAAAAACCGCTGAGGCAACACTCAAACTTGCTATGGATATTTCATCAAAAAAAATGGGCTCTCTGCTTGCAGAAAAGATGATCAGAGCCTTTTCAGTTGTAGTGGGAGAGAAAATTGCTAAACGGTTTTTTGCCAAAATGATTCCGGTTCTTGGAGGTGTAATCGGTGCAACACTAAATGCATCAATGATTATGCTTACAGGAAGAGGTGCTAAAGCTTATTATGAAGCAGTTATTAACAAACAGCTAGTTTTTGCAGGCACTCTTCCTGAAGAACTCAGGCAAATTTACAACAAAAAAGACCTGCACCCACGTATTAAAACTGAGATCAGAGACCTTTTAATTATACGTATTCTTATCTATTTGTTGTATCAGGCAAATTATACCACCGAATATATTCAGCAGACAATTTTTGAGCAATACCCTGAAGTCAGAAATGATCCTCAGATAGAAGAATATGTCATTAATGAAATCAATAATTCATCATACTCTGAAGAACTAATCGATAAGCTCGATAGACCAGCAGCCAGTATTGTTATTACTAAATCTATTCTTGTTATAACCAGCTCTGGAGACTTAACAGACTTTCACCGGGAATTTTTACGCAATATAGCACAAAAATTTGATATACCTTTTGAAACTTTTTCGCTTGAAAAACCTGTATCTACCGAATACATTGATATATCAGATGACAGTAAGCAAAATAAAGACAACTCAGACTTTATTGAGCCTTCTTAATTTTTTATGTTTCTGTCATAATTTATCTTGAGGTCTTTAGAAAATTTATAAAAGGCAGGGAAATTATGATAGACTTAGGAAAAAACTTATCTGTAGTAACTAGAAGAACCAAATCATCAGTTATCAGAGAATTGCTAAAGCTCACAAATCAACCAGGCATTATCTCTTTTGCTGGCGGATTGCCAGATTCAAGCCTGTTTCCTTCAGAAATCGTTGCTGATATTGTGGGAGATCTGGCTAAAAAGTTTAATAGAGCAGAATTACAGTATGGCCCTACTGAAGGAATGCCTCAACTAAAAGAAGAACTCATTAAGCTGCACGCAAAAGAAGATGGTATCAACATAAAATCAGAAAATATTTTAATTACAACTGCATCTCAACAGGGCTTAGATCTGGTAGGCAGAGCTTTTATTGATGCATCAGACCCTATACTGGTGGAATTGCCCAGTTATTTAGGAGGCTTGCAAGTATTTCAAAGCTACGGGGCAAATATTATCGGGGTTAAATGCGATGATAACGGCATTTTGATAGATCAACTTGAGAAAAAACTCGAACAGCTTGTCCAGGAAGATGAACATTATAAATTTATTTACATTGTACCGGATTTTCAAAACCCAAGTGGCATTACAACCTCTCAGGAACGCAGAAAAAAAATTGTTGAACTGTCTGAAAAATATGACGTGCTTATCATAGAAGATTCTCCGTACCGGCAGGTCAGGTTCGAAGGGCAGGCTCCAGAACTTATTTATAAGCTCGATCATACCAGTAATGTTATTTCACTTTTTACCTTCTCTAAAACCTTTGCACCCGGCTTAAGAATAGGATACATGATTGCTCATGAAGAAATAATCAAAAAAATGGTTAAACTCAAACAATCTCTGGATCTCTGTACCTCAACTCTTAACCAGCTCATAGTTGCTGAGTTTATCAGACAGAACCATTATACAAAGCATATTGATAAAATGATTGAAGTCTACAGAAAGAAAAGAGATGTAATGCTTTCTGCCCTAAAACAGTATATGCCTGAAGAAGAAGGCTTAAACTGGACTACTCCAGAAGGAGGACTGTTTCTGTGGGTCAGAATGCCTGCCCAAATTGACACCAGCCAAATGTTTTATAAAGCTGTTGAACAAAAAGTGGCTTATGTAATTGGTTCAGCATTCCATTGTGATGGTTCAGGAACCAATACAATGCGGTTTAACTTCTCATACCCTTCAGAAGAACAGATAGAAACAGGCATTAAGCAACTTGCAGAGGTAGTGAAAGCTGAAATGAGAACAAAAACAGTTTCTTTATCCTCTAAATAAATTGGAATTGCCTGAATATACAAAGATTGCAGACTCAATTACTGCAAATATTTTATAATGCAAAAAAACAGGGTTTTAAAAAATTTTTTTTAAGGTATAATAACCTCGTGGGGGAAAATTAAATATTTGAGGAAGTTTTGATGCAAGTCTGGGGGAGTAACAGGGCTTCAACGGGGGGATTTAAAAAAAATCTTAAAACCCGAACAGCTCAAAAACCTTTTCACAAAGGTATCAGTCATACAGAGCGTTTTAAACGCCCGCTAAACACGGATGTTATTAATTTTGCTGGCAAAAACACCAAAGAAAAACCTTTAACATTGATTTATATGGCTGATACACACAAAAGTCTTGACCTGATGGCAAACTTAAAAACAGCTATATCAGAAAATAAACAAACCACAGATGGCTCTGTTGTCTTGCATGCCGGCGATTATGCCATGGGCAATGAGGGTATAGATCTTCAGGTAAAACTTCTTAACAAACTCGGTATTGATTATGCAACCCTGGGCAATCATGAGTTTTTTAGCGGTCCTGAGAAACTTGCATCAGCACTGGAAAACTCAGAATTTAAAACAGTTATTTCTAACCTGAAAATCGATCAGGATAACCCCCTAAAACGCCTTGAAAATAAAGGCAAAATGGTTACTTCTGAAGTCAAAACAATTCAGGGGAAAAAGTATGGCTTTATAGGAGCTGTCACAAGATCTATTAATACTGATAGTTATAAAGATTATACATCTGGAATCAAAGCCCTTGATCCTTTTATAGAAATCAACAGGCAGGTACAGGAGCTAGAAAAACAAGGAGTCAACAGGATAATATTGATATCCCATATGGGATACAACCTTGATAAAAGCATTGCCAGATCCATACCTGGTATAGATGTTATTGCAGGAGGCCATACACATATTGCTTTGCCAGAAATCAAAAAAAATATTAACCTGTTCAATTCTTCTGGCAGAGGGGAACCTGTATTAATACTGCATGCAGGGGCGTACGCAGAAGCTCTCGGCGTTAGCCACCTTGTTTTCAATGATCAGGGTATATTGCAAATAAACCCGGTCGAAAAATCATCTAATAAATATATCAGAGCACTGAAAAATCTCTTTAAAATAGATGCTGATAAAGCTCTTAATAAACATAAATTTACAGATAATCACCTTATCGATGTATCAGAATATCCAAAGGATAGACAGGTATACAAAATTGTAGAAAAAATTCACTCAAAAATGCATAAAATAAGCACTATCAAAAAACCAATTGATGGTAATTGGCCTATATGGGGCACAAGTGAAATTGGATGCCTTACAGCAGATGCTGTCAAAAACCATACAGAAAGTCAGATATCTCTTATTCATCCAGGATGCATACGAAGAGGTATTGACAAAGGTAATATTTATGCAGAATACATAAAAGACCATGTGCTACCTTTTAATACTTCTATTGTGAAAGTAGAATTGTCAGGTAGGAATATCTTTAAAGCATTAAATAAAGGAGCTAGCTGTACCGGTCACCACAAAAAACCCGGTATAGTGCAGGTTAGCGGCCTAAAATATGCTATTGATATGAATCGTCATGAAAATGCAAGAATACCACTGGAAAGCATTTTTGTTAATATAAATGGCCAATATGAACCACTGGACTTGAATAAAAAATATGTTGTAGCTTACGATGAATATCTGTTAAAAGCTGGTGACGATTTTAAATCACTAAAAGATGCAAAAATTCTGGAACATTATCAAGATACCTGTTATGCAGACGCCCTGATAAAACACTTAATACAGCTTGAAAAAAATAATGAACCACTATCTTCAGATTTTTCTGATAGAATAGTGATTAAAAATCAACCGCAAGAAGAATCATTTATAGATAAAATACTGCATAAACTGGGATTACTAAAGAAATCAAGGATAGATAAGTTTGTACTTAAAGGCCAGGAACGTATATTATAGACTTTCTGATAATCTTAGTATCAGGCTCAATAACCTTATTTCCAGATTTGAACCCTCTATTCCTGATAGATGTATTGTTTTAAATGACTTTGAGAGTTATGAACTTTCTGTCAGTTCTGCCTGTGCACTTATCCATAAACATCAGTTTATTATATTAATTGAAAATATCATCTTTTCAATATTCAAAATCACAGCCCCGGATGTAAAAATACATTTTGAACCACGAAATGTACTTGAAATTAACCTGTCTCCGGGTAAACTGGTTCCCGTAAAAATTAAAGGCAAACTTGTGACAGATTGTAATAATACTATTTGCTATAAATTCAGCAGTATCAAAGTTTTTGGCATACCTGTAAGCTCTCTTTTTGAAGCTATTAAATCTATACCTGGGCTCAATATCAGTTATCACAGCAAAGATGGCAAATCAGAAATTCAAAATGATTGCATTAAAATATTTGTTGATAAATATATACCTGATTTAAACCTTAAATACAGTATTTCAGATGTGTATTTTAATGAAGAAGGCTTTCAAATTGAGCTAAAAGATAAAGTAACTTATGAAATAGACGACAAAATGGATATAAACCTTCCTGATAGCTATGCACTGTTCACAGGTGGAAAGCTTAAAATCGATAATGTAGAAATTTTTGACACTAAAATTGCTTTTTTAAGAAACAGCGGAAAGCCCTTTGCTTTTAATTTCGCCACTTATAGAGATTTAATAGATTCAGGAACCTTTGTTTACAACAAAAATAATGAAATTATTTTTACTCTTGAAGAATTCACAAGCCCTGTCACAATCAATAATGATTGTACCGGCTCTTTATAAAAAGCAGTGGGTATCTTAAACCCCAAAAATATAAGCCTTATAAATTATTCATCTATTTTTCTTCCAGAATGAGATTCATAAACTCAATATCGTCATAATCAATAACACCCTGCATCTTTAAAACCTGATTGATACCAGTTTGTAATACAATAAGGTTTTTAGTACCAGGCTTTAAGACAGTTCTGGGAACAGGAATCACTTTGTTACTACCATTAACACCTATTTCAGCTATTTTAACCGAGTTTATATATATACTTAAAGGAGTGCTAAAGGTGCTTATATTAGACTGACCTAGCTCATGCGATGCCATAGTATCCAGACCTATTATAGAACCAATTTTTAAAACCATATTCTTTTTAGGAAGCGACTCTATATAAAACTCTTTGATAAATATTGGCCCCTCAGCAGGTAACCTGAAAGAGGTTGCATTGGCAGACATGTTTGAAAAGTTGTTGTCACCTAAATGATGAAGATCACTGTCAATTACTATTTGTCCGAGATGCTTTTCAATAAAGAGTGTAAATGGTTTTGAAAGATCGTCAATGGTTGCGTTAAGGGCAAAAGGCAGATAGCCATCTTTTTTTACTGATACAATAAAATCTCCGCCATAGCCTTTTAAGTCAAGCTTGAAGCTACCATCAGGTTTTGTAGTTGTTGTTATACCTTTATCAGGAACTGATACCTCAGCTCCTCCTATTGGCTGACCTGATAGATGATCTTTTATAAATCCGGTAGGGCTTTCACTATTTGAATGTTCACCCTGTTCATAAAGTTCTTTTTTGACATTACCAAAAAGAGGCGGCAGTTGCCTGTCTGAATTATTTTCATTTTGCTGCGCAAGCGAAGTCTCTGTGTGCAAAATGCCTGCCAGAATAAGAATACAAATTATAATAATTTTTTTCATCCTGTTATTCCCGGTTAAATTAACACTATACAATCATTATATTTGTTTTAAGACTTTAATTCTATGCAAAGATTGCTATTTTTAATTTTAAGATCATTACACATCTTAAAAATTTATCTTTATAATTAAACATTAGGAACACCGGATACCAATTTCTGGAATTTGAGAACTTTTATGTTATTCTAAGACCCCATTATTCTTTTTTATCAGTAGAGATTGGCCATCAAACTGATATGCTTCCGGCGCAATGCATAAGGCTTCAAGTATAGTAGCAGAAACATCTATTATAGAGGGCTTTAAAGAAATATCTAGGGGGATATTACAACTCATAAAAGCATCGTGACAATTGTGAAACCCTGTATGCCTTGTTGGCAGTTCAAAAATATTATTTGTATTTAGCGAACCTTTTAAAGCAAAACCTTCTTCAGGTATTAGTATTAAATCTGGAGCATAATCAAAGTATTTTCCTGTGTAGATGTCTGATTTATGAAATATATTCTTGATAACTGTTCTTCCATCAGGAGACTTAAGGGCGTAAAGAGAATTTTTTATATTATTAAGTATGTCTAAATAGCTCTCTTCGCACAGTTTTTTACCTGAAGGATATCTGTTTTGTCTGTGTATATAAACCCTTCCCGGGTCAAGGATAAAGGCAATAGTTTTTTCTGTAAGGTTTTCAAAACATCCAGCAGACTTAACTCTTTCTTCAAGAATATTTTGCTGTATGAAATAGTTATTAAGATAAACTGAATAGTGAATAGACTCAAATCCATGATCTGATAATACTATCAACAGATCATCAGAAGCCAGTCTATTAGATATTAAACCAATAAAATCATCTATCTCAGAGAAATATTTTTCAAAAGTGCTTAAATAAGGAGAATTTTTATTATCAAAAACATCCATCATAAAGTGCAATAGCCTGTCAGTACCTGTTATGATAGAAGCAAAAAGTTTCCAATCTGCCTTATCCCATAAATAATTGGTGATTTTTATTCTCTTATCAAGTATATCAAAGAGTTCATTCAATATAGATTCTTTATTTTCATAGAGTTTTTGAGGTTCAATATCTATTTTATAGTTCATATCTTGAATATAACTCAAAATTGTTGAAGGATATACAGACCTATTGAGATCAGGAGATACGAACCCGGAAATAATAGCACCATTCATAGGCTTAACAGGATAAGTTGAAGGCATATTAATTATGATAGAAGGTTTTTTAAGTTCCCGGTTAATAATACTCCAGAGGGTGGGTTCTTTCAAATGTTGAAAATTACTGAAAAGCATTTTATAAGTGGATGGCACAAGATCAAAAAAACCAAATATGCCTGTTTTGGCGGGATTCTTCCCGGTCATAAAACTGCTCCAGGCAACTGATGAAACCTCGGGCAAAACAGTATTCATTTGATGGAAGCTACCACTGGAACATAGCTTTTCAAGATTGGGCATAAGTCCACTTTTAGTGTATCTTTCGATAAGTTTATGTGGCACTCCATCAAGACCAATAATAATTACCCTATTAAACTTTTTCATTATAAATATCCCAAACTTTCCAGTCTTTCCTGTATTTTGGCTTCTTCTTCAGGTGAATAGTCATCGTATTCAACTTTTGGAATCCAGTTTAAAAGCTCAAGCGTTTTAATAATTTTTTTTGCACTGGCATCAGGTAGCTCTTTATCGCTTTCAATAATAACTTCAGAATTTAATGGCTCTTCATATATTGCCTCAATGTCAATATCAGGAAGATTGACTTTTGAAACAAAGTCCTGATTTGCTGTGTTACCTTTTACATAAACTTCAATAAAATTTTCAAGGCCTTCTCTCATTTCGTTTCTAATATCAATAGTAGGCGAAATAGCAGATACAATTGCAATAACACCATTGCGAGTTAGAAGTTTGCAGATAAACTGTATTTTTTTAAGGTTTTTACGTATTTCCTCAATAGATTCAGCAGGTTTACTGCCCAAAATGGGGTCTACTGTTTCTTCATCCAGAATTTCAACATTGAGACCTCTTTCCAGAAGTTCACCTTCTATAACCTCTGCTAAAAGCGACTTTGTTGTCAGAGATAAACCTGTAAACCATATTGTAAAACCTTTTCTGTCTATCATTTTATTATTTTACCTCTTATGTTGTACTTTTCAAAGTTTACATCCATTAAATCAAGTGCTGTAGGTGCAATATCATAAATAGATATATCATTTCTTTCTATATTGATATTTTTTGAAGCATAATAATCTTTTAAGTCTGTCATAATGAAGATTCCATATTGATCATGGTTGGCATCATCAGGGCCTGTATCATTTTCAAAGGTATATATATCGTTATGACCTATACTACCAATGGATCTTAAATTAAGGTTGTCTAAATAAACTATCAGGTCAGGGGGTATTCCATTTGTTTTATGGTATATTTCGACTGGTATAAAGGCTTTTGTCTGTGAAATATTGCCATTTATATCAGGTATTGACTCAATTTTATTGATCATATTATCCCTAAATGTTTTGTATTCAGCAGGGTTAATAATACCTGATGGTTCACGGCCTTTTATATTAAAAAATATTCGGGCATAATATCCACCATCACCCCAGCAGTAAGAATTTTTCCAATCAACATTATCCATAGAAAGCTTTGATGGCTGATTAGGATAGTTTTTCAAAGAAAGCAAGCCTTCTTTTATGAGCCATTCATTAATACAGAAACCGCCAATCATTGATTTAGCACCATGATCAGACACTACAATTACAGTAGTATCAGAATCCAGAAGTAATAAAAGATCCTCAATGTGTTTATCAAGCTTTAAATAATAATCTTTAATAGTGTTAACATACCTTGAATCAGGGTTAAATTTAGGATGTTCAGGCTCACACATCCCCCAGAACCCGTGGTGAAGTCGATCTGGACCCATCTCAACAAACATGAAAAAATCCCATTTTTTGTTTTTTGTCCAATTTTTTACAACCGTAAAATGTTTATCAGTTACATTATTGATCTGTTCGACAAGCCATTGTTTGTTATCTGTACGAAAATCTCTGACATCAATCTGGTAATCATCAACTATCTGGTTAATTTCATCCTTTATCTCAGGTGGATAAGTATAATTTGACTGTTCATCAGGAGCAAGAAACGAACTAACCATAATTCCACGAAGGGGTTTAACAGGGTAAGTTTGAGGTACATTAAACAAAATAGAAGTTTTTTTGTTTCTAGAAAGTATATTCCAGATGGCAGGGTATTTTACAGAAAGTGAATTAGCAAAATAAAGGTTATCATAGGAATAATCTTTTCTATTTCTAAAACCATAAAACCCTAATTCGCCCGGGTCTTTACCAGTAACCATTGAAGCCCACGCAGGCACAGTTATACAGGGTATAGTGCTTTTCATTTTGCCCCAGATACCGCAATTGCGCAGCTTTTTAAAAGTGGGAAGTTCATTATCCCACCTATCAAAAACCAGTTGAGGTGTTAAACAGTCAAGGCCGATAATAAATAGCTTTTGATGTTTCATTTGATTTTGTTAACCAATTAATAGCGTTAAAATTTAAGCAAAACTTTGAGTACTCCGGGCTTAGAAGCAAATTCAAAAGCTTCTAATGCCTCATCAATGGTGTATATTTTTGAAATTAACGGTAAAACAGCCACTGATTTTGATGCAAGAGCCTCTATGGCAGGTTTAAATGGGCCGCAGCGTGAGCCTGTAATTGTAATCTCATTTACTACAACCTTTGATAGATTAATGTTTTGATAACCTGCAATAGTAGTTTTTAATACAATGGTGCCTTTTGGTCTAACTGTATCAATGGCCATGCTTAATCCTGAAGAACTTCCAGTAGCTTCAATAACTATATCAGCTTCAATATCTGTAGTTTCGTTTAAGTGTATTGTGTTAATACCGGGCTTATCAAGTATTTGAAGCTTATTATGATGCTTGCCGATAACTGTCAGGTGTTTTGTTTTAAGTGCAATCACCTGAGCTATTAGCAGACCTAGTTTTCCGTCACCCAGAACTACAACCATGTCATTTTCAGAAATATTAACCTGCTCAAAAATCTCAAAAGCTGCTGCCAGTGGCTCTATAAAGACTGCTTCTTCATCTGAAATGCTGTCAGGCACTATATGCAAATTCTCTTCAGGAACACTAATATAGTCTGCAAACGCTCCGTTGTGGTTCAGGATGCCCAGTACTGATCTATTCGGGCAGTGATTTGAGAGGTTATTCAGGCAATAATCACACTCATGACAGGCACAATTTATTTCTCCTGTAATACGCCTACCTATTAATTCTGTATTATTTGCCTTTTCCACTATGCCGATAAACTCATGACCTGGTATACCGGTAAATTTCATATATCCTCTGGTTATTTCAATGTCTGTATTACAGATTCCTGCCATAGTTACCCTGATCAGAGCCTCATTAGCAGTATAATGCAGTGGATAATTAGGCTGTAATTCAAGTTTTTTATCGTAAACCAGTGCTCTCATAAGCTTTCCTTCAGGTTTCATAAAGATTTTAAGATTTTCAATAGGGTATTATCTTTAAGATTTAAAGTTTTCATTATACATTGAAAGTAGTTTACCGGTAAAGGCTTTTCAAAAAAAAATTCCGGTTTTGCCCACCGGAAAAAGACTTTTTTGAGGATAGAGAATTAACCATTCTTTGAGTATGAGTATTTATGCCTTTTAAGAGAGTAATTTTGAGAGGAGATGTATATTTAAGGATTTTATTAAGCTTGTTTCTTTTTCTATATATATAAAAACAACCAGTTAAAATTTTGGAACCTTTTGTAAACAAATTTAAACAATAAATATGTATTTTTTCTGTGATAAAAACCCGATTAAAAGTTTTTGAGGATATAAAATCGGGCTTTTGCCCCTTAGACGAAGCAAAAGCCCTGAATGGTTTATATTTAGCCTTTGAAAGCCTATCTGACAGTAATTTCGACAGGTTCAGAAGTATTGTTAACACCTGGCTCATAATATTTATAAACTTTAGATTTACCACTTTGAGCCTTGATGGATAGCCTGGCTTTCAGACGATAGTTAAATGTTAATGTATTATTGGGGGTTATTTTGTCAAAATAAAGTATGATCTGCCTGGCAGCTATTGAATATCTAGTGATAAGCTTGCTTGATACCAGTTTGTCAAGATCTTCAGTTTGAACTTCAAACCCAGGAGGTATACCCAGATCTACAATAACCATATTAGCTGTTTTATCAGTATTATTCTGGACAATAACTTCAGCAGTTGCATAATCGTCTTTATCCAGAGTTGTTTTATCATAGCTTACATCAATGCTGAGTTCAGGCACTTTAGGCTTGTCAAGTAGATCCCACGGTATGTAGTAGATGCTTACAATCTGATAAAGCATACTTCCGTGTCCATCAATTTTTAAAGTAATGTTATTTTTGCCTTTTGAAGTCATATTTTTCAGGTCAATTTGTTTAAGAACGTCAGAATTAGAGTCATCAAGTTTGAATGAGTCAACTTCTTTACCATCTTTCAGTACTTTTATCGTAGCATTAACCTTAGAAGTAGCATCACCCATAGACATCAGCAGGGCTTTCATAGATAAAATAGTTGCCTGAGTAGTATGCCATGTTCCGAAAGTATCTTTAGACTGTATAAGATAATTAAGTGCTTTATTGGTTGTACCAACTTCTTTGCCATAGTTAATCAGAGCAATAGTAGCCAGTGCTGTAACTTCTATATTAGCACTTATACCCCCACCAAACATGGGTGTTTCGTTCTTTTGTTCCCAGTATATGGTGTCATCTTTTTCTTTTTTAAGTTTCAGCAGGCTATTAAAGACCTGATCAGTAATCGGGTCATCCGGATTATTCAGAACAAGCAGGTTAGCTAAAACAGCGTAAGTATAAGCATCTTCAGCCTCATCAATATGTTTTTTGATATATGTAACTGCTTTATCCAGAGCAGGACCATCATAATTTGAGCTTGCAAGTGCCCAACCGATGTAGGCTGTTGTTCTCAGCTTGTGTCCACGATATTGATTGATTGCACCTTCTGCTATGCCACCTTCATCAGGAGTCCAGGCTCCATCAGCTTCTTGTTTGCTAATAAGCCAGTTCTGGGTTCTGGTGATAATATTCGGGTCTACCTCGTGGACAGCAGACATATCGAAGAATTCCATCAGACCGTATGCTGTCAGAATTTTATTAGCAGGTGGTCTGCCAAACCAGTCAAAGCCGCCTCCAGGTACTTCAAAGGTCAATAATCTCTGATAACCTGAGTTGATATAGCTTTCAGCTTTCATCTGAATCTCTGGACTAATTTGACTGGTTCTTTTCATATAGTCAAGTACCAGTATATTAGGATATGTAACAGATGAAGTTTGTTCAAAGCATCCTGAGGGCATTCTGAATATCTTGTCAAGTCCTTCGACAACCTGAGACAGATATCCGGGATAGACTTTTACCAGTATCCTGCTGGCATCGTCAATAGCCTTAGCAGGTATTACTATATCATGGCTGACCTCTGCATCCAGACGACCGTTTATAGCATCTCTGAACTCTTCACCATCAGGTTCTACCCTGACCTGACGCTTTATAGCATCGCTTAACTTGCTGCCATACGCATAAACTGTCAGTGTATGATTGCCAAGTTTTGTTACTTCAACAGAGAAATATTCTACGCTGACCTGATTGGGACCCAGTTTAACTGATTTTTCAAGACCACTATCTGTCTTATACCAGTCTTCTTGAAGCATTTTAAGCTTTATAGTCTGTTCAGAAGGCAGATAGTTATAGATTGCAACCGGTATTCTTACCTTATCGTTTTCTGTCAGTGAAACAGGAAGATCTATGTCTATAAAGAAATCCTGAAACACCCTGATGCCAGACGTATTGCTGCCCAGAAGACCCTTTAAAGAATTAGCCATGGCACTTAAACGCCAGGTTGTAATAGAGTCAGCCATTGGAATAGTTATAGATGCATTGCCATTAGCGTCTGTTATAACTGAAGGATTAGCATACAGTGTCTCAGGAAAATAGTCTCTTACCCTAATTTCCTGAGAATCGCCTGAAGCAGCAGTAGCAGACTTATCTTTTTTAGCTTCTTTTTCCATTGGCTTAGATGCTTTTACAGCCTCGTTTCTGGCAGCTCCCATTACGCCAGCAGCAGGCATTGCATCAAGCATCATACCTTCTTCGACCATAAATCGCTGCATTTTTCTTCTCAGGTAGCGTCCACTGTAAAACACTCTGGCAACCTCTTTCAGGTTTTTACCTTCAAAAGCATCTTTCATAATTGAAGGATTTTCAAGATCAATAGCGATAGTAATACCATAATACTCAGTCATAGCAAGATCATCAGATGTACCTGCAACGCCATCAGGCCCTTTGCTTAAGATTACATAATCATGGAAATATTTGATTTTCCTATCATTGATAGGAGCCATGACAAACATATTTCCCCAGGGGTCTATGCTGTCTGATTTTTTGAGATATCCACCAGCAATAAGAACTTTTATCGGCTCTTTTTCTGTAATGCCTTTATTGTTATTCTTTCTCATAAGAGCATAAAAGGCATTTTGAATAGCTCTTTGTTTATCATAGAGTGTATTCTGGTATGCAGAAATCAGGTTTTCAATATTATCAGAATAAGTATCGATATTAACAGTGTAATCTTTAATGTTTTCAGCTGCCGCAAAAAGTACTCTGGCGGCCTGCTGTTGCCTTTCAGCCAGTTGATCTCTCTCTTCTGCAAGTGGTTTAATAACCTGTTCTGGTGTCAGGCCGTGTATTTCAAACCTGGGTTTCATTATTTCTTCTTCAAGGGTGAAAAAGACTTTTTCAAGGCCAGGTTGCAGTTCTGATAGGGCAAAAACGCTTTCATCAACTACATAGATGCCCAGTGCAGCAAGCACAGGATGTTTATTGCTATCAGTGACTTTAAAGTTTATGACAGCTTCTTCAGCAGGTTTATAGGTCTTTTTATCTGCTTTTATTGAGATTATGAGATCTTCTGCCTGATTTATGTATACTATTTTGCTGTCTCTAATTATTTCACTGCTTTGATCAATTATGTATGCATTAATACCGATAGTGCCTGCTAGTTCAGGAGGTATATCAAAGGCCATTTCAGCATGACCGTTCTTGATATCCATTGATTTGGTGAGGACTGTCTGACTATTTTTTATCATATCTATATAAACAGTGCCTTTTGACTTAGTTGAAAGGGTTTGAATGTTTATGGTTTCTCCTACTTTAGCAATAGCTTTGCTGGTTCTTAACAATATTGAATTTTCTGACGGTTCGGTTGAGAGGTTAAAAGACTGAGATGCCTTATTACCCTTTGAATCCATGGCAGAGGATATTATATTCAGATTAGCATTGTTTATTTTAGCTGAAAAAGTTGCAATGCCTGAGGAGTCAGTATTCAAAACTTTTTCCTGATTATCATATTTCACTTTAACTTCAGTAATAGCTGGTGAACCATCAGGATATGTGGTCATTACATAAATCATGTTGTCAATATTCTTTGCTATGTTGCCGCTTTCAGGTATTACGTTTATATTAATAGGTTGTTGAGATACCAGCACAGAGGCTGTTTTTTGCTCTGAATGCTCGGCAGTGTCTTTAACTTTAATATCAAATTTGACAAGAGCGTTTCCTGAGGCCAGGTTTTGGCCTACAAAACTGTCAGGTAGTCTTATTTCAAAGTCAAAATGTCCGCTGGTATCTGTTTTACCTTTTATTTCTTGAATAGTAGAAAAGCCAATATCATATTTGTCAACTTTAATGGTGACTTCAGCATCATTAAGTGATTTCCCAAAGAAGTAATTGGCATCCACGGTACCCTTAACAGTCTCTGAAGGCAGATAATAGGCTTTATCCGTATTGAAAACGACCTTAAACTTTGGAAGTACGTATCTGGATACTTTGACGGTCTTTTCACTTGATACTTTATCAATTATGGCTTTAATTTTATAGTTACCCATATTGATTTCGTCTGCGAGGGTAAAGTCTGCGGAAGTTATACCAAACTTATCGGTATCTATTTTCTTTTTGAATACCTTGTTGCCTTTAGCGTCGAAGACCTCTATGTATGATTCTTTGTTGCTGACAGGGTTGAGAGTCCCTGAATTCAGGGCCAGAGCTCGAATTTTAATAGTCTGGTTGGGCTGATATATAGGTTTATCAGTAGATATCATAATTTTATAATCACGTTTAATCTTTATGGGCTGTGATATAACCTCTTCAGCTTTTTGAGGTATACTTGCTGCGACTGCAATTTTGAGGTCATAAGATCCTTCTTTGTCTTCAGGTATAGAAAAGTTAGCGTTTACAGTACCCACATTATTTGTTTTGCCAGTATAGAGGAGGGTTTCAGCACCTTCTTTAGTGGCCAGTTTAACAGTTACGTCAGCATTGTTGACCGGTTCTGAGCTAGCAGGGTTAAAAGCGACAAGCCTGAACGATGCCGGGGCTCCGGATATATAGTTGCTCTGTGCAAGCATCCTTAAAGACAGGTGATCAGTGGCGGAATAGACGCTTTTTAAGCCTTCGATTTTGTCAGAACTTTTATCACATTTAGTGTTCGGAGGACAGTAAGTGTTTCCGTTGCCATATTTAAATACATAGTGCAGGCGATAAGACATAAGAGTCTTACGATCAGTATCTACCGGGAGGTTTACATTAAAGATGTTATTTATCTGGCCTCTCAGGAATATTTCCTGGCGGGTTGCTGCTACAGATTTGCCGTCAGGATCAAGTAGAGAGACAAAAAGTTTTCCGGAAGTTTTTTGCCTTTCAGGGTTTACAATGCAAATAGTTGCATCGAGTTTTTTTGCAGAAACATCTATTTTTGTTTTGTTATTGTCAAAGTGCAGTATTTTTGAGCTGGTATCAGGTTCTACATAGCAGGAAGCAGATTTTGACCCACCCAGAAAGGTTATCAAAAGTACTAAGAAAACTATCAGAATCCCTGTAATCGAAATTATGTGCCTCTTATTCATACAATTACTCCTGTAAAACTAAAAACAAAAAAATTCTATACTGCTGGAAAATTAACGATTTTCCAGTAAATCGGTTTTGCGTTTTAATACCTTTAAAAATAAAGATGACACCTGCACAGAAATTATTCCAATTTTTATTCAAATGTTAATGAAAATTTTAAGGTTTTCATAACATAAACACACCCTGCTTGATACTAAACATGTATTTTTGGCCAAAACACCTCAAATTGAAGGTTAGCAGCGGTCGGGCCAGAGAAAATAGGCTAATTATTTGATAATTCCAGAATAATACTTGCAACCTTCCGGGCGTCATGCCTTATAAGATGAGGGGTTTTCTTTATATGTTCTCCACCTGTGCGCTGATATTTCTGTATTTCATTTTCATCAATCTGCTCGAGGAGATTTTCAAAAATAATACTTATGTCTTCGTTGTCTACATTTATATGCTTTACTGGATGTGAACGTTCTTTTACATATATTTCCTGAACAAAATCAGGTATCATACCATCATGAACCAGAGTATAATCAGGTTTTCTGCCAAGGTAGCGGGTAATTTCTTCTATATGATCTCTTGCAGAAAAGTTTTCAGTCTGACCGGGGTTGGTCATAATGTTGCAGATAAAGATTATTCTGGCCGGACTTTTTGTTATAGCCTCTTTCATGCCTTTTGCAAGAAGTGTAGAAATGATACCGGTTCGCAAAGTTCCGGGAGATATAACTATAACATCTGCTTCTCTTACCGCATCAAGACAGGGTGCATAGGCGGTAATTTCAGGCTTATGGAACATTCTAACAATATGAGCCTCTTTATTTTCACGACGTATAATCTCAAATTCTCCCTCAATAATCTGTCCATCTTCAAGTTCTGCACATATCTGTGCACTTTCTATGCTTGCTGGAAGTATTCTGGGTTTTAGATATAACATTTTACCAAGCTGCTCAACTGCTTTACCCATATCTCCTTCTATATCTGTCAGTGCTGAAATAATTAAATTGCCCAGACTAACCCCTTCAAGCTCTCCTTTATTAAAACGATAACGTATCAAGCTAGCCAGAGATGATTCTTTATCGCATACATTAGACATACAATTTCTAATATCACCTGGTGCCGGTATATTCAGCATACGTCGTAATAGACCGCTGTGGCCACCATTGTCTGTTACGCCAACAATAGCCGTAATATCTTCAACATAACTGTGTAGATGCTTTAAGATAGTTGCCTGACCGGTTCCGTTGCCAATTGTTACGAATTTCTTATGCTTTATATCCTTATTCATATGGCTTTTTCCTTTGTTAATGTATGTCATTATATGCACCATTTTTAGATATTCATAATATAATAAAATCTTTCTACATATTTAGCAATTGAATTAAGATGATTTCAAACATTTTTTAATATTACTCAAAACCCTTTTATCATAAAAAATACCCTGATTTAAGTACGCAATTCTTAATTATTTATTGCATATTATCTACTGAATAACTTAAAATAGCTGCATCATAAGATTATTTGAATATCTTTTTAACTTGTATTATTAAACTTATCATTGCAAAATATTATTAGTCTTCATCATTGTTTCACAGGTAACTGTTGATGCTTGAAAACATTGAAAAAAACTTCAGAATGTCTGTCATAGTGGTCTGCTGGATTATCTTATTCATTTTTCTGGTAATGTTAATAAGATATTTTGCCGATTTATTTGCCATTGTTGCAATCTCGCTCTCGATTACATACATTATGCTCTGGCCAATTAAAGCTATTGAAGACAACCTTGTAGAAATAAAACCCGAACATCGTCGTTTAGTATCAACAATCATTACATATATTCTTGCTATTATTTTTATATCCCTGATTACACTGATAGTCATTCAACCTGTTTCAAGGCAGTTAATTGATTTAAGTGTTGCTATGCCAAAAAACATAGTAAAAATACAGAATAAAGCTATTAACTATATTAACAAAACCTCTGTCCAATATGGTATTAATGTTAGTGATTATCTTGATACCCCTACTGAAGAAGATTTTGAACAGGATGAAAATAATAACATCATTATAAATAAGGATACAGGTGAAAATAAAGAAAAAACCGCCCAGATAATAAAATTGAAAGTTTATAAAGAACTGGAAAATCTTGCCAAACACGGGGTCTCAGTAGTTCCGCTTCTGGTATCCGGCACATTACGCAACATTATATACGCCATTATTATTTTAATGCTTTCATTTTACTTTATATTAAGCGAACAAAGCCTCAGAAACTGGCTCAAATACCTGATTGAAGGTACAAAACTAAAAAAACTCGTTCATATAGAAGAAAAAATACATCATTCTATTATAGGCTATATAAAAGGTCAGGCGATCATTGGGCTGATAACTGCTATCTGCATGTGGATAGTATACTATTCATTTAGTCTAAAATACTCTCTTACACTGGCTCTGCTGATGGGCATAGGTCAGTTTGTACCTTTTTTAGGTCATGCTATTGCTCTTCTGGCTGCCATAATTGTTGGCCTGGTTCAATCACCAGTTTCTGTAATCTTTATAATCATTGTATTTCTGGCTGTTCAGATATTCTGTAATAATATCATTGCACCAAAATTACTGGGTAATCTAACTGGCCTGAACCCGGTTATTATAATCATTTCAATCATTATAGGTGAAAGAATTGCCGGTCTTATTGGCGTTTTTCTGGCTGTACCTGTAGCTTGTATCATTAACATTATTATTCTTGGCCTTTGTCCGCCACTTATGGAAGATCATCATCCTCAGGAATGTAAAGAAAATAACACTCAAACAGAATAATTATTACTTATTATGAATTTTAACACCGATAAAAACCTCAAAATATCTGTTACGCTTGTATGCTGGGCGATTATATTAATCGCTATAATATACTTTATAAGGTATTTCTATGATTTGTTTGCTATTCTTGCTATTTCACTGGCTGTAACCTATATCTTACTATGGCCAATTAAAGCTATAGAAGGCTTTTTGCCGGATATGAAATTTTATCGCAAGAGGCTTATTGCAGCAACAACTACTTATGTGTTAGCAAGTATTATCATTACAATCACCTGTATATTGTTAATTAAGCCTGTTTCCATGCAAATTATTGAGCTCAGTCAGACACTACCCAGAGATGTCATTAAGCTTCAACTAATGTCAACAAACTATATACGTGATTTTACAGTTCGCTATGGTTTAAATCAAGCTACTGGTGATGATTATAAGCCTGAAAAACCAGAACCTGAAACAATTAAGCTTAAGCCTGATCTAACTTCTCCCGGTGATGCTGCAGCAAAACAGTTTACCATAAAGTTTTATAGACAGTTTGAAAATTTTGCCAAGCATGGTGCAACGGCAATACCGGTAATACTTTCTGGCACTTTTAGAAATCTTATTTATACCATTCTTATCGTTATACTTTCGTTTTGCTTTGTTTTGAGTGAGAAAAATATCAGAAAATGGCTGCATAAGTTGCTTACCGGCACACCACTTGAAAAGATTACAGAAATTGAAAGACGAATTCATCAGGCTCTTATAGGCTATATTAGAGGACAGGCAATAATAGGCTTTATCACAGGTCTTTTTATGGGTATAATTTATTACCTTTTTGGCCTGCAATATGCTCTTGTTCTGACTATTTTTGTAGGTGCAGGTCAATTTGTGCCCTTTATTGGGCAGGCTCTTGGTATTATGGCAGCTCTTATTGTTGCTATTGTTCAGGATCCTGTTTCTGCTTTGTTTATATTCCTTATATTTACTGCATTTCAGATATTTAGCAATAATATACTGGTTCCTATCTTGCTTGGCGATATGACAGGCATGAACCCTGTTATTGTTATACTTTCACTTATTATCGGCGAAAGAATTGCAGGTATACTGGGTGTTTTTCTGGCTGTACCGGTTGCAAGTATTATAATGATTCTCATTACGCACCTGTATCCGCAATATTTTAATAACAATAAAGCTGATGCAGTCTCATTACCGGTGCAGGACTAATTTTAAAACCAGGTTGCCATCAAAAGGCAATTGATTCCAGGGGTATTGGGCCTCAAAATAATCCGGTGAAAAGTTATGCATTGAAAGCAAATTGTATAAGATGCAGATAATAAATAACACACACCTGAAATCCCTGTTAAAAGAGAGACTTTAACCTATTTAATTTATAAACTATTAATAAATTGACCTGAAACAGTTATAGAAATTGACGTCTAGCGAATACATCTTTTTAACACAGTGTTAAAACATCGCAGAAAACAGAAGTTTTTAGAATAAATAGACTGTAAATTGAAGAATAATTCGGGTTAAAGGGAAAATGCACAACGTATACAATAACTATTTGATCTGTAGGGTAAAACTATTCTCTCTTAAAATTGTTTATCCATAAAGGTTTTAAAAATTATGACTGAATATTTCTTTTATGTCGTCGTAGGTTAAAATCTTACCAAGTGATGTATCAACAGTAATAACACTATCTATAAGGTCACGTTTTTTCTCTTGCAGTCTTATCATCTTTTCTTCAACGGTACCCTTTGTTACAAGTCTGTAAACAAATACTTTTTTAGTCTGGCCGATTCTGTGAGCTCTGTCTGTAGCTTGATCTTCTACTGCAGGGTTCCACCAGGGATCGTAATGTATTACATAGTCAGCACCGGTCAGATTAAGACCTGTTCCACCTGCTTTTAAACTGATCAAGAATATAGGGATACTCTCGTCATTATTGAATCTTTCAACACATGCTCTTCTGTCTTTAGTGCTACCAGTTAGATATTCAAATTTTATACCTTCTCGTTCAAGCCATTCTCTAATGATTTTGAGCATTTCAACAAACTGACTGAACAAAAGTATTCTATGCCCCTGATCGACAACTTCTTGAATCATTTCTTTCAGGTGATCAAATTTGCCTGAGTTTCTAATAGCAGATGAATGTACATCACCTATGAGTTTTGGATGACAGCAAATTTGTCTGAGTCTTAAGAGTGCTGATAATATTGACATCTGGCTTTTTGCAATGCCGTCACGTTCGATTTTTCTGAATAGCTCTTCTTTTGTACGGTCAAGAATATCAATATATATTTCCTGTTGGTCAGGCAATAATTCACAATATGAAAGAAATTCAAGCTTATCAGGCAGGTCTTTAGCAACATTTTGTTTTAATCTTCTCAATATAAACGGGTATACCTGTTTTTTAAGGCGTCTTTCAGCATCTTTGTTGTTATATTCTTCAATAGGTTGTGCATAACGCTGCCTGAAGTCATTATAATCATAAAGAAAACCAGGCATTAAGAAGTCGAATATTGACCATAACTCAGACAGTCTGTTTTCAATAGGTGTACCTGATAATGCCAGACGGTGATGTGACCTTAATTCTTTAGATACATTTGCTGTTTGAGATTGATAGTTTTTAATTTTTTGTGCTTCATCAAGTACAATATACCTGAATTCATAGCGTTTTAAATAATTGATATCTCTTCTTAATATAGCATAACTTGTTATTATGATATCTTTACTATTAAACTTATTTAATAGGGAGTGTCTTCCACCACCTGTATAATCGATAAAGCTTAATTCAGGGGTAAATTTCTTAATTTCATCTTCCCAGTTATAAACAACAGAGGTAGGACAAACTACCAGAGAAGGCTTTCCACCATGTTCGTCTTTTGCTTTTTGAATTAAAACAAGGGTTTGTAGTGTTTTACCAAGACCCATATCATCTGCCAGTATGCCATTAAGCCCGTATGTATAGAGAAAATGAAGCCAGGTATAACCTTTTTTTTGGTATTCTCTCAAAGTTGCTTGAACAGAGGCTGGTAATTCGGATTCTTCAAAGTTACTGAATGATGATATAAGGTTCCAGAACTTTTGATATTCTTCAGACATAATAATTTCAGTATTATGCTCAAACAGTTCAGCTATAAGACCCACTTTGTAGGTAAGAACTCTATACTTTGATTCTGGTAATTTATTTGCATCGAAGCTATTAAGCAATTTAGTTATCTGCAAAGTCTCTGCCAGGGGTATTTCAGAGTATCCTTCACCAGGCACATAAATGTATTTGCGGCCATCTTTCATAAGTTCATTTACTTCATCAAAGTCTATTTCTTTTTTTCCAATAGCACCGACCACTTTCATCATAAACGTGTCAAGGGTTTCAGCAAAATCTATATAAATTCTATATTTAAATGGATTAGATGAAATCCTTATGCTCTTGATTTCTTCAGGATATTCAACCTGCCATTCTTTTGTAAGCTCTGTAAAATGTTGACCAACAAAATCGATAACCATATCTCCACGGGCTTCAAGCTTATTTGTTTGCATGGGTACCAGGCCATAAGACAATAGTTGTTTATAGGCCTTTTCTTCTGCCTTGATATCTCGTTTAATCCAGTATATTTCTTTTGGTTCTTCAGGCTGAACAGGGGTTGTACCATTATCTGTTTCTGTTACAGGCCATTTTTCTTCGTTTGATACGATTGTTTCTTCTATTGAATCAGAATCCAGGCCTGATTTCCTGGGTGGCCTGCCCCGTTTTCTTTTTGGTGGTTGTTTTGTATCTTCTGTTTTTTTGTTTATACTTTCTCCAGTGAGAGCTTTAGCACTTGCCGGGCCTTTATTTTCTTTTTTGTCGGGCTTTTTATCTGAACCCATGAAAAGTTTGTCAACAAGATCAACATCCTCTATTTCAGAGTGTTTTAGAGATTTCTTCTTTCCTTTTTTTGCTACTAGGTCCTGAGAAAGTATATTTATAGGCTTCTGTTCAGGGATGAGCTTTCCAACAAAAGAATCCATAAAATCATCATCTGATGAAACTTTAAGTGAATCAGGCTTTTTCTTGTCTTTTTGTTTGTCTTTTTCAGGTTCAGCTGCAATAGTATGATTTTCAGTAACATCTTTAATCTCTTTTTTGTGAGGTTTAGTTTTATCTTCAACCTGAGGTTCTTTCTTTGCAGGCTGTTCTTGAATTTTTTGTTCCATTTCAGGCTGCTCTGAAGAAGGTAAAACCGGTATAGAGTCTTCCTGTTTATCTATATCAGGAAATTCACTAAAATCTTCTTCGTTCAGGCGAACTAAAGGCTCTGGGGCTATTTCTGTTTTTTTCTCTTTAACAATCATTTGGGGCTCTTCTTTTTTCTGAGCATCTTGCTGTTTTGCTTTATGATCACCTTTTTTAGCTTTTTGTCCTATTTTATCTTTGTCGAGAACCTTGACTCTTATAACTTTTACTTTTTTCCGTTCTTCTTTTGATGGATCAATTATACCTGCTTCTATTTCTGCACGTCTTTTTTCAGCTTCTTGTTCTCTAAATTCTTCTACTGAATATTGTTTCGGAGGTGGAGCTCCTTTAACAACGCATACATAGGGTGAATTTTTTGCCTGGTCATAATAAGGTACACGAACACCGTCATAATCAAACTCCAGAGCTACCCGAAGAGTTTTTTCATCAGGCATTTCAACAACAAGTGTCTCTTTTGGTGGCTTAATTTCAAGCCTTGCTTCTTTTACAGCTTCAGACTCTTCTATTTCAAGTTCTTCTTTTAGCTCTTCTCTAAATTTTGGCAGCTGTTCAAATAAAAACTTACCTCCATCACCGCCTTTAATATCTAGAAAACTGGATCTTGAGAGAAAATATGGTAATTCCCCTACGGTAGTCTGAATTGGAAATATAATGTTTTTGTATATACCCCACTGTATCTTTTTTGCAAATAGTCTAATTTCTTCATAAGGTATAATATCTTCAGGATTGGAACGCTTCCAGTGCAGAGCAACAAGGATATTTCCTACCATTGATATATTTACATTCAGTATTAACCTCAGAGGATTGGTTTCTACTTTAATTTTACGGTTAGTTGCAGCATGCCTTAAGTCTTCCAGCTTAGCAAAACAGGGCATCAGCTCATCAAGAAACTTATAATTAACATAATAATGTTTTCGATTCTTGTCATACTGGGCGTTTTTGTGCAAAAACGAAATTAGATAAAGTTCCATTTTTTCTTTTTCATTAAGTTGAATAGCATTTTGTTTCTGAGCTTCAACTACACTTCGTAAAATTGGTTCGAGTTGTGTTACAGTAGATCCTGATTTTCGCTCGATAACCTTTACTGAAACCATTCTGGGCTTGGATTTTTCGTTGAACAAAAATCTGTATTGGCCTTGATAATCAATATTTTCTTCATCTTTATCATCAAGATGATCTTCTATACCCCAGTATTTATGCCATAAACCCTGACTAATGCCTATTAAAGCTACGGCAACAGCATGTTTACACCATTCATCCGGAAAAGGACAATCACAATCTGCTCTTACCTCATTCTCAAAAAACTTCAGGTGCGTTTTATATTCATCTTTGAAATTGCCTTTAACAGTGCCTTTAATACCTTCTTCATAAAGTTCAACCTTTTCAACTTGATTTTTCTGGTAATAATCATAACCCCGGCGCCAAACACCAGGGCTGGCAAGATTTTTTATGTATTGAAAGGTTAAATCTATCATAATTAAAAAGTTTCGCTGTCTGATTGTCAATTAATGAGAGTCTAGAAATTAAATATTATTTGAATTCAATCTAATTGTTATCACAACTTGAGAAATGCCTGAAAATAAAATGACACAATAAAACCTGTTGACTCTTTTTGAGTCAGGACAAGATATTTCGGCACAACGTCCCAATATAAATATTTTATCTTAAAATTTCTTTTTCGTATACAAATTTTAAACATATTGTACAAATATTTAAAATTGCCAGAGAGAGTTTCAATGTAGATTTCACTGCCAGCAAAATAACTTTCAAACAAGCGTTTAAAGAAAATAATGCTTATCTGTAAGAAAATATAAACAAGAAATTCATAGTATCATAAATGTAATTATCCGGTAAAACAGGTGCTCTTGAACCCTGAAGAGATCTATTTGTGTGATCAATCAAGTCGCTTGTTGCTCCCTGAATTGATATAATTTTGATATTTCTTATTTTTCTGTTTCTGCCAACCTGAAAGAAATAAAGCAAATCAGCAGGTGAACGTTGTATGTACTTTGCAAGCTTCCAGTTAAATAGAATCTCTTCTGACAGTGGTTGTTTTACAGAATCAAAATAATAGTTTTCAAGTTTTTCTTTTTCGTAGAAAACGTTACTGGAACATTTTAAGATAAGTTGCTTCTTTATGTTATCAAGTCTCAGTGTGTATAGTTCCTGTCTTTTTTTAAAAGCCTCATATAGTTCTTCTGGAATCTCAATATATTTAAACATTTCATTTATGGTTTGAAGGTAAACAACGTTATCTGGTTTTAAATTGACAGCCCTCTCAAGCATTTCAATAGCCTGTATTATGTAATTTTGCTCACCTGTTAGAATACCTTTTTCAAAAAGCGCAAGAGAGTTAAAATATATATTTTCTGCTGATTTGTTTTTCAGCTTATCAAATAAAATTAAAGAATGATCCAGAAGTGGCAAAGCAACAGCCCATTCACCTTTACGTTTATAGTATATTGCTTCATACAAATACATCTTATGTATAGAATAATTTGCCTTTTTAAGTGTCTCAATTATTTTAGCAGAATGGTCAATATCGTTTTTATTCCACAAAAACTCAAATAAATCAGTGCCATAGATCATATCAAGCTTGATTTCTTTTAAAAATTTATCTTCAGGGTTTGTTTTAATTTTGTTTTCTATTAGCTCAAATTTATTATTATTGCTATAAGAGATAATAAAATTATTGACTTTTGCAATACTTGAAGAGGTTTCAGTTTTTTTGTCATCCTGGTTTTGAGCATGAACCTGCAAAAAACCTGTTGAAAAAATGCTTAATGCAATAATAGCAAGCATCAAAAACTTATATAAAACGTTAGTTCTTATCATAATCACAATTGACAGTCTTTTCTCATCCAGAATAAAATTTTCAGCTCAAATCTAATGTTACTTATAATACAATAATTTTTATGTTTTAAACACAGATTTTTGTTTATTTTTCTATAATGCTTTAATAATAAGCAATTGTGCCTTTTAACATCTCGAATATTAAGCAGTCTAAAAAAGATATCATAAACAATGCCTTCAAGTAACACTATAATTATTTTTATAATTTTTCTCTACCTCGTTTTTATGCTTGGTATAGGATTTTATACCAATAAAAAATCAATTAAAACAAGCCTTGACTATCTTGTAGCAGGAAGAAGATTGCCATGGTGGCTGCTTGTAGGAACTCTGGCTGCAACAGAAATAGGTGCCGGCAGCACAATGGGTGTAACACAAAAAGCTTATGGCCAGTGGGGGCTTAGCTCAATATGGTATATCTGGACGATGTCTATCAGCTTTATTGCTATAGCTATTGTTGCACCACGGTTAAGAAGTTCTGAAGTATTAACTGTACCTGAATTTTTCTTAAAAAAATACGGAAGAATAAATCATATTTTGACCTCAATTATAATGTTTTTGCCGCTTATAGGCTTAACTGCTGTTCAGATGATTGCTACAGCTACAATTTTTTCAGCTGTAACAGGCATTGACTACCGGATCTCGGCACTTATTTCTTGCGGTGTTATCGTTACTTATACGGTTCTTGGGGGTATGTGGAGTGTTTCTATTACTGATTTCTGGCAATTTATACTTATTCTCATCGGAATGGGGCTAGCAATGCCATTTGTTATTATTAAAGCCGGTGGATTTACTGAAATAATTGCTCATGTTCCTCCTGAAAAGCTTAGCCTGTTTGAAGGTATGGGTATAGGAAAAATAATATCACTCATTATAATCTATGTCAGCAGCTGGCTCATAGGCCAGGAAGTTACACAGAGATTATATTCAGCTAAAGATAAAGCCAGCGTGATTAAAGGAAGCACAGTAACAGCTGTTTTTTATTTCTTCTTTGCTTTTATACCACCTTTGCTGGGTATATCAATCTATGCACTTGAGCATAAAGGTGTTATTCCTTCAACTATCATAAATAATTTCAGTGATATGTATGTACTACCTGTACTTGCTATGAATGTTCTTCCGGTTATTATTGCTGGCCTGCTTTTTGCCGGTCTTATTTCAGCAACAATGTCAAGTGCTTCTTCTGATCTACTCGGGGCTGCTTCTATAATTACTAATGATCTGTGGTTTCAATATATCAAAAAAAATGAAGCTGATGATAGAAAGAAAATTCTTATTATTAGAATACTTGCAGCCTTAATAGGAGTGCTTTCACTTGCTATTGCAATACTTAAACCTGAAGATATTATTAAAATATTAATGTTTTCTTTTTCTTTAAGAGCTGCAGGGTGCTTTATTCCATATATTGCAGGTCATTACTGGGCTAAAATTACACCGCTTTCAACTTTCTTAAGTCTGTCATGCGCCAGCATTCTTCTTGTTATACTTGAACTAACAAATACTACTATCTTTGGGCTTGAACCAATCATACCTTCACTTGCTGTATCTGCAATAATCATTGTCTTTTTTAGTCTTAAGCCTTTCCAAAAAGCTTCACTGTAAGATTTTTGGTTATTTATTTTTAAAAACCAAACCCTCAGAAAAAATTTAACCAGAACAGTAATGAGCTCTTTGAATAACTCAAAAGTTTTCAGATTCAAGAAATGGTTGTTGGGGGTTAAAAAGCCGCACAGCGGTTTTTTTAACCCCCTCCCTGTTTTTACTGGAGTCAGTAATTCCGTAATTAATCAGAGGTTCTTAAAGTTTCAAAACTGGAAATCTAAATATTATTCTGATAACATAAAACCTGAAAATATTAAGGGGCTTCAGGTCAATTCTATGAATGATCACAACCAAAACTCAATAAACAAAAGACTTTCAGAGCTTGAAATTAATAAAAGCTGGCAAAAATTAAAAAATATATGGAAAAAATTAAACTTCCTGGAAACAAACGGCCAGCTAGAAGTCAACTGGCAGGAATATTTTAATACCTTGAAAGAAGATATTTCAAAGGTTAATGACCTTACACAAAATCTTATCAATGAAAACCTCATAAATACAGAAGAAAAAGAATACCTTGATATGCTCTTTACCAGAAGAATGGATGATTTTAACTTTCGTTTTGGTTATATGACCTGCTATCTTATATCTCCTGAATTTGATACTTACTTTAAAACTAGAGAAGAGCTTGATCAACAATATTGCCTGCTCCAAAAAATGTTTATAGAGAATAAAATCAATACTGAAACCTTTAATACCATTAAAGAAAATATATATGACAGGCTATTAACCCTTGAAAACCCTGACCAATTAAAGAATAATCCTGGGTTAATAGACCTGATAACTTTCCTTAACAGCTAAATGATTGACTTTTTTAAAAATAAATTCAATAAACGTCAGCAAAAATCAATGATTTTTGAGGTTACTTTAAGATGTAATCTTGACTGCTTTTATTGTTATAATGTTTGCAAAAATAAAATACCTTATCCTGTTGAAGAACTGGATACCCAAAATACTCTAAAACTTATAGATAGGATCATAGAAGATACAAAATGTATTCAATTAACCTTCACAGGAGGTGAACCTTACCTCAGAAAAGATATTCTTCAACTAGCAAGGCATGTTAAAGAAAAAGGAATAAGCCTTAATATAATATCAAATGGTACTTTGTTAAATAAAGATCTTATAAAGGATTCTATTGAAAGCGGTATAACGCTTTTTGAACTGCCTTTATTAAGCAGCGAAAGAGCTATTCATAATGAACTTGTCAGAAAAGATGTCTTTGACAGGGTAACAGAATCAATAGCCTATATCAAAAGCTTTCAGGGAAATGTAGTAACCGTATTTGTAGCTACAAAGAAAAATATACACACCTGGAAAGAAACAATTGATATGGCTGTTGCCCTGGGGGCTGACGGACTTATGCTTAACCGCTTTAATCCCGGAGGAGAAGGCGCCAATAATATCGATGAACTTTTACCTGACCCTGAACAGCTTGAAGAAGCTCTAGAAATAGCAAATGAAGCTTCATCCAGGTATAAAATATCAATAGCCTGCTCGATTGCAATGCATCCATGCCTTATTAAAACAGAAAAATATCCTAACCTTGGCTTCGGATTCTGTGCAGCAGGCACATCAAGAGCATACTATACTATTGATCCTGCTGGCAATGTTAGAATGTGTAATCATTCACAGATGATTATAGGTAATATACTTGAAGAATCCTTCTGGAAATTTGCCCATAACCAGAAAGCTAAAGACTTTATGAAAGCAATACCAGACTTTTGTAAAAATTGCGCCATTGCAAAAGAATGTCAGGGAGGTTGCAAGGCAGCAGCAGAAGTCTGTTACAATGATATTTACGACGAAGATCCTTTTTTGAAAAAGTATAAACACCTCGCAAAGAAAAAATAAATGGAACCTTTGATTAATTATTGAATTACTGATTTCAGCCAAAACAAAGGGGTTGGGGCTGTCTCGAAAAGAAAAAACTGCACCTGAAGATTTTTAGAATGGTTTAATTTTTTAAGTCATTTAAGATATAATTAGTCGTTAAACTGTTTCGTAAATTCAGAAAATGTAATAAATAAATTGCTGCAATTGTCGCAACTTACAGAGAAGTCTGATATTTAAACTTTTAAAATACCAGCAGGTTATTAATTTTTTATATAATGACATTAGCAGGATTATAGTTATGGAAATAATGATTTCAAAAGTATTCAACACGATAGAAGAGTCAGCAACTCTTGCTATCAACCAGAATATCAAATCAATGCGTCAGGAAGGCAAGAAATTATATCATCTCGGGTTTGGTGAGTCACCATTTCCTGTGCCTGAAATAGTTAAAGCAGGCCTGAGACGGGGTGAAGATATTAAATCCTATCAGCCTACACAGGGCATACCTGAGCTAAGGGTCAACGTATCAGAGTTTTACAAAAAATGGTTTAATCTAAATTATTTGCCAGGAGACATTTTTATTGGGCCCGGCAGCAAAGAACTCATATTTGATCTGATGCTTTTGCTGGAAGGTGATCTGATATTGCCTGTGCCTTCGTGGGTTAGCTATATTCCACAGGCTAAATTAGCTCATAAACAAGTTGTTAAAGTACCAACAACAATCGAAAACTCTTACTGTATGACAGCAGAAGATCTTGAGAAAGCTTATAACACAGCACTTAAAAAAGGTCTTAACCCGCATCTTATGCTAATAAATACGCCCGGCAACCCCTGTGGCAATTCATATAATGAAAAAACCGTCAAAGAAATTACTGATTTTGCCCGAAAGCACAAAATACTTCTCATTTCTGATGAAATATACGGAAATATCACATTTGAAGGATACAAACATACCAGTTTTGCCAAGTTTTACCCTGAAGGAACATTTGTTACTGGTGGCATATCAAAAGATCGCTCTCTTGGTGGTTATAGATTAGGGGTTTGTCTGGTTCCTGAAGGTCAAAAAGAACTTAAAAAGGCCTTCAACACTCTTATTAGTGAAACTTTTTCCTGTGTAAGTGCTCCTGTTCAGTATGCTGCTTTGAATGCTTTTTCTACAGGCCCTGAAATGACCAATTTTATAAATGATTGCACAGCTATACACGGTATAGTGTTAAATTATTTTTTCAATGCGATAATGAAATCCAGTGTAATAGAATGTTCTCCTCCGATGGGGGCCTTTTATGTTTATCCTAAATTTAATCTTAAAAAATTTAAATCTTCAAAGCAAGTAGCCCGCACCCTTCTGACAGACTATAATGTAGCCAGCCTTCCTTCAAGCTGTTTCGGGCAGGATGAATCAGAACTAAACCTTCGCCTGGCCATAACTGACTATTCAGGTAGCAAAGCTCTGGATGGTTTCAGGAAAAACCCTGATCAAGATTACAAAAAGTTTATTCAGGAAAACTGTCCTGATATTGTTGAGGCCGCAAAAATAATATTAAGGTTTGCAAAAGAAAATGCTTAAATCAGCAATCATAAAGATAGCAATCGTCTTATGTGTTTTTATCTTTGTAACTGCCTGTCAACAACAAAAAGACAGCAAAACAATTTATATTGGCGTTTCAGGAGAAATGCCTCCTTATAGTTATTATGATCCAGATAGCAATGAACTGGTAGGTTTTGATGTTGAGCTTGCCCGGGAACTAGCAAAAGTAATGAATAAAAAGCTTAATCTTGAAACCTATTCTTTTAACAGACTGATTGCAGCCGTTTCAGGCAATCAGATAGATGTAGGTATGGGAAGCATGAACATTGTGCCTGCCCGTCAGGAAGTAGTAAATTTCAGTATTCCCTATAATTATTCTCGTGGGCAGTTTGTAGTACAGGCGTCAAACAAAGATGTTAATTCTATAGATGACATCAGAGAAAAGAAAATCATGGTTGGAATTCGTAATGGTACTGTTTATCCAGGTATTTTGATAAATGAACTTGGTTTTTCTACAGATCAACTAAAGAAATTTCCTACACAGAGAGACTTAAGAATTGCCCTGCAACTTGGCATGGTGGGTTCAGCGGTCTCAGATTATGCAGCAATGTATCATTTGAAAAATAATGAGGGTTTTAAAATCAAATTTGTTGGGACCCCTGTTAATGAAACCCCCTGTGGACTTACTGTAAATAAAAAGAATAAAGAATTATTAGAACAGATTAACCTTGCCCTGCAAGAACTTATAGATAATGGCATCTATGATAGAGTTTCTCGCAAATGGTTTGGGCTTAACCCGCTTATAGAAAAACCTTCATTTTAGTGCGTTATATTAGCCCTGTTGAATCATTCTTGATATAAGTTCAGCAATATCTCTGGCTATCTTTTGCCTGAGGTCTTCTGGGCAATTTTCAAGCATTACCATTGCAGCCCTGACAGTTTCATTTAAATCATACCAGCGCTCTTGCCTTCCCTCATCTGCATCATAAGCATTTTTAACAGTTGAAAGCAGCTCTTCTATTGAACCAAATTCTTCAAGTTCTATTTTGTGTTCAATGACAATTTTAATTAGGTTAAGGGCAATTTGAATTTGTATCTGGTCATCACTTTTTTCAAGAGTTTTGATAGCCTTGCTCAGGACAGGGTCTTTATCATACCACCTTCTGCCAGCTTTTAAGCTTTCATAATCAATGCTATTTTGTGTATTTTGATCCATTATTGTTCCCCCTGTTTTTATAAATTATATTTTATAAAATTTATTTAAATTTTGTTATGATTTTAATTTTATCATTATAAACCTTTTAATTCATGAATTTTTGCAAACTTCACAACAAAAAACTCTCCAAGATTTTAGAAGATAGAGGACGGGTGTTTTAGAAGAATTTAATTCTTCATGTAGCTTAGTATAGCCCGAAATAAAACTCTCTCCGGAGCGAACTTAGTTCGCTCCGGTAGTTATTAGCCTCTTTAGAGCTTTTGAGTCGTCCAGAGCACCTTATTTGAATGTCAGAAGAAAATTTTTCCACGATAAGTTCTCTTGCCTGCCTGCCCATAGTTTTTGTCTTTTCTAAGAAAAACATTATTAATAAAAGATTTTTGTCTTTTTTGATATAACAGCAATGGTAGTGCTTAAATGCTTTATCAGTGGTGTGTTTATAAGAATATTATCTATTTTGTTGCAGTTAGTTTTAAGTTATGCACTGATCTTCATATAAAGAAATTAGCTTTTTCAGGTGAATGTCAGAAGAAAATTTTTCCACGACATGTTCTCTTGCCTGCCTGCCCATAGTTTTTGTTTTCTCTATGTCAGAATAAAACTGCAAAATAGCCTGTTTTAACTCTTCAATATCCCCGGGGGTAACAAGTAAACCTGTTTTGCCCTCCTCAACAATTTCAGGTATTGCCCCGGCCCGGCTCGCAATAACAGGTTTGCCAGCCGCAAAGGCTTCAAGCAGGGTTATACCAAATGTTTCAAACCACTCACAGGGCAATATCGCCGCAATAGAATGCTGATATTCATCGATCAGGTCATTACCATATTTCAGGCCTGCAAATTGAATATTCTTGCAATTTAAATTCTCTGCAAGCTTTTTAAGCTTTTCTTCTTCAGGGCCTGTGCCTGCAATACGCAATTGAATCTCTTCCGGCAATTCAGAAAAAGCTTTTATAAGGTTTTTTAACCCCTTTTCTACTGATAATCTGCCTGCATAAAGAAAATATCCTTTATTAGTATAGTCAGGGTTAAGATCTAAAAACATGTCATTAACAAAGTTGTTTATAACAATGCATTTTTGTTTATCAAAACCATTTTTTACAAACAATTCATAGCTTGCCTGAGCCGGAAAGATAAATTTATCAATCCTGTCAGGTATATTCATACTTTTATTTATCAAATATTCAATATAAACAAATAAACTGTCAATAAAACGATTATTTTTGCATCTATTAGCGACACAATGCAGTTTATTGCCTTTAAGACACTCTATATTCTGACATATCTGGCCATCAATAACTAAAATGCCTCCAGGGCAAACAAATCTAAAGTCATGAACAGTCTGAACAACTGGTATTTTATGTTTTTTGAGTTCTTCAATAATTGATGAAGTAAGATAATAAGAATAGTTATGGATATGAATCAAGTCAGGTTTAATTTCTTTAATACACTTATTTAGCTTCTTTTTAGCTTCAAAATTATAGAAAATATTCAAATATTTCAATTTCTGAATACCTGTCAGGCTTTTAAAGTCTATATAATCAGGAAAAAAATGCCGGTATTCATAATTCTCTTCAAAAAAAGGAGCTCTGTTGACAGCAAAAAAATGCACTTCATAGCCTTTTTCTTTTAACAAACTGGCCTCACTGTAGAGTAGTGTTTCAACACCACCTGGCGGGCCCAAAAAGTTATTTATGAAAAGAATTTTCATTTTACTCCCCTGGTTTCCTGAAAATCAAAAAATTGACAATATTGTTCTCCAATCAGGTCAATAGAAAAGAACTGTTCAACCCGTTTTTTTGCATTGTTACCAAGCTTCTCTCGTAGTTGATCATCAGATATAAGCGTATTTATTGCCATGGCCAGGGCTTCAGGGCTATGAGGCTCAACAGTAAGACCAGTTTCATTATGAACAGAAACCTTATTTGATGCTGTATTAAGGTTTGTATTAATAACTGGTTTGGCACAGGCCATTGCTTCAAGCTGAACGATGCCAAAAGTTTCTGAAATTGAGGGTAAAGCAAGCATATGACAGGCTTGATAATAATCTATAAGCTCTTGATCTATTTTGTCTCCTGTAAAAAACACTTTTGTTTCCAGTTTGTTTTGAGAAACAATAGTTTCCAGTGATTTTTTCAAAAAACCTGATCCAATTAGGACTAATACAGCATTGTCATTAACATAATTCATTGCTCTTATTAAATATTCAACACCTTTTGCCGGGTAAAACCTTCCAACATAGAGAATAATTGTTTTATTATTGAAGATATCTTTAATTTTGTTAATATTTTCATCGTTTATATTTTGAAAACTATTAATTGGTATACCATATGGAATTACGTGTATTTGATTTTTTTTGTATTTGATTGCATTTAACGTAGTTGATAAGTCTTTTATGAACTCTGATAAAACATGAATCCTGTCTGCTCTGTTTAAAAACGCTTCATAAACCGGGTTAAAAAATTTCATAATATGCTTTTGCCTTGTAATATCACCATGATAGCTTACGGTCAAGTGTTTATATTTAGGCCGGGCAATAAAATGAACTATAGCAGCAAAGATATAAGGGTGGTGATAGTGCAATATGTCAGTATCAACCCGTGAAAGTTCTCTTATGAAGCTTAATGAAATAGGGTTAGATTTAAACTCAAACAGCCGGCCACATCGCCTGACTGGTATGCCGTTTATGCTTTCAATGCTATCTTTCAAGTTTTCTGACAGGGCTATAACTTCTAATTCAAAGCCTTTAGACTGCATTACCTCTGATATTTGCTTTGCTACTACTTCCAGCCCGCCTGCAAAAGGATGATAATACTTACTTATTTGAGTTATTTTGGTTTTTGTTTGCTTGGTCATCTTCTGTTTATCTATTCTGGACGCTTCAGCAGAATGTTTTATAAGTATAAATATTCTTTTAGAATGATTTTATTGCTTTCTTTACAGATTTTACGCAGGCTTTGCAGTGTCTCTTTGTACGTTTTATTAAACTTTACAAGTATTATCAGGTATTGATGAGCCTCAACCACTTCAAGGTTAAAGGTATCCTGATTTGTTTTTATTGATAAATCAAGTGCCCTCCCTGCAAGTCGAGATCTTAGATTGTCAACAAAACGCTGTGTTTCAGCTTCTCCAACAAATGAAAGCACACCAGCACGGTCTATATGGTTAACTGAAATAGCTGTCAGTACGTCTTTATAGTTAATGTGGTTATTGTAAACTATATATGTATTATCACTCAGGTCATTAAATGTAACCCTCTTTGATGCAAGCTCCAGGCCCGATACAGCTATACAGGATACCGTAAAAGAAACTACCAGAGATATTAAGATATAAGTTAACCAACTTTGTTTTTCATATTCATTGTCTCTCGGCATTCTTGGTTCTTTTAAAACAAATATATTGCTAGTATTTTTAGACATTTCTTCCAAAAATTTTGACCATTCATACTTTTCTTTGACCATTTTAAGCTTGTCAATTTCCTGTGCAAAGTCGACTTCCCATTTTTTAATGTCTATACTGGTAGATGGCATATTTCTCAAAACATTTTGAAGCCTCTTATCGTGCTGTGTAAGTATTTCATACCTGAAATCATCTTTTTCCAGCCTGTAGAGAGGGTTTATTTTGTCTCCTTTTTTTGTTGTTTCAAGTTTAGAGATCTTCTGGTCAATTTCTTTTTGAGTTTCGTCATATATATCAGATAAAAAAGCAATATCGTTAATCGCTTTTTGAGAATTTATAGCTACGTTAACATCTTTATAGTTTTTAACAATGGATTTTACAACATTATAAGCCAGTTCAGGGTTTGTAGATTTATAGCCCACACGTATAATCTGTGTGCCAGAAAGGGTTTCTACAATGAGATTAGGGTTTAGAAAGTGGTCAGCCAGTAGATATTCCCCTTTGTGAGGGCCTGACTGGTATTTCAAATCATTATCTATGATTACTTTGTCCAGAACCAGAGGAGACTGTATGATCTGTATCTCAGTATCTAAAGATTCTTTCCCCAGGCTGATAACGGCTCCGCCCTGCTGACCAGCCATACTGGATACAGCATAAGGGTTTATCTCAGTTAAATTAGTTGCTCCAGTATTATTATAAAGTATCAATGCCTCTGCTGTATATATTTTAGGTTTATTCATAACCATAAAAACAAACAGCAAGATTATAACAGTATATATAGCAAGTATCCAGTATTTTCTATGCCAGATAATCAGGCTTAATTTCTTTAAGCCAAAGCCTATATCAGCATCTTTGAACTCATCACTCATTTAAGTTACCTCTAATCAGCAATTTTCATAAGCATGTAAACCATTCCGGTTGTCTGGAAAGCCATTCCCAGTGTTGATTTTAATACATTACCCCAGTTTATAGGTATACCAACTTTCCTGGGTATGATAATAGAATCTCCTGGGTTAACTGCCAGAGTATTAAAGCTTTTTATTGCTTCTGTACGCCCACTTGCACGAATTAAATATGCAGATTTCTTCCGGGCATCTTTTGTGAAACCGCCCACCTGATCAATATAATATTCTGGTGTCTGACCGGGCAGAAAAGCTATGGCAGACTGATTGGATACTTCGCCCATAACAACTACGTGCTGGGGTTTATATGGGATGATAATCTGGTCGCCATCTTTTATTTCAAGATTATACTCGGGCGGTATTTCTGCAAGGTTATTCGAGTTTATATTTAAAACAATTCTCCCGAACTCTTCTTTAGCTTTCTTTTGCATAATTTGAAGCAGGTCTTCCTGTTGATCTATGTATGATTTCAGATCACTCCTTCGAGAAGAGTCTTTGATTGAATGCATTTCTGTAACTTTTTCAGCTATATCAAGCTGTAAGTTTGTTTCAGAGCGTTCATAAGCCTTTCTTTGTGCCTTTTCGACAAGCGATCTTAAGAAAACCATCCCGGGAAGGTAGGCATCAGAGCGCAAACCTCCTGCAATATTTATTACATCAATAAGTTTCATTCCGTGAATAACTTTATATATGCCGGGTTTTTTAACGTAACCATAAACAGCAACCTCTTCTAGAGGCTCTTTTTCACTAACTGGCCTGAATATAATTTTGTCATTAGGCTTTAATGGAACATCAAGTTCAGGATTATTTTTAGTAAGAAGCTCATAGAGATAAACAACCTTTGTATCTACAGACAAATTCTTTCTATAGGCTGATTTACTTTTGTCTTCTGAGCCTGAAACCTCTGCAACCAGAATATTTGGATTTGTTTTAAAGTCTACTATTGATAAAATATCTTTCAAAGTCATTTTATCTTTGTATGGTATAAATGATGGGTTAGTTATTTCTCCTGCAACTTCAACTACCCCCATTTTAGTAGCAGCATATACCCTAATAACGTCCTGTGGCTTGAGTACAGGGTCTATTTTGCCTGCAAAAAACGCTGATAGCGAAACAGGTATCGGCAAAATGCCTTTATTTAGTCCGTCGATTCTTGTTATAACAGCCTGTTCAGTATACGTATTGTAGAGTAAATCATCCCGGCTTTTGAGTATGTCAGAAAGCCTCATATCAGGCTTGTATTCTACAGTTCTTGGACGTTTTACGTTTCCTTCTATTGAAACGTTATTTTCTGGGCGTTCGTAGAGTTTAACAAAGCTTAACATATCACCATCTTTTGGTTTAAAGCTTTTGAGTTGTGATTCTGTAATGCTTACAATGCTTTTTTGCCCTGAAGGTATGTCAAATCTTTCTATTTCAATATTATCTGGAGTAATAGAAGGCAGAAAACCGCCTGCATAGTTAATTGCAGCATCAAGGGTTTCGTTATCAAGAAATTCATATATTGCAGGGTTTTTGACGCCTTCATTCAGGCCAATGACTTTCCCTATTGGTTTTACAAGAAGGACATCACCGTTTTTAAGTTTGATTTTAGGATAATGGCCCTCAAGGAGAAATTGATAAAGGTCGATACTGGTTTTCTTTTTCGTATGAGCATCAATATGTTCGATATTTCTTAACGATCCGGTTTTTAGAATCCCACCGGCAGATTTGAGAGCATCTATAAAATTTTCATGTGGTGATATGCCGACTGAACCCGGGTTCTTTACCTTACCAACCACCATAATATTAAAACTTGAAGGGCTTTCTACGGCTATTTTAGCGTTAAGTTGTTCATATTTTTCTGCCAGGTTAATATTTATTTCTCTTTCAAGGTCAGGTACTGTTCTTCCCTTTGCATAAATAAGACCTACGCCCGGTATAAATATATTTCCATCTGCATCAACGGTGGCATTGACTACAGATTCAAGTGCTGATGCTCCTGAGCCTGTTATTTTCATAAGGTCAAGTGTATCTCCCCAGAAAAGAACTTTTACTCTGTCGCCACTGCTGAGTACATGTGTCTTTGAAGAAACCCCTGCAACAGTTGCACCAATATTTTCACCAAATATATCATAGCCAAACTGTAAGATTTCTCCGTTAAAGAGCTTCTCAATATTACTTAAAAGCTCTGGCAGTTCTTTCTTTTCAAGGATATTATTGCTGAGATCAACGTAATAGCTTTCTTCGTATTGCTTTACAGTTCTCAGATTGCCCATTGGTTGTATTGGCTGAACGGATTCAGTTGTAAGCTCACCGGGTTTAGCTACAGTCTCAGAGGGCATTGTGAATGTCCTGATAGTTTCAACCCTTTCCTGAGCGATAACAACGTGAGCATTAAGCACAAAAAACAGTGCAATCACCAAACATAGCTTTATTGACTTTATCATATCCTTATCCTTCTTGACTGAACGCTGGTTAGTAATAAGAAACCTTTTAAATACCATTCAAACAATAATATTAATAAAAATAACAATTAAAATTAAGCTTAAAATAAGTATTATTACAAAATTATTTTTGTGAAGTGATACCAGAGTTGCCATCAAAAGGCAATTGATTTCAGCAAAAACAGGGAACTTTTAAGTTCTTCATAGGCACCACTGTATTTTTGCTAATATTCTAATTATTTAAGATTTTTGAATAAAGTTCTGAGTATTTTTGAACTACATTTTTAACATCAAATTCTTTAACCACCCTATTTCTGGCATTTTCAGATATATTTAAGGCGTTAGAATTGTTTTTAAGAACCCATTTAATACCTTCGGCCAGGTCTTCAGGTTCATAAGGGCTGGCCAGATAGCCTGATTCTTTGTGAGTAACTATGTCTTTAAGACCTGTTGTGTCAAATGCAACCACCGGAGTGCCACAGGCCATAGCTTCCAGTGCTGTTAGCCCAAAAGCTTCCTGATATGAGGGCACAATCATAACATCAGCTGCAGAATATGTAACAGGCATGGCTATATCATGGGCAATGTATCCTGAATAGGTTGTCTTTATAGCATTTTGAAAGTCAATCATTTTTTCTTCGCAACCAAAAACAAGCAATTCGCAGTTTTCCAGTTCTTTTTTATTTTTTAGTATATTCAGGGCTTCTTCAAGCAGGTGGAAGCCTTTTCTTTTGTCTATATGAGGGTTTATACCTCCAAACAGAATGATTTTCTTATCTTCAGGTATATAATGAATCGCCCTGGAGTGATTTTTGCCGGCTGGCTTAAATATTTCGAGGTTAAGCCCGTGCGGTATGGTTGCAATCTGGCTATCACGGAATATTGCACTATTGCTGGCACTATCAGAAAGCCACCTGGAAGGTGATACAACCGTTAAATTAAGGTTTTTGATGCTTTTTGATCTTGATTGAAAAACTTTAAAAGCAAGGTCATTTTTTTTAGTCGAGCAAAGAACAGGGCAACATCCGCACAGGAAGGTATATTTTGAACAGTCATATGAGTAATGACACCCTCCTGTAAAGGGCCACATATCATGCAGAGACCATACAACAGGTATGTTAAATCTTTTTAACTCATTGATATTTATAAAGCCGTCTGCTATCCAGTGTAAATGAATAATATCAGGCTTGAATTCTTTAATAACGGGGGCAAGGCTGTTAAGTGAATAACCTGTATTGTAGGCTTCTTTTTTTCTTTCAGGATAGAATATTTTGGGAAATCGGTTATAGCGACTACTTGTGGTATTTATAATTGATTGAAAACCTGATTTATAAGTATAAACATCCTTTCTGCTGGTATATTTTCTTTGCACGAAAAGAGTTGAGTCTATGCCTGCTTCTGTTAAACCCTCATGAAGCCTCCGGGTAGCAATAGCTGCACCACCCATGCTATCGTTTTCGTTAAGATGAAGTATTTTCAAAGTTTTACCTCTGCATTTCTTTTATTTTTTTGTTTAATGTAGTCATAAAAGATGTATTTTTTAAAGTGAATCCAGAACATAACAGAAACAGGAAGGTTAAAAGCCCTTTGAAAGTTGTGATTAACTTCAAGATTTTCTTCAATATGGGCTGTAAACTCAAAGTTTACCCTGTCAGGATCATATTTTATATTATAGAATGAATCATTAACCTCTTTGCTATGTATGCCGGTGCCGTCAAAACCAGTGTTATAGAGAAGATTGCTAACAGGAAAAACACAGTAGAAATCGTTTTTAAAATGATGATAGTGCCATCTTATTGCCCAGGAATCTATAATACCTTTTCGATAGTGCTTAAGCATTAAGACAGCATTATTACCGGTAGAGTTGAATTGTTTTTTCCTTTTCTTATCTTTCATAAAACTATCATAATCGCTAACTTCCCAGTCAACAGTATCCCAGATGTGTTTCCAGGTACCCCAGCCTGTTGAGCAGGCTTTGTGAGAAAAATAAACTTCAAAAGGATAGTCAGAAGGCAGCGGATAAAGTGACGGAGGTAGAGAAAACCCTGTCACTGAACCTGCTTTAGGATGATCCTCATAGTAATCAAGTGCATTATTCATATAGTTCAAAAAATTGCTACAGGTGATAAGATCATCTTCAAGGACAATTACCCTATTATGAATATTTATAACCTCTGTGACACCTCTTATAACAGAATTTGCCAGACCCAGGTTTGTTTCTCTTTCAGTAATTTTGACATCCTTAAAGCCTGATATGTTTTTAATCAGGGCTCTGACAGCTTTAATTTTTTCCAGATCGCTTTCCTGTTTTGGCCCATCAGAAAAGATATAGAGCTCAGTTTCTATTGCAAGAGTATTTTTAGCCAGTTCAGCGAGGCATTGCTCTGTGTGCTGAGGCCTGTTATAAACAAACAATACGACAGGTGCCGGTTTCTGTTGCATAGTCTCCTGCATTTCATTTCATTGCTATTCATTATATCAGGATTACCTTTGAGATACAGGTTTTAAATAGATACATAGATGTTAATTACTTATAAATTGTCACAAATGCGTCCCGGCTTATTTTTTCTATTTCAAACCTGCTAAAATCCTTGTTTTCAAATAGCTTTTCAATTTCATTATACTTATAAAGAAAGAGCTTGCAGCGGTTTTTGTACTTTATTTTTCTTTTCCAGGCCAGAAAACCGCCATCAAGAGGAAAACTAAAGAAAGCTTTCTTTGAGGTAATTGACAAAACCTTTTCTATCAGAGCTTCAGGATCATCAACATAGTCCATAAAGCCCATAACTATTGAATAATCAAAGGTTTCATTGAAAGTTATCGTCATAAAATCATTACAAATAAATTTGCATTTAGCTTCAACACCCTCTGAGATGGCTTTTTGCTGTGCAATTTCAATCATTTCTGAAGCAAAGTCCACCCCAGTAATAGAATCCACGTTCTTTTTTGCCAGAGCCACGCAATAATGGCCCGGCCCACACCCAATATCAATTATTTTTGCATTATCTGACGGGTTACATCCTTCAAGTGTTTTAAAAAGCCTTAGTTTCATACTTTTGCGAAAGTGTAAATTAATGAAACTGTTCCACAGATTATGGTTATTGCCATAGATGGCGTTGAAATCCACTGCATATGTGTTAAAGAATTGAGATGTAATATTATCTGACATTTTTAACCTTCATTAGAGATGGGTTGGCACTTTTTTTAATGTAGCTGAATTAGCAAATTTATTCAACTCTATCAATGTAGACTTTTGAGCAGGTGCAATAGCCATAGGATAGTTATTTATGAAATTTTCAACTGTTGTAATCTCAAAATCATTAAAAATACTGCGTAGCTTGCTCTTTGTTGTATGAAGATAACCGTATGACTTAATGTAGCGTATTGCATTCATTGGCAATCTTGGATGATTGCTATCTATTTCACGTGGATGAATATAAAATATAACCGGACGACCTTCGTTTAAGACCTTTTTAGTCATGTGCTTTATGGTAAAATAAAAGTTATGTCTAAGATATCCACCCCCAAAGAAGCAATGATAAGAGTTTAACAGCTTAATAAGCGTAATAGGAAACTCATAAAAGTCTTCGGTAACTTTAAAAGGGGCTAAATTATTAGATTTCATGCCGCCATGAAGCCTGGGAATAGGGAACAGGGATGAATCATATGTATAGCCGGCTTTAATAAGAAGATCAAAAAACCAGGGTGTTTCTTCTGTAGTTGAAAACCCCGGGGCTCTAAAACCTGAAACTTTCTTGCCTGTGATATCTTCAATTGCCTCTTTTGATCTTTTTGCGTCAAAATAAAATTCTTCAGGGGTCATTTTATAGACAAGTTTATGCTTGTAACCGTGAGAAGCTACTTCGTGACCTCTCATGACTGCTTCTTTAACCAGATGTGGATATTTTTCTGCTATCCAGCCCAGAAAAAAGCAGGTTGTTTTAACATCTTTTTCACTGAAAAGATCCAGTAGATTGTAAAAATTCTTTTCAACAATGGATGGCAAAGCATCCCATCTGGAAAACTCAGGTGTTGATTTGAGGTCTAATATATGGTACCAGTCTTCTACATCGACAGTAAAGATATTCTTCATAAGGTTAAAATGTTTCCCGGTTAAAAAGTCTGAGATAACTGCAAATTATGATAATAGCTCTGTTTAAATCAACATATTATATTCTACTACATAATGTATAATAATTGTACAAAGTTAAGAAAAAACAGCTCTTTTGGATTATACTACAATTATCATAATAGCGATTAAGAATAGTGTGAAGAAAGATGGTTATTTGTCCAAGTATGCAGGTAGGCAACAAATAAATGATCAACCCTCTGTTGGTCTTTTTGTTACAGAATATTTACAAAAACTGCCTCTCTGGTACCTTTTAAAAAAGGCCCATTATGACAAATGAATACCTGAGCAGTTTATCAGGTTTTCGGTATGACAATATACCGGCAGGCAACAATTGAAAACGCTTTAAATGTCTTCTAAAGACCAGATTCTAAATATTTGTATCAATACAAATGCGAAAATAATTGCATTTCAAGATTGATTGCCATATTATGAACAAAACATACCATTACCCCTGACTTAAATGCATCAAACAGTAAAGTTTACTATTATTTTAAAGAATAGCACTTCTAATACTGGCTAAAACAGAATCTTAAAAAAGTTTGACATTCTTACAATACAAAGTTATTCAGATATTATAAAAGTTTAAAGGAAGTTAAAATGGCTTTTATCTTAAGTAACCTCTGTCTTCCGGATGAAATCAAGCAGTTTGTCAGCGAAGCAAGAGGTATCATTCTTCCTAAAGAGAGAGATGAACTTATTGATCTGGCTCTTAATGGAACAGATAATGACTATTACGAAGTAACATACCATATAGAAGGTATGGAGCCTGTAACAGAAGCAACTATAGCAAGATGCAAAAATGGCCTTGCTGTAAATTATCCTGAAGCCTATATGAGAAGACGTGATCCTGACTGTATGCTAGTAAATAACATAGAACATACAGATAAACAATGTTATTCTGATAAATTTAATAAGCCATTTGAAGATCTAAGACAGCAAACATTTGAGTGGCTCAAGCAAAATGAATTAATACTTCTTCCTTTTATAGCCGGTAACGATAAACTTGGATATCCAACACTATTGATAGCCCCAAGAAATGCAGCTTTTTTTGCAGCAAGTCTGGCTGATCTTCAGGGTATGGCTGATCTTAAATATGATGGCACTAACTTTATACCACGTTCAATAATATTTCTTGCACCACCGTTCAGGCATACTCATTTTAACAAAAAGCAATACGTTATTCATAATATTCAAAATGGCCTTCACGAAATGTTTTCATATAATCTCTACCTTGGGCCCAGCGCAAAGAAAGGTGTTTATGGCCTGCTGCTTTCTATGGGCATTAAAGAAGGCTGGACTACCCTCCATGGCTCTACCGTAAAGGTTATAACACCTTACGATAATGAAATAACCTTTTTACACGAAGGAGCCAGCGGAAGTGGTAAAAGTGAAATGCTTGAATATGCACACAGACAGGCTGATGGAAGGCTCTTGCTGGGCATTAATACTGTAGATGGGTCAAAAAAACACATAACGCTCAATCAATCCTGTAGTTTGCATCCTGTTACAGATGATATGGCTCTCTGTCACCCTGAATTTCAAAATGGCAAAGGCAATCTTGTTGTAACAGACGCCGAAAAAGCCTGGTTTGTAAGGGTAAACCACATACAGAAGTACGGTACAGATCCTGTGCTTGAAAGCATGACAATACATTCTAAAAAACCACTGATCTTTTTAAATATGGATGCACGTCCCCGTTCTACCTGTCTTCTCTGGGAACATATCGAAGATACCCCTGGCATAACCTGCCCAAATCCGAGAGTAGTTATACCAAGAGATATAGTACAAAACATTTGTAACGAGCCAGTTGAAATAGAATACCGTAGTTTTGGTATTAGAACTCCACCCTGCACCAGAGAAAAGCCTTCTTATGGTATTTTTGGTATATTTCATTTGTTGCCACCTTCTCTGGCCTGGCTGTGGAGGCTTGTAGCTCCTAGAGGCTTTTCTAATCCCAGTATTATTGATACAGAAGGTTTGTCAAGTGAAGGTGTAGGCTCTTATTGGCCTTTTGCTACTGGCAGACAGGTAGATCATGCTAATATATTGCTGGAACAGATTATTAAAACACCCGGTACAAGGTATATACTTATACCTAATCAGCACCTGGGTGCCTGGGAAGTTGGCTTTATGCCACAATGGATAGCCAGAGAATACCTCGCCAGAAGAGGTCAGGCACAATTTAACTATGAGAAAATTAAACCGGCACGTTCTCCGCTTGCTGGCTATGTAGTCAAATCAATGCAGTTTGAAGGAACAATGATAGCTGACAAGTTTTTTGAAACAAACTTACAGCCTGAAGTAGGTGAAGAAGGATATGACAGAGGAGCCACGATGCTTTATGACTTCTTTATAAAAGAACTTAAAAACTTTTTAACCTCCGATATATCACCACTGGGCCGCCAGATTATTGAATGCTGTCTGGATAAAGGAACTGTTCAAGACTACGAAAATATTATACCGGCAAAGTATTAACCTGCACATTTAAAACCTGAACAGAAAAAGCTAAACCTCTGCTAATGACTGTGCTGACTAAATAATAACGTAAGTTTGCGCCCCAGACGGTAGGTCATGACATTCGTTTTGATAAGATTTTGAACTGTTTTAAACAATAAAAATGTAAACGGACGATTTCCCCTGTAAACATAATAGTCAAAAAGAATAAAGTATTTCATAACAAGACTCTTAGGGAACTCTGGGAGATCCATGGCCGGTAGAATGCGTTCCAGACGGGAGTTAATATTATTTAACAGCCCTCTTGCTTTACATCTATCATACAAAATTGTACCCGGATAAGGATAAAATATGCTTGTAAGGTGCCTGTCTGGCTGGCAGAGTCTGTTTAACCTTATTGTTTCTTTGAAGTCTTCTTCTGTTTCTCCTGGCAGGCCTATCAGATTGTAGAAAGTAACTTTTAATTCATTTGCTTTTGCGTTTTTGACGGCATTGATAACATCATCGTTTGAATAATTGCGGTTGAGTATCTCTTTTCTGACTCTTTCGCTGCCTGATTCCAGGCCAATATTGACAGAAGAGAAATTGCAGTCTTTTAATGTTTTAAAAAAGGCTTCATAGTCTACATTTGGAGTGATGCGTACGTTTACTGAGTAATGAAATTTTTGACTAATGGATTCATTAAAGGCTTTAAGCTTTTCTGCAAAATCATAAAACCAGTCAGCATTAGCTGTTATTGTCTCTATTTCAAAGTATATGTTATTTACAGCAGGGTATTTTTTTTCAATAAAAGCTAATTCTTTGATAATATTTTCGGTATTTCTTAGCCTGACATATTTGCCACTGGTTAGTTTTCTCAGAGCATGGTTGCTGCAATATGTACAGGAAAAAGGGCACCCTCTACCCAGCAATATATTTATAAAATGGTTCTGTTCAACAGGCTCATTAACCCACTGAAACCAGACATCGTGTTCTGGAAATGGAAGAAGATCAAGATCCTGAAGGAACGGACGGGGGGCATTTTTTTCTATTTCTTTCCCTGTTTTGATCCAGAGATTAGCAATACCTGAAGGGTTTTCTTTTCGATAAAGTTTTTCAATCAGCTCAAGCACAGGATACTCACCCTCACCCACACAAAGTGCATCAAAGCTATCTTTAATTACCTCATCAGGGCATAAAGATGCATGAGCTCCACCTGCAATCAGATATATCTCAGGATAGTTCTTTTTGATATAGTCTGCAATGCCTGCCATAAAAGGATATTCAGTTGTAACAGCTGTAAAACAGGCCATCCCGTAAGTATTATTTTTCAAATACTTATCGAGAATATCGAAATTCTTTCGGCCTGAAAGAGGGCTTAAAACAACCAGCTCAATCCTGTGCCCTCTTTCTTTCAGAAGCGATGCAATATATGAGATCCCAAAATGCATTTCCCCAATGGTTCTCAGCGGCTTTTCTGCTGAAACAGGTATATGGTAACTGTAAATAAATATGACGTTCATTATCTTCTGACCGGCTAACTTTTTGTAATTGCTTTTATTTTTTAGGAAAATGACAATACTGTATTTTAGCAAAATTGGCCTGAATAAACTAATTTTGAATGAGATAAGATGAAAATAATCTTTTTTTTAGCCTATATTTTTTGTTTTGCATCAAACTTTTATATTGGTGCTGGGCTTCGGGCGATACCGCTATATTTTTTCTGGACAGGCCTGTTTCTATTTTTATGTGCAGCTTTTTACCCTAAAATATCTTATAGAAAGCTTCTTGCAAATTATAAAACCAGGTCATTCAAATGGCTGCTGCTTTTTGCTGTATGGAGTCTTGTTACTGTAGCAATATCTCTTTATACGGGGCATTTTTATTATTCAAGTTTCTTGAATGCAATCTTTGGCGGGTTGATATGTACGATTTTCTTTGTATTTTTGACTATAATCATTGCGCTGCCCGAACTGATCAATTTTAAGGCTTTTATAAAGGTCACATTTATTATATTTGCCGTTATTTTTGTTCTGGGCCTCATTCAATATGCTGGTATGGCAATGGGTATAAACTTTATCAAGCAGGGATTTTACTTTATTTCAAATAGAAGGCTGATCATGGGTGGTGGCTACACTGATGATACAAGGATTATGACCCTTTTTCTTGAACCTTCTGTTTATGCTTATTTTATCATTATAATTTCCCCTTTTGTTTATGGTCTTTGCTTTAGCAAGAATAAAATATTTTCTAATACCCTGTATGACAGAATTATAAAATATACTGTGTTCTGTTTGATGCTTATAAACCTGCTCCTGGCTCAGTCGCCCCCTTATATTGTTATTGGTGTATTGCTTTTGCTTATTATACTTGGGCACTGGTTCCGCAGATTAAAGATGTTGCCCGGGGTGTTTATCGTTAATATTCTTATACTTGTTATGATTATTGCCAGTTTTGTTGTCAGTCTTGATATCTTTCATCAGGAGAAAAAAGCTTTAATAAAAATGCACAGCCCTATTGAACGTGTAATAAGGGTTATTGAAAACATTGATGAGCCAGAAAAACTCTATATTGTAGAAGGATCTCTGATAACAAGATATGTTATATTTTATAATTCGGTATATATATTCTTAAAAAACCCTCTATTTGGGGTTGGTTACGGAAACTTTACTAAAGCTATTACAGATCAGTTAAGAGAATCACCCATTGATATAGGCTGGGAACTTGAACAGTATATTAAATACACAGATGAAACTGAAGAATTTACAGGCCCCACCTCGGGTATATTTTTTAGAACCCTTGCTGAAACAGGCCTGATAGGTATTATACTATTGTTCGGGTTTTTCATTAGCCTGTTGCTAAAAATACAAAAACTCGAAAAATTCTATAAAGACATTGAAAAAGACTTTTTCGTTGCAGGAAAATATTACATAATAATATTTTTATGTACATCGTTCTATACTTCTGTTTTACACTGGGTATTCATCTGGATTTTTGCAGCCATTTTACAGGCTATGGTTGTATTTAAATTATCAGAAACTAAAAATAAACCTGTTGAGGCCAGCTTATGAACGAGCCACTTGTATATATTGTAGTACCTGTACATAATCGTATTGAATATACACTTAAATTTCTTGCTTCTGCAAGACTGATTGACTATTCTAATTATAAAATTGTTGTTATTGACGATGGTTCAACAGATGATACTGCTGATATTCTCTCTAAAGAATACCCTGAAGTTATAATGCTTAAAGGCAGCGGCGATGACTGGTGGACAAAGTCTGTTAATGCTGGCATAAAATATTCTCTAACAAAGAATACCGACTTTATATTAACCCTTAATAATGATCTAATAGTAGATAAAGATATTATTAAAGAGTATATTGCCTTATATCAAAAATTTCCAAAGAGCCTGGTTGGTGGTATTGTATACGATATAAGTAATTCTGATAGGGTATTTTGTGCAGGCGGCCATATAAACAGAATCAAAACTCCACATTTTGATATAATACCTTATGGAATAAGAGATTCTGCCTATCAGGAAGTAAGAGAGGTTGACTTTCTAACAGGTATGGGATGTTTTATACCTGCTATAGTCTTTCAGGATGTCGGGTATTATGACGAACAACACCTGCCACAATATTTTGCTGATGCAGAATTAACCCTCAGGGCTAAAAATGCAGGTTACCGGCTGCTATTTACCCCGGCAGTTAAAATGTGGAACTATACTGAATCTACGACCTGGCAGTTCCCGCAGGGGCTTGCAATAAAATCGATAAAGAAATTATTAGGTCATAAAGGTTCTCAATATTATTTTTTTGCTACAATACATATGTATTTCAAGCACTGGCCATTGATACTTGCCCCTGTTGCCCTGTTTGTATTGTATGCTAAATGCCTTGGACGACTGGTATTGTCATCCTTTCCTTATGGCAGACGTATCATAGCCAGAATTATAGAGCGTAAATATTCATAAATACTGATTAAGCTAAACTATTTATGCTTTAAATTTTTATCCCCTTCCTGTTTTTGCTTGAAGCTATAATTCCTTAATTAATCAGAGGTTCCATTAAGTTTTTTATTACATTTCATAACTTTTACTCAACTTAATAAAAAATTATCCGATTAATATAAAAGAAGGAGACAAAAAACTAGAAGGAATAAGATGAAAAAACATTCAGGTTCTGCACTGATGGATTACATAGTTCCCACTGCTGTAGCCGGTCTTGTAATGGGATGTGCCCTATATTATGTTGCCTCCAGCGGTAATATACCTGCTTTTATGATGGCTTCTTTAAACATACAGGAAGACTCTATAGCAGGCACAGGTCTTATGGGTACTTCTGCAGCATCCGGTGGTGGTTCGGTTGCGGCTGTTCAGGCTGGCAGCCTTGGTGGGACACCCACAAAACCTCAATTAAACTGTGGCCCCAGTGAATGTTCTATAGATTATGGAGACTTCGTTCTTAATGGCCTGCCAGCAAACTATAGCCAGATAGTCGAAACAGTTGGTGCTTCAGGCGGAACAGAAGCTCTTGTAACACAGCTTGATTTGATACTGCAACAGGCCAGAGATAACGACCTGCCGGTAGACATTAAACTGTTACAGGAACTTGCTAACCTCGGGCACAACGTGGCCCGCCAGCAAGAAGTAGCTGAGGCTCTCAGCAACAGTGCTAACGTTAATCTATATAATCAGATACTTACCAACATGTCTGAACTCGGCTCTGCCACAAATGATTTTGCTAACCTCAAAGAAACCATCTACTTAACACACGATCCACCCAAGAATGATACACAAAGAGCTATAGTTGAAATAGTTAAAGCACTGGGAGACCAGATAGTATTTAACAGCGGGCAGGTTTTAAATGCCGAAAGCACTGTAATGGACTATGTAGACAGAGAACTTAATGGTGAAAATATTGATAAAGCAGAACTCGAACAGTTTGTACTGGAAAACCTTAAATACCCGGAACACAGCAAAGATACTGACCTGCGCTCAGTAGTAATCTGCGCTACCGGTAACGGTGCAGATACCGGGGTTCATTGTGATTGATCTATAAAAGAACTTTTTCATCTTGTTATGTATCCAGTAAAAGGATTTAGTGATCTGTATTTCCCTGAAACAAACAAATAAGGTATTCATAACAAGCTCATTTAAGCAATAGAAACTAATGCAGGGTCTGATTTCGCTGTATTTTGCATATAGTAACTACTAAAACGTTTATAAAACCTGTTTATCGGGTTATTGTTAACTATAAGATATAATTATTAAAAAATATTAACTATATCCTTATCCTTGCTACTGCCGGGTTAGCATATTATTTTTTAAAAAGGGGGTACACAAAATATTTTAAAGCGTTATAATCCATTTTAAAAGGATAAGAAAATTATATAACTCTTGATCCTTTTTATAAAAGAAAAAAACCGATCCCCTTATTGTGAATTACAGTATTGAGAAAACAGTTCTCTTTTTAAGAAAGGGAGACAATGTCATGAAAAGAAAAAACAACCTTACAAGACTTGAAAAAATGGAACCCAGAGCTTTGAAAAGACACAACCTCAGAAGAGTCTTTGAACTACTTGCAAAGGGCAATATCTATCCAGACTTTAACAGAGTAAAAGCTTAAAGCCCTTTACCCACATATTGTTGATTTGAAATAGCTGTAAATACAGCTATTTTTTTGCCTGATTGATAAATTTTCTGATAATATAAAGTTGTTACAAAATCATGGTATACTACTCCACAAAAGAAATGATAGATTCCAGCAAATTGGGGGCAAAAGCAAATATAATTTACTTTCGTGTATTGGTATAGTTGTAATGACAGAAAAAAATATACTGGAAGAAATAGTCAGACAAAAGAAAGAAGAACTTTTGCGTCAGCAAAAGTTACTGCCACAGGAAAAAATAGTTGATACATTGCCATCTTTGCCTCCGGTAAAAGATGTCATCACCAGATTTCAAGAATCCATAGTTACCGGCCAGCTTGTACTCATAGCAGAAATAAAAAAAGCTTCTCCATCAAAAGGAATAATAAGATCAGACTTTAACCCAATAGAAATTGCGCTTACTTATGAAAAATGCGGCGCTCAGGCCATCTCTGTTTTAACTGATGAGGTATTTTTCCAGGGCTCTTTAGAATATTTGAGGGCAGTTAAAAATGCTGTCAGCCTGCCAGTATTGAGAAAAGACTTTATTATTGACCCTTATCAAGTTTATCAGGCCCGTTATTACGGTGCAGACTTTATTTTGCTGATAGATTCTATATTGAGTGTCAGTCAGCTCTCAGAACTCGAAGATCTTGCAGACTCACTTGGTATGAGAACACTGGTTGAAACACATGAAGAACAGGAATTTAACTTTCACATTGACCGCAAAACAGCTATTATCGGCATCAATAACCGCAACCTCAAGACTTTTCAGACAGATATTAATCATACTCTTGAACTTATAAGAGATAAAGAAATTTGCAAAAGCTATGTGATAAGCGAATCAGGCATTAGCACTTTTGACGACATCCTTAAGCTATCTAATTCTAATATTACCGGGGTTTTAATTGGTGAAACATTTATGAAAGAACAAAATATTGAAATGGCAATCAATAAGCTTTTTAGAAGACAGGCATTAACTGATCATATGCTATCTGGATAGTATCGCCACTGAAGAGAGGCCACAAAACTTAGATTAAACCAGAAGTTACAAACTTTTAATAATTACATTTATAATTTCTAAAGTTTATGTTTAAAGACTCGATACACTTAAAATAATGCAGAGAATTAACCTTATTTTTGTAGCAGGAAGGGAATGAATAATGAGATATAATAAGAAAAACAAAGGTTCAAACCTTGTGGAGTATGTTGTACCAATGGCTATTATAGGTATAGCAGTCGGAACAGGTATATTTTATTCTCTAAAAGAAGGCTCGCTTTTTAATAACATTTTATTTTCCAGTGCCGGAAAGACTGATATATCTAAAGAAAAGCTGGCACTGGGTAAAGGTGTTGCCTCAAGTGGCATTTATGTAGACGATAACGGTATTTTGAGACTTAATAATGATGCAGGTCAGAGCATAATTTTGCCTGTTGATTTTTACGAAAAGTATAAAGACCAGATACAACAATATATGAATGACGGCAGGTTTAACCCGGGTGCTCTTGCCGTCGAAACTTCAGGGGCAGCAGGTATAGAAAATATTGCTCACGCTACTGCAGCAAGCACAATGTTTTATTCAACTCTGATTGAAATTGCATCAAAAAACCAGGATGACGATACTACCAGGCAGCTTCTTGAAAATATGACCCTCTACGGAAAAGCCCTCGGAAACATCGAAAATAACCTCATAGATATAGACATGAAAATAAAAGACAGCAGAGAAATTTTTGAAGCTCAGGCTTCAAATTATCTGACAGCTAAAAAGTCTTTTGAAGCTGCAACATCTGAACTTTCTTCATATATGGAAACAATGCCAACCATAACAGTAGAGCAGGCTGTTACAGACCCTGCTACAGGCTTACCGGTTACTCAAATAGATCCTGATACAGGTGAAGAAGTACCCGTGATGGAAACCACAACGACTATTGATACCAGCGATCCAAAATATCAGGAGCTCAAAACAACTGTTAATAGGGCATATAAGGGGCTTTCAAACACATATAATTCTTATTCTAACTCACTGGATGGTTTTATGAATACGAGTTCAGAATATCTGGGCACTGCTGAGACACTGTTTAATGATCTCAAAGGCTCTACAGGCAGCTCATATGACCAGACTCTTGAAGATATAAAGACCTCTGATAAGGTACTTGATTCAGTAAAAGATATGGTTGTTCCTATAGGCGAGAAAATAAAAAGTGTTAAAGATTCAGTTGATCTCTACCGTATACAGGTAGCATATTCTGTAGCGGCCTTTAATGATGAGTCAAGGTCTCTTGAAGAAACCCTGAGAGAGTTTCAATCACTTGATATTAAGATAGATTCAACCGCCGGAGATCAGACACTTATGGCAGTAGCCAAAGTAAACCCTCTTGATATGCCAGAAATATCGCAGGGCAAAGGGCCGTAGCTGGCTTCGCCAGCTCAGGGCCCACCCACCCACCCTCAGGGGTTGGTTTTCAGGGGGGGTGACTGTGCCACGTCGGGCTAAAAGTCCTTCCTCGCAATATCAATGGTTTATTAAATACCTGAATTAGCCTGAAATAAAACTCTCTCAGGAGTGCACTTAGTGCACTCCGGTGGTATTAGCCTCTTTTCCACTTTTGAGTCATCCAGAGCGCAGCGAAGGATCTATTTATGAGAGATTTTCCACCTTATACCGGCAAATAGAACAATACAAAAATCAGTAATGATGGGTTTTGCTCAGCTGCTAAGGTCTTTTTTAATATCCTGCTTTAGAGTGAAGATAGTCTTTTAGCAGGTTAAAGCCTTCCTCAACCGTGAGAGGCATATTGCATTCCAGGCCACTTAGTTTCAGCCTGCTGAACAACTGAATAATAGAGGGTGAAGCGAGGTTAAATTTTTGCAAAAGCTCTGCATCAGTTAAAATCTCTTCCGGTGTGCCTCTTTGAGACAGCACATTGCCTGATGCCAGCAAATAAACAGTATCAGCAAAGAGTGTGACCAGCTCAACATCGTGTGTGGTAAGTACAACAGAAATTTGATCTCTTTCTGATATTTCGTTAATTATTTTAATAAATTCCTGTTTAGATTTAACATCAAGAGCTTCAAAGGGTTCATCAAGTATCAGTAGTTCCGGGTTCAGGACCAGAGCACCAGCCAGTGCTACTTTTCTTTTTTCACCCCCTGAAAGATGGTGAATAACCTTGTCTTTAAGATGGGTTATATCAAGCTTTTCCAGTATATTTTCGGCCAGTTGAATAGCTTCATCTGGTTTATAGTTATAATTTAGCGGAGCAAACAACACATCATCAAATACTGTCGGGCCGATAAGCTGCTCATCTACACTTTGAAGTAATACGCCAAGACGATGTCTTATTTTATTGAATTCTTCTGCCGGATCATATCCGAATACCCTCACTGTTCCGCCAATATTGGGCTTAAGCAGGCCGGTTATATGCTTGATCAGGGTAGTTTTGCCTCCGCCATTAGGGCCTAATATGGCAACTTTTTCACCACGATTGACGGTGAAATCCAGACCACAAATCTCTACAGTGGTTTTATTCGGGTATGTATGCTCCAGGCATTTAACTTCAATTATTTTTTCCATTGTGATTCATCCAGGTATTTAATATTGCCGTTATGTCCCCTGAGTCTCATAGCTTCGTACATATTTTCACTGGTTTCTATTGATCTTATAACGAGAAAGCCTACCGAATTACCGATGACCTTAAAAGACCTGCGGGGATTCTTTATTGAAAGCCCGCCACGCAAATAGAGAGCTTTCATAATGTTTTCAAGGGTTGTTGCGAGAATAAACACTGCCCTGTAAGTTAAAAACAGAGCCGTAGTGAGAAATCCGGGTAATATTTTGCTTAATTGAATAAAAAGTTCTTTGTAAGGTGTTGTAGTGAAAAGCAAAATAAGGCTTGTAGCTGCTACCAATACTTTTAAAATAAGTAACATTGAAAATTCAAAAGTGATTGGTGAAGCAGAAAGAATAAATAGAGCAACAAATATCAGTGGATATAATGAAAGTGGTAATATAATCCTTGCAGGTAGCTTTGAAAACACAACATACAGAAAAAGTGCTGAATAAACAAATGCAAATAGCTTTAAATCATTTGACAAAACCACCAGCGAAACAAGCATTAAAGCCCATAGCAGCTTAAGCCAGGTAGATGTTTTATGAAGCAGGCTTGTACCTGTTTGTGCGTAGTAATCTATGTCGACTATTTTCACTGATTTTGCTCCAGAAGGTCGGGTTTGATTTTATGAATATAGTTTACAATAAAAGCAGTAATGAGTCCTTCGATAACCCAGCCGATGAGACCGAAGATCAGAATAAGAAGTATAAATCTTTTTATATCAAATTTGCCTTTTGATGGCTGTTCATGCTCTTTTGAAAGGGCAGGATCCTTATTAGATGATGAAAGAGAAAAATCATGATCGTGGTCGTGCTCAAGGTCATGGTCATGAGAGCCTTTATCCTGATGGTTATTTTCTGAACTTAAGAATCTGAAATCCAGTATTGATGAATGTTTTGATTCATGAGAATGCATCATTCTTTCTATGTTACTGGTTCCCAGATATACAATACCTATTGTAGCCATAGTAGAAAAGAAAAGGGCTATAACCGTAGCCAGAAAAGTTCTAAAAAAAGTATTTTTAATACTTTTGTTGAATAACCTGAAAAAAATATAACCACAGATTGCTTCAATAGAAATCGTAATAGTATTCAGGCCAACAATAGTTATACCGCCGTGCCCCAAAAGAGCAAGTAACAATGTAACAATAAAAACAGATATAACAGAATAAACAGGCCCCAGAATGATTCCTGTAAGGACTGCCAGATTAAGATGATATCCAATAGGCACAAGTTCAACAGACATAGCTACAAGCATCAATGCTGCAAAAACACCTATAAGCGCAATTTTGCGGTTATATTGATGTTTTTTAAAGTAAACACTCATACCAATCAGGTATAAGACAACTATAACTATGCCTGAAAGCCAGAGCCATAAAGGCAAAATACCATCGGGTATGTGAATGTGAGACATTGTTTATACACCAGAATGAAAATGAAAACCATTTTCAAAATAGCACAAATTCTATAATACGTATACTGTAAGATCCGTGCATAACTTAAAAATTTTAGTCTTTATTACGATTTCTACTAAGCTTTAACAATGTGCTAATATAAAAATATATTCGATAAAATATACCAAAAGAAAAGACCACCATAATTTTCAGGTATCAATATTTTAAACACAAATTATATTAAACAAAAGAGAGGAAAGGATAATGAAAAAAATAAGCTTGAAAAGAACTGTTGTGTCCACTTTATTGTTGATTATGATTGGAATTCTTTCAGTTAATAACAGCATTTATGCAGCTGTGCCTCTACAAAACCCTTCTGATAAGCCAGCTCCACAGCAAGAATTTTCCAGTAAACTTGGAGAACTCAAAGCTAAAGCAAAAGCTTTTACCAGTAATGCTCAAAGCTTCCATAAAATGCTCGAAGGAATGGACGAAAGAGACGTCGAAAAAAAACAAAAGACACTCGAAACAGTTATAGATTCTATGCTGGATAACAATAAAGAACTACAGGATCTAACAAAAACCCTTGCAGACAATGAAACCAACCAGAAAATCAAAAATTTTTATAACAGAGATATCTTACCCAACCTTCAAAACATTAATCGCCAGCTATTAAGAATTAAATTGAGCGCTAAAGGTAAAATAAACCTTCAAAATATGACTGCACAGGCAGAAAGAACCGCTGAAAGCATACAACAGGTTGTCGATAGAATAAACAATTATGAAGGTAAGTAAATATACAGGCAAATTTGCAACACTGAATGATGCTATTTTTATTCTGGTTGCCCTATCTTTCATTTTTGTATTTCCTCAGGTAATTACTAAAAGCGAAATACTCGGATGTATGCTGTCATCCGGGGCATATATGCTGGATCATACAACACTTTCAATTCCTAATATTATACTATACACAGGTCTAAATCAAACCTGGATTAATGAAAACTGGCTTACTGACATACTATTTACACTTATATATAGACTTGGGGGGCTGAAACTAATTGTCATCACCTGCGGAATTTTAATAGCTCTCGTTTTTACGCTTATTTTCAACCAGATGATGCAAAAACTCAATAACTGGCCAGTAAACATAGCTTTGTTAAGTATCGGAATTGTTGCAGGATCATATTTTGTAGATGCAGGTAGCAGATTAATAACATACATGTTGTTTTTTGCCTATATCTGCCTGCTTGACAGTATATGCAAAGATGGGTTCAAGAAAAATACTGTTGTAATAATACTTATAACAAGCATTCTGTGGGCCAACATTAATGTAAATTTCCTTTATGGCTTGCTGATTATCTGGCTCTATATGCTTGCTTTCTATATTAGAAGTAAATACCATAAAAACCAGGAATTATTCTTAATATCTAAAAACTTTTTGCTCCTTTTTACTGGATGTTTGCTGGTCAGCTTCATTAACCCGGCAGGCTTTAAACTTCACTATATGGTTTTTGACTATATTTTTCAGGGTTTATACATCTATAATGGCTTTATACTCTCACCGGATTTTCATTTAAAGTATCCTTTCTTTTTTGTGGAACTCGTAATTCTTCTTCTTCTTTTTGTAGCAGTATTTTCAGGCTATCGCCCGGCACTTCAAAAAATATTTATAACAGTTATTTTTCTTTTTATTACACTTTATGCCGCAGTAAACACAATGTTTTTGCTTATTATAGTTTTACCCTTAATAAGTGAGGTCATAGCTAATACAGAATTCAACCGGCAGTGGCCCTGGCTTGAAAAGATTAAAAACTGGTCAAAAATACAGCAAAGTTTTTCACGACACACTTTAAGTATACTGGTTGCTATTATTCTTTTTATGGCAGGCATTTTTATTTCTACACTGGAAGAAAAGATTGTCAGGTTGCCGACTTACCCTGTAAAAGCTGTTCAGCATTTAAGCAAAAACTATCCTGAAAGCAAAATATTTAACCCTCTCGGGTGGGGCTGTTATCTGCATCACTATGCAGGATGCAGGGTTTTTATTACAGAAAGGATGTTTCAGCCCAACCACAGGACACTTTATGATTACAATATGATAATCAACATCTATGAAACATATCCAGAGCTTCTTAAAGCTTATGATGTAGATATTGTAATGATACCTGAAACACACGGTCTGTCAGTTGCACTGAATTTAGATAAAAACTGGAATAAAATATACCAGGATACCAGGACAGTTCTATACAAAAAAGAGTAGTATTGTAAAATGCATACTAAATTGATTGTTTATTCTACATTTACCTGAATAAGGTCCCCGTCGTGTTGTTGCTTATAACGTGCTTCTCTAGGGGTTATTAGCTATTTTTAAAAGCTGTGCTTTAATGTCAGTAGTGGTTGAGGCTACTTTGTTATTAATACTTTCCGGGTCAGTGGTACCTGATTTAACTTCGTTATAAAAAGTTGCCCCGATTTGTTTTATGCCATCTTTATATAAAAGGGTTACCATATCTTTAACATCAGAATATTTTTCAGGGTTTTGATTGCATTGGTTTACTATCATATTATAAAACATATCTGTCATAGCGAAATTACTACCACCATCAGGGTTTAAATTTTCAATCATTTGATAAGCTTTATATTCAACATCCTGTTCAATTATTCGTTCAATAGAACCAATAGAACCGGATGTTGCAAGTTCAGAATTTTCTGCAATCATATTGATCCAGTTTGCTATATTAGCTGATTGTGGTTCGCCGTCATCGGCTACCTGTTCTGCTATCTGCCTGAGAAGCCCGGCAATCGTATCAGTACCTATTGCACTGCCGGAAGTTTGAACAAAATCAGAGAAATTTTCAGGTATACCATCAAGAAGTATATTGCCTACCTGTACTGTACAAACACCATTATTACATACTGCATCCTGTGCTGATTGGGTTTCTTGAGGAGTATCAGGTATGATTGATGTGTCACCTGATTGAGAATCTGTCGGGGCTGTAGCGATATCATCATTAGCTGGTAGTTCTCCTGGGTTTTCTGAAGGAAGATTCAACGCATCACTCATATCAACAGGCCCCGTATCAACTGAATCACCTACATTAATAACATCTACATCACCTGAATCAGGTGTGTGAGCTCCTGCAGAGACATTTTCAGTAATACCAAAAGCAAGTTTATTGTTTTCAAGTTTTCCACCTGTAGTAGAGACAAAAAACTTCATCAGGTATCCGTTTTCTATAGCCATATACAGCCCGAGGCCAACAATAAGGCCAATAAGAGCTGCCGGTATAACATATTCTACAAGGTTGCTACCTCTATTAACCCGCATATTTGATCCCTTCTTTTACCTGGTGTGAATTTTAAGAATTACCTCACTTAAAAATTAAAGACTAATGCATAACTAACTATAACAATGGATTTTTTGGTTTCGATTTTCAAAAATTTTAAAAGTGAAGATATGGGTTGAACGAGCAGGCACAGCCTGGGAGTGAGACCCCTTGCCTACCTTTAGGGTGGGTGGGATCTGGGTTTTGAAAATCGAAAAATTTTTAAGTTTTGCACTGTTTTAATTATCGACAGATTAGAAAAAATTTGTAATGGAAAATAGTAATTTGATACTATATTTTACAATTTAATATATATAAATTTTCAGGTATTTAAAAAACGCTAGTAATTTGAAGATATTTCAAGCAGCCGGGCAAGAATATCAGTGGTATTTGAGGCTACTTTATTTTTAATATCTTCCGGGTCAGTATTGCCTGTGCTGGCTTCGTCATAAAAAATTTGATTGTTGCCTTTTATACCTTCAACATAAAGTAAATCAACTATATCTTTAACGTAGTTGTATTCAGGGTTCATCATACAAATATTCTGTATATTTAAATAAAATGAGTTATCAATCATATACAATATGCTGCTGGTAGAGTTGGGATCAATAACTGAAAGATCTCCCACTGCTGGAGTTCCACCCCCTTCAAGGGTATCTTCAATGTTACTCTGGCGATCAGCAGTGCTATTACCCATTTCAGAAGTATACTTGCAATTCAATGCTATATTTGAAATAAGTGTAGCAAGTGTACTGGCTTCAGTGGTTCCAACGGTCTGAAGCTCTTCTGACACTTTTATTAGCATTGCTGCAATAGTGTCGGTTCCGATTGAGCTGCTTGTGGTTTCAATAAAGTCACTGAAATCTTCAGGTATGCCGTCAATAGTAAGGCCTGCAACTGTAACGGTGCAACTGCCGCCGCTACAGGTAACCTCGCCAGAAGGCGGTGTAACAGGGTCTTCGGGTGGATCAACAACAGGGTCTTCTGGGTCTGACGGCGGGGTGACTGGTGATGTAGTTCCTGAAGGTGTACTGACAGCTTCTCCAAAAGAAGAAATTACCATCTCATCAAAACCAGCATTATCTCCGCTCACAGAAGCAGCAATGAAATTTGTCAGGTTACCGCTTTGAACCATCGTATACATTCCCAGGCCAACCGCAAGGCCGACGAGTGCCGCCGGAATGACATATTCTACAAGGCTACTTCCTGCTATAGATCTTATTTTTCCCACAATGTTTCCCCCATTTTAGAACACTTCTTTATTGTTTGTCGGCAAAAACTAACTTTTATGTAAATAGTATTTCACTATCTTGAAGAAAACTTTACAATAAAAACATAAAAAATACATCTACATTAAATTTAATGTATAATATCAGGTTTCTTTCAACCCCAGTACTTCATATACGATAATATCATCAGCTTTGCCTTTGACCTTGCGTGGGCCAACTATTCTAACGTTTACACGATCTTTAATTTGCTGATAGGTGAAAGCACTTATCAGGAGGTTTGAGTCTTCCTGTTTATTCAGTGATTCAAGGCGTGAGGCCAGGTTAACAGTATCGCCAATCACAGTATAATCCATTAGTTTGGGTGACCCGAAATTGCCTACCAGGGCTGTCCCTGAGTTTATGCCTATGCCAATATTCAGTGTTCTGCGTCCCTGAACCAGCCACCGGTCATTAAGCCTGTGGAGTGCCTCTACCATCTGCAAGCCTGCTTTAACTGCATTCATAGCGTGATCTTCATCAGCTATCGGAGCACCAAAGAAGGCCATAATGGCATCTCCCATAAATTTATCTATAGTGCCGTTATGTTGAAATATTACTTCTACCATTTCTTCAAAGCATTCATTGAGGTATCTTGACACTTCTTCAGGGCTAAGATCTTCTGACATTGATGTAAATCCACGTATATCAGAAAATAATACACTGATATCTGCCCGATAGGCCTTAAGATCTACATTTTTATAATCTGAAAGCAGTGAATTATAAACCTGTGGAGAGACATATTTTGAGAATGTATTTTCAACGGTGGATCTTTTATCTTTTTCGTAGAGCATTCTCAGTGATATAAAGAAAATAGAGGTAATAGTAGCATAAAATACAGGGTTTACAAGGTTTAGCCAGAGTGAAAATTTTGCAAATATTATTATATTTATAACAACATAGAATATTACTACTATAAAAGTATAAAATACATATACCAGCAAAGGGTTATAGACAGATAAATATTTATAGATTATTAATATAAGGCCAATCAGAAATAATACAGTTAAAATATTAAGCCAGAGAGGAGCTTTAGCCAGAAAGTTATCATCATTTAATATATTATCAACCACCGTAGCAATTATTTCTCCTCCATAAACCAGCTTTTTACCGGGGCTAAGATGATGATCTTTTGCAATTTCAGTTGTTGCAGTTATAATGACAATTTTATCTTTAAATATATCGTATGGCAAAGGGTTTTTATCCATAAAATAAACATTATAAAAAGGTATCTGCTGGTATTTGATTTTAACATTTCTGCTAAAGCCTTTATCAATAGTTTCTACAGGTTTGCGCCAATTTGGATAATATTTCATATTCTCATCCAGAGGTATTTTCTTGCCATTAAAAATCATATTATTGTTGTTTAAAGTGATTTTTGACCTGTTTTCATTAAGGCCGTGAAGGGCTGCAAAGGAAATATGCATTAAATAATAATCATAAAGTTTAAAAACAGGTTGAATGGCTCTTGCAACATTATCTTCATCTTTCAATATATTAATGACTCCTAACTCTTTAGATGCCTGATAAACCGCTGGCAAAGCAGGCACAATATTGTAATATACAATATTTCTTTGAGCTGAAAAATTCTCTTTTGTATTATCTACAATATATTTGTTAAAATTTTTCTCTTTAATATATTCCAGTGGAAGGTTTTTAGCCCGCTGTTTAAGGTATTCTTCAAGTGTGAGGCCATATTTATTGTTTAGATTATCAATGAATTCCTTTTTGTTTTTAAGAATATCATTGAGTGAAAATGATAGCATATGAACAGAATAGAAATTTTCAGACTGTTTCATTGCTTCAAATAGCCTCTTATCGGCATATTCTGGCTGGTTATCCCATTCACTGGCCTGTGTTTCAACTCTAAGATCAAAAATAATTGCGGCAGGGTTACCCTGGTTGATATTTTCAAGGGCTCTGGCAAAAACCCCACGGGGAAAAGGATACCTGAATTTTAATATACGGCTCAGCTCTGTAATTGATGTGTCATCCATGCCAACAATAACGATATCCTGTGCTGCTGGCTTCATTCTGAAAGTCTGACGGAGGTCAAAGGCCATCAATTCAAGCTTTGCTGCCAGAAATACCTGAAAAATGATACTTATAAAGACAAGAGCAAAACAGATATACCCTATAGCCAGATAATATTTTCTTATAAAGTCTTTCATTGAGAACTATTACCACCAGGAGGTTATCTTTGAAAAATTTATTTTAATTTAAAAATACTAAAAACAAAACCATATGATAGATCTTGAACCTATGATTAATTAAGGGATTACTGAGATATCAATTTCTTGAACCTGAGAGCTTTTAGGTTATAATCAAAGTCATAAGTAATCAGATTTCAGAAAATATAGGGCGGGTGTTTTTCGTTGCGCAGCAACGAAAAACACCCTGGAGACTTTTAGAATTGTTTAAATGTTTATGTCGTTTAATATATTTAAAGATTTTATCAATACATAACGGTGTAATCATAAAGTAAATTTTTATCAAAAAAAAACCGGCCTATTTGCCGGGGTTTAAATGCCTTTTCAGGCAAAAATTTCTTGGGGAGGAGGAGGAGTTTATCGCTTACATGAACAATTATCGGTAAAGATTATCAAAACTTTAGAACATTTTTTCATCCATTTAGATTATTTTTTTAGCTAAATAGCAACTATATCGTATTTTGATTAGAAAAAACCTCTCTTTAGAGCGTGTAAAGTCTGAAAGGCAATTGTAGTCAAGTGCCAGTCTGAGGCACGGGTTTTGAAAATCGAAAAATTTTTAAGTTATGCGCTGATCATTAGAGCTTATTTTTCTGTCTGCAAACAATCTAACAATATTTTGAACGCAACTTATTGTCAGAAACCAAATCGAAGATTTAAAATATTTGAACCATTTTCATTAAGCCATTCTTTTCTTTTTTCATGTTCTGGTAACGCCTTACTGACCCTATCCCAGAAGGCTTTAGAGTGGTTAAGCATATTTATATGTGCCAGCTCGTGTATAACAATATACTCTGCTACTTCCAGAGGGCAGAAAAGAAGCATTACATTAAGGGTAATAACATTCTCTGAGTTGCATTCTCCCCATCTTGATTGAAATGCTTTTAGCTTCACCTCTCTAACATCATAGTTAAAATGCTTCTTATTTATATAATGCACAAGGTTTTCCATAAATTCCTGGTTGCGGGGCTTCAGTGATTTAAGTATCCCTCTTTTTACTGCTTCCTGCAAAGCCCTTCGAGAGTAGTTTTTCTCTGGTAAATAAATTCTAAAAGTATTATTTTCATCCAGAGTAATACGGCATGTTTTTCTGTCTTGATAGAATATTTCTGCATTATAAGCCTGACCGGCAATGTAAAATTTTTCTCTGAGGTCGATTGTATAAGGGTTCAAAATTACATTTCGCCGGACCATTTTTTCTTCTAACTTAAATAAGAGAAATTTTATATGTTCCTGTTGTTTGGCCCGTGAAAGCTTATTGCTGATTCGCAATACAATTGTATCACCATAAACCTTAGCTGAAGAGTTTTTCTTCTTTTTAAATTCAATGGCTACACTGTAATCACAGTTATTGATATTAACTTTTTCTGGTAGTGCTTGCATATTAAAGAAATATCTTTTTATTAAGCCTCACTGTCTAGTATTTTAGCGTATTTATACAACAAGTTGGTTATTATTAGCGATAATTGTATAAAAAGTAAATATATTGTTACAAAGGTTACAATACATATGTATTCTTTGCATGGATTCAAGTTGAAAAGCTTTTTTGTTACACTGATCTTCACTGCATACCCCAAATAGACAGGATAAAACAATGGAACAGTTACGTTTAAATTTAAATTCAGACAATCAAGAACAACAGGGAAAAGAAGATAAAAAATCAGCTCTCAAAAGAATTGATGAGCTTCGTAAAGAAATAAAAAGACACAACCACCTTTATTACATTGAAAATAATACTGAAATAGATGATGCAGAATATGACAGACTCTTTAGAGAACTTAAAGAGCTTGAAAACAGATATCCTGAAAAAATAACAGATGACAGTCCTACTCAGACTGTTGGTGCAGAAATAACTAAAGAGTTTAAACCCATAGAACATAAAGTAAGACTTTATTCTTTAAGTAATGCAACATCTGAAGAAGACCTGATAAAGTGGGAAGAAAGGATAAGAAAGAATCTCAAAGTTGATAAAAATAGCCCTTTAGAGTATGTTTGTGAACTCAAGATAGACGGAATAGCTATTGCCCTTTCCTATGAATCTGGAAAACTTATAACAGGAGCCACAAGGGGCGACGGTAAAACAGGTGAAGACATAACACCTAACATCAGAACAATTAAGTCTATACCTGCTAAAATTGACATCGACTCGCTGGAAGTCAGAGGTGAAGTCTATATGCCCAGATCAGAGTTTGAAAAACTTAATAAACAGAGAGAAAAAGAAAATAAACCACTCTTTGCTAATCCCAGAAACGCTGCTGGCGGATCACTCCGGCATCTGAACCCTGAAATAACAAGAAATAGAAATCTTGAGATGTTTGTATACTCAGGCATAATGCCTGATGAAGTTGAACAAGAAATTCATACCCATTATGAAATGCTACTAGAACTCAAAACAATGGGCTTTAAGGTAAACCCTGACTTTAAAAAAGTCAATAACATTGAAGAAGTTATAGAATATTGCAGGGCATGGGAAGATAAAAGAAACAACCTTGACTATGCTACAGATGGAGTGGTGATTAAAGTTAACCAGTTTGAGCTTCAGGAAAAGCTTGGCTTTACTTCTCACAGCCCCAGGTGGGCTATAGCTTATAAATACCCCGAAGAAACCGCTATAACAACCCTCAAACAAATTGAACTGAATGTTACCAGAACAGGCGCTATAGTTCCAGTAGCTATCTTAGAACCTGTTCAGCTGGCAGGGTCAGTTGTAAAAAGAGCTTCACTTCATAATGCTGACGAAATTGCACGCCTTGACGTCAGAGAAGGAGATAAAGTCGTTGTCAAAAAAGCTGCTGAAATTATACCTAAAGTCGTAAGAGTCGAAAGCCATGCGGCTGATTCTGTAACGTTCCGGTTCCCTGACAGGTGCCCTGGGTGCGGAAGCAAAACAATCAGGCACAATGATGATGTTAACTATTATTGCTCGGAACCGAAAAAATGTACCAGTGTGCTTAAAGAATGGCTTGCATACTGGGTTAGCAAAGATGCCATGGATATAGATGGCGTTGGAGAAAAGCTTATCAATACATTTGTTGACCGGGGGCTGGTTCATTCACCGTCTGACATCTATGAAATCAATTATGATAACCTTGCTAAACTTGATAGAATGAAAGATAAAAGTATTAATAACATACTTAATGCCATTGAAGATAGTAAAAACAGAGGTTTCTCACGATTAATTGCAGCACTGGGCATAAAGTTTGTCGGCAAAGAAACTGCTGAACTGCTTGCATCCAAGTTCAACTCTATTGATGAACTTCAAAAAGCTACAGAACAAGAAATATACTCCATTGAGGGTATAGGTGAAAAGATTGCAAGAAGCATCGTAGAATACTTTCATGACGAAGAAAACAAGACACTAATTGGAAAACTCGGTGATCTCGGCCTGCCACTAAAAAACGATGGACAAAAACAGGCAATAAGTAATAAAATATTATCAGATAAAACATTTGTTTTTACAGGAAAATTAACTACCATCAACCGCTCTGAGGTAAAAGATATGGTCAAAAACCTCGGCGGAAAGGTGTTATCAAGCATCAGCAGTAAAACAGATTTCCTTGTCGCTGGCGAAAACCCCGGCTCAAAATTTGATAAAGCACAAAATCTTGGGGTTAAAGTGCTTACAGAAGAAGAATTTTGTGCTATGATAAATAACCCGGAATTAAAGGCTACCGATGAATAAGAAAGATTTAAAAGTATACAATGTAAACGGCTTTGGTGGATTATTAATCCTTTTGTTTCTTGTGGTAACAATATTAGCCATATTTGTAGCGTTCCCTATCTGGGCTATTCGTGAAACATGGAATTTTGCTGTAGGCTATTACTTTGGTGGGCCTACAATAGTTCTATTTCAGGCCTTTCTTATCTGGCTGGCAGGCATCTTAACCCTGTATGCTATACTTAGAAACTTTATATCTATTAACTTTCAGACTGTCGAAGCAACCAGCAATGATCCTGAACTCAGAGAATTTCTTGATGAAATGCAGGATAAAGACCAGATATCAGAAGAAGACGTCAAACGTTTTGAAGACCTGATCAAAACCAGAGATCAGAATAACGAAACTCTTTAACTGAAAACCGCTTATAATAAACGATTCTCATTAGAGTCCAGTTTTTGGACTCCGGTAATGTTATTGAAGGTTAGTATTCTGAACTTTTGAGTCATCTGAGCACAGCGAAGGATCTATCAAATGTTTATTCTGGATTGCCACGTCGGACCAAAAGCCCTCTTCGCAATGATAATAGCTTATTGAATGCCTGAATTAGCCCGAAATAAAACTCTCACCGGAGCGAACTAAGTTCGCTCCGGTAGTTTTGCTGAATATTAGCCTGTTATGGTTTCTTTAATACTGCTATAATAAACATTTTGGGTAAAAATTCTTTAAACCTGAATCAACTAGCTTCTTCAAGCCAGAATGACAGGTTATGCATTTTTTAAAAAAAAGGGTATAAGAGCTTGATTTAAGGTTTATAGATAATGATTGATCAGAAAACTAAATTTGTTCCGGTGGACCGTCGTAGAAGTCAAAATTCCAGTGACCACCGTCAAAGTTTATTTTTGAAGGCAGGCCATAACTATTATTTGTTTCAACTGCAACATCCACTTCATTAATGCTAGATTTGTTACTTGAGATGTTACCGGTAGTGCCTGTTATTTCAAGGGTGTGAATATAATTATTATCAATAATTGATCCTTGGTCACTCGTTTTATCCTTTTGTATCACTATTACATGATTCCCAACACTTAAGGCAATGCTATGAATTCCTGTCGCATCACCACCATAATTTTTAGATAGGGGATCCTCAGATTCATATCTATCCCCTTTACCAAAAACCATCTCAATAGGCACATCCTGACCAGGGTATTCATCCTTATGGGCTGCAATAAGCTTTTCTATAGCTGCTATCACCGTATCAGTCATACCGTTTGAGCCTGTCGTATCAAAGACAGTGTTCAGCTTGTCTATCTGTGAAGATGAAAGCATTATATCCTGCCCGCCTATTGTAAGATTAACTGAGCCGTCAGGGTTTTGTGTAATTTCACCGCTACCGGGTATCACAGGATCAGTTGGAATTACATAAGGATCCTCTCCTCCGGGTGTTTCACCAGGAAGAGAACCAGGGTCAGACGGACTGCTAGCAACATCTCCAAATGGTTTAAAGTTTTTATACTCTTCTGTTGACAGGCCAAACATTGACCTTACATTATCACCAAGCAATGTTAGTGATAAAATACCTGCAATAACAACCAGGGCAAAAATTACGCCAAATTCAACAAGATTTTGTCCCTTCTCTTTCATAGTTTTACCCTCTCTATCTTTACTAATTTTAAAATAGATTAATAAGGTTCATAAACATTTAAATACCTGAAAGCATCTACAGCAAAAGCACTTGAAACACATTTATAAAAAAATTAACTTAATGAGGTATTAAATTATGCATTCACTATATTCTATAATCGGTAAATTTATAACTATATTTATTGAAAAAATAACTATTTTAATAAAAATTTACGTTCTGACGCTTATTTTGGTAAGTAAAAAAATCAAGCTCTTATTTATAAAATACTTAACTTTAGAGATATTAAATTATGAGTTCACTAAAACATCTGTTGTAAGATTGTGATAGGATTTTTTATGTTAATTTGTAAGATATCGCCTTTGAATCTTTTTATCAGGCACTATAACTGTCTTCAATACACATAAAAAATAATGCAATTAAAAGAATTCATTAATATTATAGCAAAAAACAGGCTATATATAGTTTTTACAACTATCACTACTGTGATTATAGTTCAAATATTAACTTTTTTTCAGGTTCCAGAATATAAGTCTGTTGCTCTGTTACTGGTTGAGAGTATAACTAATACATATATGTTGTATTCGCCTGATAAAAATAATATCCATAAACTGGTCATTAGGCCTGTAAAACATAGCTATACAGGACACACAATTGATGCTGCCATTCTGAATTCAAAGTTTGTAGAAAATAAATTGTATAAATACTGCAATTTAAATTATAGCGAGGCTGAATTTCGTCGTAATCTCGAAGTGCAGGGTTATGGCTTACCATATATTGCAGTTCGATACAAAGCTAGATCTCCTGAAGAGATTTTGCATGTTATTGAAAACCTGAAAATAGTCTATTTTAACATCCTGACTGATTATTATCTCGATTATCAAAAGAAAAACAAATCTATAATTGAAAAAGAAATTGCTATAACCAGAAAAGAACAGGATACAGGTTTTTTAAATGTCAAAAACAAAGAACAGGAATACTATTTAATAGACCCTGAAACCCACCTAAAAGAAGATTATAGTAAGCTTAATTATTTTAAATTACAATTAGAAGGCAATGAACAGAACCATAATAGTGCTATTAGCAGATATAACAAAATTATTGAAGTATTAAAAGTTGTCAATATAGATCAGGCAATTTATTTATCTTTTATATCTGAAAATTTGCCTTATATTTTAAAGAGTCTTGAAATATCTATGTTGAAAATATCTCTTATAAAACTTCAATCCAGATATACAAACAATCATAATCAGGTTATTGAGACAAAAAATCGTATTGATAAACTTGAAAAATCTTTGTATGAAGAGTATAAAGGCCTTAAAAAGTTTAAAAAGTCAGGTCAGAAAGATTCTTTGCCGGCATTGTTTTCTCCGGCAAAACTGCAACTTACCATTGAATTAATAAAGACCCGGCTTGAAATCATTGAATCGCTTACAAAAATTGAGTTTTATAGCATGCTGTCGGAAAATACCCTGACTGATCTGCTAAATAATATTGATAAAAGACATGAAATTACTAAATTGCAGAGGGAATCAGATTTAGTAAGTGCCAAACTTCTTATCCTGCTGAATATTCTAACCGCTCAGGATCTTGATATTGGCCGTCAAAAAGCCAGATATCTTATTTATGAACTTGAAGAACCTTTTATTAAAAAGATTAAACCCAATTATTCCGGTAATTTTCTTTATGCTTTGTTGCTGGGGCTTTTGTTAGGATGTTTGCAGGCAGTGGTTTATGAAAAAATTTTAATGATTTAAGTTTCATTTAAAGCTGATGGCGATTTAAAAGAATATCATGGGCAAGTATAATGGCATTGGTCATTGATTTTTCACATGCAACAAACTTTCCGGCAATGTTATAGGCGGTGCCGTGACAGGGAGAAGTTCTTACAACAGGCAAACCAGCAGTTACGTTTACGAGATTTTCGCCAGCATACATCTTTAATGGTATCAAGCCCTGATCATGATACAGTGAAATAACACAATCATAATCTTTTGCAGTTTTCCAGAAGCTATCAGCTGAATATGGGCCGCTAATATTGACTCCTGTATCAATTAATTCTTGCACTGCCGGTATAATTATATCCTGTTCTTCTCTGCCGATGCTTCCACATTCACCAGCGTGGGGGTTCAGGGCACAAATAGCCAGTGATGGTTGAATAAAATTCAGGTCTCTTTTTAAATTTATGTTGAGAGCAATAACATTTTCGACTATAAAATCTTTGTTAATCTTTTCTGATACTTCTTTAAGAGGTATATGTCTTGTTAAAAGTAGTAAATTAATGTTTTCTGAGACAAATAACATCTGGGCATTAGCACCTGGGAAAGCCTCCTGAAGTATTTCAGTGTGTCCACAACATTTATAACCGGCCATTTCAAGTGCTTTTTTTGAGAGTGGTGCTGTAATAATGGCATCAATTTCCTGTTTTTTTGCCAGTTCTATAGCATTTTTCAGTGAGGCATAAGCTACTTTTCCGCTGATAGCTGATGGGGCACCATAGTTAATTTCTATTCTGTTAATCTTAAGTTCAGGTTCATAAAACCGAACGCTACTATGAAGCTTGATACCTGAATATTTTTGAACTTCTTCAAAGACATACTCTGGTCCAGATATACAAATGTCAACATCTTCAGGCAAAACCTCGACATCTAAAGACTTTAAAATAACCTCGGGGCCGATACCATTAATATCGCCAGGAGTTAAGCACAGTCTAAATTTCTTATTCGTTTGATTTATCTTCTTCATCAAGTTCATTAAGGTAATTTAATATGTTAACCAGGGTTTTTGGGGTTCCAAGATTACCTGATTTTGTAACTATAAATTGGGCTTTCTGATCCATGCACAGCGGAATTGCATGATCTACCTCGTCAATCAGTTGAAGGTGTACACTATTAACTGCTTTACAGCAAGCATTAGCAGTTTCTCCTCCGACAAGAATCAGTTTAACTTGAATTTCAGCCACAACTTTTGCTGTAAAATCTGCCAGATTGCTCAATATAATCTGAGACAGTCTTGAGGGCTTAATATTTCTGGCTTCTGCCAGTTCGAGTGCTTCTTGAATGCTGTTTTCAGAGGGTGCAGCATAAATAACAACATTTTTATCATCTTTTAAATCATTGATAGTTTCTTCTACTCTGGATGATTCAAGCCCATCAATAAGCTGTGAAGCTGTAAGATTAATAAATTTGAGTTTGTGTTTGTCTGTATGATCTTGCAAGATGTTAACTTGAGACCTTGTTAAAGCTGTTCCGCTGCCTATAACCATCAGGTTAGGATAATCAGGAACAGTTTTAATGATATGTTGATACTTGCCATCAGCAAGCCAGGACTTTGTCAGGGCAGTTGCAAGTCCGGCTGATCCACAGGGTAAGATCTTATGATGAACAGCAGTCTTTTCTAAAGCCAGTATTATCTGTTCAAGATCAATATTACTTACTGCATCAACAACAATTAAACGTTTTTTCTTTTTGATAAGTTCTTGAAGCTCAATTAAAATAGGCCCTGCACCTCTCATAACAGTCATAAGGCTTATATAGCCAATCATTTCAGGGTCTTCGCACTGGTTGGAGAGAAGGGTCATAATATGAGACAGATAAATTGGTGAGTTAGGATCCCTTGCTACTTCTGTTCTTTCAAGAGGGACACCCCTTAAAAGATGGTAACCACCTACTGTTGTTCTACCCTCATCAGGAAAAGCAGGTACTATAAGTGCAGCATCCATACCCTGATCTTCTAAAAGTGCCAGAGATTCAGCTGCAATATTACCTCTCATTGTTGAATCTATTTTTTTATAAATGAAATCTACTTTGAGGTTGGTTTTTAAAGCATGAGCAGAAAGCTTTACCTGTTCTGCAGCTTCTTCAGGAGCTAATAATCTTGATTCAGTATTTATTGCCCATGCTACAGTGTTGTGACATCCTTCTGGAATGCTTTCGTGATCAAGCAAAATCTGTGTATTACAACCTCTGAGCAGAAACTGTAATGCTGTATCATTTGCGCCTGTTAGATCGTCAGCGATAATTCCTATTGTGCTAATTTTTAAAGCCATAATATTTGGTCACTATGTTTGCTTTTTACCCAGTAATTGTAGCCTGTCGCAGAGAACATAGTGATTTATCCTTTTATTGCCTTCAGAATCAGTCCAGTGGTTAAATTCTAATCTGCCTTCAATACCTATAAGGCTTCCTTTTCTGACGTATTCACCGGCTACTTCGGCGTTTCGTCCCCAGAGTTCTATTTTAAACCAGTCTGTTTTGTCTGCATCTTTCTGGCGACGGTTCACTGCAATGGACAATGTGGTTTTCACATTTCCGGATTCAAAATATTTCATTTCCGGATCCTGGCCAACATGTCCTACTACGACAACTGAATTTATCATACAATAAAATCCTATTTTTAAAATACTACTTCAATCTCATTTAAAAAGTCTGCACAATCTTCGGGTATGGTAACATTAATAAACATTCCTGTACATAGTTCAAATCCCGCTGATATAGTGAGTTTTGGCAGGATCTCTATGTGCCAGTGGAAATGCTCATCACAGGCTACATTAAGGGGGGCTGTGTGAATAAAGCAGTTGTAAGGCGGGTTACTCAGGCTCTCAGAAAGTTTATAAAATACGGCTTTCCAGACTTCTGCCAGAGATGTAAGCTGAAAGATTTCCATCTCTTCAAATCTTGCAGAATGAAATCGGGGCATAATCACTAATTCAAAAGGGCTTCTTGCAGCATAAGGTACAAAAGCCACAAAATAAGAATTTTTAAAGATGATACGTTGTTGTTTATTCAGCTCTTTTTCTATCTCATCACACCATACACATCGGTTATGTTTTTTATAGTAAGCTTTAGACCCTTCAAGCTCTTCAGTAATTACAGGCGGTACAAGTGGAACAGCTATAATTTGGCTGTGAGGATGCTCAAGACTTGCCCCTGCAAGGGCACCGTTGTTTCGAAAAATACTTATGTATTGAATTTCTGGTACTTTTGATATGGCGTTATACCTATCCTGATATGCTTTCAGAACCCTGATGTTTTGCGAAAGACTCATGGTTGAAGGGTTAAGAGAATGATTGTTAGTTTCAATAATTACTTCAGCTATGCCTTTAGCATAACTAAAAACTTCTAAACAGTCATTATTATTAATAATAAATGGTTGATTCAGATTAACAGCAGCATATTTATTATTTACTACCCTCAACAGCCAGCCAGGAGTATCAGGTAGTGAATCATCCAGTCTTATTGAATAAACTTCAGGCGGTGTTGTTTCTTCATTTCCCCAGCAAAAAAAGCATTGCTCATCGTGTTCTGGCAGTGATTCATATAATTTTTCAATACGGGCTTGCTCGGGTCTTTTTGCCCTCTCTGTTGCTATTATAACCAATCGTCGTGTTACAGGGTTTTGCCTCATTTCAGGCATTGTTTGCTCCAGAATAGACTAGATTATCTTGATTAAGAATACTTTATAAATACTTATGCTTTTATTGTGCCGGTTAGAGGCTATTTTAACATATTTAAATACCTGAAAAAAAACTGGCAACTTAGCAGAAACCTTCACCGGTTTAAAAAATGATTGTTTAATACCTGTATTCTGCATCATAATTTAGAATATCAGCTAAAATATTCTGGTATTAACCAATATACTTAACAAAAAGGGTTTTAAACTTATAGTTATTTTTCTTAAAACGACTGTGTTTCAATCAAAAATTATTTCTATGATATATTGTTTTTATCCTGGATTATTAGTAAAACCTGGTTTTTGAGCTATAAACCCTTTAATAAAGATAATTTAATCTGGTAACAGGTAATAAACAATACCTTAACAGGATTTATTATGGACAAAAAACACTCTTCAAAAATAAAAGTCTTGCTTGTTGAAGATCATGCCCTTATGAGAGTAGGCATGAAACATTCTCTGTCTATTGATGATGCAATAGAAGTTGTTGGAGAAGCTGAAAATGGTCGCATATGTCTTGAAATGACAGAAAAATTGCACCCGGATGTAATACTTATGGACATTGGGCTGCCTGTAATGGATGGTGTAAAGGCTACAAAAGCTGTCAAAGAAAGATTTCCTGATATTAAAGTTATTATTTTAACTATTAAAGAAGAAGATAAGGATGTTTTTGCTGCTCTGAAAGCAGGAGCAGATGCTTATTGCCTGAAAGATATTCCACCTGAGAAGCTTGTTATTGCTATTAAAACAGTTTTTGATGGCATTGCCTGGCTGGATCCTGCAATTGCTGACAGGGTTCTCAGAAATGTCAGAATTAAAGACAACCTGAATATAGATACAGAAAATAATACAGCCGAACAATATGGACTAACAACCAGAGAAATAGATGTATTAAGCCTTGTAGTAGAAGGACTCAGCAATCAGGAAATAGCTTCCAGGCTTAATATAGCTGAAACGACAGTTAAAACGCACATCCGTAATATCCTTCAAAAACTATCAGTAGATGATAGAACTCAAGCAGCCATCAGAGCTCTTAAAGATGGCCTTATTTAAGGGCATTTAAGTTTTTAAAACCTGAAGAAATTTGTTTTTAATAATGCATGTTTTTAAAAATTTATGAAGTCAATATACCCGTTATGGCAGCCATTCAGCGAGTGTAAAGATTTGTAAAGGCATGCAAATCGCAGGGTTGCACCTAACTATAGTTAGTAGTAAGATAGAAATATCCCAAGGGCATTACTAACAAAAGTTAGTATCCCCGATATAAACGAAAACCCCTATACCGAAAATCGGTATCCCTATTTACTCTCTCGGGTGAGGTTTTGATAGATCAAGAGCCAGAAGGCTCTTTTTTTTATGCAAAAAAAAGCCTGATATTCAGGCTAAAGTTCCTTATGGCACTAGTAGTAGTTGAGTAATATTATTTAATAGAAACAAGTTTTGATTTATTGTTTATTTGAGATTGTTTATGCTGGCTTTTTAGTGTTTTAATTCTTTTTAAGACATACTGGGCGTTTCTAGAAGTCGGTTTGAGTTCAAGATATTTCTTATAAGCTCTTATAGATTCAACAGGCTGATTTGCCTTATCCAGTGCTACACCTAAACCCAGAAAGCCTCTGGCATAAACCGGGTTAAGCTCAACCAGTTTTTTAAAGCAATCAACAGCAGCTTTTATAAGCCCTACACGCATATAAGTACTGCCAAGGTTGTTATAGGCAGACACATATGTTTCATCTTTTTCTAAAATCTTTTTATATGTTCTAATTGCATTATCAAGTTCATTATTGAATTCAAAGGCCAGTGCTAGGCCAAAATAGGCTTCAAGGTAGTCATGATCAATTTTTATTGCTCTTTTATAAGATTTAATAGCTTTTAATATATCACCTATTTCATAAAAACAGTTTGCCAGCTGATAATGCAGAGTTTTATCAAACGGAGAAATGCATTTTGCCCTGCCAAACTCTTCTATAGATCCTTTAAGGTGGCCTACACGTTTGTAAGCGATTGCCAGGCCATAGTGAGCTTCATAATAGTCAGCTCTTAACTCGATTGCTTTTTGATATTCTTCAATAGCTTCCCATATATTATCTTTGCAGCGCAGTGCTTCGGCCATTACAAAGTGATTATAGGCTTTGCCATGTTTCTTTTGATTTGGGTTATCAACCTGATTGCAGAATTCTTTTGCCTTTTTAATTATGGAAGCTTTGATTTTAACCCCTTGCTTAATAGTCTTTTCCCCTAGTACCATAGAATTTACACCTTATGTTAATACTAATAGCCATCTCCTGTTCCCCTGTTTGTATTCATAATAGCTTTTTGTGCTATATATTAAATCAACCAGCTGGAGTAAAATCTATAATCACCCGGTTTAATTTCTCATACATCTACTGGCAGGAGTAAAACCTGCTCATACTATCAGGTTTGTACCTCCTCCAGATGGTGTATTTTTGTGATTAATTTATGGAACCTCTGATTAATTAAGAAATTACTGATTCCAGCAAAAATAGGGAGGGGGTTAAAAAGTTTTCGATTTTTAAAAATCTGTCTTTGTGGTTATGCATCAGTTTTAAAGTATTTACAGTGTTTCAGGTGTCTAAACTTTACCTCTCTACAAGATTCTGATAGAGTAAGCATTGTCTGGATTTTCAGATTGTATTAGAAGGACAAAAAACCCATTAATTGAAAGTCAGATTTAACAAAATAGAATCGTCTAATAAACGGATTTTACTAAAATGAACATTAAAATAGCTTCACTGGATTTTGACGGTACGCTGAGGTTTAATAACCTTGAAAAAGACTGTATTGATTTGCTGAAATCTTTACCATCCAATATTATTAGTGTTATTAATACCGGACGTGGCATAGCACTGGTCAAAGAGAAAGTTAAAACATATTTCCCTGATGACTATGAGCTGTTTATGGGGGCTATGCGGTTTTTTATCTGTAATAATGGTACTGATATTTATTACCATAATGGCAATGATTACGTGACTTTGAAGGAATGGTCAGACCACCTGCAAGACCAGTGGAATAGATCTCTTTTACTGGAACGTTTAACTCCTCTGGCAGAAGAGTTAATGCTTGACCTGTATCCTGAAGTTTATAACTTTAAGCTGTTATACTACTTTCACAGGAAGAGCTTTGAAGAAGCAGGAGAGGTTATTCAGAAATTGCAGCAAGCAGTTTCAGATCAGAATATAAAGATAATCCATGCTCAATCTTCTCAGACACCACCACCAGGGCTTCTAAAGTTTGTTTGCGAGATATTTCCACTGAAAGCAGGTAAAGGTAATGCCCTTATTTTCCTGAAAGATTATCTGGAAAACCAGGGAGATACTGTTGAAGCCATTGCATGCTTTGGTGATGATCGAAATGATATTCAGACTATTGTTGATATGCCCGGGCAATATGAATGGTGGTATGGTTGCCTTGTAGGTAACAGCACCGACTGGATTATATCAAGGGCAAAAGAAGCAATGCCTTTTGTTAAAGGCAAAATAATTATAGCCCCTCCTGAATATCCCGGGCCAGAGGGCATTAAGTGGATTATGCAAAAATTAAACTGGCTCTGAATTCAGGTTAATATTTTTCTTCAACAAGCACCACAGAAACAACCTTCGATGTAAATAAAACTCGAAAACCCCTTTACTTAAGCAAAACAATTTAGTATTTTAATAATTAATACATATAATTAGCTTTTTACCATATAAAAATGCATTCAACAGAGAACATCAAAATGCAAGCTACTGGATGTTTTGTATGGTTAAGTCAGTCAGGATGGCTTCAATGATTATCTGAAACATGGTATTGTTGAATGTAACTTATTTTAAATAATCATTAAAGCAAAATAGTTTTAATGTTATCAGGGAAAAGCCAGTAAAAATTATGTTATTAGCAACAGATCTTGATGGAACACTTGTATTAGGAGAAAAAGAGGTCATCAGTGAGCTTTTTTCTCTCTTTAAAGACTATGATATAAGTGTTGTATTCGTTACAGGACGTGACATAAAGAACTTTAGAAAGCTTTCAAGGCTGTTTTACAGACAAAATAAGATGAAACTGGTTTATCCTGATTATCTTGTAACCCTCAATGGAGCCAAAGTATACCGCAGAAGAAAGTCATATCTTGTACCTTTAAAGAAATACTGGGTTGATAGAAGCTGGTTCAGACAAATTTCAAAAGGCTGGGATAGAAAAGCATGCCGTGAAGCTATCATAAAAACTGCTGAAAAGCTACGCTTTGGTGATGATTATCCTTCAGTGGTAAGTGTAAGGTATAAACCAAGTCGTTATTATTATGAATGTATAATTTATTATAAGATGCTAGATGAAATAAAAACCACTCTGGAACAAGAATGCAAGATAAATAACACTAAAGTTAATGTTATATTTGATTATATACAGAAAGAATATGTTGATATGGGCCTTGCGGTTCTTGATTCTATAGATAAGAAAAAAGCTGAATATGTTAGAGCAATGCGAGATGAAACTGGTGGAGTATACGTAATGATGCCGTCTTCTTCTAATAAAGCACTGGCCGTTGACTTTATAAGAAAGAAAATGGGGTTAGAAAAGTCAGAAGTTATAGTGGCAGGCGATGGCGGTAATGATTTTCATATGTTAACCTGCGGTTTCAGGTCAATAGTGGTTAATAACGCTCATCCCCTTTTGTTACGCAAAAATCTTGACCTGTTACCGGAAAAACAGAAAAACAACCTGATTTTTACAAAATCAGATGGTGCAGCAGGCCTCCTTGAAGGTATAAAAATAATTTTAAATCAGTCCTTCCCTCATGGCAGTGACGGCAGCTTGGGTTCTGTCATCAACGCATAGCTTTTGAAGAATACTGTGGACATGGGCTTTTGCTGTAGCCCTTGTAATAAAAAGACGTTCTGCTATTTGTGGGTTTGAAAGCCCATCTACAATAAGTTTTAAGACCTCAAGTTCTCTCTCTGTTAGAAGTTTAGCCAGATCTGAACGGGTTTTTTGAGGTTCAACTTTCTCTTCAATATTTTTTGATAAGCTGTTTTTGTTAATAGCATTGAGAACAGTTCTTGCAATAGCAGGATCAAGCCAGGCTGTACCTTCATTAACAGCTTTAATAGCAGATGTTAGCTGCTCAGGAGAAGCACCTTTCATACAGTATGCATCAGCCCCGGCGCCAAGTGCGGCAAAAACGTCATCTTCACTATCTCTTGAAGTAAAAACTAGTATTCTTGAAGGTAAATTGCTTTCCTTGATCTTTTGAGTTGCCTCAATGCCATCTATAACAGGCAAACCAATATCCATAAGTATGACATCAGGTTTAAGTTCTTTTGCTTTTTTGACACCTTCTTCGCCATCTTCTGCTTCACCGATTAGTTCAATGTTTTCGGCTTTTTCAAGAACAAGTTGTAAACCCATTCTGGTCATTGTATGGTCTTCAACGAGTAGAACCCTTATTGTTTTTCTATCTTCACTCATTATTTTCCTCTATCTATTTAACGGGAATAGTAAACCCGAAGGTTGAACCGATATTTTCTTTGCTTGTAGCCCATACCTTACCGCCATGAGCTTCAATTATTTGCCTTGAAAGATATAAGCCTAAGCCGGTGCCGGTAGAACGTTGTTTGGAAGTGCCCTGAGAGAATCTTTGAAATAGGTTTTTCAGGTCAGTTTCAGGTATGCCCCGGCCTGTGTCAGTCACGCTTATAGTGATTAAATGTTCATCAGATTCAGCTTTTATAGTAATTTTTCTTTCTGCTGGTGTATAATTTATAGCATTTCCGAGATAGTTTGCCAACACCCGCCTTAATTCTTTTTTATCTGCGGTGATAGAAATATCAGTATCAGGTAAATCTATTTCAATGGAGAGGTTTTTCTTACTCAAAAGAGAAGTTATTTCTTCTATGCAAGAAAATATAAGTTCTTTTACATTGAAAGTATCTTTTATAAGGCACAGTTCACCTGCTTCATACTTATAAACTTCAAGCAGTGCATTGACAAGACCGAGCATATCTTTGTTACTGATGCGCATTGTGTCGAGCAGCTTACACTGGCGTTCTGATAATTCGCCAAGGGTGCCGTCAAGAAAGAAATTCAGGGTTTGTATTGCAGCCAAAAGAGGGGTTCTCAGGTCGTGAGTAAGGGTAGCTATAAAGTCTTCACGCAATCTTTCATTTTCTTTTTGGGCGGTAATATCTCTTACTACGACGACATAATCGTGTGCAATTTCTTCTTCTTCTCCATAAATAGGGGCTATGCTTAATTCAACAGGTATATTTTTATTATATGTTGAATTATAGATGATACAGTTGCTATCAATAATTGAGTCGGTAGTTATTTTTCCGTCATAAAAGCAGGTATTGTTACATTTTATTATATCAGTAAGTTTTTTATTAAGTATATCCTGAATATTGCTGCCTTTTAGATTTACTATGGCCGGGTTCGCAGATGTAATAAGCATTTGCTGGCTAAGTGTTAGAATTCCATCTGCTGAAGATTTAATAATAGCATTAAGTTCTGCATTAGCGTATGTCAGGCTTAGTGTACGTTCTTTGACGGTATCTTCAAGCTGTTCGCTGTAATTTTTTAGTTCTGTTTGTGCCTGATTAAGTTCAATGATTTTGCTTTCGAGATTTTCAATTAAGTCAGTTCTCTCGAAAGCATTGTCAATAGTGATTTTAAGATCTTCGTTATCCCAGGGCTTTTCAACGTATTTGTATATGCCAATTTCATTTATAGCTTTTATAGCATTTTCTTTGTCAGCATAGCCTGTTAAGAGTATTAATGTTGCCAGTGGATAAAGGCTTTTTACGTTTTTTAGAAACTCAATGCCATTCATTTCAGGCATTAAGAAATCAGAAATGGCCAGCTTCACAGGTATTTCTCTAATTGCGTTCAGTGCTTCAGCAGGAGAGGTGAAAGCAATTACTTCATAATCTGTTTCTAGAAGCAAATAGTTTTTGATACTTGCAATAACCATTTCTTCATCATCGACCAGGACCAATTTTTGTTTGTTTATGTCTGAATTCATTGTTTAATGTGCCTTTAATTGTACCTTTAAGATATTTTATTCAGCTGGTATCCCTTTAAACTTAACTTTAGGCTTGATACCTTCAATTAAAAAGCTTTCTATTTTGGCTTCAGGTATAAATTTATTAGTATAAAGGCTGAATTCAGTGGGATATATACCTACTGGTTTGACATTTCCATATTCATCTCTTATTTTGTTTAAAGTTGCTTCGTATTTTATAATATAGGGGCCAATAACAGCCTTTTCTGAAAACGGCCATCCTTTAAAATCAACAATTTCAGGGCATTCAATGACTGTATTGACTCTAAAAATTGATACCCCGGAATAGTCTTCACTGAGTTCTCCAAGGGTGCTTCCTATAAGACTTTTGCCACTGTCTAAAAGAAACCGGGAGCTGGTTGTTTTAATTGTTCTTATGGGTCTGGTCTTTTTATTTTTTAAAAAGACTGTTATATATAGAATTGGAATATCGTTACGGTCATAAACAATATATTGCTGGTCTACTTCTTTGATTGTATAACCTATTTCTTTTGCTTCATCTCTAAAATCTTTTAGAGGTTTTCCAACTTTAGCTATGCCTATTGAATCTTTTGTTATTAAAAGATTTTCTGGTGTTTTAGCAAAAGCAATAGAGGTGCTGAATACCAGCAAAAAGCCTGTTAAAAGTAAAATTGCTCTATTGAATAGTGTGTACATATTGTTAATCCTTTAAATGAGATAAACTGAATAACCCGTGAAGTAAAAATACATTAAAATTTATTAATACTGGGATAAATATTGATTAAAAAAAATCAATAGTTGTCGATAACAATTATATTATACAACAATCATTTTGATGTGTTACAGGGTAATAGTAGTGGTATACAGGAGTATTGAGATGTTCTTAAGAATTAATATAATTTTAATGAGCTTTGTAGTATTAATTGCTATGCTAATAACAGGGGCTGTTTCAGTTGCAGAGGCTTCAGATTATGCCCGCTGGTCAAATGATAACATGCCTCTCAAGGTTTATATTCAGCGACAATCAAATATAAATGGGTTTCAGAATTCTTATCCTGTTGATGTTGCAAGGGCTTTTAAAGAATGGAAAACAGCAACCCGCAATAAAGTTGATTTTAAAGTTATAAATAATCCTGATGATGCAGATATTCAAGTTTTATGGGTTGGCCAACTCAAGAAACAGGATCTTTATGAATCGGCAAAAGGCCATGGCTATGTCTGGGGTGTTACTAAACTGGGCAATCCTACTGTTATTTATCTTGTAACTACGCATCCTTTGAATAATAATCAGCCTTTATCAAGTCAGGTTATTTATATGATAGCTTTACACGAAATAGGGCATGCCCTTGGCCTCTGGTGGCACACAAGTTCGCCAGAAGATATTATGTATCCAGATTTTATCGTTCCATCTTCAACAGTCAATGGGTCAAGGCTTATAGCCAACAAAAATCAGGGAAAACTCTCTTCCAGAGATGTTAGAAACCTGCTGGCACTTTACAATAATAATAATGTTGTTTTACTTGATAAAGTCTCACGAGGAAAGAATATTAAAATAGCTGCAAGAAACAATTCTGCACTTGGTGAGATTGAGACAACAGGAACAGCAGCAGCATCTGTAGCAACAAAATCAACTAAATTGAATGTTGACCTGGGTAGATCTCTGGCAGAACTTAAAGATAACCCCGATAGTTATGAAGCATATAATAATATTGGCCTGGTATATCTGGAAAACAATGATTTTGATAATGCTATAGCCTCTTTTAATAAAGCTATTGAGTTGAATAATCGTTATTCCAAAGCTTATTTTAACCTTGCCCTGACATTTTCCAGGCTAAAGGATTATGATAAAGCTATATCAGGTTATGAAATGTATTTAAAGCTTGAGCCCAAAGCATATAATTATGATAATGTTCAAAAAGAAATTGACAGGTTAAAGAATATTTCGAGTCATTTTTAGAAAAATGCTTTCTATTACTAAGAAAGCTACCAGATAAATGGTAGCTTTTCGTTTATATAAGACGGTGCATAGCCTGAAAACAGAAAAATCTGTTATTCTAGTTATGCATCAGTTTTTAATATTCTGAAAATCAGTCAAATAATCTGCTTACAGAAGCGTTATCGTGTATTCTAGCTATAGCTTCACCAAGCAGGCCAGCAATACTGAGTTGAGTAATTTTGCTAATAACGTTATCAGGCCTGAGAGGTATTGTATTGGTTACAATAACTTCTGTAATAGGAGAATCTTCAAGCCTTTGAATAGCTGGACCGCTGAGAACAGGGTGACAGGCACAGGCATAAACTTCTTTCGCACCGTAATTGATAAGTATTCTTGATGCTTCACAGATTGTGCCGGCAGTATCTATCATATCATCAATAAGAATGGCCGTTCTGCCAGAAACTTCACCAATAACATTCTGTACTTCAGCTACATTATGCGCACTGCGTCTTTTGTCAATAATAGCTATCGGCACATCAAGCTTCTTAGCAAAGACTCTGGTTCTTTCTACTCCGCCGGCGTCAGGGCTGACCATCACAATATCAGGAAGGTTTTTCTCTTTAACATACTTAACAAGTACTGGTGTAGAGTAAATGTGGTCAACTAAAATGTTGAAAAAACCTTGAATCTGGCCTGTATGTAGATCCATAGCAACTATTCTGTCTGGCCCGGCGGTGGTAAGGAGATCAGCTACCAGCTTGGCTGTTATTGCTTCACGCCCTGCTGTTTTTCTATCCTGCCTAGCGTAACCATAATAAGGAATTACAGCTGTGATACTTCTGGCACTTGCTCTTTTAAAAGCATCAATCATGATTAGCAATTCCATAAGGTTTTTGTTAACAGGATCACATGTTGGCTGAACGATAAAAATATCGTCTCCCCTGATGCTTTCCTGAATTTGTACGTAAATTTCTCCGTCGCTAAAGTTTTTTACAACCATTGGGCCGACGCTTGTTCCCAGATAGTCGGCAATCTCATAAGCCAGCTGTGGATTAGATCTGCCGGTAAATATTTTTACTTCGCTTCTTGCAGGTGATTTATTGTCGTCTTTAATTTGAGGTAAATGCATTTCAACTGCCACTTTTAGTTTCCTCCAATTGTTTTTTTTCAATTTGTCTAATCTTTCTGGTAACCCAGCCTTCCATGTTGGCCTGTTTTTGTCTTGCTATAGCCAGTGAACCGGCGGGTACTTCTTTTGTAATAACTGAACCTGCAGCAACATTAGCTGCTTCTTTTACGGTAACTGGTGCTACAAGCACACAATTACTACCAATTTTTACTTTATCTTCAATAATTGTAGTGTTTTTTTCTTTTGTTAGAGCATTGTAATTGGCTGTTATGGTGCCTGCACCGACATTTACTTCAGTGCCAAGTTCAGAATTGCCAATGTATGCCAGATGTGCAGCATTAGTGTTATCCCCTATTTTAGAGGTTTTTAGTTCAACAAAGTTACCAATTCGTACTTTTTTACCGAGTATAACGCCATCCCTCAGGTTAGCAAAAGGTCCTATAGAGCAATTTGCATCTGTAGCTATATTTTCAAGTTGAGACATTGAAACATTATTTTCTGGCCCTAAATCAACATTACCTTTTATACAGGTGTTTGGTCCAATTGTGCAGCCGCTTGCAATATAGTTGGTTCCTTCTATATAGCATCCAGGTAATATAGTAGTATCTTTTTCAATGACAGTTTCAGGAGAAATCCAGGTATTTACAGGATCTACAACAGTAACACCTGATGACATAAGCTCTTTAATCTTTCTATCCTTTAAGAGCTTTGCTGCCTGGGCGAGATCTACCTGTGAGTTTATGCCAAATATTTCATCTTCTTTAGCCAGCGCATGGGCATTAACCCGTAGTTCTTTATTGGTAGCCCATTCAACAATATCTGTTAAATAATATTCTCCCTGTGCGTTGTTGGTATTTAGTTCCAGAAACGCAGGCGATATTTTTGTCCATTCTATGCAGTATACACCGGTGTTAATTTCTGAAATTTTCTTTTGAGAGTCGCTTGCATCTTTCTCTTCAACTATTTTAATTACAGTGCCTTCAATACCCCTGACAATTCTGCCATAATTTGCTGGATTATCAAGGTTAGCTGACAGTATGCTCAGGTCAGATGCAGATGATATATGAGCCTCCAGAAACTTATTCAGGGTAGCTTCTCTTAATAGGGGTGTATCTCCACATAAAATCATTAAAGTGCCTTCAAAGTTAATCAGATTGCCATAAACCTGGTATACTGCGTGTCCTGTGCCCAATTGTGGCTCTTGCAGGATACATTTAATGTTTTTGTTGCACGTTTCAACAATATGGTTTTTAACTGATTCGCTCTGATGGCCGACGACGACGAATATTTCGTCTATATCCATTGTGTTTATTGCGTTTAAAACTCTCTCAATAAGCGATTTGCCCATTATTTTATGAAGCACTTTCGGATACTTTGACTTCATCCGGGTTCCTTTACCCGCAGCAAGCACAATAGCTTTTGTACTCTTATTAACCACTGGTAATTAGCGTCCTGTTATTTGCTTCTACATATTAAATTATGAAACAAAAAGGTTTTAAATACACAGATTAATAACTATTACTTAAATAATATTTACATCCCGGATGTTTGTTTAAATAGCTAAACTCCTCTAAAATTGTATCTTTTGAGCTAATAAATACTGACCAAGCAATCAGGACAGAGGTTAAGGTAAAATATATTTAATATCAAATTAACTAGCACGGAGTTATAATACAATATAGTAAAAAATATATAAAAGTTTCTTTATTATATAATAATATAAAATACTTTTTAGTAAATTATTATAAATAATTACCAAAAAGACTGCTTAAATACTTCAAAATTTTTTAAAAATATGCTATCCTGTAAAAGGTCAGGGCATATTTAAATGCGCAAAACAAGGAGAAGTGGATTGGAAACCCTATTATTGTTGACAAAAATATTTGGCATTTCCTTTACATCCGGTGTTAACCTGTATGCAACAGTGGCTCTTGTCGGGCTTGCTGTCAGGTTTAATGTGATACAAAATTTACCTGAGCAGTTACACGTTCTGGCAAACGAGTATGTCATTGGTGTAGCCCTGACAATGTATGTATGTGAGTTTTTTGCAGATAAAATACCTGCCTTTGACAGCTTCTGGGATAGCATTCATACTTTTATAAGGCCGTTTTCTGCTGCCTTTATTGCTCTTATGGCTGCAGGAGATGCTTCTATAGTTGTCAAAATAATTGCTGTACTTCTTGCAGGATCAGTTGCACTTACTACTCATACTGCAAAGGCCGGTACAAGGTTGTTGATAAACACCTCTCCTGAGCCAGTTAGCAACTCTGTAGTTAGTATTGCAGAAGATATAGGTGTATTCGTACTTGTGGCTCTTGTCTTAACGCATCCTTTTGTTGCTGCAAGCATTATGGCAGTTCTGCTATTGCTTATTATATGGCAGGGGCCCAAACTTATTGGCTTTATAATATACCTGTTTAAAGCGATTTACTGTAAGCTGTGGAGTTATGTTCCCTGTGAGAATTCAGTAAATCTTGAGATTATGCCGCATTCTTATGATGCATACCTGAATAACATTCTTGAAGGATCTGAAAGGGTTTACCTGACAATAGGAGCCGTATTTAAAGGATCAAAAAAGCGTTCAGGATATTTTGTTGTCTCTGCCCGCAGGTGTATTATACTTCACAGGTCGTGGTTCAGGGTCAGACATATTGAAGTTGATCTTCAGGATATATTAAGAATGACTTTTCAGAAAAATTTTCTTACTGACAGGCTATCGTTTACCTTTGATCCTGAAAAACAACTTATTATAACTCTTTTCAAACGCAATGACAAAAGTATTGATGAAATAAAGAACCTTTTTAAGTCTTTAGGTGTTGAAGTAGTTGAGCCTGCTTTATATCCCGGAAATACAGGTTATGAACCTGCAGGCTAAAAGCTATAAGATATACGGTGCTTAACTTAAGATTTTTTCGAATTTTAAAACCCTTGCTAAGCTAATACTTGATTATTCTAAACGTGTTTCAAATGCGTTTATTATAGTTTAAAAAATTAACCCAGCGGTCTGACTTTCAAAGCTGGTCTATCCATTCTCACTTTAAGGACATTAGCAATTTTCTCATAGCCCTGCCTGCCCATAAGTGCATAAGTGTAATTCTTTGCCTGTTCTACACCAGGTTGGTCAAATGGATCAATATTATATATTTTGCCAGCAATAGCAGTTTGTACTTCATACATAAACATAAGCTGCGCTAGATAAAACTCGTTTATTTCTGGCATTGTTATAGTTACATTGGGCCTATTATAACCAGCCAGAGTTATTGTTGTGGCGTCAGCTTCTGCATTTATCAATTCATTCATTGTTTTATTAGACATATAAGCAAGATCAGGTATACTTGAATAGGTTGCCGGTATCTTGAGCTCATTATCAAATTTTTTCACCCTGATAAAAGTAATTACTTTATCATTTGGGCCTTCATTGTAGAGTTGTATTTGAGAGTGCTGGTCGGTTGCCCCGAGTGCTTTTACCGGAGTCTGGCCTGTGTTAACCCTTTCGCCTTTCAGGTTGTTTTCTTTACCCAGAGATTCAGCCCAGAGTTGACAGTACCAGTCTGAAATATATTTTAGCCTGCTTGAATAAGGCATACAAACAGAGATTTTTTTATTTTTCTTCTGGTCAAGAAGAACATGAATAAGTGCATTCTGTGCAGCTATATTTTTATAGAGACTTCCTTCTCTTAAACTTGATGCTATTGACTGTATACCGTCAACAAGTTTTTGTATATCTATACCAACCAAGGCAAAAGGTAAAAGCCCGACAGCAGAAAACACTGAAAACCTGCCACCCACGTCATCAGGCACCGGGAAGGATTGAAAACCTTCATCCTGTACAATTTTTCTCAATACACCTTTGTTTTCATCGGTTGTGACGACGATATGATCTTTATAGCCGTCTCCGCAGGCTTCTTTAAGTTTTTCATGAAAGATAATGTACTGTGACATTGTCTCTGCAGTTGTACCAGACTTAGAAATAACGTTTATCAGAGTCTTTGATAGATCAAGTGTATTTAAGAGCCCTGTTACCTGATCCGGGTCTATATTATCAAGGAAGAAAATCCTGGGATAACCTTCCCTTTGTTCAGGTGTTAGCATATTCCAGTAAGGTTTAAGAAGGGCTTCTGTCACAGCGAGGCCTCCCAGAGCAGAACCACCTATACCAAGTACTACAACATTTTCAAATTTACCTTTTACTGAAGCAGCATATGCGTTAATAGAAGCCACCAGTGCATTGTTATCAGCCATTTTCATCCATGCTAGCCAGCGACCAGGGGTGCTTTTATTAGCCCATAGATCAATAACCCAGTCATTCATTTTATTATTATAAAGTGTAAAGGTTTTCCTTAAATCAAGACCGTTTTCCTGACCGACTATTGAGACATCAACATTTGTGTAATCAAGTTCAATCATCGCCATTGTTATACTTCCTTCTTTCTTAAATAAGTTGCATCAATGATCAAGTGATCATTATTAATTTTCAATATAAACCATTTTAACAAAATGTTTTCAGGGTGTTGAATTTTTTTTTCAATTTCAGTTAAAGTAAGGTTTTCTGGTATTTTTAATGATATTTTTTTTATAAGAATATTATAGTTCAAGCCTTTCAAACCTCTTACCATTCCATATATACAGGGCTGCTCGATTAATACCCCCTGGGAAGGTTTCAGAAACCAGTATTTTTCCTGGTCTTACTGTAACAATACCTTCCATAATACCATTGACTGCAAATATGGTATCAAAAGTATGTCTATTTTTGTTGTATGAATAAACTCTAATAGATTTAAGCAAACTGACACCACCAGAAGTGCTTATTGCAATAATATCTTTCTGAGCATCATTGTTTACATCCTGTACCATAACTGAATCAATTTCACCTGGTATCTGCTCTGAAATCCACAGGTTAACAAGTTCAGGGTCAGATGGTTGCAACACCATTATCTGACAGGCAAATTCACCCTCAGCTCCAAGCGGAATATTGTATGATACAACAGCTTCAGGCTTAAAATCGGCAGTAACATCATGTGTTTGCAGTTCAATATTTTTACTATTATTTTCTGAAAGCAGCTGATAAAAGAAAGATTGCTTGAAAGGCTCCATTAATGAGTGCTTATAGTCTGTAATATTAGCCCCACCTCTTAAAGTTGACCCGTATTTTTTCAGGTAATAGTCAATATTTTCATTATTGGATTTTTTTAACAACTCAGACAGGCGTTTTTCTTGCTCTGCTTCATCAATAATAATAAAAGCAGGGTCAGGATCTTCAGTATTATCAATCTCTTCTGGTGGGGTAAACGCTATTTCTTCTGAGTCTTCAGATATAGAATTTGTGCTTTCTTCTGATTCTAGGAATGCTTTTATTTTATCAGTTTCAAGTCTTATTGACTTCAGGTCATTTTCAATTTTATTAAAATCTATAGATTCTTCATTATAAGCTTCTTCTAAACTTTCAGACTGTATTGTTAGTTTAATATCCTCTTTAGAAAAACTAACCGGTTTATTTTCCTTTTCATCTGTAGATATTTTAGATTTTTTATCTTCTTTTAACTCTTCGGTTTCTACTTTTTCATAATCTACACTTTCTATAATCTCAACTTCTGGCTTTAATTCAGGTTTAATTTCTTTTTTAGAATGAGTTTTTTCAGTAACTTCATCCAATTTATTTTCTATTTTAGCTTTCTTTTCAGGCTTTGCGGGTTTATCAGAAACAACTTTTTCAGGTAAATGAATCCCTTTAGGATCTGCAATCTGAAATTGCAAGCTATTAATGATTTCTTTATTAACAGCTTCCTTTTTTCCAGCCTCTGTAGAGATATCTACCGAGAGATCAGGTGAAAATGTCTGCACAGATTCATAATCAAACAAAGATGACTGCTGGGCCAGAGCAGTATTTGTTAGTAATACAAATAAAAATAAGCTAAATATCGTTTTTTTCATCATATACTATAGAACGGTAACTGTTTTAGCAAGATTACGTGGCTGATCAACGTCCTTACCAAGAAATTCAGCGATATAATAGGCCAGCAATTGCAATGGTATAACATTTATTACCGGTGACAGAAGTTCATCTACATATGGAACTGTCATAATTGATTCAAATATTGATTCTACCAGTTCATCATTCTGATTGGCAACAGCTAACATTCTGGCATCCCGGGATTTAGCTTCCTGTGCGTTAGAAATGACTTTTTTATACACGACACCTGGCGTTACAATTGCCAGCACCGGCATTGTATGATCAAGCATAGCTATGGGGCCGTGCTTCATTTCACCTGCCTGATAACCCGTAGCATTTATGTAACTGATTTCTTTAAGTTTGAGAGCTCCTTCAAGGGCAACAGGAAAATTGATGCCCCTTGCTATAAAGATAAAATTTCTGTAGTTATAGTATTCACGGGCACATAGCTTGATAGATTCCTGGTTGTTAAGAACTAATTCAAGATATTTTGAAAGATCATAGAGGCCTTTTTTTAGGTCAATAAGTCTTTCAGAGCTACAGGTATTATTTTTTTCTGCCAGAAAGATTGCTATCAAATAAAAAGCGATTAGCTGAGCTATAAAAGATTTTGTCGCAGCAACAGATATCTCTATACCTGCTCTCACATGAACAATGCTATCAGCTTCACGGGCCATTGCTGAATCTATTCTATTAGTAATAACCATGACATGGGCATTATGTTCATGTGCTATTTTAATTGCAGCCCTGGTATCAGCTGTTTCTCCAGATTGTGATACAGCAATGACGAGTGTTTTATCATCAACAACACTTCTTCTGTCAATTACTTCGCTTGCCAGTTCAACTTCTACAGGCATACCTGTCAGTTCTTCAATAACATATTCTCCTACCAGCCCGGCATGATAAGATGTACCGCAGGCTATAATCTGAATACGGTTGATTTTTTCAAGTTCCTGTCCTGTAAGTTTAACATCTTCGAGAGTTACAGGCGATTCAGGTTTGACAATTCTTCCTGCAAGTACCTGTCTGACAATGCCAGGTTGTTCGTGAATTTCTTTTAACATAAAATGTTTAAAGCCCATTTTTTCAAGGGTTACAGGCTCCCAGGGTATGTAAGATACTGGTTTGAAGAGTTTCAGACCATCCAGATTAGAAATCTGGACGTGATCTGCCTTTATTTCTGCCACCTCGTCATTATCAAGGTATATTACTTTTCTTGTGCTTTCAAGCATTGCAGGAACGTCGCTTGCTACAAAGTTTTCTTCTTCGCCAAGACCGATAACAAGCGGTGTATTTCTCTTTGTTACAACAAGTTTATCAGGTTCATTTACATCTATAACGGCTACAGCAAAATCACCTTCAACCTCTTTCATTGCTTTTTGTATAGCTACAAATAGGCTACCCGTTTCTTTCTTTTTATCATCAATAAGGTGTACAAGTGTTTCAGTATCAGTATCTGATGTAAAATTGTAGCCTTTATTAAGAAGTTCGGTTTTTAATTCTTTATAGTTTTCTATAATACCGTTATGAACCAGTGCTATTGATTGATCCATACTTGTGTGTGGATGAGCATTGATTTCATTAGGGATACCATGAGTTGCCCAGCGTGTATGCCCAATACCTAGAGAACTTTCCTGTTTATCCTGTGCATGTTCAGACAGCATAGATTTTAATTTTTCCAGTTTGCCTGCTGCTTTAAAGGTATGAATTGAGCCTTTAAGGTACAGGGCAAGGCCTGCCGAGTCATAACCTCTGTATTCAAGCCTGCTCAGGCCGTGAATCAGAATAGGTATAGCCTGTTTTTTACCAATATATCCAACAATGCCGCACACAATAATTTCTCCCTATATGCTATAAAACGCTATAATATGAAATTTATTACTATACAATAACAGGATCATTTTACATACCATTATAGTACGATCTCAAAAAATACTTAACGCTTTTCTTGTTTTAAATCTGAAAATCACAGTATACATCAATTGTTTTCAGGTTTTCTTTTTTCATAAAAAATAATCTAAATAATCATATCAGAAGATTGTTAAAGGTATTTTAAGTTTATAAAGTTCAATCACAACAAACTGTTAAAAATGAAAGAGCCCTCTGTAAAGGAATTTACAGGTATTATATTAAGTGTATGATATGTGAGATATAAATTTTTTTGAGATGTAAAAAGTATTCTCATCAAATAAAAAAATTTTATGGTTTAATTAAAAAGATCAGTGCATAACTTAAAAAGTTTTCGATTTTCAAAACCCAAATCCCGCCCACCCTAAAGGAAGGCAAGGTGTCTCACTTTCAGGCTGCGCATGTTCGTTCAACTTATATCTTCACTTTTAAAATTTTTGAAAATCGAAACCATAAAAATCTATCATTCTGGTTATGCAATTAGTCTTTAAGAAAGACCAGTGACAATAGCTTAAATGAGGATCAAATTCAGATGAGCAGTGCATTTGGCGAAGAAAGACCCTGGGGAAAATATGAAGTACTTCTAGAAGAAGATACTTATAAGGTCAAAAGGATTATAGTAAAACCTGGACAGCGCTTGAGTCTTCAGTATCACGAACACAGAAGCGAAGTATGGGTTGTTGTTGATGGTAAAGCTATTATTACCTGCGGTAAAGATGAAATACCAGTAGAGAAAGGGCAATTTGTCAGTATACCAGAGGGAACCAGACACCGCATAGAAAACCCGGAGAAAAGAGATCTGGTCTTTGTTGAAGTTCAGAATGGTAATTATTTGGGCGAAGATGATATTGTCAGGCTTGAAGATGATTATAAAAGAAATACATAAGTGTTACCTACATTTCTTTACACAGATTTATAAGACTTCTACATCAGGGAGAAACAGGTTCTTATGATTAGCATTATCGATTGGATTGTAATAATAGTTTATATTCTTTTGCTGCTTTACCTCGGGTGGTGGCTGGGCAAAAAACAAAGCACAACAGATGAATATTTTGTAGGCTCAAGGTCACTTACCTGGCCTCTTATTGGTATATCAGCGATGGCAACCCAGTTAAGTACTATCAGCTTTATTTCTGCACCTGGCTTTGTAGGCCTGAGAGAAGGTGGAGGGATCATATGGCTGGGGTATGAATTTGCTGTACCTATTGCTATGCTACTTTTAATTATAGTAATATATCCTGTATTTTACAGGGCAAAGATTATAACAATATATGAATACTTAAATGCCCGGTTTGATTCCTCTGTACGGACAGCCATAAGCCTTGTATTTCAGGCCAGCCGTGTATTTGCAACAGGTATAACTATTCATGCCACTGCTATTGTTTTTGAAACAGCTTTTCAGATTCCTTATTTGATTACACTTGTGATTGTTGCTTTTGTAACAATCATATACGCTACAATGGGAGGAATTAAGGCTGTTATCTATGCTGATGTTATACAGATGATAATTATCTTTGCCGGTATATTTGTTTGTGGATTCTATGCCCTGCATCTGATTGGCGGCTGGGAAATATTTACACAACATCTTGACCCTGCACGACTAAAAGCAGTTGATTTTAATAACTGGGGCTACAAAAGCGAGAATGAATTTGGCTTTTGGCCACTGTTGTTTGGTGGTTTGTTTCTTTATCTATCTTATTATGGCTGTGACCAGACACAATCACAGAGACTTGTATCTTCAAAAAACATGTGGCACTTGAATATAGCTCTTGTCTTTAATGGCCTGGCACGTTATCCTATGGTTCTGGCTTATTGTGTAATGGGTCTTCTTGTTGGTACCTTTGCTACAATGAGCCCTGAGTTCATGAGTGCTATTCCTAAAGATGCAGCAGGGCCAAGAGCTGACTATATGCTACCTACGTTTATTGTACACTATCTGCATCCTGGCATAATTGGCCTGTTGCTTGTTGCTGTATTATCAGCAGCGATGTCAAGTATCAGTGGTACAATTAATTCACTTAGTGCAGCTTCTTTAAAAGATATCATTATACCTTATTTCAAAAAAGATATGGATGGTAAAACCGCTTATAAATGGTCTCTAGGGTTAACAGTGTTCTGGGGTATAACTTGTACACTGGCTGTAGTCTTTGCCAATATTGCACCAACAGTTATTGAGGCTATTAATAAGATAGGGTCCCTCTTTTTTGGTTGTATTCTTGGTGTTTTTGTCCTAGGTATGTGTACGAAAAAGACCAATGCCTTTGGCTGTAAGATAGGCCTGATACTTGGATTGTTGACCAATCTCTATTTATGGCTTGCAGTTCCTGAGTTATCCTGGTTCTGGTGGAATCTAACAGGATTTATTATTACTGTTATTTTTGGATATCTTTCAAGTATTGTGGTTATATTCTATACAAACAAAGAAATGGAAGGAATCAAAGCTTTTCAATGGGTACTATCACTCACATTGCTGTGGGGCATTATATACTTTTCCTTCCAGTCACTAACTTTAAGTACTGATCATACTGTTTTAAATATCATTGGCGAACTATTCTCAGCCCTGTATGGAAGTTTACTGGCTGTATTTGCATTGAGCCTGGTTCGTAAAAGCTCAAATAGCATTTCAAACGCCTTTATGGCACTTGTTTTAGGCCTGTTTGCAAATGCAATGCTCTGGCTAATAATTGCAGGCGTACCCTTCTTTGCCTGGTTGTTGCTTGGCTTCTCTATTATTGCAATTTTCGGCTATCTGACAAAAGCCTTTGATATGCCAGAGGTTATTGAGGTAAATCAGGAACTTCTGGCTTCAAAACAAACTATGATTCAACCAGGATTAGTGAAATACTCTATAGTATTAATTGGGTTCTTTGTATTCATAATTCTTTTAAGCATGTCACTTAAGTATATTATTTAACCTTAAAAACAAATAACGTTCACTGGTCTCCGGCAAAAGATTTTATTTAGATGTATAAAACCTGTCATAATATCTGTTTTGGATTAGAAAATTTTATAGTAAGTTAAATTAAAGAAACTGGCAAAAATTATTAAACAGGGTTCAGCGAAGAGTCAGAAAAAATTCAATCAGACAATAATGAATAACGTTATAAATTAAATTAATAACCAGCAAGATATAAATACTCTGAAAACATTTCTTTATATTTTAGCAATTTAGTCAGAGCTTTTGTTTTTAAATATATAGAGACTTATATCTTACGGTGTAAGGGTTGGGGAAAACAGGCAGGTAAGGATCGGTATGACACCAATCGATGAGCTTAAAATATTCTCTGGTGCGGGTGGAAGTTTACACGATGCTGTAAAAATACTTGCAGCTGCATCAATAAAAGAAATTAATTATGTTCTTGATAAGATTGACTATTATCTTGAACATATTAACGTTATAAGCAACAGTAACGGCATAAGCAAAAACGAACTTCAAATTAAAACAAAAAAAGAATTTCTGCAAAACCTTCATAAAATTCTTCTAAACGAACTACAGAGAAGAAACAGTCTTTCAGGCATTAACTAGATTTCTGTATTTCATAAATTGCACAAATTAATGTCAGGATAATGGTAAAAGAGTATACCAGTCTCTTTGTAAACCTTCTTTGCAGCAATCAGGAGTTAATATGCCATTGTACTTATAACTCTGGCCAGATATATCGAGTGTGTGACACTTGAAAAACCTGCCAGTTAAAACTTTCAGTATACAAGACTGATGCATAATTATAACAATAGATTTTTTGGTTTCGATTTTCAAAAATTTTAAAAGTGAAGATATGGGTTGAACTAACATAGTCTGGAGTGATACCAAAGGCCTTCTCTGGTAAAGTCATACACCAGTGATACATTAAACTGTAAAGCAACATTGCAAAAATTTGAATATTCATCCACGACTCATTAAATTTTTGATTTTTTCATGTAAAATAGTCTCTAAGAATTCTTTAAGGAAAACCCATGCCTCAAAACCTCAAAGAAAAATATGAAACCGTTATAGGCCTTGAAATACACGCTCAGCTAAAGACAAACACAAAAATATTTTGCAATTGTTCTACCGCTTTTGGCTGTCCGCCTAATGAAAATGTTTGTCCAGTATGTATGGGTTTGCCAGGTGTTTTGCCTGTAACAAATAAAAAAGTTGTCGAATTTGCAATACTTACAGGGGTTGCCCTGAATTGTAATATTGCAAAAGTAAGCAAATTTGACCGCAAGCAATATTTTTACCCTGATCTGCCAAAGAATTATCAGATTTCTCAATATGATATGCCTATTGCCCTGGCAGGATGGGTTAATATTGAAGGAAAAAAAATCAGAATTAACAGGGTTCACCTTGAAGAAGATGCAGGAAAATTAGTCCATGCAGGCTCAGAAGGTATTTATGGTTCAGCTTATAGCTATGTTGACTACAATAGAACAGGTGTTCCGCTGGTAGAAATTGTTACAGAAGCTGATATCAGATCACCCATAGAGGCTAAAGCCTTTATGACTGAGCTTCGAAATATCCTCAGATATATCGACGTGTGCGACGGTAACCTCGAAGAAGGTTCATTGCGGTGTGATGCAAACATCAGTGTTAGACCTTATGGCCAGAAAGAATTAGGTACAAAAGCTGAAGTCAAAAACATGAACAGTTTCAGAGCACTTCAGTCAGCTCTTGAATACGAAGAGCACCGCCTGATGGAAGCTACCGAAGCAGGAGAAAATATTATACAGGAAACCCGCCTCTGGGATGCCAGTACTAATACAACATTCTCTATGCGCTCAAAAGAATATGCCCATGATTACAGATATTTTCCTGAACCTGATCTGCCACCCCTCAATATCAGCGTTACCTGGGTGGATGAAATTAAACAAAGAAAACCTGAATTGCCTGAAGAAAAAAGAAACCGCTATACGCAGGAGCTTGGCCTGAGTGATTTTGATGCAGGTGTTCTGGTTGAAACAAAGGAACTAAGCGACTTTCTGGATAAAGCAATCGCTCTGGGCTCACCTGCCAAAGCTGCTGCCAACTGGCTTATGGGAGACATTACATTTTATCTTAAAGAGAACAAACAAACTCTTGAAGAAACAAAACTTACACCTGAAAACCTGGCTGGTATGATCGAAATGATCGAAAGCAAAAAGATTTCTAATGCTATAGGCAAAAAAGTTATTGCTGAATTGATTGAAAAAGGAGGCAATGCAGAATCTATTGTAGATAAAATGGGCCTCAGTCTTATTAATGACGAAAGTGAGCTGGTCAGCATCATTAAAGACGTAGTTAAAAACAACCCTGCTCAGCTGGAACAGTATAAAGCCGGCAAAACAAAGGTTATAGGCTTTTTTGTAGGTCAGGTTATGAAAGCCTCAAAAGGCAGAGCAGAACCTAAAATAGTTAATGAATTACTCATAAAGGAACTTGATAACGCATAAAGGAAGGTTAAACAATGAATATGAAAAAAAGTATTAATGGTTTAGGCGACATTAAAGGTAAAAGAGTTCTTGTGAGGGTTGACTTTAATGTCCCGCTTGATGAAAACAGAAAAGTTACAGATGATACGAGAATTAGAGCAGCCCTGCCTACAATAGAACATCTGAGACAGAATGGTGCTAAAGTTATTCTGGTTTCTCACCTTGGTAGACCAAAAGGTGAAGCAAAAGATGAGCTCCGCATGGATCCTGTAGCTAAAAGATTATCTGAATTACTGCGCACTCAGGTAACCAAACTTGATGACTGTGTTGGTAATGATGTTATTCAGGCTATAGAAAAGCTTAATGATGGTGATGTTGTCCTTTTAGAAAACGTCAGATTTTATAATGAAGAGACAAAAAACGATTCAGGCTTTGCCAAAAAACTTGCCAGCCTTGCGCAGGTTTATGTAAACGATGCTTTTGGTACAGCTCACAGGGCTCATGCATCTACTGAAGGTGTAACACACTATCTTTCACCCTGTGTTGCAGGTTTTTTAATGCAAAATGAACTTGAAATGCTTGGCAAGATCCTTAAAAAGCCTGAACATCCTTTTATTGCTATTATAGGCGGTAGCAAAGTATCATCTAAAATTGGTGTTCTTGAAAACCTGATTGAAAAAGTTGATACGCTCGTCATAGGTGGCGGTATGATCTTTACATTCCTCAAAGCACAGGGCATTAGCATAGGCAAGTCACTTCTTGAAGAAGATAAAGTAGATATTGCAAAACAATTGATTGAAAAAGCAAAACAAAAAAATGTCGGTATTGTTCTGGCTAAAGATGTTATTGTTGCTACAGAGCCTAAAGCCGGAGCCAGTTCAAGAATAGTATCTGTTAATAGTATTCCAGATGAGATGATGGGACTTGATATTGGGCCTGATACCCGTGAACTTATAAGGCAGGAAGTTATTAAGGCAAAAACTATACTCTGGAATGGCCCGCTAGGAGTCTTCGAGGTAGACGACTTTGAAGGTGGCACAAGATCTGTAGCACAAAACCTGGCCGAAGTAACTAAAAACAATGGTGCGGTTACAATTCTGGGCGGTGGTGATACAGTTGCTGCGCTTGAAAAATTTGGTATTGCCAAAAATGCTTATACACATGTTTCTACCGGTGGAGGAGCCAGTCTTGAGTTTCTTGAAGGCAAAGAGTTACCCGGTGTAGCTGCGCTCGATGAGATGCCGGTTGAAATCAATACTTAAAAATATAATTTCATCTGAGGAGAGGGGGTTATAGCCCTCTCTCTTGTTGCTTTTTATATAAAAGAAGAAAACGATATAGTGGTATGTCATAAATACAGCCGAAAACACCCGGGACCACTTCCTGGAGGCTGTATATTTTTGATCGTAAAACAGTATTACTTCATAATAATAAGCAAATAAGCCAGCAATTTTTTCAAACAAGTTTAAGTAACATTTGTTTACAAACTATCACAAAATTCAAATTGATTGTTTTTATGCATATACAAGGCAATAAGAACTGACAGAAGGAAAAAAATATGACAAAGAAATCAGGTTTAGACGCTCATATAGTAAAAAAATACGCTTCACTTTCCACCATTTCTGCTGATGCTAACGCTAACGCCTTTAATAACGATCCTGATAAAATCTGGGGTACATTAGGTGTAATGGCAATGATGAATATGGCTTCACAACACATAAGAAAAGCAAACACAGCCGCATAATTAATAAAACATTAGAATATATAGCAAGAAACCGGCCAGAAGGCTGGTTTTTTGTATAATAATATCATTGTTGTCTGGTAAAAGATTTTATTTATATGTATAAAATCTCTCATAAAGCGGAGAGGAAGGGATTTGAACCCTTGTGGCACTGCTGCCCATTCGCTTTCGAGGCGACGCCAATAAACCACTCTGGCACCTCTCCTTTTGAGTATTATAACAAAAATGATTTAATCAAAATATATAATCAACGTCATAAGTAACAAGATTTCAGAAGATATAGGGCGGGTGTTTTTCGTTGCTGCGCAACGAAAAACACCCTGAGAATTTTAGAATTGTTTAATTTTTATGTCTTTTAGTATAATTAAGGTCATAAGTAATAAGATTTCAGAAGATACAGGGCAGAATTGTTTAATTTTTATGTTGTTTAAAACAGTGGATCTGGTTTTCAACCTATGTGAAAGCTTTTGCTATTATTAATAATCTGAAAACCAGTTATCACCATCATACATATCATTGGCATAATCATTTCCGTAGTCGTCATCGCTTTCATAGTCATCATAACGGTGATCATCGTTCAGTGCTTCAAGGTTCATTAATCTTTCTTCTTCTTCTATTGAATTTACGGGTTCATTTTTTTCATAAATCCTGTCAAGGCGGTTGGCATAGGCATCTGTGTCATTTTCAACAGTCCTGATGACTGAATCATCAAATGATTCACCCTGAGCATAAAGGAAAAGGTTGCCCAGAAAGATTACAGAAATAACTGCTATCGCCAGTTTTCTGCTATCTATCATAATTTTACTCCATATCTATTTTGGATTAGAAAATTTTACAGTAAGTTAAATTAAAGAAACTGGCAAAAACCAAAAACTCAGAAAAAATTTAACCGGACTGTAATGATCAATTTTATACTATATTATAGCCTGATTATGTCAGTTTTTCAGTATTTTGCTCAAACTCATAAAACATTTGAAGTTCCATTTCATCATCGTCATTGCCAACCAAGACTTCACCATCAACATTAAACTGATCGCTATTTCTCTTATAGTCACCGGAGTATGATTTATTAACCAGTACTTTTTCAGGGGCCTTAACTACTGTTCCATTGTATGATTCACCGTTTATTGTACCTTCAACAATGACAATAGAGTTTTCTTTTGCGTCTTTGCTTTTTTCTTTGTCTGCTTTTTTGCCACCAATAACCTGATCATTGCTAATTAGAGTCAGACTATTACCTACTTTAAGCTGAACCATATTAACGTCAAAATTAGCAGTGGCTATGCCTGTAGCTTCTACGTACTCACCTTCATCAATGTCAAGAGGTATTTTGCGCTTACTCTGGCCGAAAGAAATTTCAAGATCTGCTGTACCGTTTTCAAGTGCTTCTTTGTTGTTTTCAACAATCCTTTGAATAGCCTGCATAACTTCTATTGTCAGGCCGGCCCCTGAAGAGCCAGAAGCTTCAACAAGAAACATTTTGTCAAAATTTCTTACTGAAGCTGATGAAAGTGAAATATCAACGCCGTCAATGTTGAATGAGGCTGAACCATCTTCATTGAATTTAACATCAACACCAGCAATGGTTGTATTACTTAATGGAGACGTCATGCTTACTGTTTTCGGATCAATTGTTGTAGTTTCTACAGGGTTGCTGGAAGTTTCAACGCCGAAAGGTTCAAAATTACTGTAGTGGTCTTTAGACTGTGAAAACATTGAAAAGATGTTTCCACCGAGTAAAGACAGACCGATAATAGCTACAATACTAACCAGGGCAATAATAATACCCATTTCTAATAGATTTTGCCCTCTATAATTGCTCATCTCTTAAACCCTCTCTTTTTAACCATACCTATTTGATCAGGTATCGGCCGTTTGATATTGTTCTTTAGTTCTTTTTCACAGAATCATTAAAGATATTTAACATCTTTTTACCGGCTATACCATTCCATAATTAATATATGCTGATAGAAGGCTTCTATAATCTGGAATCTATACATTACTTTCAAGGATCAGTATAAATGCCTGAGGCAGGTAATTTTGATTTAAAAAGTAGAGGTTATTAAGTTTTCTAAAAGTATGTATATTTTGAATTAACTGCCAAAAGGGTTTATTTTAAAGGAAAATGACCTTAATGGCCGGCCACCCTGTCCACAACATATAAATGAGTATATAATTGTAGAAAACCATAAGCTACGGTTCTAGAGCATTGATAACAGGAGTATATTGTGTACCAGGTTACAAAAGAGGCGCTTTATCCAGTATTTGATCGGCTGAAAAATGGTCGGGTTCTGGTGGCAGGAGATCTGGCTATTGATGAAATGGTTTACGGTGAGGCCAGCCGTATATCGAGAGAAGCACCTGTCTTGATATTGAAACACAAAGAAACAAAAATTATTTTGGGGGCTGCTTCCAATGCTGCTCATAATATTGCGGCTCTCGGGGCTAAAAAGGTTAGTGTGCTTGGTGTTTGCGGAGATGATTATCACGGACCCCTTTTAATTAATGCTTTTCAGAAAGCAGGTATTGATACATCTGGTATAGTAATAGACAAGGATAGACCTACCAGTGTTAAGTCAAGAATATCAGCGGCTTCACCTCAATCAGTAACACAGCAAATAGTCAGAATTGACAGAGAAGAAACAACACCACTATCAGGAGAAGTCGAAAGTTACCTTATAGAAAATCTTCATCGAGCAGCTGAAGAGCATGATGCCATATTGCTTTCAGATTATGGGATAGGGGTCATTACTCCTGAGGTCATTAAACACGCACAGATGCTGGCAAAAGAAAAAAACCTTATACTGGCTGTCGATGCACAACAAAATCTGGATAGATTTCAGGGAGCAAAAGTTATTACACCCAACCAGCCTGAGGCAGAAGCTACCCTGGGATATACCATGACTGATTTAAACAGTGTTATATCCGGCGGCTGGGAACTTCTTGACAAAGCTGGCATTGAAATGCTGCTAATGACAAGAGGTTCAGAAGGTATGATGCTATTTGAAAAAGATGGTAATTTAACAACTATACCTGCATTCAATAGAACAGATGTCTTTGATGTAACAGGGGCAGGTGATACAGTAGTTGGCAGTCTTGTACTGGCACTTGCTGCGGGTGTTGAGCCTCGCCTGGCTGCTATACTCGGTAACCTGGCCGCAAGTATAGTTGTAAGAGAATTCGGGGCAGCTGTTACTTCTGTGGACCAGCTTAAAATTACGCTGGATAAACTCAAATATGATGTCATTGCTGAATATACACAAACCAGAGAGGATATAAACGTATGATGAAAGAAGGTAAATTGTTTGGCCTGATCAATATCATTGACCTGTGCGCTATAATACTTATAGTAGTAGCTATAGCAGGCTATATGATGGTAAAAACAGGAGCCCATAAAACATCCGCACAGGTAGTTAAAGACAGAACAGAAATTGAATTTGATGTCTTCTCAAGAGGTCAAAAAATTCTTAACCCTGAAGGGCTCTTTAAAGATGAAACCCAGTCATTTTTAACAATTAGAAATGTGCCATACACTGCACTGGATATAATTAAGTATGAATGTACACCCTGGCAGATATCTGTATTGCACACTGAAGATAATACGGCTGTTGCTATTGATGACCCCAGCGCACCTATCACCTATGACTGTATGCTAACACTCAAAGATACAGCAGATATCACAAAAGATGGGCCGGTTATAGGCGGCAACAAAATAAAAGTCGGGTTGAGAGTTGATATTGAAGGCTTTAAATATCGCCTCCCTGCTATCGTTTCAGATGTAAGAATTATAGATAAGAACAAATAATGAGCATTACAAATACTTCATACCTGATAAAAGCTATAGACAAAATAGATCTCTCTAATCAGGAATCTGTTAACAGCCACTTAAAGCAAAGTCTCTTCTACAGGTTCCTTAAAATGCCCCTTGAAACTATACATAAGTTTAGTTTAGCTCTTTCAGACACCAGTCTGGTTGCTAAATATATTGATCAATTGATTATGGCTAATCTGATAGCCCTTTTGATAGCGATTACCTTTGCACCTACAATTGTTCACGGGTTGCTGGTTGCATCAGGCTTGCTTTTAACGGTATTCAAATGGTTTTTTACCCGGGAAGGTGGCCACAACTTTACTCTTTTTGATATACCTGTTGCAGTATACATAGCAGTAGCACTAATAAGTGTTGCTTTTTCATCTTATTTTATGCCCAGCCTCAAAGGATTAGCCAAGCTGATGACTTATTTTGCCAGCTATGTTGTGTTTGCAAACATCTTTAAAGGAAGTAGCAAAAAGCTTTATCTGTTGTTGATTGTGATTGCTATAACAGGAGGCCTGGAGGCTATTTATGGTATATTGCAGCGTTTTCAAGGAGTTGAGGCTCTTGCTACCTGGCAGGATCCTGAAGCTATTATGGCAGAAAGAAAAATGACACGTGTATATGGTTCTCTGGTACCATTTAACCCTAACTTGCTTGCAGGATACCTTTTGCCGGTTGCACCTGTTGTCTTGGGTATGGGGCTTATTGCCTGGCTGAAGAAAAAATGGTACTGGGCACTGCCATTTTTTGCTTTTTCACTGGCTTCGCTTGTATGTATTGTCTTTACTGGCAGTCGTGGCGCTTATATCGGTCTGGTGCTTATGGTTGGATTTATCTATCTGGCCGCAGGGCATATTTTCTGGCATGAGTTTAAAAATCATCGCTATCAAAGGCTTTTCAAGTTTGCCTGGATAACAGCCGGCCTGCTCGGAATATTAGGGGTTATATTCATGCTTGCATCGATGCCGGCCCTGCAGGATCGCATTATGTCCATATTTACCATACGGGGTAATAGCTCAAATTCTTTCAGGATGAATGTCTATCTTTCTTGCTGGGAGATGTTTAAAGATAACTGGTTAATTGGTATAGGCCCGGGCAACAGTACTTTTAGACTTGTTTACGGATTCTATATGGAGACAGGGTTTGACGCTCTGGGTGCCTATTCTGTACCTCTTGAGATTGCTGTTGAGATGGGCATTATTGGCCTTCTGGCTTCTGGCTGGTTACTTCTTGTTATATTTTCTAACGGTGTTAAAGCCTATAATGCTTCAGAATCTCTGGAAGTTAAACTTCTTATTATGACCCTTTTTGCTGCATTTATTGCTATAGGTGGTCAGGCTATTTTTGATACTATCTGGTACAGGCCGCAGGTGCATATTATTTTCTGGCTGCTGGTTGCGGCTTTATCCTGTATTGTGAGTAGAAAGGTCTATTTTAAATCTAATGGAGACGATCAGAAATCTTAAAAAAGTTCTGTTTATTAACTTTGGTGGCATCGGGGATGAAATACTCTTTTTTCCCACCCTGGACGATTTCAAAAAGAGTTATCCTGATTGTGAAATACACCTTTTACTCGAGCCACGCAGCTCAGGTTGCGCCTCTCTGACACATACCATAGACAGAATCATTGAGTATGACGTTAAAATAGCCAGCAGGGCAAAAGCTTTTTTTGATTTATTGTTCATCATCAAAAAAGGTGGCTATGATGCTGTTATATCTGCCGGAAGCAACATGTTTATCAGTTTGCTTTTGTTTTTGAGCGGGGTTAAAATACGTGTGGGGTATGATTCTGGACCTCTCAGTAGAAAATTGTTAAGCACCGCTGTAGCCCTCAATAAAGCTCAATATGCAGCAAACATGTATCATGATCTGCTAAAGGGTGCAGGTATAGACAGAGAGGCTCCGCTGCCGGAGGTAGTGGTTAATAGTGAAGCCCTTGCAAAAGCTGATCAAATGCTGGGTGAAAAAGATAAGCCTCATATAGTAATTCATCCAGGGGTAAGCAGCCTCAGTATTAAGAAGAATATTATTAAAAGCTGGCCTGAACAAAACTGGGCAGAGCTCATATGTTCACTACTTAAAAGTAATAAATTTAATGTAGTGCTTGCAGGAGGCCCTGATGATGAATCAACTATTCTGGAAATACTCAGTGTGATTGAAAACAAAGGGGTAGATACTTCTAATCTGGTTAATCTTTATGGCAAGACACGAAGTCTGGTCGAGCTGGCCGCTTTAATCAAGCAGAGTCAGCTTCTATTGTGTGTAGATTCAGCCCCTATGCATATAGGTGTTGGGGTAAACACTAAAATCGTAGCAATTTTTGGCCCCACAGATGAAAAGAAGCTTTTGCCACCGAACAAAGACTTTATAGCTCTCAAAAATATTGACCTCACCTGTAGACCCTGTTTATGGGATAAACAAAACCAGGTGTGCCACCACACTTCGTGTTTGAATGTTTCTGTGCAGGCGATGTTAGATGCGGTAGATGCACAACAAATACATTGAGCACTAATATATTTGTTCAGTATGCCTTTTCGTTTGTTCGTAACCCGAAACCTGTTCTGAACAAAGTTTCTGCCTTTTTGCTAAAAAACAGGGATTATTTAGTAAACAAACTATTGAATATGATCTGTCCACTTCCTTTGTTCCTTTTGTTCAATCTGGCTTTCGAAGCACCGGAACAAAGCAGGCAAAGGGTTTTTGTTGAAAAAAATGAAAAAAATCAGGTTAACATTTGCACTCTGGCTATTGATTTTGTTCTTCTTATTCATATAATAGATATTAATGAATTGATTGACGGCACGAAACATTTATTAGATATAATTCTGGATTTTTGGTAAAAGTAAAACATTCCCTTCAACGACACCCGGGGGGCAGGGGGGACTGTAAAAGACAGTAAAATTACATATTTTGGATTTTTGGTTAACAAAAATTCCCCTAACAAGGGTCTGGAGACACGTGTTAATGGCATTGTGTCTTTCTTTTTTGTTATGCAGTACCTAAAAACTCTCACCCTATAACCTCTTGAGCCTGATTACTTAAGATGTTTGGTATAGACTAAATAATGTTGAGAGTGTAAGTCTTTAATATTGGTAGTTTTTTGCTATTAATCAAAACGAATAGATTCTTTTATTATAAATAAGGATAAATTTTGATACTAATCAGGAGGTAAAAATGAAAAAATATAGTGGTTCCGGGCTGGTTGATTATATTATACCAATTGCTGTTATTGCTATTGTGATTGGTGCAGGTGTCTTTTTACTTATAAAAGACCATCAAATGCTTCACTTTCTCTCTGCTTCATCAGATATGGAGCTTGAAAACGACAAAACAAAGGGTATTATAAATAAAAATCCTCCACCTCCACCGATGATTAATGCCCCAAAGGGTTCTCTGGGAGGTACTCCTGAAAACCCTGTAGTGCAGTGCCATGAAGGTTTATGCAGTATTGATTTTGGAGATTACATTCTTAACGGTATTCCAGAGAATTTTAATGATTATGTTCTTGCTTCCGGTGCTTCTGGAGGTACAGATAAAATTTCTCAAATACTTTATAGTCTGGCACAACAGCTTGCAGATGAAGGTAAGGCGGACCTGGCAAATGAAATACAAAAACTTGCTGTTTATGGTCATAATATCGCAGCACTTGAAAGAGAATATGAGAATAAAATTAATGCCTGTAATGGCAATTATGATTGTATAAAAGCTCTGGATACTTCTCCTGTTAGTATGCCCGATGGTTTTAATGAAATGTTTGCTTCTTTTCCTGCCGGGTTGACTTATGCGGACCTTCAAAATATTACTTGTATTGGTAAAGCTCAATTTATTAAAAATAGTGATCCTTCAAGTTTTTCAAATAACCTTAGCGGAAATCATACAGCTTTTGTCTTTGTCAATCAGCTTGATCAGGTGCTTGGATCTTCAAATATTGATGATGGCCTTAAAGGTATTATAAAAGAACTTTCATGGGGTATTGGAGCTATAGGAGAAGATTTTCAGAATAATATTCAGGTTTTAGGCGGTGATAGAAGAGAACAAACTTTCTATGACCCGATTACAGGTCAGGCTTCCAGTGAGCCAGCAGTTGATTCTGCTAATGCTCTGGCTAATTATCAAAACTATAATGCCAGTAAAATAACACATCTTGACTCATCTATTATTTGTGCGTCAGGTGGTAATGTTGACTCAGGCGTTGACTGTAATTAATAAATATTATTACTGATTTTTGTATTGTTCTATTTGCTGGTATAAGGTGGAAAACTCTCATAAACAGATCCTTCGCTGTACTCTGGATGACTCAAAATCTCTAAAGAGGCTAATAACTTCAGGAGTGCACTAAGTGCACTCCTGAGAGAGTTTTATTTTATACTTGTATGCTTAAAATATAAACTAAATCATTTAAATCCAACATGAAGAATTAGACAATTCTAAAACACCTACCCTGTATTTTCTGAAATCTGATTACTTATGACGTTGATTATAGATATTATTTTGCCAACGGCAAAGTTTGTTTTGGATTTGGCAAAATGACTCACATGTTTAATCTTTAATAATAAGCTTTTTCAAAATAAAAATTTATACTGACGGCAAAACTGGCCAGAATTCTCTCAAAATGGAGCCTCTGGCCATTATTATACCCTGCAAAATCTGTTAACTAGAAAAATGGTCAGAAACGAATAATACTGAACAAACCCATGTATCTGTTTGTCAGAATACCTGTAAAAAACTTATCTACACGATACTAATCCTGTAAAACCCGTATTTTCGAAATGTAAACTAATATTAAAAAAACAGACATCCCCTAGCAACTTTTGCTTAATTATTGTTTTTATGCACATAGATAAAATTGATGCTTTTGGTAAAAAAAGGGTTTTGATGAATGTTTAGAACTGACACTTCTATAAAGAATAATCTTTATTATTACAACTCTAAAAAAAGTTGTGATTTTGTCGTTTCAGCATTCATTAGAGCCTTAAAATAGTTACTGCAGGCTCATTTATCTATACACACAAACACACTCTACACACTCAATACACTCAACACACCAAAAACCTACATAACTACAACTACTTTGAGAGCCATATGGCTTTCAGAAAGGAGAAAGGCTAATGAGTGCAGGTCTAGTCAAAGTTTTAGCTCTCGGTGCAGGTGCCCTGATTACATATGGTGCAGCAGAAAGAGGCATCAGGCGTGGACGGGAAAGAGGTCAGGATAAATTAGGCGAATTTGACGCCAATTTACTTATGCGTTCTACGATGACAACATCAGATGATGTTCTTGTTGACGGTATCGCTGATAAACTCAGAGGTAGCGTTCAATATCAGGATGGTTTTATGGGATCAGTCGTCAGAGGATGGCATGGCCTTAAAGGGGCAGTTGGCGAAGTGTTTAAGTCTGCGGTACCTCTCGGGGTTGCAGGTTTATCCTTCCTGGCAGCCAGTGTTGGCGCACCTATTCTTGGTGCAATAGGTCTTGGCGGTCTTGCTATATGGGGCGGCAGCAGAGTCCTTAAAGCCAGCGGTCTTTCAAGAGGCAACAATGCTCAATTTTTAGATATTAAAATGTAGTTTTATATCTATCAACGTGATCTAGTACACCACAAGAAAAGAGAATCTCCAGGTAAAAGTTATGGTAAATCCTTACTATACAAATTATGGCTATTATCCACCACCAGCGCCGGTTCAACCGCCAGCGCAACAGGGCGGATTACAGCCAAAAACTTCAGTAGACAGTGTCAGGATAGACATTATTAACCCAAAAGCATCATTAGAACCTTCAGGGAATAGTAGAGCAGGCATTTCTCCTCAATATAATCCTTATCAACAGGGTTACTATCAACAACCTTACTACCCGCAATATTACTATCCGAATTATTACCCGCAGAATAACGGACAGAATATTAATAACAATTATAATCCTCATTATAACCAGAACATAAATAACCCGGCGGTTCAAAATGTTCCGCCTCACCCTCAGCCGGTAAATAATCAACCACAACAGCCGCAACAGCCGCAACAACCACAACAGCCACAACAAGAGCAGAATCCACCGGCTCAACCTTTAGAGAATAAGGAAAATCAACAACCACAAAACACGCAGGAAAATAATAACAATAAGGGACCGGTAGCAGATATACCTGAAAGTCTAATCAAGGCAATTGATAACGGGCTTAATAACCCGAATCCTGAAATAAGGATGAAAGCAGGGGCTAAACTCTCTGAGACTTTTGAGAAATACCCGAATGCAGCAGATCATCCGGCTCTTACTCAGCTATTGAACAGAACATTAAAAGATCCACACCAGAACGTCAGGCTAATGGGTCAGATAGCAATGCAGGTCGGTGCAAACGGCAATGATGAAACAATGCACCTGGTCAAAGATATGACAGGCAGCACAAAAGCCTATGGTGCTGATGCTGTCTGGGCAAACGAAATGCTAATGGAACTCGCCTCAAGGCCGAGTTATATAAGAAATAAAGATCAAACAAACCCTGAATTAGAATATTTGCAACAGGCTAAAGCCGACCAGGAAAAACTGGCCGCAGAGCAACTACAGGAACAACAAGCTTTAACTTCTGACCAACAACTGGCAGAAATGCAAAATAATCTGACAACAGCACAAAATATGCATCAGGCCAACAACCAGATGACAGATATGCTTAATACACAACAAATGCCAATAGGCAACAATTCTCTGGATACTTCGCCGGTTACACCTCAACTGAACCCTGTGACAGGTCAACCTTTGAACAACAATTTTGCGACTAACCCGGCAGTAAGACAGATAGTTCAAAATTTACCACAAAACCAGAATACTGCTATGTCACCCGTTCAAGCTAATATGAATCCGAATCAGGCCAGCAGGTTGAGCATGGTAGGCTGAAAATACTGAACAAGTTGTAGACTAATGCCCTCTTTTTCTGATATAGCTTTGTAACAATCATTTTACATTAATCTAAAATTTAGCAATTAATAATCTTGAGGGTTCTTACAATAATAGATCAAATAATCAGAACAAGTTATTTAGCGTCTACAGAGTCTTAAGTAACATTCGACAGACTAGTTTAAGGGGAAAGGAAATGATTCAAGGATACAATTACAATCCATACTACCCGGTACAGAATCAATATCAGGTACCATATCAGCAACAACCTTATCAACAGCCTTATCAATCACAGCAAAAGGCTCAACCAACAGCTTCAGCAGTAACGATTAACATTATTGAGCCTAAAGCTTATGCAGGAGGAGAAGCTTCACCATATCCTCCGCCACCACCAATGCCAATGTACTCTTATCCTCAAGGAAGTATTTACAACCAGCCTGGCATGTACCCGCCTCCAATGATGCCACCGATGCCAATGCCGATGCCGGGTCCAATGCCACAGCCGGTACCGATGCCAATGCCCGAGCAGCCACCGGTTAATCAGTCACAAATAATTAACCAGGCACCGCAGATGCCGCCTCCACCAGTGCAGTATCCGCAGCAGCCACAGCCACAGCAGGTACCCCCTCAGTATCAGCCGGTACCACCACAGCAGCCGCAACAGCCTCCAGTTCAGCAGCCTGTTCAACAAGAACAGCCAGTGCAGCAGCAACCACAGCCTGCACCTGTTGAAACTCAAGAGCCGCAATTATCAGTAAATGATTTACCGGCTATTAATGCGGCATTACAGCAGCCAGATCCAAATATTCAGGCAGCAGCTATTGAAGCAGTAGCAAGAATCGGTCAGGGCGATGCTAACACTTACACATCACTGATTAATACACTGGGTCAAGATACCAGCAAGATGAGTGGTCCTGAAAAAGCTCAGGCAGAAAGTAACAAAAAGCATGCTATGTGGACGCTTGCAATACTGAATCAAAACCAGAATCCTGAGGTAGGCTTACAGGATCTGCCTGGGGCTTCTCAAATGCTTCAGGTTCTGAAGAATGATCCGAATCCTGAAATGAGAAAGGCTGCAATCAGTGCTATAGACTTCTTAACAAAACCTCAAGATGCAGCTTTATCGGCCAAGATATTTGAAATAGTAGGCACTAAAGATAAAAACCCTGAAGTTGCAGCTCTGGCCAAACAGGCTTTAGCCAATGCACAGCAGGCAGCAGCAGCACCTGCACAGCAAGCAGCTTAGGGCAAACAAAGTATCCTGAACTTTCCCAAATTTTTCCCAAGAAAGTTTACCACCCGCAGGGGTGGTTTTTTTTATTTCAGGGCAGCAGGTTCCCGCCCACCCACCCACAGGGATAAGGTTTCAGTGTGTAGAAGACTATAACGCTTTGTTACACAATGTTCTTCAATTTGCTGAAATCTGTTATTTGTTTCATGGAAAAGCATATAAGATGTTTGTTGTACAAGATTTTTAAAACTTTTATATTATTTTAATTAATATCTTAAAAAGACGCTGAATAGAACCTGATGCCAGTTAATGTTCGCTGTTTTTATTGCATTATGTTACTATTCGTATTATAAAACATTACAAAAAGTGGACAAAACGGGGATTTTAGTGTTATAATGTATATATCACACTAAGGTTAGAAGATAATGTAGATTTTTATATATGCCTAAGTTAATCTCAGATAATATTGATAATAAAAACCTTGATTTCAGTTATTTAAAGAAAAATCGTTTTCTTACTGATCCGGCGCAGACAAAAAATATGGTTATTAACAATGCCCGGGGTTCCAGTTACCTTGAAGGTATCAATTTGCCAGAAGCATTTTTTCTTGTCAGCTACGATTTAGATGCCAGTAATAACTGATAAATAAAGTCAGTAAGTGGTTTATAGTCTTGTTTGTAGCCTGCAAACATTGCTTGCAGATATCTTTCACGGTCTTCTTTTTTGTTTAGAATACCCCAGTTCGCTGGATTAACATTAAACGCAATTGTTATAATGTCTGTAACTATCCTTATTACACGGCCATTACCTTCTCTAAATGGATGTATCATTGTTAATTCTGAAGAAACATAAGCAAGAAGCTCTGCCAGTTCTTCCAGTTCTACGGCAGGGCAATATGAAATTTTGTTGAATATTTCTTTGTCAATCCTTTTCATCTCAGAAACAATGTTATCTGCCGGTGGAAAAGGAAAGCCTTCTTTTGAGATATTGATATTTCTGTATTCACCCGCCCAATCATAGAGATCAGAGAAGATAATACGGTGTAGAAGAATTATTTTAGATGAATGAACTGGCAAATAATATTCAGGAAAAGTTTTCAGATTTTCAAGTACCCTCTTATAAGCAATACTCAATAAATATGATTCATACACTTCCAGTTCTTCACGTGTAGTAATGCCAAGCCGGTTATAAGGTACATTTGTTTCTTGATGATAGATAAGCTGTGGATTAGTTGAACGGTAGTTTTCCCAGGGGTTGGGCATTGTTTCTTCTTCTAGCGGGTGCTCAATTTGTTTTTCAAAAGCATCAATTAATATCCTGGAAGGTTTTTTACCTTCATAAAGCCTGCCGGTAGCACTATCTCTATACCAGTATTTATAAGATCCACGTTTGCCGGTTCTCATTGAATATCCGTATGTTTTTTCGTGTAGTTTTGTTACATCAACAAGCATAATACTTCACTTTTAACATATCTGAAACTTTTGAAGTTTAAAATAAAAAAGACAATATTAAATTTATTTTAAGATAACTGTATTTTGAGTTTTATTCAAGGAGAAATTACTTTTTTAAAAGAAATTTATTACGGGCGAGAAGCTCAATCGCTATAGAAGTACGGGTTTCTTTAAGGTATTTTAGTTTGTCAGTAATTTTTACGATAAAATATCAGAGCATATAATATATCTGACCGGGAAAAAGATGAACAGAATTGCTATTATATCAGAAAATATTGAACTAAAGGAAAGATTGAAAGAATATCTTGCCGGTGAAAATTATATCATTTCGTTCCCTTCGCTTGATGAGGTTAATGAAGGATCAGGCAATATAATCATTTTCGACCTGCCTTCTCTTGAAGATCTTTCAGGTCTTAATCTTAAACATGAATTTGATATTAAGACTGTACCTGTTATTGCAGTTTTAAATAACGCAATGTTACCCGGTATATCTATATCAACAGGCATAGATGATTTTATACTGGATGATATTTCAGCAAAAGCCTTAATACTCAGGCTAAAACTTACTCTCTGGAAACATTATGGCATTAACACCGAGGATGTTATTCAAATACATAACTTGATTATAGATCTTGCACAACACAAAGTGCTGGTAAATTATAATTCGGTTGATCTCACATATATGGAATTTAAACTATTGCAGTTTCTTGTAAGTAATAAAAACAGGGTGTTTAGCAGAAACCATATACTTGAAAGAGTCTGGGGATACGATTATTATGGTGGAGCAAGAACAGTAGATGTTCATGTTAGAAGATTGCGCTCAAAACTTGGGCCAAAATATGGCCTGGCTATTGAAACAGTCAGAAATGTAGGGTATAAATTTTCTTTATAACTTACTATTCACCGGGTACATCTGTTGTCTGTTCATCTGTTTCTGAAGTATTTTCATTATCTTCAGCTTCTTCATTATCTTCAGTTTCTTCAGTCTCCTGATCTTCTTGATCTTCAGGTTTGGCATTTTCTTCGCTGTCTGCTGTTACATCAATTATTTTTGCTTTTAAGTTTGTGGTTTCTGATGTTAAGCCATCATTAGATTCTTTTATTGCCTTAAATGCAGACATTTCATATTCCATGGCAAACATATAAGAATCATAATGAGCCTTTGCAGACATATCTGCAATAAGATTATCCATTTGCTGATCAGAATACATTATGCTTGAATCAAAAGCAGTAACCATATTATCTGCCAGCAATTGAATATCTCCACCCAGAGTGGATAAAATAGCCTTTGTTTGCGAATTCAAAGTTGAAGTATCGGATGTTAAATCTTTTAATAAATAATCAAACTGAGTTCGTTTATTCATTTCAGTCTGAATAGAAGGGTAATTTTGAACAATTGCCTCTGCTAATACTGACCCTGAATTACTGTTTGAAAGCAACTGGGCAAAACTGCCAAGAAACTGCTCGCCGTTTTCATCTGTAAAATAGCTATCTCTAAAATTAATGATAGCAGGTTCTATAACACTTTGCACATACTGTTCTCTTTCATAATTGGAAAGAGAATAGTAATAATTTTCATCAAACTGGGTCATTATTGCTTCAAAATCTCTGATGACATCACCAGAAAAAGTTTCAAGAAACTTTTCTGAAGCAGCAAGTTCATAGGCTAGTGATGCCAGTTTATTAATTTTATAGGCATCTTTCTGATTAATATTGTTCTGATCTGCCTGATCAGCAATTTGTTGAATGATTGAAGCCAGTGTTTCGGTTCCGCCAGCGCTTCCGGAGGTTTCTATTATCTCTGTAAGGTTCTCAGGTATAGAATTAAGAACCAGATTTCCTACCTGTATAGTACAGTTTGTACCCTCACAACTGACCTCTACATTTTCAGCAGTGTTTGAAGAAGACGAGCCAGGCCCGGAAAAAATGTTTAAAAACCCTGAATTTGATGCTGTTTGGGCATCTCCTCCTGAAATCATATTCTTAAAGCTAGTAAAATAGTCTGTTAAGTTTTTCCCTATCAAAAAAAACCCCGGTATTATTGCAATACTAACCAGCAAAATGATAATACCGTACTGGGCGATTGCGTTTCCTTTATTATTCTTATTCATTTTTATACCCTCATTGCCCTTATCAAAACAGGTATCGAAAATTTAAGCTTTTTCTGAAGGTTAATTAGCATATTTTAAAGGAAAAGTTTACATAATTCATTTATATTTCTGAACATTACTGTCTGGTTAAATTTTTTCTGAGGGTTTGGTTTTTGGGCCTGCGGGCCAAAAACCAAACCCGACCTATCTCTTCGCTGAACCCTGTTTAATAATTTTTGCCAGTTTCTTTAATTTAACTTACTATAAAATTTTCTAATCCAAAACAGATATTATGAGAGGTTTTATACATCTAAATAAAATCTTTTGCCGGACACCAGTGATCAGACATTAGGAACCTCTGATTAATTAAGATATTACTGATTCAAGCAAAAACAGACACTAATTTCTTGAATCTGTGAACTTTTAAATTATTCAGAGATCTCATTAGTGATAATTAGAAAATAAAAAGATTTGTATAGAGATAAATTTCATAGTATTAATTCTTATTAATAGAACAGCAATAAGTGAAAAGCTTTCATAGCAAGCCTTTTTATACTTAAAACTTTTTTATTAAATATATCTTTACATCTGAAACCTGAATTTAACATAAAGGAAAAAAACAGGAAACAATAAGACTTTAAAGTCAATTATAGTGACCGGAAATTACTTAAGTCATTTACTCAGGAGCATATCTGAAATAAAATGCAATAATCATCAGATAAAATCAATGTTTAGTTTATTTAAAGAGGAATAGAATATGGAAACAACAGTAAACCCAACAACAAAAGACAAAGAATATGTCTTAAAGGTCGCCCGTGACCAGGATGTCAAGTTTATCAGGCTATGGTTTACGGATGTATTGGGCTTTCTCAAAAGTTTTGCGATAACCCTTGAAGAACTTGAAAATGCCCTTGAAGAAGGTATGGGCTTTGACGGATCATCCATTGAAGGTTTTGCCCGTATTCATGAAAGCGATATGATTGCCATGCCAGACCCTACAACCTTTCAAATTCTGCCATGGAGAAATGAAGGAATTAAAACAGCCCGTATGATTTGCGATATACTTAACCCTGACGGCACACCCTATGTAGGAGACCCGAGATACGTTTTGAAAAGACAGCTTGAAAGAGCTACAAAACTTGGTTATACATTTTATATTGGGCCAGAACTTGAATTTTTCTATTTTAAAGAAGATACCGGAGAGCCAATAGTACTGGATAAAGGCGGATACTTCGACTTAACACACCTTGATATAGGAAGCGATCTAAGAAGAGAAACAGTTCTTGATCTCGAACAACTTGGTATTTCAGTAGAATATTCACACCACGAAGTAGCTTACAGTCAGCACGAAATTGATTTAAGATACTCAGATGCCCTGACAATGGCTGATAATTCTATGACATATCGCCTGGTAGTCAAAGAAGTTGCCAGAAAACACGGTGTTTATGCTACCTTTATGCCCAAACCGATAGCAGGTATTAACGGCAGTGGCATGCATACCCATCAATCATTATTCAAAGGAGATAAAAACGCTTTCTTCGATACCACAGACGAATATTGCCTGTCTAAAATGGGTAAAGCCTATATAGCCGGTATACTCAAGCATGCTAAAGAATTTACTGCTATAACCAATCAGTGGGTAAACTCCTATAAGCGTTTGGTACCAGGGTTTGAGGCTCCTGTATATATAGCATGGGCCAAGAGAAACAGATCTGCCCTGGTAAGAGTACCGCAATACAAGCCTGGCAAAGAAAATGCCACAAGACTTGAGTTAAGATCTCCTGATCCAGCCTGCAACCCTTATTTAGCATTTGCTGTAATGCTTGCTGCTGGTCTTAAGGGCATTGAAGAAAACTATGAATTAGAACCACCTGTTGAAGTAGATATCTATGAATTAACCGAGCAAGAACGCTTTGAAAAAGGCATTGAAAGCCTGCCAGGAAGTCTTTTAGAAGCCGTAATGGCCATGGAGAAATCTCAGCTGGTTAGAGAGTGTCTTGGAGACCACGTTTTTGAAAGGTTTATTGCCAATAAAAAGCTTGAATGGAGCAAATATGCTACTGAAGTAAGTAAATTTGAACTCGAAGAATATCTTCCCATTTTATAAAAGCTTAATTTAACTTGTTGAAAATAAAAGCCCTGTTTAAACAGGGCTTTTATTAATTCTGAAATGCTTAACACGGGGCATAATAATAAATTTCAAGATATACTAAACGACATAAAAAATTAAACAATTCTAGCCCAATATTTTCTGAAATCTGATTACTTATGACGTTGATTCTATAATGTCTTGTGAGCGAAGCGAAGCAATCGATCAAATGTTTATTTTGGATTGTCACGTCAGGCTAAAAGCTCTCCTGGTAATGGCGATAGTTTATCTAATGCCTGAATTAGTATGAAATAAAGACTCTCACCGGAGCGAACTAAGTTCGCTCCGGTAGTTTTGCTGAATATTAGCCTATTCTGTCTTCTTTAATACTGCAATAATAAACATTTCGGGTAAAAATTCTTTAAACCTGAATCAAATAACTTCTTCTAACCAGAATGACAGATTTTTCTGGTTTCGATTTTCAAAAAATTTATAAGTGAAGATAGGTTCGCCTATCAATTCTAAAATACTCCTGACGTTTTATACCATTCCACGTAAAAAATTAATATATGCTGATGGAATTCAGTACTATAATCTGGAATCTATACATTACTTTCAAGGATCAGTATAAATATAAAACAGAGGCACTGTTTACAACGAACAGTGCCCCTGTAATAGCGTGTTTTTATATTATTGAGTGCTGGATGCTTCGTTTTTGAGCTTATTGAAGTATTCGCCCAGTGACTTGATACCACGTTTTTCAGGATTTATTGGGTCAGAGATAAATGCTTGTTTGACTATTTCGTTATAATCACCGAGTTCAGACTTTTTGAGTAACAGTTGAGGTTCAAGATGTGTTTTCAGGCCTTCATCGCCCTGGTCGCCCTGAACTCTCATGTTTTGTATCATTAGAGATATGGCGTATAATACATCTTCTTTCACCTGTTTATCAATCTTTTTAAAGGTATTATTTATCAGGTTGCCGTCCTGATCGAAGTTGAGGGCTGCTGTTCCAAGTATATTGACCATCTGGCCTTGATACCTTCCAAACTCTGGCCCCTGAAGTATTGTCGGGTTGTCATAAGTCAGCACAACATGTTTTTCACCTTTGCTGTTTATGTAGGCTTCTTCAGGCTTCAGTCTTATGTCTGAAGGTATGCCAAGGGCTTCTCTGTTGTCATTGACAAATTGTAAAATGTTTGCTGGTGACGTAAGTCCTTCTGGCAATTTGATCTGTGGCAAAGCATTCATTTCTTCTTTAACAGCACTAACATCTTCAGGTTTCAGAATGTTTCTGTCAACAAATACTTTTTCGATTACATCGAGGTTTTGGCCTTTATTGTCAATGATATCAGCTTTTATCATAGCGATAGCCATATCTTTGAAGTCTACTTCACCGGCAGGAGAGAAATCGATAGCTCTGGCAAACAGTTTTGCAAAGTTGTCTCTGGCTTTCATCAGTGCAAATTTTTGAGTATCAATATTTTCCCCAGGTTTGTTTTTGTCATAAAGGCCAACAAGAATATCATAATTAGCTCCCAGGAAGAGCCTTGAATAACTGTGAGACTCAAGACCCAGAACCGTATCATCATTCATACGGTCACGGTAAGGCATTTCTTTATATGGCTTTTGTTTAAAAAAGTTTATAGCGTTACGAAGGTACTGTATATGGTCATTGGTCGGGTCATAGTCATTTTTATGGATAGCATCCCCGAATTCTTCTGCAAGAGAGGCAATGACATTCTCTTTTGTGAGGTCGCCTTTGGTTACCTCAAGCATGCGATTGATGAGGCCATCGTTTTGCAGGCCTAGAAGCATTGCTGATGTATCTGCAAAAGCTTCGTGGAAACCGGCAACTCCAAATCCAAAGTTTTCAAGAAACTTGGGTTTTAGCCCATCAAGGACAGCGTGTCCTGTTTCGTGAGATACAATATCAGATGACTGGCAGGTTTTTACTGTTTTACCTGTATCAGGTCTAACAAATTCAAATAATTTAATAGCTGCATCCTTCCTGCTGTAGTATGCGTTCATCATTTTGCCAGCATGTGGATAAAGTTGAAGCTGGTCTCTATCGAATCCCCATTTAACTTTCCTGCCGAGCAGGTCTTCATACATACTTAAGGTTTTATTGACCAGTGCAAAGGCGTTAGCCTGGTCAAATTGATTTGTATTAGCCGGATAAATGAAGTTTCCTCGTTCATTCGGCTCTGCAAGTGGTCTGCCATAATCAACTATTTTAACCCTTTCGCCTTCTGGGCCTTTTAGAAAACCTTTCTCTGAAGATAAATTAACAAGTTCTGGTTTTGATACCAGTGGATCCTGAGGGTAGACAAACATCTGAACTTCTTTCAGTGCAGGAATTTGAGGTTTTTCTAAATTAAACCGTGAAGACCGGGCATTAATAAAGATAGGTACAGCATTCAACCTTCCCAGCTTTTGTTTTTCATCTTCAGGGCCCCTGATAATTTTTCCGCTGAAGGCAATCTTTGGTATATCAAGATATGACAGCTTGTCAGGTGCTGATACAGTGTTTTTGGTTTCTTTTAATACCGGTATTTCCTTATTGCTTCTGGTTTTCACAAAAGGATGTGCTACAAAATCAATACGCATAAAATTCTCTTCCCCCAAAATAAATTTATCGAACTAAATATTATTTTCTGGCCTGAATTCATTGTTCAAATTTAAGAACCCGGAGAAAACACAGGATTTACATTTTTTGAAATGTTGTTATGAAAACTAGTTTCCTGAAAAAAAACTCTTACTCCCCCGGTACAGCCCCAATCAGACCCTAATTATCAGCCTCTTATTCTTTCTTTTTGCCCCCTGAAATGGTTAAGCTTCAGTTATGATATACTTTATAATACTCCTTCAAGATAATTTGTAAAGATTTTTAATACATAATGTTTCATTAATTAACTATTTATTTGCGGAGACAACTAAAAATATTATGGTTGGCGAAATTAACAGAAGGTTGTGCCCTGATACACATTTGTTTTAAGAATTTTGACGATAGGGTATTTCGTTATGTTAATTTTTGAAGCTTTAGTGCTGGTGAGTTCTTGACTTGCGCTTCCGTTTACCATATAACCCTTTGAGAAGACCACAGCCACAAAAAAAGGTAATAAAGTGAAAATTTCTATTATAGGTTTATCAAACTCAGGCAAATCAACTGTATTCAATACTTTAACCCGGTCTGATGTTGAGACAGGTTCATTTACAACAGCAAAAGCTGCACCCAATATCGCTGTCGTAAGGGTTCCAGATAAACGAGTAGATATTTTATCTGATATATTCTTGCCTAAAAAGAAAACACCTGCTGAAATAACCTTTCAGGATTTCGTTGGAATAGTAAAGGATAACACTAAAAAGAAAGACACAATGTTTTCTGAAGAAGTAAAACAGTCAGAAGCCCTAGTGCATGTGTGTCGTGTCTTTAATAATGATACTGTACCCCACCCTGATGGCACTGTTGGCCCGGTAAGAGATGCTGAAATACTTGAACTCGAACTGATTATGTCTGACCTTGCTCTGGTCGATAACAAAATTGATAGAATAACTAAAGAGCTGACCAGAAAGAAAACAACTGAAATGCTATTAGAAAAAGAACTGATGGAAAGACTAAAAACCATACTCGAGTCTGAAAAGCCAATTAGATCAGTAGAATTGACTGAAGAAGAAAAGAAAATTCTCAAAGGATACTGCTTTTTAAGCCAGAAACCTATGATACTGCTTGCAAACTTGAGCGAAGACCAGATAGAGAACCCGCCAACTCAAATTTTAAAAGAATTTGCTGCTAATGCCAGAATCGAATTTATGGAATTCTGCGGCAAACTCGAAATGGAAATCTCTCAAATGGAACCAGAAGAACAGCAAGAATTTCTCAAAGAATATGGCATTGATGAACCTGCAAGAGATACCTTTATTCGTAAAACCTATAATATGCTCGGCCTCATCTCTTTCTTTACAGTAGGAGAAGATGAAGTAAAAGCCTGGACCATTACTAGAGGTACTGAAGCTGTAAACGCTGCTGGAGAGATACATACAGATCTGCAAAGAGGTTTTATAAGGGCCGAAACAGTTAGCTATGATGATTTTATGACTGTGAAGGCACTCTCAAAAGCGAGAGATAAAGGTCTCCTCAGACAGGAAGGCAAATCTTATACCGTGCAGGATGGCGATATCATTAACATTAAATTTAATGTGTAATACATATGTCTTATAAACTGCTTACAAAACCACTCTCAGGAGAACAGATTGCTATAGGCCCTGATGTAAATAGTGATCAGCTTATGCTGGCACTGGAAACTAGCTGTGACGAAACAGCTGCGGCAGTGGTCTTAAATGGAAGAAAGGTTTTATCCAGTGTTATTTCTTCACAAATTGATATTCATCAGGTCTACGGTGGTGTTGTGCCCGAGGTAGCAGCCCGTCAACATCTTGAATCTATTAATTTTGTTATTGATGAGGCACTCAAAAAAGCAGGTATAACTATCAATGATGTTACAGCCGTATCAGCAACTTTGGGTCCTGGCCTTGTGGGTGCTCTTCTGGTAGGGGTATCAGCTGCAAAAGCCATAGCCTTTGCTAAAAACATACCCTTTATTGGTGTTAATCATCTTAAGGCACATGTTTGTGCTAATTACCTTGATACTGAGCTTGAACCTCCTTTTTTGTGTTTGCTTGTCAGTGGAGGTCATACACAGCTTATTTATGTGAAATCTTATCTTGATCAGCATATCATTGGTCAGACAGTTGATGATGCTGCAGGAGAAGCGTATGACAAGGTAGCAAGACTGCTAAATTACCCTTATCCTGGAGGGCCTAACATAGATAAGGCAGCCAAAAATGGAAATAAAAAGGCTTATGATTTACCTATTTCCAGGGTAGAAGGTTATAACTTTAGTTTTAGTGGTCTTAAAACAGCAGTTTTAAGGTTATTGCAGAAACATAGAGGAGATATCAATTCTGATGATCTCTCTGCTTCATTTCAGGAGGTTGTCACAGAAGCACTGCTACGCAAAACCCTTGAAGCAAGTAAAGAATTTAACCTGAATACACTTGTACTGGCTGGTGGGGTGGCTGCAAATAGTGGGTTAAGAGATAAATTTTTTAACCTGAAAGATAAATATAATGTTTATGCTCCGCCTTTTGCTTATTGTACTGATAATGCTGCTATGATAGGTTCTGCAGCCTACTTTGTAGAAGGTTATTATGATCTTGATGTTGAAGTTTTTTCCAGAGGTTAGAAATGAACATAATACGTACAACCATTGGCCTTGCTTATATTACCGGTATATTGATACTGGCATTTGATGCTCTATACAACTTGTTTGCAGGTATACTGCCGCCAGTATTTAAGTCTGTAATAGAATCTCCGGTTCAACTAATTTTAAACATATCTGAAATATTAAGTTTTCCTGTTTCGTTTGTGCTTGATAGAGTTATGGCTTACATGCCATCCTTTATAAGTGGTTTTTATCCTGTGACTACAACAGATATTCTGGGGGCCCGCATTATGTGGGTACCGATCCTGGCACTTTTTTTATATACTGGTATTCTGAAAGCTATTGATGAAATGGTTCTGAAGTCACGTGTTGATAATATTCACAGGCAATATAAAGAAAAAGAAGACCACCAGGTAAAATAACAGGAAGGAGTAAATCAATGAAATTAGCTATTATATCAGATATACACGGAAATTTAAGATCACTTCAGGCAGTATTAAAAGATATAGAAGAGAAAGAAATAGAAAAGGTGTACATACTGGGTGATTTAGCTTTTTGTGGTCCTCAACCAAAAGAGACACTGGACTTTATAAGAGAAAATCTTCTGGATCACGTAATTATCCAGGGAAACACTGATGAGATGATTGTAAGAGCAACTAATGCTGCTGGTGATCCATATATGCCTAAAAATGAAATTATGGCAAATGCACTGAGATATTCTCAGGAAGTACTTGATGATATTGATAAAGACTTTTTAGATAATTTGCCTTTAAAGCATGAAGAAGAGATTGGCGGTTTGAAAATGCTGTTTGTTCACGGCAGCCCCAGAAAAATCGATGAGGGTATCTTTCCTAACGTGAGATATTCGACCTTAGAAGAGATGGTAGAAGGTGTAGAGGCTAAGTTGATCTTTTGTGGGCATACACATTATCCTGTTATTCATCAGACTGCAGGTAAAACGGTTGTTAATGTTGGATCTGTAGGCCGTCCTTTTGAAGAGAACCCCAGGGCGGTTTATGTAATGCTTGATCTATCAAAGATTGAACAGCGTGAATTTGATATTGAGCATCGTTATGTAAAGTATGACACAGAAGCAGCAGCCCGGGATCTTGAGCAGTGTAACTTTGAAGGGGCTAATATTCTGGCATATATGCTCAGACAGGCTACAGACAAGTTTCCTGAGCCCTCAGAGGTTAACTAGAAATACAAATAAAAACACCTGCCCTGTAACCTCTGGAATCTTATTACTAAGACTAATGTATAACTATAACAATCAATTTTCTGTTTTCGATTTTCAAAAATTTAAAAAGTGAAGATATGGGTTGAACGAGCAGGCGCAGCCTGGGAATGAGACCCCATGCCTTCCTTTAGGGTGGGCGGGATTTGGGTTTTGAAAATCGAAAAATTTTTAAGTTATGCACTGATCTTTTACTCAGTCTGTTTATTATATAGATCAATAAATAAAATATTTTGTATTGCTTTTAATTATGTTACAAGTGTTTCAGAATGTTTAAGAGTGTGACAAAATTGAACTTTTTTTAAAGTAAAAAATTGTCTGCCTGCTTTAAGTTTAATAGAAGATGTTTTGCGGAGTGCAGTAGACAAATTACTTTTGATACAATTATTTATAGCTAGCAGATCCTTATAATACTTGTTATGAGAGTCTCATCATAACGCATCGCCAAAGGCTACTATTCACGTAACTTTCAACTCCTGGTCTCTCTAAAACTTATATACTAAAATGTTTGAGGTTGGTCTCAGGCATTTGGCCTAATATTTCAGGCTTTTAATGGCGGTGTCCTTAGTAATTGTTATGATCTTTAGTTTCCAGCCCTGTATTCTCATATACGTTGAGTAATTTGCAGCTCTACATCAAGTAGTCTATAATTGCTGTACTAATGAGTTAGTTTAGTATTTGGACTTGATGAATATGTTGCAGCTCAGTGTTAAAAGAAAGATCAACAAACCGGGGAAACCTGAAAAACACAAAAGTTTAATTGTTGAATGTCCATCCTGCAAAGCTGTTATCACAATAAAAAATGCTCAGGCTAATAGTACCCGCTTTTGCTGGAGATGTTTAAAGGAAGTTTCAATCCCTGTACCAAGTTGATAGATTAATAAACTGTTCAATATAAGCACTATCTGATATATTTACTTTGCCGGGGATATCAAGTTATTGATTAACGGATTGCTGTTGTTATAATGACCTTAATTGAACTACTGGCACCTGCAAAAGACTTAGAATGTGGTAAAAGTGCAATATTATGTGGAGCCGATGCTGTCTATATTGGTGGGCCTCTCTTTAGTGCAAGAAAATCCGCAGGAAATACCCTGGAAGATATAGCAAAATTGATTGATTTTGCTCATTTGTATTATGCAAAAGTCTATGTAACAATTAATACGATACTTACCGATGCTGAAATTTACGAAGCTAAAAAACTTATAGAAAAGCTTTACGAGCTGGAAGTAGACGCCATAATTATTCAGGATGCAGGGTTACTTGAAATAGGCCTGCCGCCAGTACCTTTGATTGCCAGCACGCAGATGCACAACCATACATTAAAGAAGGTTAAATTCCTTGAGGCTGCTGGCTTAAAAAGGGTAATTCTTGCTAGAGAGCTCTCAATTAAAGATATCAAGCATATTTCAAAGAATACAGGCATTGAACTTGAAGGTTTTATTCATGGCTCTCTCTGTGTTTGCTACAGCGGACAATGTTATTTAAGCTATGCTATAGGAGGTAGAAGCGGAAATAGAGGAGAATGCGCTCAACCCTGCAGAAAAACCTATACACTGCTAGATAACAATCGTAAAGTAGTTGCAGAACAACAACATCTTTTATCATTAAAGGATCTTAATCTATCAGAAAACATTGAAGAATTGATTAAAGCAGGTATCACATCTTTTAAAATTGAGGGTAGACTGAAAGATGAGAACTATATACGTAATGTTGTTAGCTATTACAGGCAGGCTATCGATCAGGTTCTGGAAAAGCTCGAACTGGACAGAGCTTCATCTGGAGAAAGTATAATTAATTTTAAACCGGATCTCAAAAAAACTTTCAATAGAGATTATACAACTTACTTTATTAATGGTCGCAATGATGATATTGCGTCTCCTTTTACCCCTAAAGCTATTGGTGAACCGGCAGGCATAGTTAAACATATCGCAAAAGACCATTTCAAAGTATCTACAGATAAACAATTTAGCCCGGGTGACGGCATTTGCTTCTTTGATATACGTAGTAAACTTAAAGGAACCACTATAAACAGGGTTGAAGGTAAATTGATCTATCCTGGTGATATGTCAGGCTTGAAAAAAGGTATGGAAATATACCGTAATTTTGATATTAAGTTTATCAGGCAGGTCAAAAATGCCCGTATCGAAAGAGTAATAGCAGTTAACCTCTCTCTAACCTCTCAGAAAGAAACATTAAAACTTAAAGCAGTCGATGAGGATGGTATTGAAGCTGAAGCATCAGTTTTAATTCATCAGGAACCAGCTAAAAATCAGCAGCTTGTTATTAATAACCTGAATACTAACCTCTCAAAGCTCGGTGGAACAGAGTTCAGGCTTGCAGAGCTTGATATAAATCTTGATCAGGTTAATTTTATACCTATCAGCGAAATTAATAAACTCAGGCGCAAGCTGGTTGAAATACTTAGAAATCAGCGTAAGCTCCACAGAATAAGAGATTTTATCACTATTATACCCAATAATTATCCATATCCTGAAAAAGAACTTGATTATTCTGGTAATGTTTATAATAATCTGGCAAAAAAGTTTTATGAACGTCATGGAGTAGAAAAAATAGCTCCTGCCGCAGAAGCACAAACAGATATGACAGGCAAAAAAGTTATGACTACAAAGCTTTGCCTCAGATATCAATATGGCCTGTGCAGCAAACATCAATCAGCTGAGGACTCTGACGTTCCAATGTTTCTGATTGACGAAGAAGGCAAAGAATACCGGCTGGAATTCAACTGTGATGCCTGTGAAATGGAGATATATTATTAAAGGAAGGACTGAACGCCTGCTTGTTCAACCCATATATTAAATTTAATTTTTTGAAAATCAAAACCTAAAAAACTTGTTACCTTAATTATAAATCAGTCTTTCAGAGGACTTTCTATGCATAAATCGTTTTTACCAGTAAACAAAAAGGATTTAGAACAGCAGGGTCACATATCCTGCGATATAATAATTATTACCGGGGATGCATATGTTGATCATCCTTCTTTTGGTGCTGCTTTGATAGGCAGGTATTTACAATCACTCGGCTATATAACTGGTATTATTGCTCAACCTGATTGGAATTCTAATGAAGACTTCTTAAAGCTTGGCAGGCCACGTTTATTTGTTGCTATTACAGCAGGCAATCTGGATTCAATGCTGGCTCACTACACAGCAAACAAGAAAATCAGATCAGATGATGCTTATACTCCCGGTAATATTCACGGAAAAAGACCTGACAGGGCAACTATAGTATACACAAATAAAGTAAAACAGTTAATGCCTGGTATACCTGTGGTCATTGGCGGGCTGGAAGCCAGCATGCGCCGACTTGCTCACTATGACTACTGGAGTGATTCGATTAGAAAATCTATCCTGATTGACAGTAAGGCAGATATACTGGTTTATGGTATGGCTGAAAAGCAAATATCAGAAATAGCAAAGCGCATCAGCGAAAACAAACCTCTTGACAGCATAAGAGGAACAGTAATTATGAAAGGTGAGAAGTCCTTTGATAGAAACGATTATGAGGATGCTGAATTTCTACCTTCCTTTAATGAAATAACTGGATCAAAAGACTCTTTCATTAAAATGACTCTCACTGTTGAAAAGAACCTGAACCCCTATAATGCAAAGACTTTAATACAGGCACATGATGGCAAACATATAATCTTAAACCCTCCTGTAATGCCACTAACAACTGAAGAGCTTGATGCTATTTATGCGCTGCCATTTACCCGCAGACCCCATCCGTCATATACGCAACAAATACCTGCATATGAAATGATTAAAGACTCAATAACGATTGTGCGTGGCTGCCCGGGAGGATGTACCTTCTGTTCTCTTGGTTTGCATCAGGGAAAGCTAGTTCAAAGCCGGTCAGCAAAATCTATACTCTCTGAAATAGAGGTTATTGCAAAGGATGATTCATTTAAAGGCATAATTTCAGACCTGGGAGGGCCTTCAGCTAACGTTTATAAACTCGGGTGTAAAGACAAAAACAGTATGCAAAGGTGTAAGCGTACTTCTTGTTTGTATCCTGAGATTTGTCATAACTTTGATACAGATTCAGAAAGGCTTATTAGCCTTTTAAATAGGGTGAGGTCCCTTAAAAATATTAGAAAAGTTAACATTTCTTCAGGAGTACGTCACGATATAGCACTGAGAAACCTTGATTACATCAGAGAATTATGCAGGTATCATGTGCCAGGGCATTTAAAGCTTGCACCAGAATCCTTTGAGGATAATATTTTAGCTTTAATGCACAAACCGTCAAAAAAGGTTTATGAAGAATTTGCACAAATATTTTTCAGATTATCTTCTAAAGTAAAGAAAAAACAGTATATATTACCTTATTTAATCGCTTCTTTTCCTGGTTGTACGCTTCAGGATATGGTAAAAATGTCTAAATATATGAGAAAAAATAACATCAGGGTAGAGCAGGTTCAGGACTACATTCCACTGCCTATGACACCGGCAGCAGCAATGTATTATACAGAAAAAGATATTTATACCGGCAAAAAACTTTACGTCGCAAAGAAGCATAGTGATCGGGCTGCCCAAAAACAGCAGCTATTCTGGTGGAAAGGCAATAAATAGCTATTTTGAATTAACGATATTGTACGTGGATTCCGGTATTTTTCATAGTTAAAAACATTTATTTTCTTTGCGCTATAAAGCTAAAACCCGCTCTAGATAATTCTTTTTGCTGTCAGGTCTGATGTTACAGATGGTTACGTAAAGTATATACAGTGTAGATATGCGATCTTTTAGAAACAGACATTATAGTATATTATTAAATTACGGCTATAAGCTACCATCATTTGTATTCGGACAGAGAGAGACACTATTTTAAGGCACAAAATCGCTTAAACACACTGTTTATCTGTAGTAATGGTTTTTTACACAATCTTTTTGAGAGAGACAAAGTTTGATTATTAAAATAATCTTAAGAAATATTAAGCCTTCTGGTTTTTCGTGCTAGACTGTTAAAACACCTGTATGAAGAGGGTTCTGCTATTTATATTCCAGTCGGGTTGCGTTTTTATATGTTAAATTTTATAAAAAACAGGCAACTTTTTATATTCAGGATCATTATCTAAGTACCTACCAGAGTTATCGCTTACGAAAAGGATTTAAACAATGGCCCTACAAACAACCACTCCAGAGAAAACGAGAAAAGTCAATTCAAGTCTTCAAAATTCTAAGTATGCAAATGTTTCAAGACCATTGCCTATTAAAGGTGTTGTTAACATTGATAATATATCAGATAGAGAGTTTGAAATTGTTGAAGAAATAGCAGAATCAACCTTTGCAAGAGAGATTAACTGGAGACCACAGGGTTTTCTGTCTATTCTTTCATCAATATTAATTCAAAATAAAGTGCCCGAATTAGAGTATATTGCTGATTATAAAGGTCACAGGCTTTCTTTAAGGACAAATGCAAAAGGCAAAACAGCTTTAACAGTGACAAAAAAATTCTCTGGCAAAAAAGTTCTTGAAACTTTTATACCGTTTAACCCGGTAGTAAGGTTTGGAGTTAGAACAGGCACATCAAGGGCTATGCTTCTTAACAGATTGATGAAAACAGTCAGATTTCAAGTAGAAGGTGAACTTTTAGCTAGTTAGAAAACCCAAATGTTTTTTACTTCAGGCTTAATCAGATATAATCTGGTGACAGTTCAGGTTTTAAAAAAATTTAGACTATATTGAAACTTTCCGGGTTTATTTATTAAGCTGATCAGGTATGCTACGTGCCGAAACTACTTTTACGGGCTATTTTACCCTGCCTATCATACAAAATATTACACTAAATTACTAATTATTAACTTTAAAACTTGAAATTTAGCTCTCTATTGATCTATCCTTATACTACCGTCCCGAACAAATACTTACGGGCAAATGACGGCAATATTTTTATCGCCCTGATTGATTTATTCGCTTGACTCTATAGTTATGAAGCAAGTATAATCAAACACCGAACAAGTATTCACGATAATTTACAACCTTAGAGGCTTAGAACAATGAAAAAAGGTATACATCCTGATTACAAAGACATAACCGTAACCTGTGTTTGCGGAAACACAATTGAGACAGGCTCAGTAAAAGATAAGATTCGTGTAGAGATTTGCAGTGCGTGCCATCCGTTTTATGCTGGCACTCAGAAGATCGTTGACACTGAAGGAAGAGTAGACAGATTCAAAAATCGTTATAAAAACCTTGAAGCTCAAAAGAAATCAAGTAAGAAGTTGAAAGCCGAAAAACGTGCACAGGAAGAAGCAGAGAAAAAAGCAGCTGAAGAAGCCAAAGAATTAGAAAGAAAAAAAGCTGAAAAACAGGCAAAAAAAGAAGCCAAGCTTAAAGCCAGAGCTAGAGCTAAACAGGCTGAAGAAATGAAAAAACAGCTTGAAGAAAAGCAAAAGGCCAAAATAGAAGAAGCTAAAGCTCCTGAAGTAGGGGAAAAGAAAGAAGAAAAATCTCAGGCAGAACCATCAGAAGAACCTAAAGCTACTGAAAAACCCCCTGAAACAGTCGCTGAAGAGAAAAAAGAAACACAAAGCGAAGTTAATTCTTAGCAAATATATATTTGTCTGAAAGACAGGACCTGTGGAGTTCTGTCTTTTAGTGTTTATTCATTGATAAAATAACAGGAATTAAAAGATGACCTTAAATACAGATAACATGCAACAGGGAAAGCCAGCAAAAACAAGTTCTGACGGAAAAATAAGAGTGGAACTTCTTTCAAAACCTGATGATACTCTGAAAGCTATTTATGTGGCCTGCCGTACCTGTTATTCCAGTCAGGATCCTCAGCTTATCTGGGATAAAGATTATGACAGAGACAAAATGCTTAAACTGGTCAAAAAAGTTATTGAATCAGGACATCACAGTACCCTTGAACACTGCCATTACATTTATGCAGTCAGCGGTATCAGCAGGGCATGCTCACATCAACTGGTCAGGCACCGTCATATGTCTTTTTCTCAGAAGTCTCAGCGCTATGTTACTGAAACTGATCAGTTTGAATATATTACGCCGCCTGCCATAGAGAACTCTGAGTTTGTTGATGAATACCATCAGATGATGACAGAACTTCAAAATTTTTATACCCGGATGATTGAAACAGGTATAAAGGCAGAAGATGCTCGTTTTGTATTTCCTAATGCAACCAGTACATCGATGGTTCTTAGCTTGAATCTTAGAGAACTTATGCACCTGGCTAATCTCAGGCTCTGTACAAATGCCCAGCATGAGATTAGAAAACTAACTCAAAAAATGGTTAACCTTGCTATTAAGCAAGATGACTGGCTTAAAGATTACCTTGTTATAAAATGTGATGCTCTTGGCTATTGCAACGAAATTAAAACCTGTGGAAGAAGACCACACAAGAATAATGTTATTAGCAATTGATAAATAATGAGGCTGAAGTAGACTATGGAAGAATTAATTGAAAAAATCAGGCAGGTTGAAGTTCGTTATAATGAACTTGGTCAACAACTCAGTGACCCTGAAGTTTATTCAGACGTTAACCAGTTTAAAAAGCTTTCCAAAATGCGTAAATCTCTTGAAGAAACAGTAGAAACTTATCATAAATGGGAAGAACTGGCAAAAAATGTTGCAGAAGCCAGAGAAATGGTCAAACATGAAAAAGATATTGAAATGAAATCTTTTCTACAGGCCGAAATAGAAGAAAACGATTCAAAAATACCAGCACTGGAAGAAAAATTGCGCCTTATGTTGCTTCCCAGAGATCCTAATGATGATAAAGATATTATGCTTGAAATAAGAGGTGGGGCTGGTGGAGATGAAGCTAATATATTTGCTTCTGACCTTCTGCGTATGTATTTACGGTATGCAGAAGATATGAAGTGGCAAACAGAAGTACTATCAAAGTCTGAAGATGGTCTGGGCGGTGTATCAGAAGCAACTGTATCTATTAAAGGAGATGCTGTTTATAGCAGACTAAAATATGAGTCGGGCGTACACAGGGTACAGCGGGTGCCAGTAACAGAATCTCAGGGACGTGTTCACACAAGTACTGCAACAGTAGCAGTTATGCCTGAAGTTGATGACGTAGAAATTGAAATAGACCCCAAAGATATAGAATTAACTACTACAAGATCTGGAGGCGCAGGCGGGCAGAATGTTAATAAAGTTGAAACAGCTGTCAGATTGTTTCATAAGCCGTCAGGTATTCAGGTACACTGTACAGAAGAAAGAAGTCAGCTTCAAAATAAAGAAAGAGCTATGCAAATACTGAAAACCAAGCTCTTTGATATTGAACTTCAAAAACAAACAAAGGAAATTGAAGATCTCAGACGATCTCAGGTCGGCACAGGGGATCGAAGTGAACGTATTCGTACCTACAATTTTCCGCAGAGTCGCTGCACTGACCATCGTATTGGAAAAAATTATAATGTTCAGACCATTATTGACGGAAATATTAATGACCTGATAGATGATCTGGTTAAATATGATCAGAAAACTAAGCTTGAAAAACTTGCTACAGCAACTACAGAGTAAAAATAGAATGAATATAGCGAGAATACGCCTTGATATAGTAAAAAGGTTGACTGCTAACAGTATTGATCCTTATGAAGCAGGTGTTGAAGCTGATCTGCTGATTGAACATTTTCTGGATATAGACAAAAATGACCTGCTTATCAGACCAGATGTAGATATAAAAGATACCCGGCTTGAAGCACTTCTTGAATCTGTTGATTTGAGAGTAAAAAAAAGAATACCTGTTCAGTATATCACAGGCTATGCTTATTTTTATGGCTCCAGGTTTCTGGTCAATCAGCACGTTCTTATACCACGTAATGATACTGAAATACTTGTAGAAAAGGCTATTCAAACTTTAGCGGGTTCAGAGAATATTCATATTGCTGATATTGGTACAGGTTCAGGTGTTATTGTTGTTATAATACTTATGTATTGCAAGCGTTGTACCGCTATAGCAACAGATATTTCAGAAGATGCTCTGAATATAGCACGTCAAAATGCCTGTCTTAACAGAGTTTCAGATAGAGTACGGTTCGTTAAAACAAATTATCTCAGAGATATTGACATTAAGTTTAATGCAATACTGGCTAACCCGCCATATATACCAATGAAAGATAGAGTTAAACTTGCTCCTGAAGTTGCTCTGCATGAACCGGAACAGGCGCTCTTTTGCTCTAATAGCGATCCTGTCGAGCATTATAGAGAAATTAGCCGTGAAGCAAAAGACAAACTGCACAATGGAGGGCATTTATTTTTCGAATTGAACTCTGATACTGTCTGTGACGTCAGAACTTTAGTTGAAAAAGAAGGCTGGCAAAATATTTCTATTTATAATGACCTGAACAGACTTCCAAGGGTTCTTCATTGCCAGAAAAGCTGATATTTTTATTTTTTCAGGGTAAAATAATAATGATCCACGTAAAGTTTGTGAAAATAGCATATTTAACGATACAAAAGCGTTCTTTTACTAAAAAACTTTAACGAAAGGGGATTTTAAATGTACACAAAAAAAACCTCTCTTATTAAATTTTTAACAGTATTATGCATTATAACAGGTTTTGCAATTATATTTGTTGATCAGGCAGATGCTAGAGGCCGCAGTAAGTCAGTCTCAGGATCCAGAGGCGGGTCAATAAATTCAAATGTAAATGTTAATCAAACAGGTAGCAATACTTATTCACGCTCAGGACAACATCAGTATAAAAATAGACACGGCAAAGGCGGCTCTGCAACTTCTTCAGGGACCGGTACTGTTAACTATAATAGAGGTCAGGGAGTTGATACCACATATCAGGGCGAAATTAAAACAGAAAGAGGCGGCTCAATTAAAACTGATAGACAGGGGCATTCTTCTTACAAAAGAGGTGAAGGAGTTTCTACGTCCTCTCAGGGTCAGTACACAACTGAAAGAGGAAATACATACACCACAGAACACTCAGGGAACATAACCCACACTAAAGGACAGGGTGTTAATAGCTCTCAATCAACTACTATTAATACACCTGGTGACAATTCTTACAATCTTGATAGGAACGCCAGCTACAACTATACTCAGGAATCTGGATTGACAAAAGAAGGAAATGTTACCGTCACTGATAAAGAAGGTAATATAGTTGGGAGCGGAGATTATAATGCTACATATCAACAGGGAGAAGGCTATAACAAACATGGTAACTATACCGGCCCGGAAGGAAAAACTTATCAGACAGATAAATCTGTGATACGCAATGAAAGCGGAAGTTATACAACTGATAAAACTACAACTGGTCCGCAAGGGCAGACATACAGTACAACCAGGCAAACTGATTACACCTATACTGAAGATCAAGGCCTGCAAAAAGATGTTACCGGCACAACATCACAGGGCAAAGACTTTGAATATCACTCAACAAAAACAGTTGATAAGCAATAAAACCAGAGGTTTAGCAGACTATCAGATAGTTACAGGTTTAAAATAACAATGAAAAACTTTTACATAACTCTATTAGCACTTTTATTTCTTGTTTTTGCTTCTATATATAGCTATAGTAATGCCGTAGTTAATGAAATTGATAGGGCAAGCTTTGAATCACTGCGTGAAAGTGCTGCCAAAACAGAACAGGCTATTGATAAAATTCAAAAAGGGTTGCAAAAGGCAAAAAAAGCACTTAAAACTAACAATAAAATGAGTAAAGAGCAGAAAAAACAACTCAAAAGTCAAATAGCTGAGGCTGAAGCAGCACTGGAAAAATATAAAGCTCCTGTTTCTGGCTTCAATAAATATGCTGATAAAGCAATGTCAGCAATTGAGGTTTATGATGAGATAACAGAAATAAAAGAACAATACAATCGTGATCGTAATTTGCAGGGTCCTCTTGCGGCTCAACTGCGTTTGATAAGCAAAACAATGAGTGATTATGGCTCTAATGTCCCCCTTCTCGGGGATGCGATAGAAATGTATGGCACTGTTACTACAGGGCTGCTTGATAACACTGAAAAAATCGCACTGACACTTGATGAAAACTTTAATCAGGGCGCTATAAGTGGTCAGGGTTACAGACCTGCTGGTGAAAGCAGGGAAAAATATGAAGCATTACTCCGGCAGTATCCTGAGCTTGCTAAAAACCTGACCTATATACCTGTTTCACCTGGTTTCATCTATCAAACAGATGTCAATGAAGTTGATAACCCCTCACTTATCTGGGATGAAACAGAAAAGCAATTTTATAAAATAGACAAAAACGTTCCAGTAAAGGGCCTTTATAAGATGCGCCTTCTGGCAGGCCGACGTACACAGCCTCATGAACTTAAGATTGTTGCTGAAAAATGGAATGATGTCGGCAGTAAGCTTTTATTGAAATCTATCGAAATAAAGGTGATTTATGATACGATTAAGGAGTCTGAAGGCTATAGCTCAACAAAGAAAGCCTTTTATGAGGTTTATAACGATAATTATAACGTTCTTTACAGAGCAATAAAAGATCCGGATCTGTTTTATTCTCTTTATTTGTTTGATAGTCAATTCAGAAATACTGTTGATGCTACTCTGGGGCAGCTTTACAATAAGCTTGCTGTGATACCTGAGGCGCAAAAAGATGCTGAATATATTCTGGAGTTTGCAAGAAAGCGAGGAATCTTTATACCGGCAGTGTCACAGTCTGATCAACAGGTTTCAAAACCCCGCCGTATCGAAGATACTACGCAAAGCAGGCCACCTCAAAGAATTAAGCAGAAAAACAATACCCGCAAAACGGCTAGCACCCGGGGAGACCAGTCAACACAGTCATTTACCCAGAGTAAAACTGCCACAAATGCTGGCAATAGTTCTATAAATCCACAGCTGGAAGGTCAGAAGATTTGTAACAATTATATGAAGGCTCTGGTAATGGATGTTAAAAAGCTGGAATCGCCTGATTTATCACGCTGGGTTGAGTTTACACGAAGCTTCACCTATGAAGATGGTAACTGTGTAGGAGCTTTTATAACCTGGGAGAAAAAGCCCGGTAAAGAGGCTCACAGAGCGTTTACGTTTTATTCGGCTGATAGTCCGGCTAAATTGCCTGCTGCACAGCTCAAAGCGGGCTGGAGTAAAAAGTATCCGGATCTGGGCTGGTAATATTTCTTAAAGGTTTAAAGTCTTTTATAGAGCCTCTTTCAGGGGTTAGCTTCATAAAATGTTTGACCGGCGTCTAATTATGTAAAATAATACAGAGAAATGAAAATTGGCTTTTCATCGAAATTGTCAACAGAAGAGCCGTATTGCTTTAAGTTTAATGTGTTTCACATGAAAAAACATGCAAAAACAATAATTATAGCACTGGTTGTCATAATATTTCTTGCTAGCCTCTATCTTGAGGTTTTTTGCGGACATATTAACCTGCAAATATCTGATATAATGGGGCTTTTTTCAAAGTCAGAAGATCTTAATACGCAGCTATTAAGTATAATAAGATTGCCCAAGGCTGTAAAGGCTATCATAGCAGGGACTGGTCTTGCTGTATCCGGTATGTTTTTGCAGACAGTGACAAAGAATCCGCTTGTAGAGCCTTATTTTACGGGTGTATCTTCTGGTGCTGGTCTTGCACTTGTGCTGGCTATTACTGCCGGTCTGCCACCTGTTTATTATTCTGTAGCTGCTTTTTTTGGTGCAATATTAATCTCTCTTATAGTTATTTCGCTAACTGGATTAAGAAAGTTTTCTCTTGTTAAGCTTATACTAATAGGTTTATCTATTAATATATTTGTAAGTGCAGTTGTTTCATCATTAACGCTGCTTGATAGTGAGCATACCCGTTCAATAGTGATGGTTCTGACAGGAAATATTAGCAGTTCTCTGTTGATTATGAAGCCTCTGGTCATTCTGTTTACTCTAGGTATGATTATATGTATATTTATGGTTCCCAAGCTGAACTTTCTTGTGCTTGATGGTAATATTGTGACTGCTTTAAGCTCAAGAGCACACATTTATTTCATTATAATAGTAATACTTTCATCATTTATGGCTTCTTTAAGCGTTTGTGCTGCGGGCATTCTGGGGTTTGTAGGTATAATTATTCCTCACCTGTCAAGGCTTATCATTGGTCAAAACTTTAAGTTATTGTTTTTGATGAACGTACTTCTTGGGTCAACGATAGTACTGTTCTGTGATTATGTTTCCAGAACGCTGCTTTATCCAACTGAATTGCCTTTAGGTCTTGTTATATCTATGATCGGGGCTCCTATTTTTATTGCATTTATTGTTATAAGAGGCAGTCAGTTTTATGCTTAAGGTCGTCAACGGAAAAATTGCATACGGTGAACATGTAGTAGTAGATGGTGCCAATCTTGAGGTATTGCCATCAAAATTAACGATTATCATTGGTCCTAATGCTGCCGGTAAGACTTCGTTAATCAATGTTCTTGCAGGTAATAGAAAACTTGCCAGCGGGGATTATGAATCTTCTTATAGAAAAAGTATTTTAATACCTCAAAGCCCTTTTTATCCTGAAAATATAACGCTTTTTGAATATGTATCTTCCATATTCTATGAAAAAGGGCTGAAGTGGTCACTTTCAAAAGAGGAAAAGCAAAAAACCACAGATGTTTTAGAAAAACTGAACCTTCAGGATAAAGCTTCAAACTATATGAACAGCCTCAGCGGAGGAGAATTGCAGCTTGCTAACATAGCTCTGTGTTTAATGTCAGGAGCTGATTTAATACTGCTTGATGAGCCTTCAGCCAGCCTTGACCTGATAAATCAGGTTATGGTACTTGATATACTTAAGAAATTAAATGCTAGAGGCATTACTATTATTGCTATAATGCACGATATCAATCTTGCCTGCAAATATGGAGATAAATTTATTATTATTTCTCGAAAAGGTAAGCTTATCTATGGTGATAAATCTAATATAATCTGTAAAGAAAGCCTCTGTGAGTTCTATAATGTTGATTTCAAAGTAATAAACATAGACAATGATATCTTTATTCAACCTGATATATAAATTTCTGTTCAAAAAAGCTGAAAAGTTCTATCTGAAGCTAATATATATAAATTTTTATTAAGTTATGGCAATTTTAGTAACAAAACTATTTAAAATATTTTAATTGTGATATATAAGTGTACTATATACAATTATACCCCATTAAGTGTATTTACTACAATTAATATTAATATTTTGCAACAAATTGTCCCGGTTTTGCGGGAAATACTATAATTTATCTGGAACCCCTTGAAAGCTATTTAGTAATAATTACTGATTTTTATCGTTTGCAGCTTAAATAAAGCTTATAATAAAAAGTAACAACTAAAGCACAGGTAGTTAGAAGATGAAAACACAAAAATTGTCAAAAGCTCTGGTATATCTTGCTCTTGCTTATTCAATTTCTTTAAATAGTGTATTTGCAAACAATATTGTTGTTGACCAGAATACTGATACAGCAATACATACAAGCGGAAAAATAACCAGCATTACTACAGGTACGGTTATTAAGAAAAATGCTTTTAACTCTTTTAAGAAATTTAATGTTTCTGAGGGTAATGTAGTAAACTTAATTCATCCTGATAAGTCTAATGCCCTGATTAATCTCGTACATGATCAGCACAGTCATATAGATGGCATTATAAACTCTATAAAAGCTGGCTATATCAGTGGGGATATATATTTTGTTAATCCTCATGGCGTTACAGTAGGGCCTCAGGGTGTAATAAATGCTGGTAGCCTTACGGCGGTTACACCTTCACAGACTTTTATGAGTTCTTTCTTTATCTCTCCTGGAAACCCTGACCCTTTAGCTGTAAATACTTTATTAAAAGACCTAGCTCCTGTTAATAATACTGCGGTTTTTGCCAATGAAGGTAAAATAAATGTTACTGATAGCCTGAATATACAGGCAGGTGATGTCATAAACAATGGATTAATGCAAACAGGTATAACTTCTGTTTCAGAAAATATCTATGGAATAAGCATAAGTGACATTGTAAATACTGGTTATCCTGAATATTCTCCCAAACTTGTTGCTAAAAATGGTAATATAACTATTAAAGCTTCTGAAGACTTTAATAACTTTGGATATATATCAATACCTAAAGGTAATATGACAGTATATGCTGGTAATAATGCTACACTGGAAGGTGATTCATGTACTTATGTCAGTAATACAATTGATTTTACTGCTGATGTTGATACAGCAATCATGAAAAACGCTAAAGTTAAAGCAGGTAAAGATATCATAATGGATGCTGCTGTTAATAGCTTTGTCTCAGACAATTCAAAAGTTGCAGCTGGCCGTAATATTGATATACTTGCCGGTAACGATGGGTTTATACGTGATTATTCAAGCGTTCAAGCTGCTAATAATTTATATATAAATAGTGCAAATTATACCTACATAACAGGCAATGCTTCTGTTGAAGCAGGCAAAAACCTTTCTTTAGTCTCAGACAAACTTGATGCAGGTATTAACGGTAATGCAACAGTAAATGCAAATAATATAAGCATTTCTGCTGATGTAACGGCTTTTATTGCTGATAATGCAGGGGTTTCATCAACCGGAAGGATTGATTTGTTCTCTGAAAAGTACAATGCATATATTACAGATAATGCAAATGTATATTCTAAAAATATGATAGTGCTTAATGCGGGCAATGATTCCTTTGTTTACGGCAATGCCAGAGTAGAAGCAGGTAATAACCTTCAGCTTAAAGCACGTAACAACTCGATACTTGATGGAGGCTTTGTCAGAGCAAAGAATGTTGAGCTTAATGCAGGTGTATATTCTTTAATTGTAAACAATGCAGATGTTCATACTTACAATAACCTTCTTATGTCTTCAAAAAATGATGCTATCATAGAAGATTATGCTCTTGTTAAATCAGATAACAACATTAATATAACCTCAACAGAAGGTTCTGCTATTATTAGAGATAATGCAGTTGTATCTGCAACCAGCAAATTAGATCTTAATGCAGATATAGATTCTCGTATATCTGACTATAGCCAGGTTACAGCAAATAATATAAATCTTAATGCCCTGCAATTATCTTATATCAATAGTAACGCTATTGCAAAAGCCTCAAATAATATAAATCTTACTGCCAGAGGATCAGCTTTTATCTCTAACAACGCACAAATAGAAGCAGGAAATGCCATTAATCTGGTTGCAGGAGATAATGCCTTTATAAATGCTGAAGCAACAACGGTTTCATCAGCTCTTAAGCTTGAATCATCAGGCAACAGCAGTATCCATGGTAATGCCCGGGTGTCATCTGGTTCTGTTAAGCTGTTAGCCGGCCAGGATGCGTATATAACTGATACCTCTGAGGTTATTGCAGAAAAAGATATAACCCTTTCAGCTGAAGGCGTTGCCTTTATTACCGGGGATGCTTATATTTCTGCAAAAGAAAATATTATACTTGAAGCAAAACAAAATGCTTTTACGACAGATAATATAGTAATCCAGACAGATAAAAACGTTCTTCTGACGGCTGATAACTATTCTTTTGTTAATGGAAATACACAAATTGTTGCAGGTCAGAATGTAATTATAACTTCAAATGCTGCCAGTGCAAGTGTAAGCGGTACGGCTTCAATAGAAAGTGGTACAAATACAATATTAAACGGGAATGAAAATGCCTTTATAACGGGCAATGCAAATATCAACTCAGGTAACAATACTGTGATAAACAGTGGAAACTATTCATTTATCAATGGTGAGGCCAATGTAAATTCTGGAAATAGTATTATACTTACCTCAGAAGTATTTGATAGCACTATTGGTAATCAGGCTAAACTTTATGCTTTAAATAATGTTGTTTTAACTAGCAATAACAACTCTATTATTAATGAAGATACGACAATATTAGCCGGTAATAACGTTATTTTAAATGCATCAAACGGTAATGCCTTTATCAGTGGCAATCCTGTGGTTGATGCAGGGAATACAATTAAGCTCGTGGCATTTTCTGATGCTATATTATATGGCAATGCCTCTCTAAATTCAGGAAACAGGGTCGTTTTACTTTCCGGCAATAACTCTATTATTGATGGAACTGAAATTCAATCAGGCAACATTGTTTTAAACGCTTTTAATAACAGTCTTATAGCCAATAACGCCAGGCTTATATCCTCAAGCAATGTAGTTTTAAGAGCAGGCTATAATGCAATTATTAATGGTAGTGCAGATATTAAAGCCGGTAATAACATAATTCTAGAAGCAGTAAATGATTCATTTATTACTGACAGTGCTAATCTAAATGCAGATAATAATATTATACTTATGGCAGTTCAAAATGCTTTTATTAACGGTAATGCACATACAGTAGCAGGTAACAACACCTTACTAACAGCCATAAATAATGCTTTTATAGGTGGTACAGCTAACGTGTTTTCTGGTAAAAATGTTATGTTATTAGCGGGAAACCAGGTATTTATTGATGATACGGCAACAGTTGAGGCTGGCAAGAGGATTATATTAATAACATGGTAGTTGAATACTGGCTTTAACGTATTAACGTATCTGCATTGTCAATGATCTCTTTAATATGAGAATTGAAGACCTTTTTATCAAACCTTTTAACAGCATTAGATATATATTTATGATCCCAGGAGATAGATTCTGCAAGGTTGATTGCTTTGTTAAGTGATTGTATATCCTGGTTTTCAAAGAGTATGCCAGTTTTATTGTCTTCGATAATATCAAGGGCTCCACCGCCTTTGAATGCTATAACAGGTTTTCCTGCTGCACCTGCTTCTGCCATGACAATACCAAAATCTTCTTTGCCGGGAAATATAAAGCCTTTACACCTATTAAATAAGCTTATAAGTCTGTTCTCAGACACTCTCCCTAATAGCTCAATATTATTTTTTGCTTTAGACTTAAGTTTCTGATATTCTGCTCCATCGCCAGCAATAATTAGTCTTTTGCCTGACTCATTAAAAGCATCTACAGCCATTTCAAACCCTTTATAAGCAACCAGGCGACCAGCCATGAGGTAGAACTCTTCTGATTCCTGGTGATTAAATTTCTCAGTGTCTACTGGTGGATGGAGAATCCTGGCATCCCTGTTGTAATATTTCTTAATTCTGGTAGCTGTATAACTTGAATTAGCCAGGAATAAATCTACCCTGCAAGCACTTGTAACATCCCACATCCTGAGATAGTTAGATATTAGACATATAAATAATCTCTGAAACAGATTAAAGCGGTTCAGATCAGAATATACCCAGAACATATCCCATATATACCTAGCAGGAGAATGGCAATAGCAAATATGTGCTGCGTCTGGTCTTGGTATAACACCTTTTGCAACAGAATGATGAGAAGAAAAGATTACATCATAATCCTGAAAATTTAGAAATTCAATCGCAAAAGGCATCAGCGGAAAATAAGCTTTATAAAACCTTTTTGCCAGTGGCATTTTCTGTACAAAGCTTGCTTTTATATCTTTCTTACAATAGGGTTCAGGTATAATCTTTTTGTCATAAACGGTTGTAAAAAGATCTGCTTCAGGATATATGTCAAGCACATTAAATACTATGCTTTCTGCACCTCCTATGCCACCTGCGAGTTGGTCTGACATAACAGCTATTCTGGGTTTTAATGACATTTTTATTTCATTCTCATTACAATAGAAGACACTTAAACATTTAAAATCTAAAACATTTTACCATTTAACCTGACAAATGGAGAGATTTTATAAATTATACTATAAATTTCTTTAATTAAATTTCGTAAAACTTGACAGCGTAACTATTTTTTTTATTCCGGGTTGTTATATCATAAGTAAATAAGGCAATGTGTGGTTAGACTGTGAAAAATTTTGTTCAAATACCCCTGATTTTAATAACATTTTTAACATTACAATCGCTGCCATCTCTGGCAAATGATTATAAGGGGGATGTTTATTTTGAGAAATACAATCATGGTAAGTCTAACATAAAGTTCTATTTGTCTGAAAACCGAAATTTTGTTACTCGAAAGTATTTGCTTGGCCCTAATGATGTTTTGAGTATTTCATTTCTGGGTGTTCCTGAGCTGGATCAAAAGAAAATCAGGATACAACCAGATGGCAATATTACACTGGCTCTTCTCGGGACAACAAATATAGCAGGTTATACTGTTGCAGAGTTTGAGGAATTGCTGCTGGAAAAGTATAAGTACTATTTAAAGGATCCTCAAATTACCATTAACCTTGATGAAACGAAGCCTTTTATAGTTTATGTATCTGGTGCAGTGTTAAATCCGGGAAGTTATGAGCTGGATACTAATACATCTGAAGCTCAATTTATGAATAACACAAAGCCAGAATTAAGAATAATAAGAAAATCCCCATTACTATCAAATGTTCTTGTAGCAGCAGGAGGTATTTCTTTTGATGCTGATCTTGAACATATAATGATATCAAATAAAATTGAAGATGCACAGTTTGAAGTGAACCTTCTGGAGCTTCTTGAGGCTGGCGATGCAAACCAGGATATCTATTTAATGCCGGGTGATGTTGTTCATGTGCCAAGGCTTCCAACGCCTGTAGCAGTTAATCCTTCAGATTATAAAAAGTATGCAGGGGCTACATTTTCTCCTAAAGACGTTCCTGTTAAGGTATTAGGTTATGTTAATGCTCCGGGGCTTGTCAAACTGGATTCATCCAGATCTACTAACATCAATTCGGCAATTGCTGCTGCAGGTGGATATCAGCGAAATGCATCATATCCCCCTAAAAAGGTGTATCTTAGTAGAATTGATAACAATGGAATGCTTATTACTACGGCAATTAACCCTATGAAGGATGATACAATCATAATGCCTAACGACATTATATATGTACCTGACAAGCCTAGGCCTATGATTGGTAAGGCTTTTGATTATTTAAGTCGCATTATTGCACCTGCTAACATGTTTGCCAGTACTTATAATAACTGGGCTTTGATGTTTGATCCAAAGCGTTATCAGGTGAGAGTGATAGAATAGAGAATTGGTTGTGTTATTACCCCTACAGGATAGCTTATATGAAAAGAAATAAATTACTTTTACTTATCCTGAAAGAAAAGAAGCTTGTAGCATCAGGCTTAATCGCAGGTGTTGTTATCTTTTTAGTTTATCTTATTTTCTTTTATGTACCTTTATTCAAGACAAGCACTAAAGTTTTTATAAGAAATATTCCCAAACAAGATATAGTAGCTGCATTTGGAGGGGGTTCAACTGTTGTATCAGAGAGTGGATTTAGTAATCCGTTATTTAATCTGGTTCAAATCATTGAATCTGAATCTGTTGCCAGCCGTGTTTATGAAAAAACATCAAAAAAATTCAATAAAGATTACAAAAGAATTAACGCTGTTTCAATGAGTGACTGGCTTATAACCTATGATGATATTGTTAGTGCCCAGATAAAACCTTCTACAGATATAATTCAAATCTCTTTAAAGTGGCCAAACAAGGATAATTCGCAGATAATATTGAATGAGATCGTTAAACAGTTCAAAAACGTTAATCTAGAGATACGAAAGTCAGTTGAAACAAAGCAAAGCATATATTTGAATAACCAGCTGCTTGAAATAGCAAGCCAGCTTGATAATATCCGCAAGGAAATTAAAGATTATAAAGTAGAAAACAAAGCAGTAGATATTCTTAATGAAACAACAGAGCTAACAAAAGCAAGAGTAGAGCTGCAAAAGCAAGCAGAATTGCTTAAAAGCCAGATTAATTATTACGATAATAAACTTTCGGATCTTTCAAATCAGCTCAATTTTTCTGATGTAAAAACTGCTCTGAGAGCGGCTTCTATAGGGGAGGATCCTTATTTAGTTCAACTCAGTGAGGATCTTGCTAATGCCCAGCAAAAATATGCCCAGTTATCATCAAAGTTTACAGATAATTATCCTGATGTAAAATCAGTTAAGAGCGAAATTAATGAGCTAAAGAAAAATATAGAAACTCGAAAAAAAGAAACTCTTGGCAATGTTAAAATTGATAGGGGCTTGTATGATAAACCTTCACAGGATCTGGTCACAGAGATGGCCCGATTGCAGGCTGAACGAACTTCTACCAGAGCTCAGTTAGCAAGTTTAAATAATGGTATTGAGAAACTTAAAACCCAGGAAAGTACCCTGCCGTCTAAAATACTGGGGTTAGAAGAGCTCCAGAAACAGGAAAAAGCACTGGCTTCAGCTTATGAAAACATTAAACAAAAACAAATTGAGGCTAAAATTAAAGAGTCTGAAATTGTTGATAATATTGTTATTCTGGATCAGGCATCACCTCCTAAATATGTATTTATTTTTCTTTTGACCAGATTTATTGGTCTTGTGGGAATTACATTCTTACTTTCAATTGCCACGGCTTCCATAAAAGAAGAACTGGAAAACAAATGGACTAATTCAAGAGAAATAGAAGAGGTTACAGGTAAAAAAGTACTGGGTACGATCCCATGGATTAAATCACAGGAGCTGTTTGAGAAAGATGCTGATCAGTTTATTCAGAAATCAGACAGCATTCTGGGGGTTTCATATGGTGAAATTGTTTCTAATATGGTTAGAAGCTCATACCTGAAAGATACCCAGGCCATTTCTTTTGTGTCAACAGTGACAAGCAGGCATATGTCATCCATTATTCCTAATATTACCGCTACACTTGCAAGGCTTAATAAGTCAGTAATACTTATATCTACTGATTTTGAGCAATCAGATAAGCTGCTAAAAAACTTCAATATTAAATTACCCAAAAACAAACATGATATGCTTGACGTTATTGACAGGATTAACATCCATCTTCGTATTTCTAAACAGGTAGACAATGAAGTTTTGACCCAATTGTTAGAAGAAGCCTTTGTTCCTATAATAGTTGAAGGCAATGATGTATTCCATTTTCTCCATATTAACAAGCCTGTTAATATGTATGACTACGTTGGAACACGTGGTTTTAATACTATTATAGATTTTTTAAAGCAATATTACGAGTTTATTATTATAGATACACCTTCTAAGCCATTAATGTTTCCTGAATTTGCTGCTATTTCAAATGTCAGTGATGGTGTAATTGTAATAGCTGCAATGGAAACAAACCGTGACGGTCTCATAACAACTCTTGAACGCTTTGAAAAATCAGATACTGAAATACTGGGTATTATTGCCAGAGAGCATAATAAAGAACTTGAAAGCTTCTTTTCATCAGATATCAAAAATATGTTCTTTTAAATATGGAAAACCGTTTTGAACAGATAATATCTCGATTGTTGACTAACAAAACTCTGGTCATACTGGGGGCTTTGCTGGTACCTCTTGTAGTTATAAAATTTGTATCAAAAGACACAAATGTCGATCCACTGCTGATTTACTTTTTATTATCTGCCGGGTTGTTTGTCGGGTTCTACGTCTTTAACCTTTCACTTAAGTTTTCATACTTGCCATATCTTTTATTGCAGCTAATAATTATCTGGATATTTCTTGACAATAAGATTTCAGAGATTCTAGGTATTAATATAAAGCTTTATGCTCTGGTTTTTGGGCTCAGCTTTGTTGTATCAATTTTTTATTTTTTCAGGCATTTTAAGTATTTATGGGATAATTATGTTGCTTTCAGGTTGCTGCTAATCTTTTTCTTTATTAATATATTCTATTTTCTCTTCTACCACTCAGATTTTAGAAGCTGGTATTCTGACTATATGGATATATGGCTGGCAAGGCCTGAGGTCAGGTTGTTTTTTATCAGAGAAGGTATGGATGTTTTTGCCAAGTCATTCTCTGAAACTCAGTATGTGGGTATGTATCTGGGTAGCCTTGTCCCTGTAATTAGTTTTATCGTTGCTGTTATGAGTTTTAAAGACACAATCAGCCTGAATAAACTTACTGAAAAGCTTTTCTTGATTGCTAGAATAGTAATATTTACAATTGCTGGTTACTTTTTTCTTTCTCTACTGTTTATAGCCATTGGAATCAGTACTATTGGGTTTGTTGACGGACGCCTGTGGGGAGATTTTCTTGGTTTCGGACACGCCTTTGCTATTTATCTCTCATATTATGTGTTGTTTTTAGCAGGCCTAAAGGTAATACTCAATTATTTTAATAAAAATCAAAATATGGAAATTGAAAATAACTTGATAAACCTTCTTATAATTATATCTCTGTCTCTCATTGTGCTTCAAATAAACAAAACAGCTTTAGTTGCCCTTGCTTTTGCCCTGGCAGTTCTGCTTTGTGGTTTGTTAATCAGTCATGTTAAATTTAATTTTTTCAGCATAAAAGAATCAGAAACTTCTACCAATAAAGCTAGTACAAAAATTTTAGCTTATGTATCTGTTTTAATTGTTATGCTTTTAATTTTTCTATTTTATTTTGAGCATTTAACAGAAGCTTTTTCGACAACATCATCCCGCATTATTCAACGTTTTACAACATTTAGCACTTTTAACATCAGAACGATTCTCTGGGAATACTTTCTAGAGTATTGGTATGAAAATTTAAACCTTTTTAGACTCTTTTTTGGCTTTGGTATTGACGCATCAAGGGAAGCATCGTTTCGAATATCACAAATAATTGCAGGTGATATACGTCTGTTTACCTCGCCGCTGGTGCATGTTCATAATCTATATTTTGAGATGTTTTATGACTATGGCCTGATGGCCTTATTCTACTTTGGTTCAATCTTTTATATAGCTTTTGACAACATTAAAAACATTATTTCAAAAAAGAAAAATCAAGCAGTTAAGTTATTTAGCATAATTAGCCTTTCGATTATAACTTTCTTTGCTGTTTTTTCTACTACAGAAATACTGAGAATACCTATAGCTATAGTATTTTTCAGTCTTCTTGGGTTCTTTGAGGTTTTAAAATATAATTTTCTAAAGTTTAAAAACCAGTTACTTCTTTAGTGAAATCTTTTAGAGAACTGATTTATATGTATCAATTAATTTTACGTAATATTTCGATGCTGTATAATTTTCTTCTGCTGTTTTTCGGGCGTTTTTGCCCATTTGAATAGCAAATTCTTTATCCTGTAAGATTAAACGTAGGTTTTTAACCAGTTCTTTCTTGTCTGTGGGTTTAAAAAGAAAGCCATTTGTACCATTCTCAATCATTTCAGGCAAACCTCCGATTGAACTGGCTATAACTGGTCTTCCTGCTGCAAATGACTCTAAAACTGTCATGGGAAAGTTCTCAAACCAGTTTGCTGGCTGAATAGTTGCTATGCATTTATGATACTCAATTTTAAGATTTTCACCTGTTAAATATCCTTTAAATATGACATTATTAGCCCCTATTTTGGAGGCAAGTTCTTTTAAGGCAGTTTCTTCATAGCCTGTACCTGCAATAACAAGCTTTGCTTCAGGTATTTCAGCAATGGCTTTTATTAGCAAGTCTACACCTTTTTCTTTTTCTAGCCTGCCTGCATATAAAAAGCAATTATTTATACTATATTCGGGTGTTTCACTCAGAGAAGAATCATCAATAAAGTTATTTAAAACAACAAGTTTTTCAGAAGCTTTTCCAGATCGGATTAACAGGTCTTTTAGAGCTTGAGACGGGCATATAAATATATTTACCTTATCATAAAGCTTGTGGATCTTTTTAAAGAGAGCTTCTGCGGTTACAGCAGCACTGCGACTAAATTTCTGGCCTTTGCAATTGTGAATTAGGCAATGAAGAGGGTTGCCTCTGATACACAATTCATTTTTACAGTAATAGCTATCTTTCAACCGCAATGACCCTGAAGGGCAAACCAGTCGAACATCATGAAGGGTCATAATAATTGGTATCTTCAATTTATTAACAGGTTTTAAGACTGATGGTGTTAGATGAAAGTATATATTGTGAAAATGTACAATATCAGGTCTTATTACATCAAGCAGGCTGGCTATTTTTAACTTTGCATCTTTGTTATACATTATTTTTGTTGCATACTTAAGATTATTTACCATATTATTAGTGCAATAATCAGTATATTGAGGAAAATAGTTTTTATATTTATAATTATCATAAAACAAAGGGGGTTTATTAGTTGCAAAGAAGTATACCTCGTGACCATTTGATGTTAGGAGTTCAGCTATGCCCTGTATATGCTTTTCAGTGCCACCAGCAGGAGAATAAAAATTGTTAACAATAAGTATTTTCATAAGTTGTCTTTATTTAACTCTTTTATAACTAGTCATTGCAATATTATAAACGTCAATAAGTTTATTGTAAAAGACTTCAGAGGTATAGAAGGTTTCAGCTTTTTTTCTTGCATTTTCGCCCATTTGTTTTATCTGTTCTGTATTTGAGTGTATGTAATTCATACATCTGGCAAGTTCATCAGCATTTTCAGGATCAAATATCATGCCATTTATATTGTGATCTATTACTTCTGGTATTCCACCAAGCCTGGCCCCTATTGCAGGTCTTTTGCAGGCAAAGGCTTCTGCTATAGACAGGCCAAAAGTTTCAAAGCCACGTGTAGGTTGTATAACAGCAATGCATTTCAGATATTCCTGGCGGAGTTCATCTTCAGATTTAAACCCTGCAAAAGATATATTTCTCAAGCCTCTATCTTTAACTATTTGCTTCAGGCGGTTTTCTTCAGTACCCGAGCCTGTAATTTTTATTTCCAGGTTATCTGGCAATCGGGTAAGGGCTTCTATAATTATGTCAACACCTTTTTCATAAGAAAGTCTTCCTGCGTAAAGGAAATAACTGCCTTTTACGGGTTCAGGAATATCTATAAACCATCTATCATCTAAAAAATTGTTAATTACATAGATCTTATGTTGAGAAATACCGGCATTTATGGCGAGTCTTTTAAGGTCATTTGAAGGCACAATAAAGCTATCTATCCTGCCTGCAAAATTTATCAGCTTTCTTATGGTGAATTCTGCTACAGCCACAATGCTTCTAGGAATAGACCTGTCAGAACATCTGTTTATCAAACAGGGCAGAGGATTACCTCTTGTGCAAAGTTCATCAATGCAATAAGACCTGTTATTGATCATTAGCCTAACGGCAGGGCACATCAGGTAAGGGTTATGAAGTGTCATCACTACCGGTATATTTATATTTTCACAGGCTGAAAGAATAGACGGGGTTAATTGATAGGCTATATTATTTAGATGTACAATATCAGGTTTAGTTTTAGCAAGTAATTTTAGTAATTTTGAGCAGGCATCTCTATTATAAATTGATCTTAATACATAAAACGGGGCGCTGAAAGGAGACAGGTTAGATATAGAAACAAATTCAGGGAAGTAACTGCTGTATTTATAGTTCTCACAGGCGAAAGGCTGTTTGTCAGTAGCAAAGAAAAATACCTGATGCCCTTTTTTTTCAAGTATTTCTGCGGTTCTGAACATCATATTTTCAGCCCCGCCTTCTTTTGAGAAGTAGTTGTTTACCTGTAATACTTTCATTGTGCGGTCTTTAAAGAATTGTTTTCCTGCCATTTCAAATCATTGAGGAGTTTGCATATTAACATACCACCTGATGAATTATATAAATCACGGTTCTGTTCAGGATTTAAAATCTCTATTTTGCCGTAGTCACAGATTTTGAGCATCCCTGAGGTGTATAGTTTGTTTTCAAAGCGGGCAGGTCTATCTATGATAATAAAGTCAACATCAAATATATCTTTATCTCTGGAAGTTTCGCCCGGATTAATAGTTCTTACGTAGCCATCTTCAAGAATTCTTATAGGATGATCTGATTTATTAACAACAATACCACCAAAGTGAGACTTAGAATACTTTAAAAAGAAGGCAATACCTCCAGAGGCAAGCATTGCTATTACAACCATAAGAAGTATTATTTTTATTGTAAGTCTTAACTGTCTTTTCATATCTTAAGCTCACCTTTTTTTAACATCCAGATAGCAGCTATATGAAGAATTAATGCATCCAGAAGTGCCCTGAAGAACCATGCCATCGCTGCACCTATTAAACCATACCAGTTAATAAACAGCAAGAGGAAAAAGATATAAACAGGTAAAACCAGAAGTATTATCTTACCAGTAATATCAGCCCTTCCAGTGCCCTGAATAAGTGCTACAGGAACCTGATTGATACCCTCAATAAACATGCCTGCAGCAATAATTTGTGTCATCCTGAAACTTTTTTCTGCAAAATCAGGATCAAGCCATAATGAGAGGCCAGGTTTGGCTAGAATTATTATTAGAACAACTGGTAAGACCATTAGTAATGTTGTAAATAGTAATGTTATCTTATAAAGCCTGACTGTACGTTTGCGATCAACTTGAAATTCTGCGCTAAAAGCAGGGAACATTACTCCGATAATGGCCAGTGGTATAATGGAAAGCCTTGTAATAATATCAAAAGGGGTCGTATAATAAGCTACGACAAGTGATGATACAAGGTAGGCCAGAAAGAATCTGTCCATATAAGACATAATGGGTCCTATCACGTTACTAACTGTAATCCAGCCGCCAAAAGTAAACAGAGGTCTTAGAAATGTTTTCTGTATTTTGAAATCACTGATCAGGTTGTTTACAATTCTTGTGCAGGCGTAAATATGGAGTACAAATGTAATTATCCGACCGGCAACAAGCAGTAATACTATATGAAAAAGATCATTTGAGAAGGGCAAAACAAAAAGTGGGCCTATATAATTAAACAGTACCACCGGCAATCTGAGCAGGCTTATTACAAAAAACTTCTGGTATGCTTCAAGAATCCCTTTGATATTAACGATAAGCAGCAACATAGGTAGCGTAAGGGCCAGTGCATAGAGAGAGTATGTTGTTTCTTTTACGTATCCTTCTGGTACTTTAAGAATTGTATGTACAATAAAAGGTGTCAGTAGCCAGATGACGGCAGTCGCCAGTATGCCGAGTGCAAATACAATTGTTAAAGCAGTCCATATCAGAGAGGGTATGTCTTTAACCTCTTCCAGGGCAATCTTTTTTGATATCAGCTGGGTTAAGGCTCTTCCCAGGCCGAAGTCAAAGAGGTTTGAATAGCCAATAATAACCCATATCAGTGTTAGCAGGCTAAAGCGATCAACTCCCATGCCTTTGATGATCAGCGGAATTGTAAACAGTGCGATGAGTAGCGGTAGCCCCTGTGCAAAGAAGTTCCAGAGAATGTTTCTGGTTAAAAGTTTTTTGCCCGTAAGTTTATTTAGTAATTCGTTTTTCAATGTGCTTACCTGCAAGGGGTTTTGGCTTCAGAGAAAAAAATACTGGAGTTTCTGCTTTACAATTAGTATCATAAATAAAACTTCTGGTATGATTTTTAAAGGGAATTATTTTTAAATCTTTAGAAATGGCTGATGAAAAGCAAAAGCAGGCTCCGGCGTATACGACTGGTGCATATATAATAGACAAGGCTCTGGTAAACTTTTCGGTAGGGCTGGCAGTAGGTTTGTCTATTTTGATATCAGTATTCTTTGTTATATTGAGGTTAAATCACCTTTCGTTTTGCCCAGTGATAATGTTTTTTATTATTGCAGGTGGTTTTGTTTATGCATTTGGCTTTATGGGCGCTTTTGTGGCCTCTTGCAAGGAGAAATCATTTAAAATAACAAGATTAAGGGCTGTGCTGGCATCGATTATTAGTTCATTTAGCTTTATGTTTCCGATTTATTTTGTAGTATCAATACTCTATTTCTTGATGTTCTTTGTGCCTAACTATCAACATACTATTGTTAATTATGTTCCCAAGGTTACCAATATACAGTTTTACTTGCAGTTAAAATATTGTAACTATGGCGAGTTCTGCTTGTGGACTTCAGCGTTCGGTAAGCTGATTGGTAATCTCATAGAAGCCCTTTTATTAGGGGTTGGTCTGGCAATTGTATTTTCTATAATCAACTCTATAACTGCTTTTTTAAAGGTGGCAGCCGATACAAAGCCTGAACCACCTCCACAGAAGTCTTAATAGCTTATACAAATTCAATATTATTAAGATAAATACCTCTCTTCAGCTATGGTAATTTGCCCTTGTTTGGTTTTAAAATGTAAATAAGTCAGCAAAATTTTGCAAAATGTAATATTTTTTTCTGGAAAACCTATCAAGTTCTTAAATTAAGAAGGTTTTATGCATTTACTTCAAGCACATTAAAGAGAGGATGATCTATGAAGGGAGCAACCTTAGAATCTAGAAGCTTAAAGCTAGAAATTATGCCAGAAGGTCAGGAACTAGTCAAAGAAGTCATTGAGCTGGCATCTAGAAGGTCAGTTGACGAGACTAATATCACCGGAGAAGATCTGAAAACAGTTATAGGCGACGCTCTTATGTACTATAAGATTTTGCTTGAGCATAAATCTAAAGGGGGCGAAGTTGTCTTAAAGCTTGAAGATCAACATGTCAATTTGCCGGTAGTATCGTCTATTCACTAAGAATCTTTCATAGTATAAATTTAAACCCCGCTAACCCGGGGTTTTTTGCGTTCGTTCGACATGGCTAGTAACTAGGCGATGAAAGTTATTGCCCTTAATCGTGTAGGTCTGACAGATAAGCCGAAACAGGAATGAATTTTCCTCAAACTGGCAACCCGTGCAGCGATGTAAGACTGAACTGTCAGAAGTCAGCAGAGGTCATACTAAACAGGGAGGTATGGGGCTACCTAAACTGGCAAAAAAGCGAAAGCCGGAAACAGCTAAGGTGAACCTGTAGACAATGCAGGAGTGCAGGGTCTTTCATTTGCGTCTGAAGAAGGAAGAGGCAACGTCAATGGATATTCTGAGTCATCCTGAACGAAGCGAAGGATCTATCAAATGTTTATTCTGGATTGTCACGTCGAACTAAAAGCCCTCCTTGCAATGGTAATAGTTTATTGAATGTTTGAATTAGCCCGAAATAAAACTCTCTCAGGAGTGCACTTAGAGGTCGTGTGAGAACACAGCAGTCAAAACAAACCAACAAAGATCAAATATTAAAAAGTGATTGGCTTTTCAGCCAATTGCTGTGATTAATTTTTCTGTTCCAATGATGTTGTTTGCTCTTTTCATATTGTAAACCGTTGAAATGATAGCAAATTCAGCCATTGTTTTTGCTTTACCCTTCATCAGGAAGTAACCATGGTTCATTGCCCGCTTTATTGTCCCGAACGGGTGTTCAACAATGCTTTTTCGCTTTTTGACCTTCTCTTTGTTTTTTCGCATTTTTTCTTTCATATCATCTAATAAATCTTCGTGTTCCCAGCGGGTAATAGTTCTTGCCGTTTTGCTTGTAGTGCATTTCCCCTTCACAGGGCACGTTTCAGGATTAGTACAGATGTATGATTTACATTTAGCACCTCTTTTATCTTTTTTTTCTTCAAAAAGTTCTAGCTTAGAACCCACAGGACACACATAGCAATCATTTTCTTTGTCATAAGAAAATTTTGATTTACTGAAATTCTTGTCATTACCTCTGCCTCCAGTTTTTAAGGGTTCACAGACATAGGGAACTATTTGATTGTCAATGCATTCTTTGATTTTAGCGTGGTTGTAGTAGCCTTTGTCAGCAACGACTTCCAATTTTTCATTTTCATCAATGTTAAGCGCTTCTGCTGCTTTAGTTGCCATATTGAAAAGCTGGTTATAGTCGGTAGGATCATCTGTTACATCATATGTGACAATTAATTTGTGTTCATCATCTACTGCTATCTGGACATTTAATCCGACTCCCTTTTTCATGACGCAACAATCCCTATCTGTTGTGCACAACTGGTCTTTTCCTGAAAGCTCTATATCTTCTTTAATCTTTGAAAGCTTTAATTCTTCTCTTTTTAGATCCTCTAGCTGACGGGTAAGTTCTTCTTTTGTCGGGGTATTTGTAGTTTTATTTTCTAATTCATCTATTTCATCAAGCTCTTTGATGTATTCATTTGTTAATTTTTCCAGTTCTTTCAGTCTTTTTTCTACTTTGTTTTTCGTGTAATACTTATCTGGAGCGTTTACTGCCTTGAAATGAGATCCGTCAATGGCGACAAATTTGTTAGCAAGCAGATTTGTTTTCTGGCAAAAATCCAGAAACTTATTAAAAAGGTTCTGGAAGGCTTTTAAATTATCTTTTCTAAAGTCTGCTATTGTTTTGAAATCAGGCGTAAGCCCACTTAAAAGCCACATCAATTCTACATTTCTATGGGTTTCTCTTTCGAGTGTCCTGCTTGAGCGGATATTATTCAGGTATCCATAAATGTATAACTTAAGCATATCGGCTGGATCATACGATGGTGCACCGAGATTATCGGGTTTTGGCCGTTTAAACTCCAGTTCTTTCAGGTCAAGACTATCAATATATTCGTCGATAAAACGCACGATATTATCTTCTGTGACGTAGTCGTCCATACATGCTGGAAACATTACTAACTGATCTCTTTTGTGTCTTTTGATGTAGACCATGAGTTCCCCTTTTATATGTGCTATAACTGATTTCTTTTGAGATAATTATCTCAAAAAGAAGGGTATTTGTACATGGCTAGCTTTTAATAATTTTAACTTTTGTTGACATTTTCACACAGTCTCTTAGTGCACTTTGGTAGTTATTAGCCTATTTAGAACTTTTGAGTTGTCCTGAGTACATATTAAATGTTTATTATGGATTACCATGTCGAACTAAAAGCCCTCCTCTCGCCGACAACAGATTATTGAATACCTGAATTAGCCTGAAATAAAACTCTCACCGGAGCGAACTAAGTTCGCTCCGGTAGTTTTGCTCAATATTAGCCTTTTCTATCTTCTTTAATACTGCTATAATAAACATTTCGGATAAAAAAACTTTAAACCTGTA